>Ga0100391_1001504_pt1 | contig 25821 bp, 22 predicted proteins | sample CryGeymeta201515_FD_81541 | JGI IMG/M metagenome (GOLD analysis project Ga0100391, IMG submission 81541) | Groundwater microbial communities from Crystal Geyser aquifers in Utah, USA - Crystal Geyser metaG 2015-15 | ecosystem: Environmental > Aquatic > Deep subsurface > Groundwater | place: USA... | reverse complement strand
TCCGCGACGAAGCCAGGGGCACCGGCGGTGGCGCCGGCTGTGGCACCGGCTGTGGCACCGGCACCGGCTGTGGCACCGGCTGTGGCACCGGCACCGGGCGCCTGGGTGCTTGCAGTGGCCGCGGCCATCTGTTTTTGCGCTGCTTCCTGTTGCTGGCGCAGCTGCGCCAGCAGGGTTTCCTGCTGTTCCGGCGTCAGCGGCTGGATCCGCGCCAGTTTCTCCGTCACGTCGGCGCGCAGCCCGTCGAGCATGGATTCGAACAACTGGAAGCTTTCGGTCTTGTATTCGTTCAGCGGATCGCGCTGCGCATAGCCCCGGAAGCCCACGACCGAGCGCAAGTGCTCCAGCGTCAACAGGTGTTCCTGCCATTTCTGGTCGATGGTCTGGAGCAGCACCTGTTTTTCGATGCTGCGCATCTGCTCGGGGCCGAATTTCGCGGCCTTGGAGGCCATGTATTCGTCTGCCGCGCGTTCCAGCCGTTCGGTGACGACCTCCTGATCCACGCCGTCCTCGTTGGCCCAGTCCTCGATCGGCAGGTCGATCCCCAGCACTTTCTGGGCGGCGGCCTTGAGCCCCTCCACATCCCATTGGTCGGCATAGGAGCGGGGCGGCATGTGGGTATTGACCATGTCCTCGATCACCTGGCCGCGCATGTCCCTGGCGACCTCGGCGATGTCCTCGGCCCCCATGATGTCGCGCCGCTGGCCGAACACGACCTTGCGCTGGTCGTTCATCACGTCGTCGAATTTCAGCAACTGCTTGCGGATGTCGAAGTTGCGCCCCTCGACCTTCGCCTGCGCGCGCTCCAGCGACTTGTTGACCCAGGGGTGAACGATCGCCTCGCCTTCCTTCATGCCCAGCGTGGTCAGCATCTTGTCCAGCCGTTCCGAGCCGAAGATCCGCATCAGGTCGTCTTCCAGCGACAGGAAGAAGCTGGATTTGCCCGGGTCGCCCTGACGGCCCGAGCGGCCGCGCAACTGGTTGTCGATGCGGCGCGATTCGTGGCGTTCGGTGGCCAGCACATACAGGCCGCCGGCATCCTTGACGGCCTGTTCGTCGACCTCGTGCTCGGCCTCGATGCGGGCGCGGATGGCCGCATGATCGCCGTCGGGTTCGGCTGCGATGGCCTGCATGATCTTGAATTCGACATTGCCGCCCAGTTTGATGTCGGTGCCGCGCCCGGCCATGTTGGTGGCGATGGTGATCGCGCCCAGCTTGCCCGCATCGGCGACGATCTGCGCCTCCTGTTCGTGCTGGCGCGCGTTCAGGATGTTGTGGGGCAGTCCGGCCTTGTCCAGCAGACGCCCCAGCATCTCGGATTTTTCGATGGAGGTGGTGCCGACCAGGACCGGCTGGCCTTTCTTGTGGGCCTCTTCGATGGTCTCGACGATGGACTCGTATTTTTCGCGCGCGGTGCGGAAGACGGCGTCATCCTCGTCGATCCGGGCAATGGCGCGGTTGGTGGGGATTTCCACCACGCCAAGCCCGTAGATCGATTCGAATTCATCGGCCTCGGTGGAGGCGGTGCCGGTCATCCCGCTCAGCGTCTTGTAGAGGCGGAAGTAGTTCTGGAACGTGACGGAGGCCAAGGTCACGTTCTCGGGCTGGATCTTGCAGCCTTCCTTTGCCTCGATCGCCTGATGCAGGCCCTCGGACATGCGGCGGCCGGGCATCATGCGGCCGGTGAATTCGTCGACCAGCACGACCTCGCCGTCGCGCACGATGTATTCCTTGTCCTTGTGGAACACCTTGTGGGCCCGCAAGGCATTGGTGACGTGGTGCACGATGGTGGTGCTTTCGGGATCGTAGAGCGATTGCCCCTCGGGCAGGATCCCTTCCGCATGCAACACGTCTTCGAGATAATCGTTGCCCGCGTCCGTGAAGGTCGCCTGCCGCGTCTTTTCGTCCAGCGTGAAATGCTCGGGCTGCACGCCGGGGATGACCTTGTCGATGGAGACGTAAAGCTCGGACCGGTCCTGCGTCGGGCCGGAAATGATCAGCGGTGTCCGCGCCTCGTCGATGAGGATCGAATCGACCTCGTCCACCACCGCGAAATTGTGGCCGCGCTGCGCCATGTCCTTGAGAGAGCTGCGCATGTTGTCGCGCAGGTAGTCGAAGCCAAGTTCGTTGTTGGTGGCGTAGGTGATGTCGCAGGCATAGGCCTGCTTCTTTTCGCCATCGGGCTGGCGCGGATAGACCACGCCGGTGGTCATGCCCAGCGCGGTGAACACCTGGCCCATCCATTCCGCGTCCCGCTTGGCGAGGTAATCGTTGACCGTGACGACATGCACGCCCTCGCCGGTCAGGGCGTTGAGGTAGGCGGGGAAGGTGGCGACAAGGGTCTTGCCCTCGCCGGTCTTCATCTCGGCGATATTGCCCTTGTGCAGGAAATAGCCGCCGATCAGCTGCACATCGAAGGCGCGCAGGCCCAGCGCCCGCCGGGCGGCTTCGCGGCAATTGGCGAAGGCTTCGGGCAGCAGGGCGTCCAGCGCCTCGCCCTTCAGCGCCCGGTCGCGCAACTCGGACGTCTTGGCGACGATATCGGCATCCGACATCGCGGTGCAGTGCGGCTCCAGCGCGTTGATCTGGTCGATGATCGGCCGGACGGCTTTCACCTTGCGGTCGTTCGGCGTGCCGAAGACCTTCCTTGCCAGCTTTCCGAGCATATCGTGCAACCTCTTCTCCGGCCGCTGTGGCGGGCCGACGCCGTCTGAACAATTCGTGTGGATCCTCGGGTTGTTCGGCCCATCGCGGCAGTCTAGAAGGTGCGCGAATGGCCAAAGCGCCGGGGTCGACCCGAGAGCGAGATAAGCGGCGGCCCGATGATAGTCAACGTAAGGCGATCCAGCGTTGGTCACGCGCCGCCCGAGCCACAAAGGAAAATCCCCCATGAAGATGCTTCTTGCTTCCGTCGCGATGGCCGCAACCCTTGCCTCGCCGGGCTTCGCCCAATCCGAAGCCGGTGCCGATGACGTGCTGGCGACGGTCAATGGCAACACCATCACGGTGGGCCACCTGATCGCGATGTTGCAGATGTTGCCGGCCGAGTATCAGCAGCTTCCCGACGAGGTGCTGTTCGACGGCATGCTGGAGCAACTGGTGCAGCAGCAGGTTCTGGCCACCGCCGCCGAGGGCGACATCACCCGCCAGATGGAACTGGGCCTCGAAAACGAGCGGCGCGCCTTCTTGGCCGCCATGTACATGGACGGTGTCGCGCTGGCCGAGTTGACCGAGGAAGAGGTGCAGGCCGAATACGATGCCATCTATGGCTCCGTCCCGCCGGTCACCGAATACAACGCCGCCCATATCCTGCTGGGCACCGAGGAAGAGGCGCAGGCCATGATCACGGAACTGGGCGAAGGCGCGGATTTCGCCGAACTGGCCGCGGAGAACTCCATCGGGCCGTCGGGTCCGAACGGCGGCGCGCTGGGCTGGTTCAGCGCCGGCATGATGGTGCCGGAATTCGAGGAAACGGTGTTCGGGCTGGAGCCGGGCGAGGTTTCCGCCCCGGTGCAGACGCAATTCGGCTGGCATGTCGTGCTGCTGAACGAGACCCGCGAACAGGCCCCGCCGACGCTGGACGATGTCCGGGCCGAACTGGAAGAGGGCCTGCGCCGCGCCCGTGTGGATGCCCGTCTGGAGGAGTTGACCGCCGAGGCCCAGATCGACCGGCCCGCGCTTGACATCGACGCCTCCGTGATCCGCAATCTCGACCTGATCGCCCAGTAACGGGCGGCCGGTCGGGGGGGACCAGATCGTGACAGACAGCACAGCGTCGAAGGTCGCCGTCGCCACTGGTGGCGACAAATACAAGCGTTCGCCCCTGGCGCCCGAGGCCTTTCCTGACCTGCCCGCCATCGACGGTGTCCGCTTTGCCGCCGGCGAGGCGGGCGTGCGATACCGCAACCGCGTGGACGTGATGCTGGCCCATGTCGCGGCTGGGTCCACCGTGGCGGGGGTGTTCACCCGGTCGGCCACGCGGTCGGCCGCCGTGCTGGACGGGCAGGCCAAGCTGCCGCACCAAAGCCCCGACCACGGCTTCGCCATCGTGGTGAATTCCGGCAACGCCAACACCTTCACGGGCAAGCGCGGCGTCACGGATGTGGAGCTGATCGCCGCCGCCGCCGCCGCCGCGCTGCGCCTGCCTGCGGGGCATGTCTACACCTCGTCCACCGGGGTGATCGGGGAACCGCTGGCCGCCAGCAAGATCACCGATATCCTGCCGGTCCTTGTCGATGCGCTGGACGCGGGCGCGGCGGAAATGGCGGCGCGCGCGATCATGACGACGGATACTTTCCCGAAAGGCGCCGTGGCGCGGGCCGAGATCGACGGCACGCCGGTGACCATCATGGGGTTCGCCAAGGGATCGGGCATGATCGCGCCCGACATGGCGACGATGCTGGGCTATGTCTTCACCGATGCGGCGGTGACGCAAACGGCCTTGCAGGAGATGCTGAGTGCCGTGAACCGCGTTACCTTCAACGCCGTGACCGTGGACAGCGACACCTCCACCTCGGACACCGTGTTGATGGCCGCCACGGGCCGCGCCGGGAACGTGCCGCTGACCGCGCCGCATGGGGGGTTTCAGGCGGCGCTGCACTCCGTCATGGAGGACCTCGCGCACCAGATCGTGCGCGACGGCGAAGGCGCCACCAAGTTCGTGGAGGTGCGCGTGACCGGCGCCATGTCCGATGCGGATGCCGAAAAGGTGGCACGCGCGATCGCCAATTCGCCGCTGGTGAAGACCGCCATCGCCGGGCAGGACCCGAACTGGGGCCGCATCGTCATGGCGGTGGGCAAATCCGGCGCGCAGGCGGACCGCGACCTGCTGACCATTCGATTCGGGCCCCATGTCGTCGCAGAACACGGCTGGCGCGCCGAGGGGTATGACGAGGCCACCGTCGCGGGCTACATGACGCACGCGGAGCTTCTGATCGACGTCGATCTTGGCCTCGGTGCCGGGCGGGCGACGGTGTGGACCTGCGATCTGACCCACGCCTATATCGACATCAACGCCGATTACCGGTCCTGATCCGGTGCGAAAGGTCGTTCTCGTCTCGGCCGTGGCGCTGATCGACCGCGAGGGCCGCGTGCTTCTGGCGCAGCGGCCCGAGGGCAAGCCGATGGCCGGCCTGTGGGAATTTCCCGGCGGCAAGGTCGAACAGGGCGAAACGCCGGAACAGGCCCTGATCCGCGAATTGCAGGAGGAACTGGGAATCGACACCTGGGCGTCCTGTCTTGCGCCGCTGACCTTCGCCAGCCATGCCTATGACGATTTCCACCTGCTGATGCCGCTGTTCGCCTGCCGCAAGTGGGCCGGTATCCCCGTTTCGCGCGAGGGGCAGAGCCTGAAATGGGTCCGTCCGGCCGACCTGCGCACCTACCCGATGCCCGCGGCGGATATACCCCTTGTCCCGATCCTGCGGGATTGGCTCTGACACCGGATCGCCACACTTGTGAAATTACGTCACCCATGACCCGGGTCGCGTTTACTTTTCAGGTGATTTGTTCACGCGGATCGCTACCGTCGTTCCATCAGACAGGTCTATTTGGGGGTAGTGCCATGCTGACGACGGTTCTTATTGGAACTTGCGTTTCCGTGCAGGGTCATTTCGTGCGGCGACTGGCTTCCGGGCTGGTGATGGTGCGGGTGGATGACAAGTTCTATACCGGACGACCGGTCGGGGCCTTGCAAGCAGCCTGACGGCGACTGCGTCAACCCAGCCATCCGCGCAGATTCTCTTCCACAACACGCGACAGTGCATGCATATGGGCATCGTCATCGTTGAGGCATGGAATATAGGTGAAGCTTTCGCCGCCCGCATGCTCGAAGCTTTCGCGGATTTCCTCGTTGATTTCTTCCAGCGTTTCGATGCAGTCGGCCGAGAAGGCCGGTGCGCAGACGGCGATGCGCGTCTTGCCCTGTTCGGCCAGACGGGCGACCTCCTCGACCGTGTAGGGCTGCAACCATTCCTCCGGGCCGAAACGGCTCTGGAAGGTGGTGACGATCCGGGTGTCGTCCCAGCCCAGCCGTTCCTTCAGCAGGCGCGAGGTCTTCTGGCACTGGCAATGGTAGGGATCGCCCTCCATCAGGTAGCGCTTCGGCACACCATGGTAGGAGGCGACCAGAACGTCGGGCTTCACCTCCAACGTGGCATAGGCGCGTTCGATGGATTGCGCCAGCGCGTCGATATAAAGCGGGTTGGCGAAGTAGGGTTCCACCGTGCGCACCTGCGGCTGCCACTTGATGTTTTCGAGGCTGCGGAAGAACTGGTCGCACGCGGTGGCGGAGGTGGCGCCCGCGTATTGCGGATAAAGCGGGAAAAACAGGATCTTGGTGCAGCCCTGCGCCACCAGCTCGTCCACCTTGGACTTGGTCGAGGGATTGCCGTAGCGCATGCAGAAATCGACCACGACATCGTCGCCATAGCGCTCGGCCATGAGGGCGCGCATCTTGGCGGTCTGGTCCTTGGTGATGGTCATCAGGGGGCTTTCGCCTGCCTCGTGGTTCCAGATGCTCTTGTAGGCCGCGCCGGAACTGAAAGGGCGCTTGGACAGGATCACAAGCTGCAACAGCGGCTGCCAGATCCACGGGCTGTAGTCGATGACGCGCTTGTCGCTGAGAAACTCGTTCAGGTAGCGCCGCATCGACCAGTAATCGTAGTTGTCCGGCGTCCCCAGATTGGCCAGCAGGACACCCACCTTGCCCATCTTGACACGAGGGTGGTCGGCAGGTGCGTGGGCCAGGGCCGGGCTATGGGCGGACTGCATCATGTTCATCTGGTCATTTTCTTTCTTCATCGGGCCGCTCATGGACCGGTTTGGCCGTCTCGTCAAACTCTGTGGTTCCAAGGGCATCGGCCAGACGGTGCTTTGCCGCGCCGGGGCGCAGCGGCTTTTGCTGGCTGTCGTCCGGAGCCCATCCGGAAAGGAATACGAATTCGAAGCTCGACCGGATGCGATTTTCTTCCGCGGGGTGCGTGCGGGCGTAGATCGCGGCCATGGTCGGGAACAGCGCGCGGGGCGGGATCGCGCGGTGCCGGGCGGCCAGCGCGTTGGTCTCGCCCATGGCGCGCAGGTCGTGCATCAGGGCGATTGCGTTCGGGTAGGTGACCGTCTTGCGCAGGGCATCGGCGACCGGCAGCGCCAGACCCGCGCGCTGCAACAGCCCGCCCATGTCGCGGATTTCCGCCATCGGGGCCACCCGGGGGCTGAGCCCGCCGGTCACCGCCGTTTCCGCCTGCGCAAGGGCGTCGCGGAGTTCCGTCAGGGTCGCGCCACCGAAAGCCACGCCAAGGAACAACCCGTCGGGGCGCAGCGCGCGGCGGCATTGCACGATCTGGCCGACCGGATCGTCGGACCAGTGCAGGCTCATGGCGTGGATCACGAGGTCGTGGGCGGCCGGTTGAAGGTCCAGCGTCTCCGCCATCGGCACGATCCTGCCGGTCTGCAGCAATTCGCCCCAGATTGTCGGAAAATCCGTCACGAGGGCCGGGTATGTAAACGTCCTGTTAACGTCCTTGAGCCTTTCCTGAATTTCAAGAAGGGCTTCGTCATGCAGGAACCGCGCCGCCGACAGGTCGGCGCGGGCGCGGTGGGCAGCCAGCGCACGGGCATCTGTCAGGCGGGGTCGATCAGGGTGCATTTGGTCCATGTCCGGGCAGTTACGACCCGCAGGAACCTAGGGGGCGAGTATGAGATTGCAAAGCGTGCTGCGTGCGGTGTTTCCGCCCGAATGCCTGAAATGCAGCGCGCGGGTCGAGGATAGCTTCGCGCTTTGCGGCACCTGCTGGGCCGATACGCCGTTCATCCTTGGCGCGGCCTGCGACCTGTGCGGCACCGGCCTGCCCGGACAGACCCCCGACCAGGGAGAGGCGCTGATCTGTTCGGACTGCCAGCGCACGCCGCGCGCGTGGGATCATGGCCGTGCGGTCTTCATGTACGAGGGCGTCGGGCGCAGCCTTGTGCTGGCGCTCAAGCACGGCGACCGCACCGACATCGCCCGCGCTGCCGGCCCGTGGATGGCGCGCGCCGCGGCGGACCTGCTGGAGGTCGATGCGCCGCTGCTGGTGCCGGTTCCGCTGCACTGGACGCGGCTTGCCCGCCGACGCTTCAACCAGGCCGCCCTGCTGGCGTGGTCGCTGTCGCGCCAGACCGGCGCGGAGGTGGAACCGATGGCGCTTCTGCGCCTGCGCCCCACGCCGTCGCAGGAAGGCCGCAACCGCGACGCCCGCTACCGCAATGTGGACGAGGCGATCATGCCGCATCCGCGCCGGGGCGGCACCATGGCGGACCGGAACGTGATCCTGATCGACGACGTCGTGACATCGGGCGCGACGTTGAACATCGCGACAGAGGCGTGCCGGCAGGCCGGTGCCAAAAATGTGTCCGTTCTGGCTCTGGCGCGGGTCGGCCCGGACATCTAGGTTGACAGCGTTCGTTACGACCGCGAAGGGGCTCGCCGCAAATGGCATTGATCGAGATCTACACTTCACCGTTGTGCGGCTACTGCCATGCCGCCAAGCGCCTGCTCAACGAGAAGGGCGTCAGCTTCGCCGAGATCGATGTCGCCGCCGATCCCAAGCGGCGGCAGGAGATGATGGGCCGTGCACAGGGCCGTCATACCGTTCCGCAGATCTTTATCGACGATGCCCATATCGGCGGCTACGACGACATCGCCGCGCTGGATCGCAATGGAAAGCTGGACCCGCTTCTCGCGGCGCAGTGACCCTGCCGCGCGGTTAACCCTTGCGCCGCGCCGCAGCGCGGCGTTCAATCGCGCCCATGCCCAGTTCCGATGACCCGCTATCGGTCGCCCTGTTCAGTGAAGTCTTCATGGTCGACCAGCTTGCGCGGGCGCGGCTGGCGAAAGCGCTGCCCAAGGGCATGGAGCTGAGCCATTTCACCGTCCTCAATCATCTTGCCCGCACCAGCGATGAACGGTCTCCCGCGCAATTGGCGCGCGCCTTCCACCTGACGCGGGGGGCGATGACCAATACGCTCAACCGCCTGGAATGGGCCGGGCACATCCATGTCCGCCCCGATTGGGACGACGCGCGCCGCAAGATGATTTCGATCAGCCCGGCAGGCCTGCGCGCGCGGGAAGTGGCGATTTCCGCCATCGCTCCGATCCTGTCGGATGCCGTCGCCGATATCGGAACCGACAAGGTCCGCGCGGCCTTGCCGGTTCTGCGCGCCATGCGCGAACGGCTGGAGGGCGAGGGTTAGCGTTTCACCGAGGCGGTCACGTAATTCACGCTCAGGTCCCGGTCGCTCAGCGACCAGGTCCACAGGACGGGATTGAAGACGAAGCCCTTGCGGTCCACCGGGTCGAGTCCCGCGTCGCGGATCAAGGCGAACAATTCGTCCGGGGTGATGAATTTCGACCAGTCATGGGTGCCCCTGGGCAGCCAGCGCATCACATGCTCGGCCCCGATGATCGCCATGAGGTAGCTTTTCGGATTCCGGTTGAGGGTCGAACAGACCATCAGCCCGCCCGGTTTCAGAAGTTGCCGGCAGGCCGTCAGGTAGGCCAGCGGATCGGCGACATGTTCCACCACTTCCATGTTCAGAACGACGTCGAATTGCTCGCCTGCCGCTGCCATCGCCTCGGCGGTGGTGTGGCGATAGTCGATGGCCAGCCCCGATTGCGCGGCATGGACCTGCGCCACGGGAATGTTGCGCTCGGCTGCATCGGCCCCCACCACATCCGCGCCCAGTCGCGCCATCGGTTCCGCCAGAAGGCCGCCGCCGCAGCCGATATCGAGGATGCGCAACCCGTCGAACGGTTTCGGCCCCTTCAGGTCGCGCCCGTATTCTGCGGCGATCTGCGACGTGATGTAATCCAGCCGCGTCGGGTTGAGCATGTGGAGCGGCTTGAACTTGCCGTTCGGATCCCACCATTCGGCGGCCATCGCCTGAAACTTGGCGATTTCGCCGTCGTCAACGGTGCTGATGGGTGCGGTGTTCATGGACATCCCTTCGATCTCTTGTCACTTTCAACATGCCGTTTCCGGCGTCACGGTCTATATAGGTTGCGCATGGACAAGTTCGCCGGTCAAAAGCGCGCAAGCGCCCATTTGTTCCCGCCGATCGACCCGTTCGATCAGCGGATGCTGGATGTGGGCGACGGGCACCACATTTACGTGGAACAATGCGGTAATCCGCGCGGTGCGCCTGTCGTGGTGTTGCATGGCGGCCCCGGTGGTGGCTGCAGCCCGGCGATGCGGCGCTATTTCGACCCGGACGTCTGGCGGATCATCCTGTTCGATCAGCGCGGTTGCGGACGCTCGCGGCCCCATGCCGCGACTCGCGCCAACACGACATGGCATCTGGTCGCGGATATCGAGCGGATCCGGCACACCCTGGGGATCGAGCGTTGGGCCGTTTTCGGTGGCTCCTGGGGGGCGACGCTGGCGCTGATCTATGCGCAGGCGCACCCCGCGCCGGTGGCCTATCTTGCCCTGCGCGGCGTGTTCCTGTCGATGCAGCGGGAGCTGGACTGGTTTTATGGCGGCGGCGCGGGGCAGTTCTGGCCCGACCAATGGGCGCGTTTCGTGGCGCTGGTGCCCGAGGAGGAACGCGGCGACCTGATCGCGGCCTATAACCAGCGGCTGTTTTCCGGCGACCTGATGGTCGAGACGCGCTTCGCCCGGGCCTGGGCCGCGTGGGAAAACGCGCTGGCCTCGATGGGCAGCGACGGGCATGGCGGCGAAAGCCCCGCCGATTACGCCCGCGCCTTCGCCCGGCTGGAGAATCATTATTTCGTCAACAAGGGCTTCCTGGAAGAAGACGGCCAGATCCTGCGGGACGCCCACCGCATCGCCCATATCCCCGGCACCATCGTGCAGGGGCGATACGACATGATCTGCCCGCCGGTCTCGGCCCATAGCCTCGCCGCGCGCTGGCCGTCGGGGCAGTTGCACATCGTGCGCGGCGCGGGCCACGCCCTGAGCGAGCCCGGCGTCAGCGAGGAGTTGGTCCGCGTCATGAAGACCGTGGGAGAGAAGCGGGCGAAGTTCGGGTTGTAGGCAGCCCCGGTTTCGTCGGCTCCAACAACCGCCGGTCGATCCCCGGGCTCAGCTTGTGGCGGATCAGCGCGACGGGATGCGTGCGCAGGGTCAGGCGCATCGCCACGTAATCCTCGACCACATTTTCCCCCTCGGTCATCTGCGGCAGGTAGACCGCCGGTTCCACGATCCCCTCGCCGTCAAGATCACCGGCAAACAGCGGCAGTTCCGTCTTCGGCGACAGGGCGCGGGCCGCCCAAAGCGCCTCGCGACGCGCCATCCCGAGCGTGGCGAAGGCATCCGCCTCGGCCAGAACGGTCAGCATCCGCGCCTCGATCCCCGCGCGGCGCCAGACATCCTCGACGCTGGTATAGCCGTTGCCCCGCGCGGCAACCAGCCAATCGGCCTCTTCCCCGCGCATGGACTTGATCTGCCGGAAGCCAAGGCGCAGGGCGAGCTCGCCGGTCTCTGTCCGTTCCATCACGTTGTTCCAGTGGGAGCGATTGATGCAGATCGGCCGCACCTCCACCCCGTGTTCGCGGGCATCGCGCACGATCTGGGCGGGGGCGTAGAACCCCATCGGTTGAGAGTTGAGAAGGGCGCAGGCGAAGATGCCGGGGTGGTGGCGTTTCAGCCAGCTGGACGCATAGACCAGCAGGGCGAAACTGGCGGCGTGGCTTTCCGGGAAGCCGTAGCTGCCGAAGCCTTCGATCTGGGAAAAGCAGCGCTCGGCGAAATCGTCGTCATAGCCATTGGCGCGCATGCCGCGCAGGAACCGGGTGCGCAGTTCGGACACGTTGCCGTGCTTCTTGAAGGTCGCCAGCGCCCGGCGCAGCCTGTCCGCCTCTTCCGGCGAAAAGCCCGCGCCGATGATGGCGATCTGCATCGCCTGTTCCTGGAACAGCGGCACGCCAAGGGTCTTGCCCAGCACGCGGCCAAGCTCGTCGGAGGGGAAGCTGACCGCCTCCTCGCCGTTTCGGCGCCGGATGAAGGGATGCACCATGTCGCCCTGGATCGGACCCGGGCGGATGATGGCGACCTGGATCACCAGATCGTAGAAGCAGCGCGGGCGCATCCGGGGCAGGAAGTTCATTTGCGCGCGGCTTTCGACCTGGAACACGCCAAGGCTGTCGGCACGGCACAGCATGTCGTAGGTCGCGCGATCCTCGGGCGGCAGGGTGGCCAGCGTGTAATCGGCCTGGTGGTGGGTTTGCAGCAGATCGAACGCCTTGCGGATGCAGGTCAGCATGCCCAGCGCCAGGATATCGACCTTCAGGATGCCGAGCGCGTCGATATCGTCCTTGTCCCAGCAGATGACGGTGCGATCTTCCATGCTCGCGTTCTCGATCGGCACCAACTCGTCCAGCCGTCCCTCGGTGATGACGAAGCCGCCGACATGCTGGGACAGGTGACGGGGGAAGCCGATGATCTCGTCGATCAGGCGGATGGTCTGGGCCAGGCGCGGGCTGGTGGGATCAAGGCCGATCTCGCGCATGCGGGCCATGTCGGGGCCGGTTTTCGACCACGATCCCCAGATCTGCGAGGACAGCGCCGAGAGGATGTCTTCCGACAGCCCCATGGCGCGACCCACCTCGCGCACCGCACGCTTGCCGCGATAGTGGATGACCGTGGCGCAGAGGCCCGCACGGTGGCGGCCGTAGCGGTCATAGATGTGCTGGATCACCTCCTCGCGCCGCTCATGTTCGAAATCCACGTCGATATCGGGCGGCTCGTTCCGCGCCTCCGACACGAAGCGTTCGAACACCATGGTGCCGATCTCGGGCGAGACGGAGGTGACGCCCAGCGCGTAGCAGGTGATGGAATTGGCCGCCGACCCGCGCCCCTGGCACAGGATGCCCCGGCTGCGCGCGAAGGCCACGATGTCGTTGACCGTCAGGAAATAGGGCTCGTATCCCAGCTTGCCGATCAGGGCCAGTTCGTGGGCAAGCTGTTTCCGGGCGCGCTCGGGGATGCCCTGGGGATAGCGCCAGTGCAGGCCATCCATGGCAAGACGGCGCAGACGCTCGGCGGCGGTCTCGTTATCGGCGATCTCCGAAGGGTATTCGTAGCGCAGGCTCTTGATGTCGAATTGGCAGCGCTCGGCAATCTCGGTGCTGCGCGCCACGGCCTCCTCGAAGCCCGCGAAGATGCGGCGTATCTCGTGCTCTCCGCGCAGGCGCTGTTCGGCATTGGCCTGCGCCGCGGTGCCAAGGTCTTCGACGCGGAGCCCTTCGCGGATGCAGGTCAGCATATCGGTCAGGCGGCGGCGCGCACCGTGATGCATGAGCGGCCGGGCGGAGGCCACCGTTTGCAGGCCGAGGGTTTCGGCGAGACGGGCCTGGGCGATGAAGCGCGGGCTGTCCTGCCCGTCATAGCGGGGCGAGAGGCAGAGGCTGGGGGACAGGGGAGCAAGGCGTTCGGCTGCCTGCATCCATGCTGTCGTGCGCCGGGCAGGGGCGTGGAGCAGAAGCTCCAACCCCGCGTGGTTGGCCAGAAGGTCATCGAGACGGAGGATGCAGGCCCCCTTCTTCGCGCGCAGCCGTCCGGTGGAGAGCAGACGGCACAGCACCGCCCAGCCGGTGCGGTCGCGCGGCAGGGCGGTGATCTCGACCCCCTCGGTGAAGACAAGCCGCGCGGCGGGCAGCAGCCGCGGGATATGGTCGATGGGCGCGCGCGGGGCGGGGGGGATATGGGCGGGCCGCGGCGGGCCGACGGGATCCCGCGCGGCGGTCTTCGCAGTGGCGATCTCGTCGGCGATCTTGCGCAGTTCCGACCACGCCCGGACCACGCCCGCGACGGAATTCTCGTCGGCGATGGCGATGGCGTCGAGGCCGAGGATCGCGGCGCGGCGCGCGTATTCCTCCGGGTGGGAGCCGCCGGTGAGGAAGGTGAAGTTGGTGGTGATGGAAAGTTCCGCGAATCCCATGGGGCAGTATGTTCACATTTTGTTCCGATTTGGGAGTCGGGGGGTGCGCGTGGTTTCGCCCCGCCTGCGGCGGGTCGACCGATGCGAGGGGGCGTTGCCCCCTCGCGCTCCCCCAGAGTTTTTCGGCCAAGATGAAGACGGGTCGGCCGGGGATTGGTGACCGGCGGTCACTCCTTTGGCGTTTCATCCTCGGACCGCGACAGGCCATAGCGCTCGGCGACGCGCCAGACATGGGCGGGCACCATGTTCTTGACCCGCGCGGGGTGGGCGCGGCGCAGGTGGAGGATGGTTTCGATCGCCTTCATCTCGACCCGGGCGCGGGCGAATTCGAGGCCACGGGGACCGATGCGCGGTTGCAGGAAGGACACCAGCGGGCGCAGCCAGTCGGGCATGGACCGCAGCGGCATCCCGCCCGCCGCGCGTTCGGTATTGGCGAGGAAACCCTTCACCGCGCCGTCGCGCTTGCCCTTGTCGGTCAGGGGCTTGACCTCCAGCCGGTCGGCGATGCCGGCCAGCATCTCGGTCCCGCGCGCATTGCGGGTGAGGATCCATTGATCGCCATCGCCTGCCATGTAGCCGACGGTGATGTCGGCCAGCCGGTTGGTGTAATCCACGCAGGTCTTGCAGGTAAGCGGGAAGAAGTCGGCGGGCAGTTTCGAGATCGGCAGTTTCAGGAACGGGATCACCTGCGTCGGGCGGCCATCATCGAAGCGCAGTTCCACCCGGTAGTCGGCGCGGAATTCGAGGTAGCTGATGGTGTCGGGCCGGTCGTCCAGCAGGTCGAGGAAGGTGTGGAAGTTCGCCGTCGTGGTGTTGTCGGAGCAGGGCGTGCCGATGACATAGAGGCGATCGAGGCCGAGGTCGGCCTCGATCTGGCGGAGCGCGTAGACCTGGCAGGGAATGCCGATGACGGCGATCCTGCGGTGGCCTTGCGCCATGGCGGGTTCCAGCGCGGCGAGCGTCGGGCCGAAGCCCATCCGCATGCCGCGACATCGGGCGAGGTCGGCCGGATCGGTGACGATCACGGGCATCGGTTTCCAGCGATCGGACGGATCGGGCGCCACGGCGAGGACGGCATCGACGGTGCCGGAGCGGAGCAGTTGCGCCGCCAGTTCCGTGGTGATCCCGGTCCATTGCGCGCCGGGGGCGGGCGGCGTCAGCCGCGCGCGCTGCATGGCGAGGGTGACGCCGAAGAAAGCTTCCTCCCCCCTCGCGGGATCGGCCGCGCGGCCATGGGTTTCTACCTCGGAGCGTTCGTAATCCGGCTGGATGAACTGGCACGCCTTGCCGCAGGCCTTGCCGTCGCCCATCCGGCTGATGCCGCAATCGGTGCAGAGGCCGGGCCGGGCATCGCCGGTCAGGATCGGGGCAAGGGGCTGTTTTTCAGAGATATTTCCGGACATGACGCGCACCTTGGACGGGTTCGGCCAGTCTCGGGGCCGCATGGAGGGAAGTCAATTGCCGGCGTTGGAGGGCGCGCGCGCGTGCGCGGCGGTTCTGTTGCTTGCCTTCGGGAGGCGGCCGTGCTGTCGCTGCATCCTGCTTTGGAACCCAACATCGCAGGACATCGGCGCCGGTCCGGACGTCGGCTATTCGGCGCGCTCCCATATCGACATGCCATCGACAATGCGCTTCTGCATGCCGCGCGCGCTTAGCCAAGGGCGACCGAGATCGCGCACAACGGCGCGCCGCCCTTTGGCTTGCAAGGGATGATTTCGGAAGTCGGCGGTGTAGGCGCCCAGATCTGTATCCGGGGCATAGAGCTGTTTTTCCGGGTCCTTGTCCGGATCCATGAGCCCGGCGCACATCCTTGCGAAGTCCGTCTTGATGAAGGAGGGCGAGGTGGCGAACAAGGGCCGTGTCGGATCGACCTTCTTCAGTATCTTGAGTCCGAAGGTCTTCCGCCACGTGGTTTCGAAGGCATAGGTCCTGGGGAGGTACAGACGGTCGCGACTGGCCATCTGCACCTGAACCACCTTTCCGTGCAGACGGGGTTCGATCTGAACGGGAGTGACCGGATGCAGCACTTCCCAATCGTCCTCCATGTGCAGGAAGTAGGGCGTGCCGGGTTGCTGCCAGAGATGTTTCACCGCCGCACCGAACGAAGGCGTGTCAGGACGCCGGATCGCGACATCGGGAAAGCGATCCCGCAACAGCCGCTCGCACGCGTCGCCGTCGGCATCGGAGCCGCAGAAGGGGTCAATGTTGGCGTAAACGGTTCCGCGTGGAAAATGCCGGATGATCTTGTCATGGAACGATGCCAGCGTTTGCCCCAGAAGATCTGGCCGCCGCCCGCATACGATAGTGATGTCCATGGTCGCGTTCCTAAAAGGATATATATAACAATAGTTTGCAGGTTCAGAAAGTCAACTGGGCCTACCTTGTAAACCTATTGCAAGGGGGCTAGAAGCACGTAGCCAAGTTGTGGGGGTTCATGACCCGGTACGCAATCATCATCCCGACACGAAACCGGCCCGGTTCACTCAGAATGACGCTGATGGGCCTTGCCGAACTGGATTACCTGGACGTGTCGCTGGTCGTGTCCGACAATTCGGATGCCGGGGTTCTGGATGAAAACAGTCGCATGATTGAGGAAACGCTGAAGGGTCGGCGTCATATTCACGTGCGGCCCGGTCGCGTCCTGCCGATGGCCGACCACTGGAACTTCGCCCTTGATGCGACGCCCGATGCTGACTTCTTCGGGATCGTGACCGACCGAATGATGCTCATGCCCGCGGCGCTTTCCATTTGTGACGAAGTTCTTTCCAAATCCGACCAAGAAGCGGTCTGTTTCAAGAACGGTGTCGTGTGTTCGAAGACGGGAACTGCGCTGCCTGACATGCCTTCCGGAATTTCCGCGAGAGTAGTCGAGTCCGATGCGGTTCTCGATGATTTTGCGAAGACAATTCTGCGGAAGGACAGCCCGAGATTCCTCAATTCTTTTGTCTCTCGATCCTGCATTTCCCGGATCAAGCAACGCTACGGGACGGTGTTCGCCGGGATCTCGCCAGACTATGCATTCGCCTTCAGATTTCTTGATACCACTGATCGCTATGCGAGCATTGACGCACCCATTCTGATCGATCACTCACCGAGCGTTTCAAACGGGATGGCCATGACGCGGAATATTGGCAATGCTGCTGCGAAAGATTTTCTGCATCGCGCTGCTTCCGAACAGTCTTCGGAACTCGCCTTTGGACCAATTCCATTCGAAACCACGCTGCTTCCGAACGTCATACTTCGGGAACTGGAGATTGCGAAGTCGAGGGCGAATGAAGCTACCCGACTGCCCGTGATCGATACTGGCGCATTTCATGTGGCCTGTGCCAAGGCAATGCGGCGGTCTGTTCGCTTCTTCGATCCGCACAGCCAGCGCCTCGCTGCTTTGATCGAGGAGTATCGTGTAGCCCATGGCTTGCCGCATCTGAGCGCACGGGTTCGGCGGACCACCTTTCTGCGGGCTGTCAAGAATACGGTTTCCCGCTGGGTCAAGATGCTTTTAGGCACATCATCAGATCTGGCGGGCGTCTTGCGCGATGAAAAAGGTGACCTGGAATTGCTGACGAACTTGCGGAATATTGGACATACCCACGCGGTATCGGTGCCAGACCGGCGATTGCGGGACGGTGAGACGCAATGAAAGCAGTCATCCTCGCCGGCGGCCTCGGGACCCGGATCAGCGAAGAATCCCACCTCAAGCCCAAGCCCATGATCGAGATCGGCGGGCGGCCGATCCTGTGGCATATCATGAAGCTCTACGGGCACCATGGCATCACCGAATTCGTGATCTGCTGCGGCTACAAGGGCTATGTGATCAAGGAATATTTCGCCAATTACTTCCTGCACATGTCGGACGTGACCTTCGACATGGCCTCCAACAGCATGGAAGTGCACCACCGCAACGCCGAGCCATGGCGCGTCACCCTCGTCGATACCGGCGAGACGACGCTGACCGGTGGGCGTCTCAAGCGGGTGGCCGAGCATCTGGATGGCACGTTCTGCCTGACCTATGGCGACGGCGTCTCGGATGTGAACATCGCCGATCTGGTGCGCCACCATCGCGCGGCGGGGACCGAGGCGACCGTCACCGCGATCCAGCCCGAAGGGCGCTTCGGCGCGCTCGAAATCCACGACGGCCGCGTGACCGCCTTCGAGGAGAAGCCGCGCGGCGACGGGCGGTGGATCAATGGCGGCTTCTTCGTGTGCGAACCCGCCGTTCTGGGTCGGATCGACGGGGACCAGACCTCGTGGGAGAACGAGCCGCTGAAGCGTCTGGCGTCGGATGGTCAACTGGCGGTGCATCGCCATATCGGCTTTTGGGCGGCGATGGACACGATGCGCGACAAGACCCGGCTGGAAGACCACTGGGCCGACGGCACGGCGCCGTGGAAGGTGTGGGACTGAATGGCGTTCTGGGCTGGAAAACGGGTTCTCGTGACCGGTCATACCGGGTTCAAGGGCGCCTGGCTGTCCGAGATCCTTCTGGGTCGCGGCGCCGAGGTCTTCGGGTTGGCCCTGCCGCCCGAGGGCGATCCGGCCCTGTTCAACCAGCTTGCGCTGGCGGCGCGCCTTGACCATGCCGTGACGGATCTGCGCGACGCGGACGCGGTGGCCGTGCGGGTGGCACAGGCCGCGCCCGATGTGGTCTTTCATCTGGGCGCGCAATCCCTCGTGCAGCGGTCCTATCGCCAGCCGGTCGAGACTTGGGGCACCAATGTCATGGGCACGATCCACCTGATGCAGGCGCTTGCCGGCCTGGGGCGTCCGGTCGCGACGGTGATCGTCACCACCGACAAGGTCTATGAGAACCGCGAGTGGGTGCATGGCTACCGCGAGACCGATGCCCTTGGCGGCCACGATCCCTATTCCGCGTCCAAGGCCGCGACGGAACTGGCCGTCCATGCGTGGCGCAGCAGCTTTCCGGGCCTGTGGCTTGCGACGGCCCGGGCCGGCAACGTGATCGGCGGCGGCGACTGGGCCGAGGATCGTATCCTGCCCGATCTGGCCCGCGCCTTCGCGGCGGGGCGGCCGCTTGCGCTGCGCAATCCCGGCTCCACCCGCCCGTTCCAGCATGTGCTGGAGCCGCTGATGGGCTACCTGTTCCTGGCCGAGCGTCTGTCCTCGGGCGATCCGCGCTGGCAGACGGCGTTCAATTTCGGCCCCGAACCGGGCGATATCCGCACGGTGCGGGATCTGGTGCGTGCCGCCATGGAGGTCTGGCCGGGGGACTGGGTCCATGCCTCGAACCCCGACGCCCCGCACGAGGCCGGGCGGCTTGCCCTGACCATAGACAAGGCCCGCCACGATCTTGCATGGACCCCGCGCTGGGACATTGCGCGAGGGCTGGCCGAAACCGTGGGCTGGTATCGTGCCGTCCATGACGGTGCCGATCCGGCCGCCCTGACCCGCGCCCAGATCGCCGCGCACGAGGCCGGGTCATGATCTTCACCGAATTGCCCCTTGGCGGTGCTTTCCGCATCGACCTGGATCGCCGCGCTGACGACCGGGGCTTCTTCGCGCGCCTGTTCTGCGCCGGTGAATTCTCCGATCACGGCCTCGAAACGGTCTGGGTGCAGGCCAATGACAGCTTCTCACGGGCCGAGGGAACCGTGCGCGGTCTGCATTTTCAGCATCCTCCGATGGCCGAGGCCAAGCTGGTGCGCTGCTTCAAGGGGGCGATCTTCGATGTGATCGTGGACCTGCGGGCAGGCTCCCCGACCTTCGGGCAATGGACCGCGCTGACGCTCGACGACGATAACCGCACCATGATCTACATCCCGCCGGGCTTTGCCCATGGCTTCCAGACCTTGCGCCCGGACACGGAGCTTCTCTATCTTCACTCGCAGGTCTACAGCCCCGGGCATGAGGGGGGATTGGCCCATGACGATCCCGTGCTTGCGATCCCGTGGCCGCGTCCGGTTGTCGGCGTATCGGCCCGCGATGCCGCCTTCCCGCCGCTTGCCGCGTTGGAGCCGCTATGACCCAGCAGACTTGCCGAACCCAGACCTGCCGACATTGCGCGACGCCCCTGGCCCACCGCTTCCTCGACCTGGGCTTCGCACCACCCTCCAACGCCTATCTGGCCCCCGAGGCGCTCAACCTCCCCGAGGTCACCTATCCCTTGCGGCTGATGGTCTGCGGCGCGTGTTTCCTCGTCCAGACCGAGGATTTCGCCGCGCGGGAGGTCTTTTTCGAGGCCGACTACGCTTATTTCTCGTCGACGTCGCGAAGCTGGCTCGACCACGCGGCGCGCTATGCGGATATGGTGACGGACCGCCTTGCGTTGGGGGCCGACAGCCTCGTGATCGAGGTCGCGTCGAACGACGGCTACCTGCTGCGCAACTTCGTGGCGGCGGGCATTCCCTGCCTCGGGATCGAACCGACCGTGGCCACCGCCGAGGCCGCCGAGGCACAGAACATCCCGGTCATCCGCGATTTCTTCGGCCTCTCGCTGGCGGCGCGGCTGGCGGCGGAAGGGCGGCGCGCCGATCTGGTCGCGGGCAACAATGTCTATGCCCATGTGCCTGACATCAACGATTTCACCCAAGGCCTTGCCGCCATCCTGAAACCGCAGGGCGTGGTGACGCTGGAATTCCCGCACCTGATGCGACTGATCGAATTCTGTCAGTTCGACACAGTCTATCACGAACATTTCTCCTACCTCTCCCTCACCACCGTGGACGGCATCTTCGCCGCCGCCGGATTGCGCCTCTTCGATGTCGAGGAAGTGCCGACCCATGGCGGCAGCCTGCGGGTCTTCGGATGCCTGCCCGGCGCCGCCCATTCCACGGCCCCCTCGGTCGCCGCGCTTCTGGCCGAGGAACGGGCGCGCGGCATGACCGATCTGTCCCATTACGCCGCCTTCCAGCCCCGCGCCGATGCGATCAAGGACGCCTTCCTGCGCTTCCTTCTGGATACACGGCGCGACGGGAAAAGCGTGGCCGCCTATGGCGCGGCCGCCAAGGGCAACACGCTGCTCAACTATGCGGGCGTCCGGCCCGATCTTCTGCCCTTCGTCTGCGATGCAGCACCGTCCAAACAGGGCAAGCTGATGCCGGGCAGCCATATCCCGATCCTCCCGCCCGAGGCGCTGCGCGCGCAGCGTCCCGATTACGTCGTGATCCTGCCATGGAACATCGCCGACGAGGTCCGGACGCAATTGGCGGACCTTGCCGCGCTGGGCACCCGCTTCGTGGTCGCCGTGCCGGAATTGACGGTCGCATGAGCCGGGTGTTGCTGACCGGCGCGACAGGGTTCGTCGGGCGTCAGGTCCTCAGGGCGCTCCGTGCGGCGGGGGCCGATGTGACCGCCACCCTGCGTCCCGGCCAGCCCGCACCGGACGGCGTGACGCCGCTGCGCAGCCCCGATCTCTTCGCCGAACCGGCGACATTCTGGGCCGAGGCCTGCAAGGGCCATGACGCCGTCATCCATGTCGCGTGGTTTGCGCAGCCCGGGGAATACCTGCACTCCCCTCGCAACCTCGATTGTCTTGCCGGAACGATCCGCCTCGCGCAGGGGGCGCAGGCGGCCGGTGTCGCACAGTTTCAGGGCATCGGCACCTGTTTCGAATATGACCTCACGACCGAGGCGCTGTCGCGCCATGTCCCGCTTGCGCCCGATGCGCCGCTCGATCCCGCCACGGCCTACGGCGCAGCCAAGGCCGCCGCGTTCTTCGCCCTGTCGCGGCAATCCGGGCCGATGGCGGTCGCGTGGTCGCGGCTGTTCTACCTGCATGGAGAGGGCGAAGACCCCCGCCGCCTCGTGCCCTATGTCCATGCGCAACTGGCAAAGGGCGAGGCGGTCGAATTGACATCCGGCAGCCAGTGGCGCGACTTTCTCGATGTCGCGGAGGCGGGACGCCAGATCGCCGAGGTGACGCGCCAGCGCCTGACCGGGCCTCTCAATATCTGCTCGGGCCAGCCCGTCACCGTGGCCGCCCTTGCCCAGTCCATCGCCCGCGATTACAGTCGCCCCGACCTTGTCCACCTCGGCGCCCGCCCCGATCGGGCCGATGATCCGCCCTATGTCGTCGGCGTCCCCAGCCTCGAACAATCCTGATGATCCCGGACGCGCTCCGAAATCCGGGCCGCGCTTCGTCTGCAAAGGAACCAGCCATGACTGACTTCGAAGATGACTCCGTCGCCCGCCTCAAGGACGTGGCGGGCAACCCGGCCCTTCAGGCGACGGCGGCGACATTCCTGCAGGCCTCCGTTGCGGCGCATTATTCTTACAACTTCTTCTGGATGGGCCGCCCGATCATCCAGTATCCGCAGGACATGGTGGCCTTGCAGGAAATCGTCTGGGCCACGCGCCCCGACGTGATCGTCGAAACCGGGATCGCCCATGGCGGCTCCCTGATCCTGTCGGCGTCGCTGCTGGCGATGCTCGACCTGTGCGACGCGACCGAAACGGGCGAGATGCTGGACCCGCGCGCGCCGAAGCGCAGCGTGGTCGGCGTGGATATCGATATTCGCGCCCATAACCGCACGGCCATCGAGGCGCATCCCCTGTCCAACCGGATCACCATGATCGAGGGCTCGTCGATCGACGACGCGATCGTGGCGCAGGTGCGTGCCGCCGTGGGTGACGCCGCCCGCGTGCTGGTTTGCCTCGACAGCAACCACACCCACGACCATGTCCTTGCGGAATTGCGCGCCTATGCACCCATGGTCACGCCCGGCAGCTATTGCATCGTCTTCGACACCTTGATCGAGGATATGCCGGCCGACGCCTATCCCGACCGCCCATGGGGGCCGGGCGACAACCCGAAATCCGCCGTGCATGCGTGGTTGCCCGACAATCCGGAATTCGAGATCGACAAGCAGATCGACCACAAGCTGCTGGTCTCCGTCGCGCCCGACGGGTTCCTGCACCGCCGCGCCTGACCCCGCGCGGGGCGGCTTCGGGCGGCTGAACCCGCGCAGGCTTGCGGCTCAGACAAGCATCCTTCGCGGATCGGCGATCAGGCCCGCATAATGGGACAGGAAGCGCGCGGCGTCGGCCCCGTTGATCACGCGATGGTCATAGGACAGGTCCAGCGGGACCATGGGAACGGGGCGCGGGGTGTCGCCGTCCCAGACCGTGACGGTCTCGGTACGGGTGATGCCGAGGATCGCGACCTCGGGCGGGTTCACGATGGGGGTGAAGGCCGTGCCGCCGATGCCGCCAAGATTGGTGATCGTCATCGACGCGCCGCCCATGTCGTCGGGGCCGATCTTGCGGGCCTGCGCGCGGGCAGCCAGATCGGCGATTTCCGCCGCGATCTGCCACAGGCCCTTGCGGTCCGCATCCCGGATCACCGGCACCATCAGGCCGCCGGGTGTGTCCACGGCGATGCCGATATGGACATAATGCTTGAGGAAGAGGCTCTCTCCATCAGCCGAGAGCGAGGCATTGAACCGTGGGAATCCAAGCAGGGCGCGGGACAGCGCGGCGACATGGAAGGCCAGCGCGGTCAGCTTGATCCCGCGCGCCTGCGCCTCGGCTTTCCAGCCCGCGCGCAGCACCTCGATGGCCGAGATATCGGCGCGGTCGTGATGCGTCACCGCCGGGATCAGCGCCTGCGCGGCGGCAAGGTTGCGGGCCGCGACCCGGGCGAAGCGGCTTGTTGCCTCCTCGGTGACGGGGCCGTAGCCGGCGTGGTCCACATCCCAGAAGGACGTGTCGCCGGACGGCGCGGCTGCGCCACCGCCACCGCCACCGCGACCGCCATCAAGATCCTCGGGGCCAAGTGTCGTGCGGCCAAGCTGCTTGGCGCGCGCGTCGATATCCACGCCCTTTTCAAGCGCGAGGCGGCGGGTGGTGGGGCTGGCTGCGATATATGTCTCCATCTCCGTCACCAGCTTGCCGAAATGTATTGGGTTTCCATGAATTCGAGCATTCCCTCATGTCCGCCCTCGCGGCCGAGGCCGGATTGCTTGGTGCCGCCGAAGGGCGCGGCGGGGTCCGAGACGAGGCCCCGGTTCAAGCCCACCATGCCATAGTCGAGCCGTTCGCATACCTGCATCCCGCGCCGGAAATCCGCGCTGAAGACATAGGCGACCAGCCCGTATTCCGTCGCGTTGGCGCGCGCGATGGCGTCCTCCTCGTCGGTGAAGGTCTGGATCGCGGCGACCGGGCCGAAGATCTCGTCATGGACGCAATCGGCGGTCTCGGGCACGTTCGACAGGACCGTGGGCGGGTAGAAGAAGCCCGGCCCGTTCGGCACCGTGCCGCCGCATTCCAGCTTCGCACCCTTGGCGAGCGCATCGGCCACGAAGTCCGCCACCTTGTCGCGGGTGGCGGCGTTGACCAGCGGGCCGACATCGACGGACGGATCGGTGCCATCCCCGACCTTGAGCGCCGACATCCGCGCGGTCAGGCGGGCGGTGTATTCCTGCGCAAGACTGTCATGGACATAGATCCGGTTGGCGGCGGTGCAGGCCTCGCCGAGGTTGCGCATCTTGGCCAGCATGGTGCCGTCAACGGCGGCGTCCATGTCGGCATCCTTCAGCACCAGCACGGGCGCGTTGCCGCCCAGTTCCATCGCCGGTTTCAGAACCTGGTCGGCGGCGGATTTCAGCAGCTTGCGCCCGACGCCCGTCGATCCGGTGAAACTGACGACCCGCACGCGCGGATCGTGCAGCATGTGATCGACCAGCGCGCCGGTCCGTTTCGACGGCAGCACGTTGACCAGCCCCGGCGGCACGCCCGCCTCTTCCAGCAGCGGCATCAAGGCCAGCATGGTCAGCGGCGTCTCCGAGGCGGGCTTGATGATGACGCCGCAGCCCGCCGCCAGCGCCGGTGCGATCTTGCGCGTGCCCATGGCGGCGGGGTAGTTCCACGGCGTAATCAGCACGGCCAGCCCCGCCGGCTTGTGCTGCACGACGATGCGCGCGCCCGACGCGGGGGCGCGGGTGATCAGGCCATCGGCGCGCACGGCCTCCTCCGCGAACCAGCGGAAGAACTCGGCGGCATAGGTCGCCTCGCCCTTCGCGTCGGCCCCGGCCTTGCCGTTTTCCAGCGTGATCAGATGCGCGAAATGATCCAGCCGCGCGGTCATCAGCTCCCATGCGCGGCGCAACACTTCGGACCGCTCGCGCGGCGTGCGTGCGGCCCAGTCGGCCATGGCGCGTTCGGCGGCGTCCAGCGCGCGATCGGCATCGGCGATGTCGGCGGACGCAACAGAGGCCAGCACCGCTTCGGTCGCGGGGTTGATGACGTCGAACCGCTCGGCCGTATCGTGCCAGGCGCCGTCGATATAGAGGTCGGTGAAATCCATCGGGGTCATTTCCTGTGTCAGAGCAGGTGGCGAAGCGGTTGCTCCACCCGGCCTGCGAATTCGGTGAGAAGGCGGATCGCGGCGGGGGCGTCGAACTGGTCTGCGGCGCATTCCAGCGTGATCGCAAGCCCCGCGCCATCGCCGGTGAGGGTCAGCACCGGCACGTCCTCGGCCCCCATCGCGACGCTGACCAGAGGCGTGCCGCGCAGGTCGCGCAGCACCAGCGCGGGCGTGCCGTCGGAGGGGCAGACCGCCGACAGCGCCCGGCCCGGCGGCACGGTGAAGGCCTGCACCTGCCCGAAGCGTTCGACGCCGACATCGACCGGCGCGTCGGCGCCCAGGCTTGCCCCCGCCAGCCCGGCCAGGATCGCGGCGGGATCGCCCAGGCCGCTGTCGTCCGATGCCCAGCCCAGCAGCGCCTGCAGACCTTCGGCGGTGCAGTGTGCGGTGAGACGGCGCTGGCTCGCAACGCCCGTGCGCCCCGGCGCGGCACCCGGCAGGGCGCGCAGGGTGTCCAGATCGGCGACATGGTAGGGCTGCGGGTGCCCTGCCTCGGCCAGCCGCGCAAGGTCGAGGCCCTGTTCCAGCGCCAGCCTGCGCGCCTTGGGCGAGGCGAGGATGCGGCC
>Ga0100391_1001495_pt1 | contig 25880 bp, 21 predicted proteins | sample CryGeymeta201515_FD_81541 | JGI IMG/M metagenome (GOLD analysis project Ga0100391, IMG submission 81541) | Groundwater microbial communities from Crystal Geyser aquifers in Utah, USA - Crystal Geyser metaG 2015-15 | ecosystem: Environmental > Aquatic > Deep subsurface > Groundwater | place: USA... | reverse complement strand
TATCCGATTTCTCCCGATGTGTTCCTGTTTCTGAGTGGGAGACGGGATGGGGCATTTCGGGTCATTCCGGTGACGTCGGCTTCGGGTCTCCTTGTCTCACGTTCCCTTCGGCTGGCTCTGATGTTCAGAGATTCGAGAAAGTCAATCAATGGAACATGCATTTTTAGCCCAAACCCTAATCTGCTTTTAAAAGCATCAAATCATCACTCATTCATCACAGCACCGTAGAATCTCAATCAAAAAATTGCTGTGGCATGAAAATCAAACTTTGGCAAAAAATTACTCGACCAAAACTTGCCGGACTTATTCGTTAATAGTTCTATACATGCATGCCACTCAAATCATGTTCACAGAAGAACCAAAAGGCGCCCTGGTCGAAGACAGAGCTGTTATAGATCAAGCTGATGAAAGTGCACCACAATCATCGCTACCTGCATCAACCACCGCAAACGCCACCACGACCACCACCACCACCATGACAAGTAGTACCAGTACCAGTACCAGTACCAGTACCAGTACCAGTACCAGTACCAGTACCAGTCCATCCACTTTCAATTCAAAGATCTATCTCGTCATTCACAATATAAGCAAGCGAGCCAATGTCCGATCACTTCTATGTACAGCAGCTGCTTTTGGTTGTCATGGAGTGTTTGTGGTAGGCCAAAAATGCTTTGATTTGAATCCTAACGGAAACGATGTTCCTGCCGCTATTCGAGACTATATCATCCAGCCGGGTCACGAAGAACAGCACGAAGGTATGGTGGTACAGCATTTCGAAAAATGGAAGCAGTTTGTAGAGTACGTTCAAAGTCAAAGGATATTACTGATTGGTGTGGAAATACACGTCGATGCCAAATTTATCGATCATTACTTTGAAGTATCCTTGCATCATGATCTGGCCTTTCTCATGGGTAATGAAGGACAAGGATTGAGTGACAAGCAAATGACAGTGTGCGATGGATTTGTACGAATTCCACAATACGGTAACGGAACAGCAAGTCTTAATGTCAATGTGGCAGCCAGTATCATTCTGCAGCGCATGTATCAATATCGACAAGAGCATCAGCAGCATCAGCAGCAGCGATAACAGCAACCACAACAACAGCAGCGTTAGCAGCAGCAACAGTAGGAGTAGATGATCAAGCAAAAATTATAATATAAACACCCTTTTTCTGCACTCGGATCTTACTGAACTATACAACATACAATCCAAAAGGCGTTTGTCATGGCAAAGCATTCTGTCCAAACGCGCGCTATCAGCCAGTCTCGCACCACCCAGCAATGTTGGACACGCAAGAAATCACGTGATGACGAGACGACGACTCGTGTACGCAAAAAAACTTGAAAAGACTCAAACCACCCACCAAGAAGATCAGACCATCATCTAAAACCTGCCGGACAAAGAAGATGCAAAGACTCCTGCACAATGCAACTCTGACAATCAATTTCTAGCAGAAGAGACGCTACGACAATCTACAGGTGCCACACACTATTTGAATGCGAACAGTAGAGTAACTATGCAGCCACAGTGTCTGTACAAGTGTCAACCGAAAAGTAGAGGTATCCCCACGCAAAACGCAGTCACAACGCCATCTGTTTTGCTATTACTAGCTAGCTAGCGAGTCTAGCTACTACTAGTAGTAGCTAGCTAGTTAGAAAAATTTGTGGATTCGAAAATTCTGCACTCGTGACTCACAGACACACCAAAACCCGACCTTTTCAATTTCTCTGCCTTTCCCCCCCCCCACACTGACTCGACTTCTCATTGAAGAATATTGCTGGGGACATTGACTTCTTTGTTGCTACAGCATTATCTTCTATGAAAGCGAGGTTGTTGATCGACTTATTTCTGTATTTGTCGTGTTAGCAAGGATAACGAAAACAACGGAAGAATCAGCTTTCCTGGTACAGTGGTAGCACCGGTTACAAAGTGTACGAAATAGAAGCAATAAGCAATACCTGGTAACGCGAAAGAACAATCTTCATCCGGAAAAAACAAAAAAGCAGGAGGTAATCATGACTCCAAGTGATGCTGAACCACAACAGCAGAAACAAGACGAAGGCAAAGTCTTTGATCAAACTACTGCTAAAGGTCAACCAAATGGTTTGTTTCAGGCATCGATGAAGTCGATTCGAGGAGCCCATTTTCAAGCCAATCGAATTCGAGGCTTCCTAACTTTGACGGGATTGTTCACCGACAAACGCATTTATCGAGACGTTATTGCCATTTTTTATCTCCTGACCGAAGAAATGGAAGCGAAGCTGGATTTCTTTTCCAAAAAAGGAGATCCTATCGCAGAAAAAATTCGAGCCTTGGGTTATCGTTTTACAGAAGGATACGAGCAAGATTTGGAGTATTTGTACGGTACAAATGATTGGAAGGAACAAGCGCGACAAGCACTGCAGAAGAATGCTGCAGCTGTCGAATACTTGGAAAAGCTACAACAAGTAAAGAGCGGGCAAGAAGTAGCAGGGGCAGCATTTGTCTTGATGGGTGCCTTGATTATTGGTGGAGGAGCTGTAGCCATGCCTCGTGTCAAGTCTGCCTACGGCGAAGAAGCCACTCACTTGTATCAACCCGTGGTTGGACGAGGAAGAGAACAGCGCAAGCGTGAATTTATACAGTGTTGGGATTCTCTGGCAGAACCTACCAGTAGTGGTGAGGAATTTGACAAGATGGTACAGGCATCACAAGAATTCATGCAAGGAAACAACGATGTCCTATCTGCGCTGGCACGGAATCCATGGTGGTTGCCTTATGCTACAGCCGCTGTTGTTGGTGTGCTATCAACGGCAGCATATTTTGTGCGACGCAGACTCTATATGAAATAGTAATAAAATTCCACTCAAATTTCAACTTTCGGATTATACTGGTCCATAGCGGTATGGGTGTGGTTAAGAAGCGTTAGAGTGAGGCCCTTGAAAGGCAGTCGTAACCGAAGTAGCTAGCTTGCTGTGATGTTTAAGTAAGTCAGTAGTTGTGGCCTTCGGGGATGAGTTCCACGACTTTCGTAAGGAAAAGCAACAGAAATGACAAAGAAACTATTACTAGACAATTTGTATATTGCAAAATACTTTTGGAGAACAGCCATGTACTGGAGGCATCTTCAGTGGATAAAGAAAATGCATGTCATAACCATTGTAGACGTCGAGATCTGTGACTCCATTCGCTACCTTACTTCGATTCCGACGCATTGTGAACCGCGGCAGTCCTACCTGTGGCCGTTTTTGCGGCCTTTTTTACTTGGCATAGTTCTGACACTTGTGTGGTCTAACTGAGTTCCTTTGTTTGTTCCCATCTTTGTCTTGCCCACATTTTTTTTGGCGTTTGCACTTCTTTTCGTTGGTATCTTTTCTCTTGATCTCACTGGTCACTGGTGCCTCATTCTGCGGACATTTTTTTTGCTCGAATGCCCTTCACGAGCAGTGATGCTCATTGCAAATTAAAGATCCAATATGCGACCAAAAACAAGTCCCGTAAACGAGTGGGACTTGCAGTGCGAGCTCTTTAAAAAAGAAGACCGAGGCACACATCACTATGACAACAAGTACAGTAAGTCTAACCTGCCGCATAAAGCAACTACTACTACTACTATTACTACTACAAAGTTCTACGAATAACCATCTTTATTAACTCGCCAACTCTCCACTTAAGGTAGTCAAAGCAACTTCTGTCTTTATCTATTCTACAATACCATGTTGTCGCCTACCGCCGTTGAATCCAATGTAGAAGAAGACGAAAGGGTAGAAACGCGAAGAGTAGTTTATTCAGATTCTACTACATCGGAAGACCAGCAGCAACAATCTGAACCACCTGCGTCCGTTGAAGACACTACGGAAGAACAACAAGCTCCAGAGGCCAAAAATGATGATGATGATGGTGGTGACGAAGACGACGATGATGTGACTGTGATTGTCTTAGACCACTCTCCCAACGAGAACGAAGGACAGCGCTTAACCATTGCCTGGACGGGAGATGCCGGGCCACAAGTCGAGGAACGACGCAGGGCGATCATGCTACGCGAACTCCAACGAGTCCAGCGCTCCAGCTTTATGCACTTTGTTATATTGTGTTTAATCCCAACAGTGCTCTTGTTTGTTGTGATTGCTACCATTGTTAGTGATGACGAGGAATGCTACTCAGAGGCTACACTCTGTTACAAGGAACCTCGCTCTTTTATCAACGCTTTCACCACTCGATGTATTTGCGAGGCCATTGCGGTTCCTAGATCGAACTAAAACGACGATAGAGTTGTCGTGAAGCTTATATCTGATGTGGATACTTCTATGTTTGAAGCAAATGAGTCTTTGTCAAATTTTTTGGAAACAGGAAGGTCGATTTTCGAACGGTAGGATTTCAATGGTAGATTCGTTAGTACACAAGATGTCAGAACCTTTTCTGCATTCTTGTGTGTCTCAAGTTCTCCAGGTATAAACTGTAATCATAAGCTTGTTCTTGTAATAATATATTCAACAGAGCAGTAGGAAACTCAGAATTTGCGAAAAAGTCGAACAATCCTCCGAGACGGTGCCAGATGTCTTGACCTGTTTGTGTTATGGTTGCGAATCCGAATCCAAGTAATGGTTACTTGACTTCCGTGCTTGAGATACGACTTCTCTAGTGAGAATTCTTTTCGCGCGCCTTCTTCGGACTCCCCACGTAGAAGCACCCCAGTCGTAGCAATACCATAGCGCAAACACTCGGCTGCCGCAACAGAAAATATTACCAGACCTTGGCACTGAAGAGACTGCTCCATTGAAAGCACTCTCTCCAGCTCAGCTCCCAGCTCTGCTACTAGTAGTAGCTGCTACTAGTAGTAGTCTAGTAGAGCCAGCTTTTTTTAGCTTTATCCACCTGCACGTTCATTATTGTGGCATGGCAAAACATTATTTAGACGGGTTTACTTTGGTCAAATTTTATCGATGGAACAAAATAATGACAAAATCCCTCATCAGAATATTTATCTGATATATTTTCTATTTTGACTAAATAAGAATACATCTTGTTGATTTAAATTAACATTGTTGATTTAAACAGTAATAGTACTGTCTTTTTTTTTTCTGTTTCCACTAGCTGATGTCGAAAGAAAGGAACACGATTTCAAAGCAGAAATTATGAGCCAGACTGATTCCGCAATCGCAACACAATCCGCTGCCCAGGAATCGCTCGCTGGAACTAGACAAGATTTAACAGATGCAGGATGAAAAAAAAACGATCCACAACTCTATGCTTACCAGGAAATCGCCGAGCCGTTCGGTGACGGGACATTGCCGTCGGCTGATACTGACCTTACAGCGCTTGAAGAGAAATATCATCGAGACGATTTTCTGCTGTTCTCGCGAGCTTTTCCAGACAGAGTACCTTATCTGGATGCTGCGATTCGGAAGTTTGCAACAGGAGAAAATTCTAGGTTTTCACACCAAGTTACTGAACTTGTAAGGTCCGGGAAAACACCCGATTTTACATCCGGTGCCAAAATTCCCTGGGTCCAATACGAAGCAGGTACAGATGTATCGCTCGCTACTGTTCTTCGACCCTGCGATGCCCATCGCGTGCGAAAGCTCATGGGATTTGTTGGCTTTGATGACAACATTGACTCGGTAGCGCAAAACAAGAATTTGGAACGAGTTGTCGCACGACTGTTAAATTGCCAAATCGATGAATTGGAGCTTTTTCAAGACATGGCTCTATTGAAGCCTCCAGGCGGTAGGGAGAAGCCTTGGCATCAGAACAAGGCCTACTTTGATATTGCACTCGAAACACTTGTAGTAGGTTGTTGGATTGCTGTCGACAAAGCCACGTGTGAGAGCGGGTGTATGCACATGCTTAGGAGAGGGCATTTTGCAGGACCAAGGATGCACTTTCCCAAACGAGACTATCAAATTTGCGACGATGAGGTGCTGTCGTTTCAAGGCAAAGACAGCAACAACAAGAGTGAAGACGATGTGGTAGCTTTACCACTACCCGCGGGAGGGATCGTGCTCTTTGATGGCATGATTCCACATGGAACGCCTACCAATACAACCTCAGAGTCTCGACGAGCGCTTCAATTTCATTGGGTCAAACGAGGAGCTGCCAAAGTTCGACCGGATGAACCAGGAGGGAGGATTCAATCGTTTGGTGGCACAAAGAATGGATTGTCTTGCTGACCTGCTACCATCAGAGTGCAATTTTAGAGACTGGATAAAAAGCCTATCGCGTATGCGTCTAATTGGAATATCTATTAATATTGTAATGGTGTAATTCATCTGCTCTAATGCATTTCATGAAGCAATTCATCTGCGAAGGTGAGCAGCATATAATACATAGGACCAGGCATTTAAGGAAATACAACCAAATCAAGCTGGATCTTAGGAACTTTGCCGTCCATAGTCTGGCAAGTTTCGAGCTTGAGTGTAAGTGTCACACCCTTCTCTCCGTACACGAAGGAAGAATACATATCAAAATTGATGCGGAACTTTGTAGGGTAGGCATTGAGTTGGCTTCTGTTGTTGTTTGGAAACGAAAAAAAATGAGACACAGTGACACTTTGTTTGATTCGTAAGCAACATCAACACAGCCTGACAAAATTTGTCTACTACTTACGCTCGTACTTCTTTAATACGAATCTTCTCCACATCTTCATTCTGCCCCCAGATGGCTTCCTTCTTTTTTTTCTCTGCAAGTGGAGCAATGTGCACCTGAACCAATGCTTCGCCCATGAATCCATCTCGCGTAATAGCCTTCTTCTTCTTGTGGTCGCATTTAATCACCGATACCGTAAAAACACCAGCTTTTGGCATTTGCACGCTCTGCTGGATGAGTTCGTCTGCAAAGTACTCCATGATAGGTTTAACCTCCAGGTCCATGGGAAGAAGCGCTTTAGAATCGTCGTCGTCGACGACGACCGACGCAGATCCCACCGAATGCCTGGCAGGTTGTCCCACGCGAAAGTCAAAAGTCAGAGATGGAGCCAACCAACTGGAGATGTAAAGATTGACGTTCTCTTCGACATCTTTCGTAACTTTACTACTGCCAGCGAGTGCATCCAGGACAGCTTGTAAGCTGGTATCAAGTCGATCCCTAGAAGAAAAGGTCACGGCCGATTCCAAGGTATCCAAATATTGTAGACTTTTCATCAACGCCACGGAAAGTATCTGGCTCTTTGTTGAAGCAAAATCTTGATTGTTGTCGTCCTGGGTACTCTTCGCATCAGTGAGGAGAAGAGAAGCCTGTCCCAGTTTGCGAGCCATCTCTTCCGACAGAGCCGAAAGACAAGCTCTGTGGACCAACGATGCATTTGTAATGTTGGAAGTTAAGCGCTTTTCAAGTTCCGAAACACGCTCGGCAGCTCCTTCGAGAGAAGACTCCATGCGTTCTAAAAGCGACACAGCGTCAGCATTATTTGAAGACTCCAATTCTAAAAAGGAAACATCCTTGGGAAGATCCAACAAAATCGGTTGAAAGACAGGAGATTGGCTCAACGAAGCTATTGAAGAAACAGGTGCAGGTGATGCCAACATTATGGTTTCCGAATCGTCTCGATAAGGTGGCATGTTGTAAAGAGTGTGATGTGTGGGAAGAAAAAAAACGGGGGATGATTCTGGTTTTGTGCAATGCTTCAAGGGACACGCTTTTGATTTAGACAATCGTGTCAAGCGTAGTGGGAGGAGTAAAGAAGATGGCGACTGTAGATAAGATGGATTTCTGTCAACGATATTGATGACAAAAGTGCGATGTACTGGTAGGAAGTCGGGAGTTCCTAATTTGTTGTGTTGTTTATGGTCGCTGTGCTTTCTTCAAATTACCTTCAATTTTCATTTTTTTTCCACTGGAAGCTTCGAGAAATTCGTCGCTTACTAAGAGTCTCTACTAGTAGTAGCTACTAGTTGTGTGATAGTACCAGGAACTACTAGCACTAGCCTACTAGTAGTACCTGGTACACAATAGCTATGTACTGTAACTAGCTACTCTACTAGAGCTAGCTAGAGTAGTAGTAGCACTAGCAGCAGTAGAGGCCTTATTACCTGGTACTAGAGTACCAGGTACCAGTAAAGCTGTCTGGCAGTCACTGGCTGAATGAAAAGATCCGAGTGGATTCGTGGAAGTTGACAGTGTGTGTCTCCAGCCGGTTCGACACTCGGAACGCAAATGATGCATGTTGCTGAATAAAGACCGCTGAACAATATCTTGAAACGAAATTTTATAAAGAGAATTATTTTCAACAAGCGGTATCACCATATGTCAAAATAAACTGTCCAGTTTGGACAAAGATGCCAAAGAAGCTTGACACGCGCGTCAAGTTCGAGTCAAAGCGCATCGTCATTGACAATGTGAGTCACCCAGTCTAAAAGAGGTGAGAGCAAGGTTTTGTAACTGGTACCTGGGGTAAACTGGTAGCTACTACTAGTGTGAGTGTGGTTAAGCGGAAAGAAATTCAATTTGATAAGACTGGATAAGAACAGCTTCTACTACTAGGACTAGTAGTAGCAGTCTACTACTCGATTACTTTGTTTGAGCTCCTTTGCAAGCACAAGAGAATGACAAGTCAAGACTTCTTGTTGTACTCACTCTGAAAGCCAGAAGCGCTAGAACCGAAGTGGGGCCGCTAGCAGTAGCTGAGGGCTTCGTATTACTATAAATTACTAGAGTAGAGGGCAACCCAAGGAACATCGCATCTCGACTGTGGCAGCTGCAGTGGGATTTTTAGGGAGGCTTACTTTGCTTCGAGAGCTCACTATTACTAGAGTACTGCGGTACTTTAATAAAATAATAGTATCTTCTCCGTACAGTAGTACTACTAGAAAACTACTGGTGTACTATTAACCAACTAGTATTCGAAGTATTGTTCTTCAGGCCTCTGTGCAGTCCTAAAATACTGGTACTACGGTACCGGTACAGCAACTAAACAAAAAATTGAGAAAACTCGAATGTTTGCATTTTAACTTCAACCCTATTACCACAGGCTGACCAAGCTGACTAGTACTACTACAATACGAGTACTACTCGTCTAGCTAGTAGTAACAAAAGAAAGAGAAGCAAAAATTAGTAACAACAATGACAAATAAATTTTAATACTGTAACTAGATTGCACCTCAACCAGACCACACATCCAAGTTGCACAAATAATTAATTGACATTGAACTAGATAAATCCAGTAATGATTGGTGCACAGGATGGTGAAATCTCCTCGTCATTTTCCGAGGAGGATGAATCCAGTAGTAGTATTAGCAGCAGCAGCAGCAACAATAGTAGTGATGCCTCATCTGAGACTCCACATAATAACGATGCACAGGAAGCATCCTACAGTAGTCCACAAATTTCGCCAGCAGCTGTCAGACGGAGAGTAGTTCCGGCTCCATCATCCTCTGGTGGAAGATCTATATCTAGCACAGCAGCAGGAGGGGGAAGCTCGGATATTGAGGATGGTCGACATTCCTCCAGCAATGTGTATCGTACAAATAATGATGTGAAACATCTCCGTCATCGTCGTCGTCGTCGTCACCAGCATCAACCTCGAAGCACTACTAATAGCAAACACAAGCAGCAGTCTCTTGCCACTGCACTGTATTACTTTTGCCGAGCTAACCGACAGACCATTCTGCGACAAATACCTACCTTGCTTTTAGTCCTTTGTTTTTTATTTTGGCTTGCCGTCCAAACCACCAATGTTTACGATTCCATTTCCCAGTCCACTCACGGAGAGAGCAGCGATTTTGAATCCACCGACGAATATGGCCGTCGACGACGACGACGAACCGATGGATCATTTATCGGAAAACGCACTCCGCGTCCTGTGGGTCTTGGTCAACAACAACCACAACAAGAACGACAGTCTCGCAACTTCATTGGATCCTTCTTCGGAGATGCGGTCGACGGATTTTTTGATCTTGTTAGCTACCCGGCCCAGGCATTATCAAAACCCAAACGGGGAGAAAGTTTGGCTCCTGGATGTGCTCGAGCACCGTGGCAGGTATTAAATTTGCCCAATTGCAATGATATGCACGAAACAGATTTGTACGACGTATTTGCGGGAAGGGTACGAACAGATGGAGGTGTTGTAGGAGCCGGATATTGGAGGGATGTGTGGCTGGTAGATCCACGGTATGAATCAAACCTGTATCGACGACAACAACAACAACAACCATCTACATTGGCACCAGAGGGTGTCGTTTTGAAAATGATGAAAAAAGAGCACAAGGTCGAAGACCGGAATTTTGAGCGACATCGACGAGATGCCCTTACAATGGAACGTTTGACAGCATCACCCAATATTGTCGATATTTATAGTTATTGTGGAAACTCGGTACTCACAGAATATGTAGGGACGGATATGCACAAGGTTCTCTACCATCCTGATGGTAGTGACGATGGAAAGTCAACCCACAGCAGACCGCCCTCCGACAGAACCGACAAAGAGAAATTACAGTTAGCTTTGCAAGTGATCAAGGGAGTCGCAGATCTTCACAGTGTTCCTGGCGGTCCCATTGTGCATGCTGATATTGCCGATAAACAATTTCTCATTGATGACAAAGGACAAGTAAAACTGAACGATTTTAATCGGTGTCGTTTTATGGGACACAAAGTCGGAACCAAAGAAAAATGTTCCTTCATCATTCCTTCCGCTCCAGGAAAGCATCGTTCCCCGGAAGAATACAACGATAAAGAGTTGACGGAACAGATCGATGTCTTTAGTACAGCCCATGTTTTATATGGCATTTTGATGGACTCGGAACCATTCGCCGGTTTTCCGTCCAGCCAGATCAAACGAGCTGTCAAGAACGGAAAGAAGCCACCAATTTATGACGAATTCCGGAAACCAGGGACACCGACTGCCGTTCTAGCCGATTTGATTGATCGAGCGTACGAGTTGGATCCAAGCGTTCGGATCACATCCCCCGAAATGGTAATCGCACTGGAAAATGCCTTGGAAGAATTGTAGCTACTGGAACAAAAAAAATTTTTTGTAATCTCGCATTTTAAATCACGACGAGAAACAATTATATAGTTGGCTTAATGCTTTCGCTGGGGAATTGTAATTGGTGGGATTGAAATGAATCAGGTAGAACAGAGAAGCAAGATCGACTTCAGTCCTCATTGTCAAGACTTTTTTGGGAGGGGGTTGGGATGGGTGTCGTGCTCCGTTCACAGCGAATTTTCTTCGTTTTTCTCGTCACAAATTCGTTCAACTGCAAGTAAAGAAAAATCGAAGCGTCTTCGTGCAATCGTTCATCACAGCAAAGCTCTACAAAGGATCCAACCATCATAGATCTGGTATTCCTCGAGGTTCAGGTTGAACCTCTTTTGATCATTACATTAATGAGAGGTTGTGAAGTAACCAAAGGTATGAAAAGTGTTTGATTCTTAGCTGTGCACGAGCTGCCGGTGCAAGTTAGAACAAGGAAAGCAAAAACACTGCAGACTTTGTGTCGTTGAAAATTGACAATCAGTCATGGGTAGACAGGTTATTTTACTCACGTACTCGACGTTGTCAAAGTTCGTGTCTAACAACTGAAAATTACAGTAGCTGAGCTGGACTTGCTTGACAGCCAAAACAAACAAATATCCGAATTCCAAGGAGAGCAACAACGATAGTCACTGTCGTCAATTTGCATACTCCGAGTAATAAGATAATATTTATACGCAGTACTGTATTACAAAAACATTATTCCATTTCAACGAATCATCATGAAGTCTATCTCATTCACCGCTTCTCTTTTAATTCTTGCCATCGCCTTTGTGGCAAGTGCTTCTGCTTTCGTCCCAAAATCGGCCGTATCCATGCCTTCTACCCGAATGGTTGTGTCTGAATTAAAGATGGTCGTTGGCGGAGAGAAAGAGCGTGAGAGTTTGACTAGAGACAGTGAACCAGAGGATTATTTCAAGACGTAAGAGCAGCAATAATTTTGTGTATGGTATTTCGGGGGTGAATTGCAATGCATTGCATTTGCATTGCACTGCTTTGGATATCTAAATTTTTTTTTTTTTTTTCCGCCCTTTTCCCCTTTTGACAGTAACACGGATAAAATGACAGATGCCGAGAAACTTCCAATTGCCCTTGCTGGAATTGCTTTCATTACACTTCCCTTCCTTGCCGGATTGGTTGCTTTGTTCGCTGCTAAATAAGTTCGAAGCTTCGGCAGTGTACCAAAAGCAATAAAATATGCATACATACTATATATTCGACGGAAACAAAGGAGGTACTTCACTTCTGCGCAATTGATAAACTGATAGTCGAAATTTATATAAACGAGCAAGAAAAAGCACTTATCCGTCACAAAACAATAACAATTTGAGGTTCCTAATCTAAAATGATGTAAAAAACAATTCACTTTTGAAAGGTTCATCGATCGAGTCTTCGTTGTTTGCTTTTTTTTTTCCCTCGAAAGATCTGTACAGCATGTTTCAGCAGCAGAAAATCGACGGAAAAATTCATTTGTGTTGTATTTGTGTACTTGCTGCTAAGTGTTTTATTGCAACATGTTTAGCTGGATAGAATTGTTATCTCGTTCAGCACTGACATGCCTAATGCCAATTAGCTGCTTTGATTGCTTCTTTCAACATTGCTATCAGATGCATGCTAACAACACCACGACACTGTCTTTTTGCGTAGTGCCTGTCACAAGGTCCTACGGAATGGTTCTAGAAAGTTGTGACGAATCGAAGTGACAAGTTGAACATGATTGAACAAGTCAATTCAAATTTCCTAGGAAATATCGTCCTTTTATGCGCGGGCACCAGACTGTACAAAAAATTGACGTACGAGTAGTTACTACGTAAGAACGGTACCTGCCATTGAAAGCTCCTCTATACGTTTTGTTGATGATGATGGGCGCGATTACTTGTGTTTTGTTAAAAGAATTTTTGTGTGTGTGTGGCGGTACACTTTTTTTGCGTTCTTGGCATCGGCAGCCATGCCAACTACTCAAGTGCTTGAAGTACCATGGAATTGACAACGAAAAGGACGGCGTAGAATATATATTGCGTAATGAGACTATGGTCTGTGAGGAGACAGTGGTAGGACATGGACCAACCGCAGAAAATGATACACGGTAATTCTGATTGTTGTGTAGCATGAGTTGATTAAAATAATTGTTTCTAATAAAGCTTTAAACATGGTCGCTTTTAAAAAGCAGATTATTGTGTTGCTGTAGGTATATTTGTGACAAAAGACTCTCCTTTGCATAAGTATGATCCAACCTCTCTCGTTATAATTTGTGGATACCTTCACCACCCACTCAAGAATCACATTATTAGTCTTCAAATCCATTGGGATTTTTACTTTGCCACGTCCACAAGTCTCGACACATTTCATCGAGTCCTAATTTGGCTTCCCAGCCCAACTCGGTTCGTGCAAAGGCAGGATCTGCATAACAGGTAGCAATATCTCCCACTCGACGAGGACCGATCTTGTACTTAATTTCGTGCCCACACGCCTTGGCCATGGCCTTGACCATATCGAGAACCGAATATCCAACACCGGTACCGAGGTTGAAGGTAAAAACACCACGATCTTTCTTGTCCAAATAGGCAATGGCATCCAAGTGTCCTTGTGCCAGATCCATAACGTGAATGTAATCGCGAACTCCCGTACCATCGGGCGTATCGTAGTCGTTCCCAAAGACGGTCAGAAATTCGCGTCGTCCTACCGCTACTTGCGACACGTAGGGCATTAGATTATTGGGAATTCCGTTGGGATTTTCTCCAATTTCTCCACTAATGTGGGCTCCAACAGGATTAAAGTACCGCAAAATGGCCACAGTCCAATCCGTCTTTGTTTTGTCTTCGTCCAGTGTTTTGGAATTGTAAAAATCTCGCAACACTTCTTCCAGCATGTACTTGGTCCGACCGTAGGCATTGGTAATTCCGGCTCCGACGGGAACATTTTCAGTAATGGGCATGATCTCAACGGAACCGTAAACCGTCGCCGAGGATGAAAAGCAAATACTGTGACAATCGAATTCGTCCAAAAGTCGAAGAAGAACAAACGTACCACCCAAATTATTTTCGTAATATTTGAGTGGCATGCGGGCACTTTCTCCGACGGCCTGTTGTTTAGTTTTTTTAGTTTTTGCGTCGCGAGAGGGAGGCGAGGATGATGAGGCTCGTTTTAGGTTTTGGTATGGATGATGTTTGAACAAAATGACAAATAAATGGATAACATTAAATGCCACGAAATAATTGTGATTCACCAACCAGCCATTCGTTATTTATGCGTGTGGTGTTTTTCCTGTTCGTGTACTAAGACAGCACGACAGTACTCCAAATTCCAAATATTACTACGTACCTTCAATCCGGCAAAATGAATGCAAGCTGAAAAGGTTGGACTCGTTTCGAATACCTTTCGAAACGCTGCTTCATCACAAATATCCACGTTGTGATGAATCAATCGAGTGTTGCGTTGTTCGGGTGTTAACTGACAAATCTTTGTCACACGATCCAAACTCTTGGCGGACGCATTGACGAGATTATCCACAATGACAACATTATATCCTGCCTCAAGGAGTAAAACTGAAGTATGCGATCCAATGAATCCACATCCTCCGGTAACTAGAATTGTTCTTGTCATTGTTCTTTTGTCTTTTATTTTGGAGTATGGAGATGATCGTGTTTGAACTGATAACTGATGTAGCTGGTACTCAATTGTTTTGCTTCTGTTTTTGTGAAGATTCGAAGGAAAACAGTGAGAGAAACAGTACGAGTATGTATTATTTGAATAACAAAAATAGGAGTAGGTACGGTACTGGTAGGTCGTGGCGCATTAAAACTGTTTCTCCGATGGATTTCGCATTGGTCGCTCAATGGCTCGGTAAAAACCCGTTAATTAGTTTAATTTTGAATGCCGCGGAAGTTGATTTTTTTATTACATCACCCGGGCAGCATTTAGTGAGCGTTGAACAAATTCGTCGAGCATGTCGAGCATGGCAGGCTCGTCCAAAATCCAATGAAGAAAAAAACAGGCAAGCACAGAACGCCACACACAATTCCAAGTCATCATCAGTAATTAATTAAACAAACACCATGATGATGAACCATCATGACAACAACTCAGAGATTACCAATAGCAACAGTGACACCAACAGCAATGACAATACGGAATACGAATCTCTGTCCGATCATGCATCACAAGTCGTGAGAGCCAACGGCAACAGGATCAATCCTTTTGCTTCCCCAGGTTCTACGGCTGCTACTTCTACTACTACAACGACGACAAGAGACAGACCTCGAGTGGAAACAATACCCAGTCGTTCTAGTAGTAGTAGTAGTAGTTCACACTCGGATGATGATGATGAAGACGACAAAGTACCATCCACTTCGTTGACTAAGAATACTACTAGTAGTATTACTAATGCAACTAGCAGTATCACTAGGCTATCATCATCATCATCATCGTCTACTACTTTATACAATCGGAATACAAGCAACTGCCATAGTCCCTTTGATCCCATTCAAGTTGATTCTACTGTGACTCCAAAACAGCAGAGACCGCTGCAATCCCTGTTGGACGAAAGTGTAGACAATGACAATGACGATCAATACAGCAGTAGCAGCAACAGCAACAACAATAACAATATTATGAACACTCATATAACACCAAAATCTCAACAGAATGTCCGCATGATACAGCATGTGTCTACGGCTGGAATGGCTGGATTTTTGGAAATGGAAATGGAACCAGAACGGACCTCTCAAAATGCATCATCGTATCTTTATAGTCATGAAAGACAACCCCTGCACACGGCTGCATCGGCTTCTACTACTGCTGGTGGTAGTGGTCAGAGAAATTATGCTCAACAAGTACTACAAGAACAAGAAGATTTGATTGATTTTACTCCAGCCGATGATCCCATTCAAACTTCGAGTGGATTGTACTTGACCCACCGTCGATCGGCGATGGAAAATCGACAATACCATCGTCAGAACAACAACAATAACAACAACAACAACAACAATAACAGTAAATCCTACAAACCCAACAGTCGATTTGAATTGGACCATGGCCGTCCCTACTTTAGCAGTCAAAACAACAACAACAGCAATATTTATAACATTGATAATACACCCATGGCCCTGTTGCAAGCCCGACGATGGTTAAGCATGGCCAAAGTTTGGGTGGTGGTATCTGGATTGATGCTGGTGATGGGATTGGGTATCGTCGTGCACGCCTTTCGTCACGAGGATACCAGAAGTAGCGCAGTAGGCAGTGGTAGTATCATAACCAAAACACAGCAACAACAACAACAGTCCAATACACGGGATATTACAATGATTGCTCAAGGTCAAGGGGATCATCCGCAACAAGTACTGTTGTTGCCACTTCCCAATGCATCGGAATTGGCACGACAGCAACGAGAATATGAAGCTGCACAGAACAACCAAAAAATAATAATGGTAGCACAAGAACACCAAGGAAATCGAAGATTATTAGCTCCGCCATTGGCCACACTGGAACAACCACAACAACAGCAACAATATACCGGTAATCATAATCATAATCATCATCATCATTCTTTGTTGCAATTTCCACATTTGCGACAAGAATTTCAAGCATGGATGGAGGCACACGACAAACGATATGCATCACTTCAGGAACAGGAACACCGATTTGGCATTTGGATGGACAATCATTTTCGAACCATGGAGAAAAACAAACGACACGGAAATTGTCGTTTGACCGGTAAACCCGTTTTTGGGTCCAATCATATGAAAGATTTAACAACGGAAGAATTTCAAAATTCATACTTGACGGGATACAATGGTCCCAATGCGGAGGGGCACGAAGTTAAAACGGGACGACGACGACGACGCATGGCGACAACGGCGGCTGTTCCAGTCATGCACCGGGACCTCAAAGTAACAAGACATCCCACAATTCACGAACGACTCTTGAAAGCATGGGAAATTGATGTAACAGCTTTTACTGTGAGTTCTTCGAGTTGTAGGTGGTACGATATTTCATGTTGGATGCGGGTCGTTTTGAACGAGTATCTGTACGTTGGTGCCGGGACTATGGAGCCCAAGTACGACAGCGATGCCTATCCCATGGCTTTGGATTGGAGAGATTTAGGAGCCGTGACGGATGTTCGGAGACAGGGCGATTGCGGAGCCTGTTGGGCCATTACGGCGATTGAGACGATTGAAAGTGCCTACTTTATTGGCACTGGCTCGCTGTTAACACTTTCCGAATCGGAAGTTATTTCCTGCACGGACAGTTGCAATATGTGCTACGGTGGATGGCCCCAAGATGGATACGATTACGTCATGGATCATGGAGGGGTTCCTCTTTCCAACGATTGGTCCTATTCTGGAGATACTCTTTTGGCCCTGACGCAAGAATTTGACGCAGGAGACGGTGAATTGGACGCAGATTTGTTTGCTTCGTACATAAATCAAAATTGTCCTGCAGAACAAGGGTCTGGCGACAGCAACAACGGTGGCAGGTATGGAAAAATTAAGGGCTATGGTTACACCACGGAACGCTGTGTGTGTTACTCCGATGGTTCTGGGTGTGACTGCGACAACCAGAGCGAAAGCATGGCTGTCAGAAATTTAGCTTCATACGGTCCAGCTACCGTCTGTCTTGATGCATCCACTTGGCAAGATTACGATGGTGGAGTCATTACCTCCAGTTCCGGGTGCAGTCAAGAGTTTTTGGCCATGAATCATTGTGTCCAGGTCGTTGGTAAGTAAAGCTGCAGTGTTCTGGCACGTGTGTCATGAGTTTGATGAAGCTTTGTCAGCCAACACTAATTTCTCTTCTTTTTGTTGTTTTACAGGATACGCCTATAGCGATGGAAGCGATGGTGACGAAGAGAACAGTAACAGTGGAAGCGGTAGTAACGATCACTCTGGAAGTGGAGACGATAGCAATCGAGAAGGATACTGGATCGTGAGAAACCAGTGGTCTTCCAACTGGGGCATGAACGGTTACGCCTACGTTGCTATGGGAGCGAATACTTGTGGCATTCTCAACGATATGACTCAGGCGTACATGTAATTCGCTGCTCGTTAATTTTCTGCTAGAAATTGCAAAAGGCAAGTTATACGTAATGTAATAGAAGCCGCATAATATTTTTTTATTTGTGTAGCTATTGAACTTTGCCTGTAAAGCTGGCCCAGGCAGCGTGCGATTCCCAAAGTTTGACACAAAGATTTCCTTGAAATTCCTTGCACTCCGACCTGAGCAATTCACACAAATCTTGATGAATCTGTCGTGCCATGAATTCCGTAGTTGTGAGCGTCTTGTCGGGAAAGACGTCATCCAAATTTTTGTAATTGTATTTGGCCAAAACTTGTTTGAGCAGAGTCGTAGCCACACCAATATCGATGACCCAATGGGCATCTTCTACCAGGTCTTTGGACAGAAATTCTACATCGCACGTATACGTAGCACCGTGCAGTCCTCCGGCAGGTCCAAATTTCGGATTGTTATGAAAACTGTGAGCAATCATAAAGGAATCTCGAACGCCCAAGGCAAAGGGAAGATTGTTGTGGGCAGCATTCACACTTGATACAGTTGTTACGATGACTATCACAATCGTAGCAAGCATATGCTTTGACAATTGAAATGGTTTCGCTATGGTGGATGATGACTGCTGTGCCTTGCGGACTTTTCGTAAATTCAATGATGTGGTGGTGGTGGACGATGGCGGTAAAGCGCGACGGAAAGCCTGGCATGTATTGCCTCGTAAGGCTGTCTTGACACTTCTTGTAGGTGGAGAATCATTGACTTCTGGAACCGTGGAATAATTTCCAAAAAAGGATGGCGTTGGTAAATTGTTGGCGAAATTGCCCATTACTCCATCGGACACAGTCGATGATGATTGCTGTTGTGGTTGCTGTTGTTGTGGTTGCACCGCAAATTCTGGAAAGCGATCATCGACGGACAAGTTCTCGTACTGTTGATTCATAGTAACAATCTCGGATCGTCCAACGGCAATCAAGAGTGATAAACAAAATTCTAACCAAAAGACAAGTCCAAACCAAAATGCCAAGGACGACAACGACGATTGACCACGGGTTTCTGTTGCTGCTGCTGCTGCTGCTGCTCCTCCTCCTCCTTCCAGTGTCGTACATAGAAACTCGTGTACAGCAGACCGAATGGTGGTACAATTGGCAACCTTCCGGTGGAAGGTGGCAACCACAAATGCCAAAATGGCAGCACCAATAGTAATGCCCAAGCTGTTGCCTACCATAAATTCGGTGGGTGCCAAGATTTGTAATCCTTCAAAACTTGCATTGTTAAAAATAATGAAGAGACAAAGATTTTGACACATCAATATTAAGACACAGAGAGGTGTTGGAAAACCCACGTCGGACACTACGGGAGTGTGCCAGCATGATAGGAACAAGATAACATTGCAAAATCCAATCAATAGAAGCAAGTGATTGATGATCTTGGGAATGCTGTCAAGGTGAAGAGCGGTATAATTGCGAAACCAACCAGGAAGACAGGATGTCACAGATTGTAATCCTCTTTGTAGATCCATTCTTTGTAGTATTGTTCGTATTGAGTGAAGTCCTCTGAGGATGGCTGGTCTGTTGAGTGTGCTGGTTTTAAAGGAGTGATGCGGAAAGAAGTGTTGATTATTTTATTTTTTTATATCTATTCGTAGACCTAGCTAGTACAGTAGTATTATTTTTTTCAAAGATATTTTATTGGGTAATGAGTCCCGAAATGGATTTTTGAAGAACAACTGTGCGATCGTTTTGATTACGTTCATTACTACTGTATTTTTTTCTTGTTTCCATAAATATTTACAGTAATTTATTTATTGTACGGTTCAATTGGAGATGATGATGTTTGTGTCGCTCGCAGCAGGGTTGATAAATAATAATCTATGAATGCGGGGTAAAATAATGCTTGAGCTAGTGAAATTCCCGTTCTTCCCATCCACCTACCGACGAGCATTTTTGCAGAGCTGGCATTCGACAGCGTGTTGCTTTTCGTCCAATGCGAAAGACAATCATCGGAATGGGAAAGAAAGCAGTAAAAGTGACGGTGACAACAGCAACCACCGAAGCGCACGTAACAGCAACATCAGCATCTTTTTGAAACAATTAGATCAAACAGTCAGTTCAGTGTTGCATGCTTACTCCAGCAATGTTTCGTTGTCTCAGGTATCGAAGCAGGAACGAGAATCTTTGGCAACGGCTCGACGTCTCAAATCTGTTTTAACTCAAAACAAAAACAAATGCCAACGTTGTTGGTTATTACCAAATCTCTGTATATGTGACCAGTGTCCGCCATTGGAAAGCAAATCAAAACCATTCCATTCCAATATTCATCGGATCTTTGTTGTTATGCATCATCAAGAAGTTTGTCTGACCGTTGACACGGCCAAGCTAATACTGTCATCGTTTCCAGAAACAGCTCGACTTGTCGTTTCCGGTATTGGACCCGACCATCAAGAGACTATGAAAGAAATGATGCAGGCCATGCAGCAGGAACAAAGCAATCATAAATGTCTAGTACTTTTTCCAACGCCCGATGCTAAAGTCTTTGACGATTGCTTCCTGCTTCAAGACCGAAACCATAGGCTGCTGCTGCGGCATGATGAGGAAACACCCGAGAGTGCTGAACAAGATCGTTGGGATTTGATTGTCATTGACGGGACCTGGTCACAAGCACGAAAACTGTGTGATCGGTACATTCCCACTGAAGCCAACGGTGGTCCTCGTCGCGTCAAGCTGAGCGACCGAGATGTGGACAGTATTGGTCAACGTAACAGGATAATAGATTCGTCCGATCATGATGCCAGGGTAGAAAGGGGTCGTCAATTGCGCAAACATCCCATCCAGTGGAGAGAGATCAGTACGTTGGAAGCACTACGACTCCTTTTGCGGGATATTATAAGTACATACAACCAAATGGGATCGCCCACAACTGCATCAAAACCATCTGTTTGGGAAACTTTGTCAATCTATCAGGACAAAGCAAATGCTGCTGCGAGACAACAGAGAGGTAGATGATGCATTGTCGTTTATTTTCTTTACACTAAAACACATGGAGACTTCTTAATCTACTAAAAATAGACTACATTGGCATCTTTACGGGGGACATTTTTGCGGTGTAAAGATGAAGCTTTCGCAAAGAATCGTCACTGGCAAATGGTGGTGCCCGAGTGCACGAATAGCACCAGCCTGTCTTTCCACACAAATGAGGTCCCGTCTGTTGCGATGGCACGTTAAGACCACACCGATGACAAATGCCTTCTTCCTTTACCGTGGGAATTTCAAAGGGTCCAAAGTCGTACTCGAACTCGTACTGCCAGTCTTTCGTGCTCGATGTCAATCGGCCATTGCGAATGGCAATGATAGTGTCCACAGCGGCATGGGCTTGCCGAGTCTTATCGTTGCTCTTTAGCAGGGCGGCGTCACCACCATTATTTGTAGTTGGCGCTGACAAGAGCAAAATTTTTTCAAGTTTTCGTCGAATGAAGTGGTATCGGTTCTTGGCAGCGTTGTCACTGCGTCCTGGCAATAGCTTCGCTATGTATACCCACTTGGTGCCGATGGAATTGACCAGGTGAAAGATCCGCGCGTCTTCAATCGGCGTCCACTCCTTCTTTTGGCGAATGCTAGGATTTAGGTGGTTCAAGTAGCGTTCACGGCACTGCTTGGAGCTTCGATTTGGAATAGCATTTGCTACATCCGGCCACTTCAGATTGCCTTTTCTGCCATGTGCGTGTACAGCCCAGAGCAACTGTCTGTCCTCTGATGCCTTCCAAAGACGAGGACCCGCTTTGGTAGTAGACTCTGACTTTTGCTGCTTTTCAGGTATTGTTAGAGGAGATGGGACTGGAGTCGCAACCATTTCTTCGGCAAGAGCAGGATGGTAGCTGTCTTCGAAAGATGCATCAATTGGCTGAAAATCGGAAATGTTGCTAGCGAAACTATCATTCAGTGGTGGTATAATTCTGAAGATTGATTCGTTTGGCATATCTCTGTCAGGTTCATTTTCAAAGGAGAATTGGCCGTCACGATCGAACACTAGGCAGTTTCCTGTGAGTGGCTTTTGGCGCGTTGGTGAGCCTAAAATAGGATGATCCACAAATGTAGCGTTCTTATAGGCAAAAGGTTTGAGCAAATTGTTTTTCTTTTCATGCTCAAATTCATTCTTGAATTGGGCAATGTAGTCGTGGAAAGGGGTCTCAGATACAGTAAGCGTCTGGTGTTCCTTAGCATCAAAACAGATGCGGTGTTGCTTAGCATCCCGATCAAAAGCTTCGACTAAACCCATCTGATAACTGCAAATGCTTTCTCGAAAGGCAGGAATTGTTTTACCAACGAGGCACTCTTCGCAAACCTTACTTTTCCATTGCAGATATCGGACATTGTTTTCCTTCTTGTACCTGTAAAGGAGAATCGACTAGGAGTTAGAGATTTACATTTGCTTCAAACTTTGGGTCATAGCATTGCTTGTTATTGTTACTCTTACACTTACTTTGCCCATGAACTCTCGTGTACTTCAACAAGCTTGGCACTTGCACGGTTACAATCACTGCAGCTGCTCATCCTCCCTCTTTTTATGACTGCGAATTATTCGATGATTTGTTTGCCCATCGTGGAATACGAAACAGTATGTTTGCGTTACGTCGTTTCTGCCTACTACATCGTGTTTGATGACATGAAATAAATTCACGAATCAACAACAATCGTGCCTACTCCACCTGTAAGTATTGATATCTATCGAATGCAATGGTTTTCTTTGTCTCGAGGGCGCCTTTTATCTAAAAGTAGACTTCGATAGTCATCTACTCGAATGAGTCTGAGCAATAGTAAGTTGCCTAAGTTTCTAGCCACAGTACTTCCTCTGGCAGACCTTATGTATAACTATTTCCGGACAGATAGCGAAATGGAACCGATCGTGGTTCCAAACTACAAAATCAAGCGCCCAAACTACAAGATCAAGCGCTCTTGCTGAAAATCAGCTTCCTCGATCTCGTCTTCTTTTCCAAAGGTTACATCACTCATCAAGCTGTTTGTTTTCAAGATAGACTGAGCTTGAGCAACAACCACCTTTTGGCCGGCATCGACTTTTTCAAAGCGGCAGGCAGCTGGAAAATCTCGAAATCCGCTTCGTTCGATGCGTTTTGTTTTGGTTGGAGGTTCCTGGCATATCTGTTCTCCGTGAACGAGCGTCTCGGGCATGGAAGCTTCTCGCGCAACAATTATTTTGAATCGTCCTCTAATGACTTCATATCCCGTCATGTCTTCAATAATCATAGGTTTTGTAGTCGAATCAACTTGAAAGGCTTGTCCTAATGTTATTAATTTCGGCATCCTAACATCTCGATTCTCATCATCGTCTCTGGCCTCGCTGTAGTCACGATTCGAGGGTGTGCTGCTGCTGCTGCATTGCTTTTCTGTTAAAAGCTTGGCTGTCATGACTCTATCAAAAGAGTCGCTTCAATTTTCCTTTTGCGCGGGTTCGTTGATAGCCTTGTCTCGTGCTCCTCTTGGGGGGAGAGATGCTGTTAGGCTGCAATCCATCGTAACCATATGTGTGATTGTTATTCACATGAATACCACGAACGAAATCAGCGAGACATCTTTGGTTAACAAAACGATTCATACGTGCGTGATATTCATTCTTGTTTATGCAAGGAACAAAGGAAAGTCTCAGACACATTGCTCAAAAGGACTAGACTAGAGTCTAGTCTACTGTACTAGTCTACTGCAGCAGGTCTTCTGAGATGCACTAATACTTTTACCACTAGACCTACTAGCTAGTAGAGTCGTTCCACAGCTCTGATTAGGGAATTCGTTTAGCATAGCAAGTTGGCATTAGACAATTAGCCAGTGGAAATAATTGTTTTTTCCCAATTTCTGTAAATCTAGTCCAAGCGATTTTTCTATTGATCGTAATTGAACGTCACAGTTGGAACCGACGAGAAAAGATTTACTCTACTTCTATCCCTCAACAAGACTACTCGTAGCTACTAGTCACTATCACTGTCCATCATCATGGCAGCAAATACGCTCCCTCCTTTGGCTGGTTTGCTTTTCGCTGCAGTCGTTTTTGCTCCTCCAGCTGCTTTTGTGCGGGTGGCCGGCGTCGACCACGAGGAAACCGGAGCTGCTGCTACCGCCGGCTTTTTCTTTTTAGCAACCACCGCTTGCTTGTTTTTTCTGTGCCATGCTGCTTCGGAAGCTTTGACTCGGTTCTGAAAAGCAGAATCCTCTTCGAACCAACCACGGCTTGCTTCCACAAGCTGCTCAATCTGTTCTTCAATTTCATCCTTGCGTCCCAATGCCTGAGTTTCCTTCACCGAAAGCAAACGACCTTTGGAGGCTTCTTCAACTTGCAAGAGTGGTTCCAAGTCTTTTCGAAGTTTTCCGATTTCTGCTTCGTGTTTCAGGGGTGGTGGTGGTTTGCCAACAATCTTTTCTAGGCTGGCCTTGCGCTCTTCCGCTTTCGATAATGCGTTGGTTAGATTTTGAACCCGCTTGGCCTTACCATCGGCTTCTGCTTGAGTCTTTTCATCTTTCAAAGTATCAATCCGTTCACCCACCTGCTGGAGCAGCATCAGCCGTTCGCCCACGGTGAGCTTCCCGTCGTCGACTTGTTGGTGTTGTTGACTTTTGACAAAGGCAAGTTTTTCTTCCAAAGATGTCATCGAAACGCTATCGTAAAAATTCTGCTCTGAATCTGTCAGTGGTGTTCCAGACACCAGCTTTTGCTCCAGGGCCTCTAAAACTGTTTTAATTGTTCCGATAGCTGTGATGCATCCTTTCTTTTGACTCCACGTTTGACATTTACTGGCAAGCATGCGTTCAAAAACAGTCTGGGAAGCAAAAGCAATGGAGTGCTCGGGACTATTTTCCGGAATCAAAGAAAGTCCACCATCATCGAGTGATAAATGTTGCATGCCACCTTCAACATCCGAGGGAGAAGCAACATTTCCCGCACTGGCAGTAATTTTGGGAAAGACGACTACCGTCTTTAGATTTTTACCCGTATCGTGTTGTTGTTTGAAGCTGCCCGCACACTCCAACACAGCCGAGGCACCTCGATCCTCCTCGTAGCCCAATTCTCGTAGAGTTGACGTCACAGCTTTGGCGGCACCTTCGTCGTATTTGGCACGTCCCAGTTTGCCAGCTCCCGTCACAAAGGTAAGTCGGATCATTTCTTCTAGTGGCAACGGCTGTTCGAAGGCAGATTTAATGGTATTTGAGATGGTCATAACATCTTGATGGGCCAGATCAAACGTTTCGCTTTCTATCATCACAAATCAAAATGTTGTTGTTTAAAAGAGTTTGTAATATTGTGGTACGAATGGTTCGTTGAGAGGTGAGTTACTATGATGCTGATAACTGATAAATACCATCCATTGTCTGCAAATATGACCTGCAATTGTTATTATTTCAAAGACGCGGCGGTTCCCCAAAATCCACAGGGGCTTACCTGTTGCGGCACGGATTGATGCAGCTAATCCACTAGACATACTATTGTTGAAGTTCTATTATATATTTAATAAGTTTGAATGAAAATATTGTTTATTTTTTGATCTGCTTGTGGGGTTATTATTCTGATGTACGAGTAGGCTACTAGTCTACTGCTACTACTAGCCTGCCCAAGTATTTATTTTGAAAGGTGAGGTGAGTACGAGGTAGGGTACGAGACACAGAGATTTTACGAGCAAAAGATTCATAAAAATAATACTCTACGGTAGAAGCAAAAAGAAAAATCCGACCTTGATGAAACGTGTTTCCTGTCTCACCTGGGCCCCCAATTGATTTCGAGCGATACGACTCATCACTTGATGCTCAGCCAAATTAAGCCCAGGTGGACTGCCATAGGACTCAGGAGTTAGGTCTTACTCTATTAGGTCGTGTGCCTATGCCTGCTTCCTATCCACACTATAGTCTCTAGTCATAATATTTACTCTAATAT
>Ga0100391_1001490_pt1 | contig 25918 bp, 34 predicted proteins | sample CryGeymeta201515_FD_81541 | JGI IMG/M metagenome (GOLD analysis project Ga0100391, IMG submission 81541) | Groundwater microbial communities from Crystal Geyser aquifers in Utah, USA - Crystal Geyser metaG 2015-15 | ecosystem: Environmental > Aquatic > Deep subsurface > Groundwater | place: USA... | reverse complement strand
TAAGAGTGTTATTAAAGTTAAAATATAAGAGTGTTATTAAAGTTAAAATATAAGAGTGTTATTAAAGTTAAAATATAAGAGTGTTATTCTAGTCATTTTTATCATTTTTGCAAATGAATTCTCTGGACAAATAACAATCAAATACTCATTTGAAATAAATATCTTCATCTGTCAATGTATTATTATTTGGTTTTATGAAAGAGAATATGATATACTGGACCAAATATTAAATAAAAACAAAAATATGTGAACTCTTTCCAATACCGTTCCTACTAACTGGGAAAATTCGAATACTGAAAATATTGCGGTAAAACCGGTTCCTGTTATGGTAAATAAACAGAAATCCGTATCACTCGACAATGATCAGGAAAAAACTCTCTCTTTCGGAGAATATTCTCTCAGTATTGAAGAAGTTTATCGTGATATTAAACGTCTGACGTTATCAAGAAATCCGCTCGATCTCATTTTCAAGGCAAACGAAATTCGCGAGAAATTCGCTTTTTTCATCAATTCTCTTGCGAGTTTTATTTCACAGAGTTTTTCCTCTTTCGACAACGACAGTTTTATTAATGAACTCTATCACGATTCAAAATACCACCATGTTTGGATGGAACTCGCGTATCCATTTTTACGTGATATACATTATTGTAGCGAAAAATTCGATCGAGTTACCTATACGAAAAAAGATGATGACTGAATTATTCGGGAATATATCATCAATAAAGAGGAACTCTTGAAGAGATTCGATAAGAATCTGATGAACAACGATGACTTTACTGCCGTTAAAACACTCATACAGATAATCATAGAAATGTATCGGGAAAATAAAAACATAGAAAAACGATGGGAAAAACAAGATGTTTTTTGTCAAATGGAAGGAAATTTCGAGCAACGAAGTATGCATACGATTTGTCAGGAACGCATTATTAATGCTCGCGAGAAAATTTCTGAACTTATTCCTCATTTTCCTTACGAAAAAGAAAGTTTTCGCGAGAAAATGGAAAATATATTCGAGAATTTTAATCTCTCTGTTCAGGATCGAGAAGAACTTCGTATATTTGCTTTCAGGAAAATTGCTGATCTTCATTATTCAGATATTCAATATATATTCTTCGATACAAGTCTCCCATTCATAAAAGACGACAAGAACAATAAATGAGATCAATTTCTCACGAAACGCGATTGGCTCAGGCTCAAAGGAATGGAAGAACTTACCATAAACAGCATCGGCGTAGAAAAAGACGAGGAACTCAGTAAAGCAAAAAATCAGGATTATTTCAAACATATCCTCAACTGCAAGAATCTTATTCTGGACCTTGAAAGAAGTATTGTCTCTCCTATACTTTTACCGGTTATTCTTAAACTTGTTGCCGGTGCTATGACACTCGACAAGAAAGAGTTTTACAAATTCTCCTACATTCTTCTTTTTCTTTTTGCGAATTCGTACGAAAATGAATATATACCGCTCAGTCGATTTTTGAATGAACTCGAAGTATATATCAATTTCAACAATAGAAATCGTATGATGGAGAAACTCAAAATAGGATTCTATCTCGTTATGCTTTTCGTGCTTTTTCTCTGACTCGGATACCTCCTTCTTCCACCGCTCGTGTATATACCAGGAGTTATACTTACAGGAATCTACCTCAAGATGTACTTCATAGACGATTATACTTTCTCCGCAGGAATCCAGTACAATCTCGGAATGCGACTCTGGAGCACTGTTATCCTCGCGATATTCGGATATATATGGATTACAAATATCGGAGCATATACAGAATATTATAGCGATCTCCAAAAAAAATTCACTGGTTTCGGAAGTCAGGTAGTTGCTCAAATTCTTCCTCCCGAAAAGATTGCGGAGGGTGTAAAAAATGGAACTGCTTCTATTCTCGAATGGAACAAGAAAATAAAATAACAAAAAAGCCCGAATTCGGGCTTTTTTGTTATTTTATATTTCTATTTTTTCATTGCATCTTGTACTGCCTTTATCATCTCTGGAGTAATGCCTGCGGGAAGAGTCGTTGAATTGGTAGGAATATTCTTTTTATTGGTGGTAGGAGAAGTTACAGAGGTTGGAATTCACATACTCTGCGTCAAATCCTGCACTATTCCTCCCACCATCGGTAGAATCAGCTCTGTTATTTTTGTCTGCACAGTTTCTGTTATTTTTTTACGAGTGTCTTCATGAGCCGGAAGACTGAGATAATAATACCCATAGATAATCATTCCGAGAATAGAAAGTTTCAATATGAGAGCAAAAATCCGTCCTCGTCGCTCCGCACGGAGCATACTGTAGATGCGATTAATTTTCTCTGTTTCAGAGATATCGTCCGAAGAAAAGAACATTGGCAAGAAATTATCATTTAATGAGAGATATTATAGGAAATATATACAGGAAAGCAAACAATATATATAAGAAGTATTCTAAAAAAGGTATTCGGTATTTTTCATACAACGTCAATGCTTTTTGCTTGCATTATAGAAAATATGTGTATCCTATGGGGGTATATTATTTCTTATCTATTTCAGATTATGTCATCACGAGAAAATAAAGAAGAGAAAAAGAACACTTGTTGTTCTTCAGAAGAGAAAAAGCATCACCATGGAAAAGGACTTATTGTTCTTCTTCTTGTTGTATCTATACTTACAAATCTTGGAACTGGCTATTATCTTTCCACTGGAACCAAGAATATTGATGCGATTGCAAGTGCTGTAATGGACAAATATTTTGATAATGAATATCAAAAAGCTGGAGGGAAAGAAAATTATAATCTTCTCACGAAAGCTCAACGTCTCCAAATGCAAGATCAGATTTCTCAAATCAAGCAATTTATCGCAAGTAAGGAAGGTGGTGCAGCACAGCCAAATACTGAAAATACCGGAGGTGAAACTCCTGTAGCAGTTACAAAAACTCTTACTCAAGATGAAATCGCTGCAATAAAAAGTACTGCCTATATTGAAGGAAACAAAGATGCTATAATTACTCTCGTTGAATATAGTGATCTCGAATGTCCATTCTGTATCCGACAATTCAAAGATGGGACCATAGAAAAAATACGAGAAGAATATGGAGATAAAGTAAATTCCATGTTCAAGAATTTCCGCGGAGTTCCTCATACAAACTCAGAGGTGGAAGCGAACGCTCTTCTTTGTGCGGGAGATATTGGCGGAACCGATAAATATGTAGCATATTACAGTGCTATCTTCACGAGAACCAATGGAGGAAATGGAACTGGATTCGCTGCAGACGCGCTCTTACCTCTTGCAAAAGAATTGAAAATCGACGGAAAGAAATTTCAAGCTTGCATGGATTCCAAGAAAAATATAACACGATTCGATACAGAAACTGCCGAAGGTGCGAAACTTGGAGTCCAAGGAACTCCTGGAACTGTCGTTATCAATAATCAAACCGGAGAATACGAACTGATTGCTGGAGCATATCCAGTAAGCGAGTTTCAACGGGTTATTAACAAACTTCTCGGAGCTAAATAAGAATCTTAACCTAAAAAGATGCCACTCGGCATCTTTTTTTGTGACAAATCTTTTCTTTTGAGTATAATCCATCGGCTAAAAATACTCCATCACTCATCACCCTATGCAGTTTGCAAATCCACGATACGAAAATGAGGAAGTTACGTATGAAGATGTGTTTCTTTTTCAGGATTATTTCGAGGGAAATTCCCGGCTCGATGATGTATCGATTGTTCCAACTTCTTCTTTCGGTACAAGCATACCTATCGTGAGTGCAAATATGAATGCGGTGACGGGGAAACGTCTCGCCGAAACTCTCGCGCGCTATGGAGGACTCGGAGTTCTCCCGCAGGATATGGATATCTCTGTTATGAAACGAATTGTTACATCCATAAAATCCGCTCATATCAAGTTCGATACGCCTATTACTGTTACATTGGAAAATACCGTTCGCGACGCTCTTGGGATTCTCTATAAACGATCCCATTTGTGTGTCATAGGAGTAGATATACTGAATCGACCAATAGGAATTTTCAAAGAAAAAGATCTCCTCGAAATCGACCAATTCACTAAACTTTCCGAACTTAGAAAACCTCCGCTTATCACCGCTCCAGAAACCATTTCATGAGAAGATGCATATAATCTTATGGATCAAGAAGGGATTTCTAGTCTCCCTATTGTCGATGCGAAATGAATACTTATCGGAATTCTTACGAAAACCAATGTTGTTCGAGGAGGAATTTATTCTCCGAATATCGGATCTGACAAACACCTCGCAGTTGCAGTGGCTCTCGGAATCAATAATTTTCAGGAAAAAGCTCGTACTATGATAGATATGGGCGTAGAAATTTTCGTGCTCGACACAGCTCATGGATACCAAAAGAAAATGATCGAAGCTATTAAAAATTTCCGAAAAGAATTCGGAAACAAAGTCACACTCATTGCGGGAAATATCATTACCGAAAAGGCAACTCGCGACCTCATAAAAGCTGGAGCCAACGGAGTAAAAGTCGGAATAGGTCCCGGTGCTATGTGTACTACCCGAATGAAAACTGGAGTGGGACGTCCACAGTTCTCAGCAGTCTATCATTGCGCTCGAGAAGCGAGAAAACTCGGAGGTTTCGTCTGGGCAGACGGTGGGATACGTGAACCTCGAGATGTCTGTCTCGCGCTTGCCGCTGGAGCAAGTCATGTTATGATAGGTTCGCTTTTTGCCGGAACCTACGAATCGACCGGAGATATCCGATATGATGGAAATGGTGCTATGTACAAGGAAAACTATGGAATGGCGTCAGGGAAAGCGGTTAATCTCCGAACAGGTGGACTCTCCCCTTTTGAACAAGCAAAACGGGCTCTTTTCCACGAAGGAATCTCCACTTCTAGAATATACCTCCGAAAAGGATGGGAATCCGTCGGGGATGTAGTGGATGAATGTATGACAGGGCTTCGTTCCTCCATGACCTATGTCGGAGCCAGAAATCTAGAAGAATTCCACGAAAAAACTATCATAGGAGTCCAGACCAGCGCTGGATTCCACGAAGGAACACCTCATGGAAAAGTTATTCAGTAAAATACCTATTCTTCGCCTCTCATCACTTTTTTTATAGTATCGTACGAAAATCATTTCATGCAGAGTTTTTGAATGATTTTCTGTTGCTCTTTCCGATTCGTTACATCATATTTTCCGGAAAGTTTCGCGTATTCCGTGCGTATAGATTCCATTTCGTCCGGAGATAATTCATTTAAAAGTTCTTGAATTTCGTTCTTGAAATTCGAATATTTCTGTGAAAGTGTTCCAAAAATATATTTTTTGGATTTATTTTTCTCAAGATAATTGAAAATCTTCTGGGTTATCATCTGTTCATAAGTATTCCAGGATAGGAAAGAATCCTTATAAGATTCCAAAGTGGAAATAATAATTTCTTCTCCAAATTTCTTCTGTCGGAGTTTCTGTTCGATATATGGTCGTGTTTTGCTTTGCTCGGTATACATCCGTACAAGACCATCAACGGTTCGTTCTTCGGAAATATATTCAGACATTTCTTCCATAACGGAAGCGACCAGTATTTCATGATTTTCTGATTTTTTCATAAGCGCTTCCCGAAGTTTCCGAAGCGAGGGAAAATACCGCATCGCGTACCATGCAGCATAGTTCAAAAGGGATTCTTTAGTTGTAAGAATTCGGGGCATCGGAGAGATTGTTATAAAGATTTGACTATCTCGTATTTTCTATATAATAGGCAGGCTAATTTATTAGCATTCAACATTATTTCTTGCCAATGTAGCTCAGTGGTAGAGCACAGGATTCATACCCCTGCGGTCGGTAGTTCAATTCTACTCATTGGCACCAAATTTGCAAACCGAGAAAAATCTCTCTTTCTTTATTGAAAGAGAGATTTTTAAGGTTATTTTAGGATTCATTCCTATATTTGTTTGTGTAATATTCATTCAGAAACTCACGCTGAAATTACTTCTATTTTAGATTTTAAAAATATCATTTTATGAAAAATATGAATGACTCTCTTCTAGATTCAGGAATCAATACTGGAATTTATCGTTTGTTCACACCAGAGGAAATACAAGTAGCTACAGAGCAAATGAATGAACCTGCTTCTTCTAGAGGCGTAGGTTGTGAAATGCTCGCACAACATGTACAATACATGGTTGCTAAAAATGGAAAAGCTATCTAATATAGAGATTATGTTATCAGGAATAATCCTTAGACGACAACGATACTTTCTAGAATGCCGGTGATGATTTCATCCGTTCCTATATCCTGACCGATAGCCTCAAAGGTTCGTCCGATACGATGTCGGAGTACATCGTAAGCGATGGATTTAATATCTTCGGGGGTGACATATGTCCGACCTTCGAAAACCGCCATAACCTTGGCGGTTTTTATGAGCGCAATAGAAGCGCGTGGCGAAGCTCAAAAATCAATCAGACTCTCGCCTTTTTCATATCCAAATTGTTTCGGTTCGCGTGTTGCAAGAACAATGTTTGCGACATATTCATAGATTTTCTCATCTACATATATTTCTTTTGTAATGAAATTTCGAATGGAAATAATATCCTCACAAGAAAGTACTTGTTTAATTTCCTGAAGTTCTCAAGAATTCATTCGTTTCATAATCTCTATTTCCTCCGAACGAGTTGGATAATCCACATTGGTTTTAAGAAGGAAACGATCGAGTTGTGCTTCAGGAAGAGGATATGTCCCCTCTTGTTCGATAGGATTCTCGGTGGCGAGGACAATAAAAGGAACTGGAAGTGAAAATGTTTCCCCTCCGATTGTTACCTGTCATTCCTGCATCGCTTCAAGTAGAGCAGATTGTACCTTTGCCGGTGCACGATTAATTTCATCAGCGAGAAGGAAATTGGTAAAAATTGGTCCTTTATTGGTATAGAATTTCGATTCTACTTGGTTATACATCTGTCCACCAGTCAAATCCCCAGGAAGAAGATCGGGAGTAAATTGGATTCGTGCAGAATGAAGTCCGAGTGTACGGGAAATACTCTCAACCGTGAGAGTTTTTGCAAGTCATGGAACTCATTCAAGAAGTATATGTCCACCGGAAAAAAGAGCGATAAGAATATTTCGGATGAGAATATCTTGACCGATAACCTGTTTTCCTACCTCCTGACGAATGTCAGAAATATAAGAAATAATATCTTCTATGGAAATATGTCGTGTCATAGAACTCGTAAAAAGAGGGTAAAAACCATGAACAGTATAAAAGAAAAATGCTTTTTTTCAAATCGAGAAAAACAAAAACACCCGAAGATGGGTGTTTTTTTAAAACTTCATTGTTCTTATTCGGATAAGAGTAAGAATTTATTAGTAACCTCATCTATTTTCCGAGAAATATCCTCTGATTTATCTTTTTTTATATCCACTATAAATTGATCGGTTTTTCCACTAAAAATGTCACTGAGAATAACTTTTACATTTCCTGAGTCCAGCTTTTTTATTTTTAAGGAGATGGGACCTTCTTTGGAAGAGTTGATATTTCTTTCTCATGCAATAGATTCGATTTGTTCAACGAGTGATAATTGTGCAAGGGAATTTTGAACCCAAAGCTTCATTCCTTCTTTCGTGAGGCGATCCTTATTTTTATCAGTATTTGCATAGAAACCAAGTGATTTCTTTCCATTATATTCCAACCAAATAAGTATTCATTTTCCTGATTGTTCCTGAATTTTTATTTCTGTAGTCTTGTCGGTAAATTCGTTCATTACTTCATCTCTTACTAGACGAACAGCCTCATAAGACTGTGCAGTATTATTAACTGCGGATTTAACAGATTTCTTCTCTGTTACTTTTTCTAGTTTTTTTCATTTGCGAGTTTTTTGTAGAAGACTTACTTTCTTTTTCAAAGAAATTATTTTCTTATTAGCTTCTGTGAGTTCATTATTCATTAAAGTAATTGTTTCGTCTTTTTTTGCGATTTCAGTATTTTTTATATCGATAATTTCATCTTTTGTCCTGAGCATTTTAGTATCAAGTTCAATAAGATTTTTATTGTTGGTGATAACTTCATCCTGAGCTTTTATAATGAGAATATTCTTCTTCCCACTTTGGATAGTATTGTATCCAGTTGGTATATCGGAAAGTCCTTGCACAAAAGAAGATACTTCTGACTGAACGGACGATTCTGGTGATAATTGTCAGTACATAGTCGCTCATGTTCCTCAAATGATAGCAAATATGGCAGCGTTTATCATATTTTTTACTTTCGTCGATAAAAAACCTTCGTGGGCTTCTGTTATATCCTCTTGTTTTTCAAGAATATATTCTTGTCTGTTTATAAGCTTCTGTTGTTGCTTCATTACCGAAAGAAGGTAGGGAATTGTTGTAGGATCATCTCCAGAAAGAATTGAAGAATCCCTCAGTAGTTCTGATACTTTCTGATTTATTTCTTCTATCTCACGTTTCATTTGAGGAAGTCCGAGATGTGTCTTATTATTGGAATCTATTTGTTCTTGATCTTCTCATTCTTCTCGTCTTAAAATACTCTTTTTAAGAGTAGTTGTAGTATTTTTCAGAAATTCTCCAAGTCTAGAGTCTCCAATATCAGAAAATAGATGCTTTTTCATAATTTATGAATTTAATGTAAAGTATTGTGTTATTTATACTAAAAAATATATATTGTCAATATAAAATATAATTTTCTTTGATTAAGATGACCGAATCCCTCTCTTTATTCCCACGGTGAAAAAGAAAATCCCCGTCTTTCGACTGGGATTTGATTTCCATTGGTTGGGAATGAGGGATTCGAACCCCCGATGGGGGATTCAGAGTCCCCTGCCTTACCACTTGGCTAATTCCCAATAAAATTGGTACGGCGGGGATTATATGAAAAAAAGAGGGATACGCAAATTTTTTCTTTCGGATATTTATCTGTTCTTTCCACTTAAGGCAGATATGAAATAACCTCGACAAAGAACATGTCGATTTGGCGCCAAGAGAAAATGCGCCAATGAGAGAGATATTTTCTTTGACTCTCCTCATCTTCATAAATACTCGAAAACAATAATTTGTTGCATTTTTTCCGGAATCGGATCCCCCTCTTTTAAATTATTTTTAACACAAAATTCCTTATACGAAAAAGATAATTGATCTACTAATTGTAAATATATGTCTTCTTCCTGAAGGATTTTCCCTATATTAGTCGGGGTATTCTCCCTAACAGCTTGTATTTTTGTTTCCGAAGGAGAAGGTTTTTTCATACATGCCTCATACAAATCTTTTATCTGCTCTTCGCGGAAATTTGGATATTCTTTTTTTAAAAAAGAAATACACACGGAAAAATATGTTCCTGTACCGGTATCGATTTGTCTGTTTATCGCGTCGTCTTGCTGTTCCAACAGAGTTTTTGCTTCATATACGAGATTTTCTGTCATCCATTCTATTCCTTTTTTGGGCGTATGTATTGACATAGAAAATATTTTATTCATATAAATTGCATTAATACTAACATAGAGTGATAAAAATTGCAAAAAAACGTCAAGTATTTTCTCGTTTTGACCTTTTGGCGCTATTCCATATACTGACAAATACTCATTCTCGTTACAAATCATATGAATTTTTCTTCTCTTACATCTATCGATTTTTACGTATCGGTCATAGATAACTACGGCGATATGGGATTTGCGGTGAATTTCGCGCTTTCACTCCATAAAAAATACCCGAATCTCACCATCCGGTTTTTCTCCGACGACAAAAATCTGTTTCAAAAATTCCTCGGGGAAAATAGTCCAGAATGGGTAAAATATCTTCCGCTTGAAATACTCTGACAACCGAATCCTCCATCACCGTCGGAACTTATATGCAGTTTCTTTGATTATCCGCTTCAGAAAGCCTATCTTTCCGGGTTCCCATACCACAAAACCATCGTGTCTTTTTCGTATTTCCTCCTTCATAATGAATTAGAATCGCTCCATAAAACCACCTATATTTTAGAGAGCGGATACGATACGATTATTCATTTTATTCCCTCACTTTTATCTGGTGGATGAGGAGTTATTATAAATCCAGAAATTGAAAGAAGAAAAGAAGGATTTTCGAAACTCTCTAAAATGGAAGCGCGAGAAAAATTCATTAAGTGACAAACCCTAGAAATATATACAAAGAAATGGATTTCTGTTTTTGTGTATGAAAAAACTCTAAAAAACCTTCTTGAAGAGATATCTAAGACTTCAGAAAATACTGTTTTTTTTCTTTTCTGAGGAGATTTTTCAGAAACCGATATAATGCGTGAAAATATAGTTTGGATGCCATTTCTCTCACTCGAAGACTATGGCGTATTTCAATCACTCTGCGATGCGAACATCGTCCGTGGTGAAAACAGTCTTTGTCAGGGGCTTATCTCTGGGAAACCTATTCTCTGGGATATTTACAAGGAATCCAATGGGGCTCACACGGATAAAATAGAAGATTATCTCGCATTTCTTACGAAACAATTTCCAAATGCAGATTGGGAAGAATATTCTCACATAATGCGAGAATTCAATGATTCATCGAGTCAAAAGCAGGTTTTTTCAGATTTCATATCAAAGTACAGTGAATACACGGAAGTTTTCGGAGGGATTTCGGAATATGTAAAGAATGAATGTAATTTGGTGGAGAAGTTAGAAGAGATTCTAGAATAATAAAAAAATCCCATTCGAACAATTCGAATGGGATTTTTTTATTGATAACTATTTTGCTCGTTCTTGGTATTCACCCGTTTCCGTATTCACCATAATATCTTCTCCGGAGTTTACGAATCCTGGAATTTTTATAGCATATCCAGTATTGGTTACTGCATCTTTGGTAATCTTACCATCGGCAGTATTTCCCTTCACACTTGGATCACATTCTGTGATAGTCAATCGTACAGTAAGCGGAAGAAGGATTCCTACAAATTTTCCTTCGTACTGCTGTACATCTACTCGAAGTCCTTCTGTAAGGAACCATTTCATATCTCCGATATTCTCTTCGGAAAGTTCGATTTGTTCGTACGTATCCTGATTCATAAAGGCATACATTCCTCCTGCTTCATAAAGATATTCGAATTTGGAACGATCAAGGAGAACGTCTTCGAATTTATCTTCACCATCAAATACACGGTCTACAGAATTCCCTTGAAGGAGGTTCTTGAGACGCATCTTGATATTGGTTGCACCTCGACCAGCACGGTGCATTTCGTATTTTACTACGAGCATAAGGTCGTTTCCTATTTTAAGTACCGTACCTGGACGGGATTGCATAGCTGTTTTCATTGAGAAAAAGTTGAAAAATTAAACGTGGAGATTATATAGTTTTTTTATAAAAAGCAATATGAAAAGTTTTCTTTGGTGTTTTTTTGCTTTGTAATCAGTATATTTGAGTTTTCGAATTTCTTGAATTCTCCAGTATCCTCCAGAGGACTGCCTTCGGGAGTCTGCGGAACGGGAGCCGTCCGCGTAGGCGGACTGGGATTCGAACACGACCTCGATGCTTCCGAAATACAAAAAATCCAAAAACTCAGTTCTTCTCCGATATATACTATTTAATAATAATTCCCACAGGACAATGATCCGAACCTTTGATTTCTGGGCGAATAAAGGCGGATTCGAGACGTGGTTTTAGAGCAGATGATACGAGGAAATAGTCGATGCGCCATCAGATATTTCTTCCACGGCAATTTGAGAAATTACTCCACCAACTATACTCCCCTGTTTTATCGGGATAAAAATGACGAAAAGTATCTATAAAACCGTTTCAAAGAAATTTCCTAAAACCATCCCGTTCTTCATCGGTAAAACCAGCATTCCCGCGATTCTCTCGAGGATTTGTGAGATCGATATCTTCGTATGCAACATTCAAATCTCCACAAATTATTACTGGTTTATCGACCTCGAGACGCCTGAGATAATCAAGAAAAAGACTGTCCCAAAGTTGACGATATTCGAGGCGTTCTAATTCCCGTTTTGCATTTGGCGTATAAACAGTCACAAAGAAATAATCCTCAAATTCGAGCGTAATAATACGTCCTTCCGTATCGTGTTCTGGCATTCCGTACCCGTACCGGACCGAAAGAGGTTTGATTTTTGAGAAAACAGCCGTTCCTGAATACCCTTTTCGTTCGGCAGCATTCCAGTACACCTGATATCCGAGTGATTGCAGATCCAATTTCGCAGGAAATTGTTCCTCGGTTGCTTTTACTTCTTGGAGAGCGATAATATCAGGGGATTCTTGTTCCAAATATTCGAGGAATCCTTTTGTGAGAACTGATCGGATTCCGTTTACATTCCAACTAACTGCTTTCATAAATATTTGATGAAAATATAACTTCCCGATAGTAAGGGAAAACTAAGAAAAATCAACTATAAAAAGTCTCCGAATTCTCGGAGACTTTTTATAGTATCTGTTCTAATTAATTTTCGATTCGAATTGAAGGTCCCATGGCATTACATACATATATACTATTGATATACGCTGCTCAGTTTTTTACTCCGGTTGGTTTTACATCACGAACGGTCTTGAGGAAGAATTCAATATTTTCCTGAAGTTTTTTCCCTCCGAAAGAGAGTTTTCCAACGAGAGAATGAACATTTCCTTGTTTGTCGTTTTTAAATTCGAATTTACCGGCCTTAACTTCCTTAACGATAGCAGCGAGATTATCACCTACTGTACCAGTTTTTGGATTTGGCATAAGTCCCTTTGGTCCGAGAACCTTAGCGATCTTACCCATTTTACGCATCATAGCGGGAGTTGCGATAGCAACATCGAAATCGATTTTACCAGTTGCAACGATATCTACGAGGTCATCACCTCCGGCAACAGTTGCACCGAGAGCAAGAAGTTCTTTTTCATCACCTGCATCAGTAAAGGCTCCGATACGAACAGTTTTACCACTTCCGTTTGGAAGACTGATAGTCGAACGAATCATTTGATCAGCGTATTTTGGATCAATATTGAGATTAAAATGAATTTCTACTGTTGGGTCGAACTTCACAGTGTTCGTTCGTTCAAGAAGTTCAACTGCTTCACCAACTGTATAAATACGTTCTTTTTCAACGAGGGCGATTGCCTGGTTGTATTTCTTTCCGTGTTTCTTCATAGAAAAATGATAATAAAAAATAAATTGGTCCAAGTGAAAGGCTTTAAGGCTTTCTCCCAATTGTATTGTTTTTGGACGCGGGGAATTATATAGAAAAGGGAATGAAATGCAAATTTAAGTAAAAATTCGGATATTACCATCTGGGATTAATGAGAAATTACTTGCAAATACTTGCAAAAACAGAGAAACAAATATACTTATAGAGTATTTTACTCCCTATTTTTCCATGTTTATGAACATATATATTGCCCATCTTAAACGGATTTTTCAACACATCGTACTTCTTTATAAGAATTTCTTTCATTGGAATCTCTCCAAAATAGGCGGTTTTCTTTATGCGAATCTTATCGGTTTCTTGGTTTCCCTCCCATTTATCGGGATTATCGTATATCAGTATTTCAGTAGTTACAGTAAACTCGGACTCTCAACGAGTCCTGAAGAATTTTTGCTCAACAATACGGTTACCATACTTAGTACTATTTTTCTTCTTCTTTGTATTGTAACAATTTTCATCTGTACTTATACCTATGGAAATTTCCTTATGCAAAATGTCTATAAATCCTATCTTTCGGGAGAAAAACTTCCTTATACAAAAAATCTCTATTTCTCTGGAAAACATTTCCGTGCCTATATAGGAATCCTTGGATGGATCGGGCTCTATCTTCTCATACCGATAGTAGTAGGTTTTATCCTCATCGTTCCTTTTGCAATATTTGCAAAAATCAGTCTCTGACTCTCCCCTTTTCTTATCGGAGGTATCGCTCTCGTTCTTTTCCTTATAGTACTTGTCTGGTTTATATATCTTGCTATCCGTCTCGCATTTTCCTACTATGCTCTGCTTTATAGTAAAGAAATACACAAAGCGAAAACATATATTGACGAGAGTTTTCGTTTAACAAAGAAAAAAGTCTGGAAAATTATTTTTATGATTCTCCCTTTTCTTGTTGTAATCGGGCTTATTGCTGGTATCATGCAAACGGTAGAAGACTCTATTATCGAAAACCGTGTTTATAATAAACTTTTGGAAATTCAAACAAAATCATGACAGGATGATCATAAACTTCTTGAAGGTTTTTATAACAGTAGTGATGAGAAAAAAATAGAATTTGCTACTATAGAAAATAAGTTTCTTCCTATGGAAAAATCTATCAATAAAGAATTTCTTTCCCGTTCTATACCTTATATCGACATAAAAGCTATCGATAATAATTGGTGGATATTTACCACTCTATTTGTGGTATTTTCCTTCTTAGTACTCGAAGGAATTACTTCTATGATATATCTCTCCGTATACGGGATTATCAAAGAGAAAGACGAAGAAAATAACTGGGAATCTGATTCTAAAAAATAAAAAAACTTCACTCTATCTTCACTTTTTTTTATTGACTCCTGTAAAAAGTATTCTACACTACCCGCGGTATTTTACCACTTTTATCCATTATCTTTTTATATTATGGCACACATGAAAAAAATTATAAGTATGATGGGGGCACTTGCACTCATCGGAACAAGTCTTTTATCTTCTGTTTCCGCCGATGAATCGACAGAAACAACAATGACAACAGCGGAAGTCACATCCACTTCTACTGAGTCTTCAGATTCAGATTCAGATTCAAATGAAGCGACAGATACAAGCGAATCATCAAATTCTGATGAATCTACTGCGACAGATACTGATTCGAGTAATTCCTCCGTTTCAGCGACAGATACAACATCTGTTGAAAATACTAAAAAAATACAAGATCTTTATGCACAATGTATGAACTATGTGAAAGTGAAAAATATTTCCGGGATCGATTGTAAGGCAAAAATAGAAGAAGCTCAGGGAAAAATAAGAAATGAACGAGCTCTTTTAGAACAAAAGCTTAAAGAAGAGAGAAAGAATATAGAACAGAAAAATAAGGAACAACTAATGGAGTTTAAGGATAAAGCAAAAGAACAACGTCAGGAATTCAAACAGGAAACAAAAGCAAAAAGAAAAGCTCTTTCAGAGAAGCTTCATACACAACTCGTTGCCGCAATTGAAAATATCGCTTTAGAAAAACTCAACAGAGTTCTTTCTAATATCGACAAAGCGGTAACAAAGATTAACGCAAGTACTCTTGTTCAAGCAAAAAAAGATAATTTCCTTGCTCAACTTGAAGAAATTCGAGCGATTATTCAAAATAAGATTGATGCGATGACAGGAGTTTCTTCTGAAACAAATATTGTCGATGAAGTTCTTTCATGAGTAACGAGTACTCCTTAATTATTATAATATAATAAAAATCCTATGAAAGCACGCTTTCATAGGATTTTTTTAAAAAGATTTGCACTTCTATTTTTTTTCTCTATCATTACGCTTGTACTTTTATCTTTTTACCAATTCTTTTTATGAATTCGCTCAACAAGGTACAGCTTATAGGAAATCTTACTGCTACTCCAGAAGTAAAAGAAACACCAAATGGACAGAAGGTTGCTAACTTTTCCGTTGCAACAAACCGTGTATGGAAAGACGCATCAGGAATTAAACAAGAACAAGTAGAATTTCACAATATCGTTATCTGGGGTTCTCTCGCGAATATCGTAGAGCAATACCTTACGAAAGGACAAAAAGTATACCTTGAAGGACGTCTTCAGACTCGAAGTTGGGATGATCCAACAGGAGCGAAAAAATATAAAACAGAAGTAGTAGCAGATAATCTTATTATGCTTTCTGGTAAAAGAGAAGAACGAAGTGATTCTTTCTCTCAGGAAACTCCGGAAGAAGTTTCTCCTATCAAAGCAAAAAAAACAACTCCTAAAGTAGAAGAAGAAATTAATATCGAAGATATTCCGTTTTAGTCTAAAAATCCCCGTTCAAACGGGGATTTTTATTAGTCGTTTCGTGTATCGATATGGAATATATAATATATCCATTTTTCACTGTTCGTCATACCAAGCGTCTTGGAAACTTCCTGCTTCGCTCCTCCGATCATTTGTTTGTTCGTATCGATTCTTTTGTATTCTTCCACTTCCTGATCGGTTACGAGAACAACTACTTCTTCTCACGGATTTTTCTTATTTTGGGAAGTTTTTGCAATTTTATCGAGAAAAGCATTGGTTTTTACATATGCAAGACGTTCTTTTTTTTGTTCTATGGATTCTTCTATTTTTCCATTTTCTGCTATTATGTATGATAAGTAGGAATTAATCTGGAAATCCTTGTATTTATACAATACGACAAGATATACCTCATAAACAATGAGAATAAGAAGACAGAAGAGGATGTATTGGTAGCGTTTTTTCATAGAAGAATTGTATTTTCCTTTTTTTTTGGATATACTATCCAAAAATATTTTTTTTCATAATTTTTATGCAGAATTCTCTGGAAGCTCCTAAGCAGTTTTTTAGAAAAAATGCGATTTCCCTTATTATGTGGGGATTATTTGCAATTATATGATTGCTTCTTTTTTCCGATTTCTCCAAAGGACCTATCGTTGTAGCCGAGAAAGTGGATCCCTACGTACTTTCAACAAAAGGAAAAACCCTTGTTATTCGCGATAAACTTATTACAGTCGAGGAAAATCAGCAAGAACTTATTTTTGTGTGAGATAAAATCAAGACGCTTGATTCTACAGCAACTATTTTCTGGCCTGATGGGAGTATTACCCGACTTGGAGAAAAAACCTCCATTAAAATTAATGAAATACACGCGAGAACCGCAAATGAAGATATACAAATAGATTTCAGTCTAGAAGAAGGAAAAACTTGGTCAAATGTCGTAAAATATATGTTCGGGGATTCTTATTTCCATGAACGCTTCAATAATAATACATCGCTTGCGGCAGTTCGCGGAACAGTATTTGAAGTAAATCTCGATCGTAAATATATTCATACCATTGATCATGCTATTTCTGTTGAAGATATTCAAAGTCATACCGGAAGCGTTTTTGTCGTAGCTGGTTGAGTATTTGATACTGATACACGTAAAGCTATTATACGAGAGAAAATCGATGAAACATGGAATAAAATTAATAACGATGCGGATCTTATTTACTTAAATGAAAGACTAGAAAATCTCAATAAACAGATTCTCGGAATTACGGGGAAAACGAATTATATGGATATTGTTCTCAGAAAAATTGGCCTCAAAAAGACTGATTCCTCCCTCCAGTCCCTTCTGGAAAACGAAATAAGAACAACGAGTAATTCGGGGCGTCTTATGGACCTATATCAAAGTATTTACGGGCTCAGAAATACTTCCGAACTTTTGGACACCAAGATGAAACTTCGAGATGTTATTGTTAAAACTGCGGCAACCGATAAAAAGAAAGCCTTTCTTGATGACTTTGCCCGTTCTACGATTTACGATTCTTGGAATGTCGTAAAACTCGGAACTGGAAGCATAGAATCACTTCAGTTAAAACTCAATGACTATATAAAACAGGGGGCGGATCAAAATCTCATAAATTCTCTGAAAAATGCTGCTAAACAGGAAAATTTACAAAATCTCAACAAGACTTTGGAAGATATGAAACAGACAATTATAAAAACTATAGGAGAGAAGAATATTCTAGAAGAAGCGAAAAAAGAAATAACTCCTGAGAGTCTTCAAAAAATAAACGATGCAGCGGATAGTATCCGTAATAGTTTTTCCGATGAATTCGATAAACTTTTCCAGTAGCATAACTCAAAATTTTATATGAATCTCAAAAAAATAGCCCATGATAAGAGAATCATTTCTTTTTTTCTCTCTATTCTTATCATAACACTTGTCACTATTTTAAGTCTTGAAAGATTTCCTGTTATCGGAAATTTTACCGGGATTTTCATACAGGAAGCAAATCTCTGAATAAAAAATATTCTCTTTACTAAGTATGGTAAAAATGAGATTGCCAACAAAAATATCACTATCGTTACCATTGATAATAAAACCCTTTCGGACAATGAATGACTTTGAAGATTTCAGAATTTTAAGCGAGCTTATTATGCAAAAGTCATAGATAATCTCAAAAAAGATGGTGCATCCATTGTCGGAATAGACGTACTTTTTTCCGAGAAATCGGAAGAGGATGTTACTCTAGAAAAATCAATAAAAAACACTGGGAATGTCATACTTGGTTTTTCCCTTACGGAAAAACTCTATCCTATTTCCATTTTTCGAGAAAACGCTCTCTGAATCGGACATTTTCATCCGAAACTCAATACCTATAATTCAACTGTGTACAGTATAATCCCTCAGGAAAGATGAGATAGAGCATTTTCATTCGAAGTCCTGCAAAAATATTTTCAATCCAATACGAAAAAAGATATAATTCCTGCGAAATTACAATGAATGGTATACCAATTCAATGGTATAAATGAAAATATTCAAGCTCCGTATTCTTCCAGAAACGCACGGGATATTTTCATAAATTATCTTCCAGAAGGATCAAAATTCCAAGAAATCTCTTTTGTGGATGTATATAATGGGAATTATAATCCCAATCTCGTAAAGGGTAATATCATTCTTATTGGTTCTACCGCAACGGCATTGTACGATAAATTCAATACTCCAAGCGGAATCCAGGATGGAATATTCGTTCATGCGAATATGATAAATACCGTTCTTAATCAGAAATACATAGTGGAAGTGGAAAGATGGAAAGAACTCGTAATGCTCGTTGCACTTACTTTTCTTCTCGTGCTTTTTACTCTTTATGCCAAGAATAGGATATTTCAATTCCTTTTTTTATTGGTGGGCTTTATTATACTCTTTGGTGCAGAAATATGGTATTTTGATATCTCGCAGAGATTATTCACCCTTCCAGTACAACTCATACTTATTGTTATACTCACAACGCTTTTTGTTACCGGGTATAAATATATATACGAAGAATCTTGAAAACGTGCTCTTAAATGAGCCCTTTCTCAATATCTATCGGAAGAGCTTGTAGTTAATATTCTTGATAAATTCGAAGAAGTAAAACTCGATGGAAAACGTATGAATATAACCAGCTTTTTTTCGGATATTGCTGGATTCACAAGTATATCAGAAAATATGGAACCGGAAGAGCTTGTACATTTCCTTTCCATTTATCTCAAGGAGGTTTCCGATATTATCATGCATAATCGAGGATTTATCAACAAGTATGAATGAGATGCTGTTATGGCCCTTTGGGGAGCATTCGGGGGAGATGAACAGGAACAAACTATTCTCGCCTGCCGATCAGCACTTGCTCAACAGAAAAAAATTCAGGACATTAACAAAGAATTTAAAAAAGATCATGGATTTGAAATCAGTGTTCGTATGGGAATTAACAAATGAGTCGCAGTTGTAGGAAATATAGGAAGTGTCGGGAAAAAAATCGAATATACTGCTCTCGGAGATTCTGTTAATACCGCATCCAGGTTCGAAGGAATCAACAAACTCTATGGTACACTTATTTGTGTAGGAGAGAGTGTTATGGAAGAATCAAAATGATTCTTCGTATTTCGTAAACTTGATTCCATTCAAGTAAAATGAAAGGAAAAACCTGTCTTCATTTACGAACTCGTCGGAGAGATCGGAAAAGTTCCTCAGGAGAAATTGGAACTTATCAAGGAATTCGAGAAAGCATTGGAATTTTATACTATTGGAAATATCGTGGAATGACGGAAAATTTTCGAAAGACTCTACAAGGATTTCGATGACGCACCTTCCCTTACGTTCCTGGAGCGATGCGGAAAACTCATAGAAGAAGGAGTTCCAGAAGGGTGGCAATGAGTATACCGAGCAACAGAAAAATAAAATTAGAACCGATAAAAGTTCGTTCTTCAAGTTTAAATCTCCGTTTCCTCATTCACCGTACTGGCTTCGTACGGTTCATTCCAGTGACCCACAAGGGGAGCTAAATAGCTTCGATTTGCACTTGAATTACTTCGCTTTTATTCGATTCTAATCGAGATACAGCAAATACTTATTAAAATGTATATCAAAAATTTGACAATTAATTTTTTATATACTATGATATATTTATCTACTGCTTAACGAGGTGAATCCATCTTGCCACAAGCATAAAAACAAAAACAAATTCCAATAAAATTTGTACAATAAAAATCTCATATGAGCGAAAGGATTTTTTCTCTATGAAACGAGCTCGTCATACTCGCAAAAAAGACGGGAATGCAGTAGATGCGACCAGGATGTAGATGGAAAACTCTTGGCAAAACAAAAAATCATCCGTACATAGGCATCTTTCATTCGACATATGCCTCGCATGTACGGATTTTTTCTTACAAAAATCCGAAAAAAGAACCCGCCGTGGCGGGTTCTTTTTTATGTCTGTATTTTCTATGCATTCATCTTCATTCCGACTTCCAGGCTGAGTTTCGTAAGTGAAGTAGCGGAATAATATTGAAGTTCTTTTTTTATAAGCGAATGACTAGTCAAAATTCCTATAAGGATTTGTGTATTTGAATCGACAATAGGAAGAATATTTATTCCCTGTTCTTGCATAATTTCTTTCACTTCGTCACTCGATGTCGTGTAATATCCGGAAATACCAGAAAGGAATTCTATGTTCTCAAGAGTTATGTTTCCTGTTTTTTCATATTTCTGGAGCGTATTGGATTTTACGATTCCTATCGGATGATTTTCAATATCTACCAAAACAAGTGCATTATACTTTCCATCGTATTTTTTGAGTATTTTTTTGGCATTTTCCACAGTTTCCGTCTTGTTGACAGTCAGTTTGAGATCCAATGGAATAATACTTGTTTCTTTTGTAAAAAGAAAGCTTGTATCAAGGAATTGTTGATATGTTCCCATATTCAGGAGCATTGTATTTCCATCAGCATCTTGAATACTATAGTCTTTTTTTCCGTTATCATTAATCTCCCGCCAAATTTCATCTTCTATGAGAGATTGAAATTTCTGTTTGATTTGTGCAGATGCCATTATACCAGCGTCCACTACTTCATTTTGAACTTTTTTGAAGAAATATTTCTGCTCTTGAGCAGTCCATTCGGTCACACCATGAATGAATTTCTGTTTCTTCATCTGAGTAAGAATTTGCCTTAATTCAAAAAGTTCCGAACGTGTCTGTTTCCAGATTTCTGCACTTGAAAGAATCGATGGAAGTTGTTCTTCTATCGAGGAGAAAAAACCTTCGTTATCCACTTCTTTGTCTTGATAATCGTGCGGAACGACCGTTTGTTTAGAAGAAATATTATCTATTTGTGACATATGATATGAGTTAGTATTTCCTTTATATTAACATAAAAACACTACCCATACAAAAAAAGAGATATTGACTTTTTTTTGGTATAAATTCTAATTAATACTAGATATTCTCTTATTAATTTTAGAAAATGCTTGACAATAAAAAAATTCGTATACAATACCCGATGTTCCCGAAAGGAAACTCTCTAATCCAGGTCTGGAAAAGAGAAAATAAAAAGATAGGAGTCAAGTAATGCAAATAAACACAAATAATACTGGTATCGCTCCAAGTTACTTTACCAGGCAGAATCTCGGTTTCACGACCGATCAAAAAAGCTTCGATGAACTCAGGGCGCAAAATCCGGCCCCGCTTTCAAAGGGAGCGCAGCAATTGGTAGAAGTTCGCGGTCTGCGAGATCCAGTATCTGGAAATTCAGTGCCCGAAATCCCCTCTGAGAAAATTGACGTTTACGCGTAAATTTTCACCTCAAAATAAGCCGCCAGCGATGGCGGCTTTAAATTTCTCATTCAAGACATACTTTCTCCTACCGTCAATACTCATTTCTTTGGAAAAAAACACATTATGGAATATACTGACATCAAACTTATCTAATAAAAACACATATATGCTCGAACCAAAGAAGCTTATGGCTATCAAGGATTTTCTCGATAGTGCGCAGAAATCCATCATTTCCGCGAAAAAGATTCTCGCAACTATGAGTAATGATACCGAACTTAAAAAAGAACTCGAATACCTTGATGCTTCCGGACTCTCGAACTATACGAGCGGAGACGAGAAAATTATAGAATGAGTATTTACTGGAGAAGCTATGCTCGGATCAGATGGAGCGATGTATCCGGTTCCTCAGAACTACGCATCAAAATCCAAACTCGTACAAGGAAGCAAGCTCAAAGCGATTATACATAGTGATGGAAAGATTACTTACAAGATTATAGAAGAAATCGAACACGAAACGAAGATAGGGATTCTGACCAAGAATAAGGACCGATTCCAAGTCATCGCCGATGGAAAGACCTATAATACCCTTCTCGCCGCAGTAACGTTTATTAAGTGAGAAATCGGAGATTCTGTCTCCATACGGATTCCGAAAGGAAAAGATGCTACGTATGCCGCAGTTGAGGCGATTATCCCGAAAACGCTTTCAAAAGAATAATAATTCTCAAATATAAAAAAACATTTCCCTTTATATATGAGGAAATGTTTTTTATTGTCATTTCCGCTTGATTCCTACGTCATTTTGCGTATATTCAGAGTATCTAATTATTTTTCTAAATATTTTTTCTATGACTCGTCTCAGAAATCGATGAAATTCCTCTCCTATAATAGGAGGCAGTTCTTTTTCTTTTATTGTTCCATTTGTTATAGCACTTATTGTTCTTATTCTAGTGATACGCTATATTTTTTCCGAAACGTCTTCTGTGAATCAGACAGGATCTTTTCTGACTGTAACACCGAAACAAGAACAATCCGAAATATACATTTATATGTCTGGTGATTCCAAGAAACGTATCGATGGGGCAACGAAAATGTTTGCAACAGATAGCAAGCTTGCTGTTGTTTCCGGTGAAGCGGAAGGAGACTTCGAAAACACCACTTCCAAAATTTTCATAGGAAAATGAGGAGAAGTGAAATACGAAGGAATTATTGATGGAAAACAAACTATTTCTCTTAATAATGCCGATCTGCTTGCCGATTCCAGCACAGGAGATTTGAATATAAAACTTGTGAATTTTTCAGTTGTACCAAGCAATAACTCTATCGTAATTCTCAGCCAAAATGCTATAGCGAGCAATATCTATATCCTTAAAGGAAGCGCTACTGTAGCGGATTATTCCAATAAACGATCTCCTGAGAATATTGGTGTAGGACAACAGCTTACTATCATGAAAAATGATCTCACGAATACTACTTTGCAATTTTCAAGCAAAATCGAACCTTTGAGCGACTATATAAAAACAACGGATCTTTTTATAAATCACAATGGAGATTCTCTTCTTGCTTCTCTTAATATAGCAAACGAAACAGGAAGTGGAAACACATCAAGTAATGGATCTGGATCAGTTCTTTCGAAAAATTCAAAAGTGGGGCTTATTATTACTTCACCGGAAGATGAATCTTCAGTGGATGCAAATCAGGTGGATATAGAAGGAAAACTTATGAATTCTCAGATTGTAAAAATCACCATTAATGATAAAGAAGTTCTTATCGACAAAGAAAACCAAAGCTTTTTATATAAAGGATTTCCTCTTATTAATCCTATTAATAATCTTGTTTATAAGGCGTATGATAGTGATGGGAATATTATTTCTGGTACAAAAGGAGTTCTCACTATCTATACCTCAGAGAAAGCAGGAAAAAACAATGCAAGTCAAAAACCGTCAGTTACGACCTATCCTATCTCAGATAAAGACTTTCGGATTATTTCTCCAACGGAAAATCCTTATAAAACCACCGAGGATATCGTTCGTATAGAAGGGCGTGTAAATAAAGGAGTGGTAAAATATATCACTGTCAATGATTTTCGTCTTACGAAATTTACACCTCTCGGAACTTCTTGGTACTATTTCGCAAATAAAGACTATGGAACAATGAACGATGGAATTAATCTGTATGCCATTAAATATTATGGAGAAAACGACGAGCTTCTTTTTACCAATCTCTTTACTATAGTAAAAGAGAAAAAAGAAGCTCCAATACCTGTAACTATTCCTGTAAATAACGAATCAACTTCTACCGGAAGCAGTACACAAAGTTAGTAAGTCTTTAATTTTTCTTTTTGGAGACTATGCTTAAAAATCAACGCGGAAATTCCATTATCGAGGTAATGGTTGTTATCGTTATTCTTACTATCGGAATAGTGGGCACTTATGGAATTCTCAATAGCGGTCAGAAGATTTCCATCGGCGCGGAAAATCGTCTTAAAGCCATTAATATAGCTCGAGAATGAATCGAAGCGGTCGAAAATATTCGTGATTCGAACTGGATTAAATTCTCCAATGATTATGATAACTGCTGGAAAGTAAAAAATTATGATCCACTCTGCATAGGAGATACGTCAGGAAATAGAAATTTTTCAACCGGATCATATCTTCTCGTTCAGAGCGGAACGCTTTGGACGCTTTCAGGAACTATAACTCCCAATTCAGCATACAATCTATATAAAGAACAATTTCCTATATTTCTCGATTCCAATGGATTTGCCGTAAGTTCCGGGAATAACACACCATGTACCTCCTCGGTAACTTCCAATTGTAAAACCATTTTTACCAGAGAAATTCAGATCCGTAATCCGGATAGTAATCATCTAAAAATAAACAGTATTGTGCAATGGGTAGATAATTCCAAAACTTCGAAACCATATATACTCAATCTAGAAACTACCCTCACAAATTGGAAAAAGAATTTTTAAAAATATCCTACAAAGACAGTCTTTGTAGGATATTTTTATGAATATTATTCAACAATGACTATCTCTTTATCTGCTGATTTCATTGTTCCATCAGCATATATTATATTGATTTTTATAACGAATTTTCCTGAACTAAGATATGTATGTGTAGGATTTGCTTCCATGGAAGTATTTCCATCTCAAAATTCCCAATTATATGAATCTATCTGTCCAACAGTTCCATTGATATCGAAATCAATTGGTTTACCAACCATACCTGATGATACACTCGTATTCAATACAATTCGTTTCGGAGTATCTTTTAATACTATCTTTCTGGAAGTACTTTCTTTTATTCCATCATCTCGAATTGTCGTAAATGTAATGATATATGTTCCAGGAAAATTATACTGATAATTTTGTATGGCATCTCCCTCGATAGCTCACTTCCCTTCACCGAAATCATATATAAATTTTATGATTGTTCCAATTTTTGGAGTACTTGCAGATCCATCAACATGAACGATAGTCGGAGCATATTCGGAATCTTGTGTAAGCTTCAAGTTGATAGCGATATCTTTCTTTTCTGGTTCGAAGATTATTTTTTCTTCTATCGGAATAGTAATTCCTTTTTCTCTATTTAAGAAAGTATAACGCACTATAAAGGTATAACGTTTCCCTTCTATGAGTTCATATTCTGTTTTGAATCCAATTTTCTCAAATACTCTATCTTCATTAAAGTCCCATTCAACTTTATCGAGTTCATATCAAATATTTTCCACCTTTACATCCGTTGCATCAAAACCTACAATCATAGGAGCAATTGCATCGGAGATAAGATATGCTTTGATAGATCTATTGTATGTATTTTCAATCAGAGATTTACCAGTCGTATCTTTTATCTTTAGTAGCGACGGACTGTACGTTGTCTTCCCATCTCATCAATTAATCAATTGCATAGGTTGAAGAATACTGAAATTATCCTTCAATTCTGTTGTTCCTCAAGCAGAATCAGAGAGAATCAACGTCATTTCTACATCGCGATATTTTATGAAATTTATTTCACATACTTCTTCTGTACACACTGTTGTTCTATCGACTATCCATTTATATCCAGTAATCTCAGCATTTTTTACAACCGCATCTTCAATATGAAATGTATATAAAAATGGATTTACCTGATCTTGTTCGTGTACGATTTTTGCTACAACACCTGAGCTTCCTTTGGGGATTATAAATAATTTATCGCAAGCTGTTTCAGAGAGTACCCTGAGACAGAGAACTTGTTCATCTTTCTCCATAGT
>Ga0100391_1001489_pt1 | contig 25919 bp, 13 predicted proteins | sample CryGeymeta201515_FD_81541 | JGI IMG/M metagenome (GOLD analysis project Ga0100391, IMG submission 81541) | Groundwater microbial communities from Crystal Geyser aquifers in Utah, USA - Crystal Geyser metaG 2015-15 | ecosystem: Environmental > Aquatic > Deep subsurface > Groundwater | place: USA... | reverse complement strand
TTTTTCAACATCCCGGAATTGGTGATTCGAAAAGCGTCAAACAAGCCCGGGATATGGATATCCCGGAATTTGAGAAACACAGCCCCGGGATAAATCCATATCCCGGGAATGGTGGTAACAAATCATCACCAAGCAAACTCAAACGCGAGCAAAAACACAACACAACAACAAACAACAGGCATCTAATACCCAAAAACAGCCAAGCTCCATGTCGTACGACTACAATGCCCTCGTCACAAGCATCACCACACACCGGACTGCTGCAATAGCTGCTGTTGCTAGGAACGATGATGACAAATTTAAACAACACATTCAAGAAGCCCTGCAAGTGTTTGATACACTCAGCAGCCACTGTCCCATGACACCCTTGTTGTGGATGCAATATGCTTATGATTTCTACCAAATGATGGCATCTATAGCGATTGCTAGTAAAAGTACAGCTGTTGCACGTCAAACTCGTTTAGAGACACTCGAAGTGGGTGTGGAGGCCTTTCCGGGCTCAGCCGTCTTGAACTTGCACTATTGCGAATTGCTCGTAGAGAACTTGTTGATGACACAAAAAGAACAATCCACACAGGACAAGAAAGAAATGTATAATGATGATGACATCGAAACAATTCAGGTGGCATTGCTCAAAGCCATTGAACGCGTGGGAAGTGGATCGCATCGAACAGAAGGTGAAATTGTGGCACAGTTGTACAGGTTGTACGCTTTTTTTGCCCTCAACATTCAGAAATCATCTGATGCCGCACTGGCGAGTTGGTTGCAACGAGCAAAGACACCAATGGGAGATGCCAATTCTACCTTGGTAGAAGAAGTTCGTGATTTCTTTAGCAACGCAAACTTGCCCCAAGCAACCTTGGAGGAATTTATGCCAGCCTTGGACGATGCCCGACGATGGGAAGCCAAAGCCTTTTCAAGTTTGCAATCGTGCGAAGAAGATGTGACAGTGGCGCAAGTCCAAGATGGAATTGCCTGGAACAGTGTCGTGGACTTTACACCTCCTCTCGTTGACGAGGACAAACCCTTCGCCTTTGTGACGACAAATACTGGTTTTGAGGACACTGTTTTGAAAGGCCAGGAGCAACCACAGAATTACTGGAATGGTTTAGGAGGAGCCGCCACAGCAAAGGCTTTTTTGCAATACACGACAACTTGTAGAAAATTTCGCTTTCCTCGAGACGATGGTGATGATGACAGAAATGATGATGATGATGAAAAAAGTGTTTTTAGCAAACAGGAATTCCAGAGAAAGCAATACCAATTGATTGTTTCAGTCTTTGAACGGGGCATTGCTGAGTGTCCGACGGTCGAAGGACTTTGGTTGGCCTACCTCAAACATATGACGTGGCTATGGAATAACGCCCCTAAATATGCTCCTTTGCCACAAGCCTTCCGAGCTCTGACATTACGGGCCGTCCGAAATTGCCCTTTTAGTTCAGCGCTGGTACAACAACAGCTTCACGTTGCATTGCTGCTGTCCAATGGCGACGATTCTGACTTTGTCTTGGACCCTGAAGACTTGTTGAGTATTGTCACCGCGGCTTTGGATTCCAAGTTTATTCTGGCACCAATTCAAGCCTACGATCTATTCATGACAGCTATAAAAGTTATCCAGCGACGCATTCTTTCCATTTTGGCTACCTCCACTTTGGGCCACGATCCTCACAACAAGACCAAGGGTGGCATTCCCGTCCTATTAGAATACGATGATGCGCAATTGATTCCTTCAAAAGCTCCTAAAGCTAACACTAAAGATACACCAGGCCTAGTTGCACCAGTGTTGGATGAAGAAACATGGACCGAAATCAGGGATGATTGCGAAGAAATAAGAGATATGTTTGACGAAGCCTTGAAGCGTCTCGCCAAAGATCACACTTCATGGACTGAGGGACGATGTATTCTTCAGGAGCATTGGGGACGTATTGAACAGCTTGTGGTAGGGCCTTTGTTGGCCATAAGGAGTCCTGCCAATACCGGCCATGCGGGAGCGAGCAACGGAGATGTCAGTCAGACTCCGCTGGGTCATTTGGAAAAGGCCATTCGCCTCCACAATCCACCACACCCAGATTCGTACCGGAATCTCATACATCATGTCTTGCACCACGGTGCATCCCAACATCCTAATGCAGCAGCTGATTGGTCTCCCGGAGATGTCGTCGCTCGTCTTCGACAAGTTCGTGGACTCTTCCAAAAAGCTGTCCAATCATGCGGCAAAGGAAAGTCCAATGATACAACCAGCGCTCAAGAAGGAGGAACCGATATAATGGAACTTCGTGATTACGAGACGGCGCTCACAAATCTCTGCTACGAATACCAAGAATTTGAACGCCTTTTTGGATCAGAACAAAGTCTCGCCAACGCCACTCGATTGATACAAACGAAATTGCAAAAAATCGCCGCTCGTAGTCACCAACAACTATCAAGGGAAAATGCTCTTCCGCTCAAAAAACGGAAATTGTCCGCTGGAGAAGATCAAGATCCTCTCTCAAAAAGACACAAGACAGAATCGGAGGCTCAGCAAAATCAAAACAAGAAAACCCACAAGGTTAAAGTCGGGCATATTTTCCATAAAGCGCATCCATTTACCATTCGCGTGACCAACTTGGCAGCCGAGACGGACGAGATGGATTTAGTGCAAGCCTTTCTTCACGAACATAATTGCGGCACTATCGTTCACGTTCGCATTCCGAGGGAGAAGCATGCCAAAGGCAACAACGCGTCTAAGGGTTGGGGATTGGTACAATTTGAAGAACGGGATTCCGTCGAAAAGGCCTTGCAATTCAGCAGTAAGATGGAGCTTGATGGGCAAATTCTTACCATTGAACGGTCACATGTACCTGCTGTTGGAATTGTGCCCCCGGGGGCAAATCACGGCGGAAAGAAAGGAAAGAACCCAAAGGGAAACAAAGGGAAGCCAAGTGCTGATGACAAGAAAGACACTAAGCATGTCGGGGATGCCGGCATTGGAAGCGAGGAAAAGGTTATTTCCGCGAAAAATACCAGTGTTCTTGCGTTTCGCCCGCGCGGCGTTGGGCCCAAGAAGCAACGGCCGAAAGCGAAACTTGATTTGACGTAATCGTGTAGCACCGGCATGGAACAATACTAGTTGTAAAATCTAATCAATAATTTAGCTTTTCTCAGCTTTAGGGACCGCCCGTGCTGTCAACGTGTACTCCAACTCCTCTGTGACCTCGGAGAGATGACGGAAAGTCCGCATGGGGCGTTTCGTACGAAGATGTGTGGAAGGCGACCAGACAAAAGCACCACAAGTGCAATATGCTGAAGTAGACGAAAAACGCCAGCCGTGCCAGTGGTTCATGACGCAAAATATTCCCAGTGTCAATCATCCAGAGATCTAGAGCTTCAATGGTCTTGCCCAAACCTTCCATCCCGCTTCCGGGTCCCATATTCAATGCCACCCGAATCGACTTGATCGTGGCATTTCCTCTCCTCCCTTTAATTCGGCGCGGCATGTTGTAAGTACCACCACCACCCACCATGGTCGAGGCAGGTGATTGGAAGGCTGTTTTTTCGGCTTCTTCAGCACGTGCATTGGCCGCTTTCAAGCGTCCCTTGAGTGCCAAAATTTCCGATTTGTGCACATCTGACATGCCCTGTTGATGAAGTAGTTGTTCAGATAGTGACGACACTCTTGCTTTCGCCTCCTCAAGCTGTCGTTGCAGCTTTTGTATCAGCACGACATTGTTGCCGCTGTTAGAGTCGTCGTGCTCAGAATTGCTTTGTCTACCTTCCTGATCACGTGCTATTAATTCTAATCGTGCAATCAAGGATGATTGCTCTTCCATCTTCTGGTCGTAGTATCGCTGTCGTTCTTGGTTGATAGCCGCATCCTGTGTGCGCTCTTGCGCAACTTCATCAATCTCTCTTCTCAAGGCGTCGCATCGTTGTTGCTCCAAGGTCAACTGGCCTCGTAACGTATCGACTTCTTCCATGGCCTCTTGATACCTCTCTTTGTATTCTATTCCATAGCGGCCGTCCGAATCACGACCCGAGGGTTGAAAGGGTGGCATGGGCGACATGAGTCCCGCCACCGACGTACTACTGCTACTACTGCTCGGGCCATTGTTCGCCGACCTCGGTGGTGGTGCCTCTTGTTGTGCCGTAGTCAAGGCTGTTCCCAAATCGGCAATTGTTTTTTCCAATTCCGCCTCCCGCACTTGACGCTGTTTCAATTGTCGTTTGTGCTGTTCTTGAGCCTCGTCCAAAGCTACTTCAGCCGCTTGTTGTCGCCGTGTTGCAGTGTTTTGTGCCTCCAGTGCGCTTTCCAATTTTTCTTGCAATGATTCTGTTTGCAATTCCAGTTTTTGTAATTTGCCGTTGAGACTATTATTTTCTATTTGCAGGTCATGCACCTGTTGCAAAGCTTCCTTTTCTCTTGCTAAAGCATCTTGCAAATCCTGACTAAGATCGCCACCTTCCTGTTGTCGTGCGACTTTTTCTTGTGTCAATTCTGCCCGCAAATCTTTCAATGCTTGTCTGTGACTTGCCTTTAATTGTCCAATGGTTTCTTCGTACTCAGCCTTGATTTCGGCAATTTCTTCTTCGTGATCTTCCTTCAGATCTAGTTTTTCCTCCTTCAACGCGGCGCGCTCATCTTGAACCATTGTTGCTGCTTGATCCAATTCTTTTCGTTGTGCTTGGATCTCTTTATTAGCAGCATTGAGTTCTTGCTGTAAATTATAGACTTGCTTTTTAAGCTGTCGCATTTCTGCCAATACTTGCTGCTTGTTGTTGGTATTGATGTCACCAGATTTGGTACTGTTGCCACTGATGGGAGGATTGCCGGCTGGTTGCCTGGGAAGAGGAGCCTTGCTTTTGGGAGGAGGTGGCGGAGGTCGTTTTTGCTGCTGCTGCTGCTGCTGCTGTTGGGGCGGTGGCGCTAGGTTCGCAGTGGCAGATTTTGACGATGCCGTTTGTTGTTGCTGTGGCTTATTCTGTTGCTGTTGCCTCATTTGATTCTGTGTGGGCCCTTTGGACTGCACTTTTGTTTGTTGTGGGGCATTGGGTGCTTGCGGACGTGCTGCTAAGTTTTCCTTCAGCGCAGGTTTATTCTGAATGTCTTCGGCCTTGTCTGGTGGGGTCTGCGTTGCGATTTGTGCATTTTTAGCAGGGGTCATCTCAGTGACAGCTCTGGCTTCTGATGGTCGGAGCGGAGGAATAGCCACCTCTTTGGCAGTACCATCTTTCACAATATTTGCGGCCGTTTGAATTGTAGGTTCCTGGACGTCCTGGTCCTCCCTCGAAGCAGGAGGAGGAGGAGGAGGAGGTTTTGGGGTGGTCAATTCGGTGACAGCTTCCTCTTCCTCGCGGACTTCGTATTCTTTGTCATCTTCATCTTCACTGCTGTCCTTGCTCTTCAGAGGAGCGGAAAATGTGTTAAAAGCTTTTTTGAAAAGAGCGGCACCATCTTCTATAAGATCTAATTGGTCTTCGTCATTACCATCTTCACTGCTACCGTCCTCTTCCGAGTCATAGTCGTCGTCGTCATCATCATCATCACTATCACGTCCCTCAGCGAGTACATCCCGGACGTTTTCAACTTGTCCGTCTAGGTTATCTAACAAGTTGCCCACAGAAGACAACCAGCGCGACATTTTCTAAAGCTTAAAATGTGTGTTGCGTTTAATAGCAGGCAAGGACAATAGCAGACAACGCTACAATTTGGGTTTAACCAGACAGTAGTGTTTGACTGTGTGTTGATGAATATGTTGTATGTTGTGTCGTTTAGTATGAGTAGCTAGTCTCTACTAGTAGTACTACTACTAGACTAGACTACTACCAGTAGGGTCTAGTCGTATCTTTGATTAGGGGATTGTGACCGTCCTTTGTGCGTCTCAAGGATTTGAATCACGGATGACTCACACTTTCTTCACCACAAAAAACTAAGTTCAAATCGCAAATCGCAAAACAATTAAAACATGGTACGTGCTCTACTAACGAGTACTCGGCTATATTCACCAAACGAATTCGATAAATAAAATAATAGGAAAATCAAAGCGAAGTTTTGAAATGCCGCAAATTAGAAGGCTCTGTACTGCTTTAACTATAGGATCAAAAACTAGAAGGAAACCACCTCCTGCTACCTGCAGTTTTCAAAAAAATCTATTCCATGGTGGACAAGCATCCAACGCTACTAATAGGATCCATTCTCCATGGCCCTGCAACACTGGTAGTGCCTTGGTTTGTCGCCAGTTACCACACTCCAATTTTACTACCTGGCCTGCAGCACAATCCGGGTTTCACCATCGTGCGAATACATTTACTGCCACCCTACGATATTTCGGAGGTGGACCCAGGCCAAAGGTAAAAGGCAAGTTTCGAAGAAAAAAGTCGAGGAATAAGAAAAACAACGAAACTAGTCCCGAAAGTACAAAGGTCAAACAAAAAGGAAAGAAAAAATCAAAGCCAACGCTTCGCTTCAATCCTGACGAATGCAAGAGTCCACAGGGTCGACCCGTCATGACGGAGCAAAGGTTTCTCAGCAGCGATGTTCTACAAAACCAACTGAAGTTGAGCATCATTCGCAGCATTGCGAACCCGAAATCGATACTGCACAATGCGAAACAAAAGATGGGATTTGATTTGTCTATTCGTCACGAACTCTACGGTGATTCGTTTGTGGTTACCATGACTGCATCCTTTCCAGAAGGAGATTTGGAATTGTACGGTTGTTCCAAGCATCCTCATTTTTCTCAGCGAACAATAATTTCTCCTCCCAATGAGCAGGAAGACGATTACAATGATGCTGACAGTGCTTTAAAATCAACAACAACAACAACAGAGCTGACGTGTTTGGGGTTAGCATCTACAAAGAAAGCTGCTGAATCATTGGCAGCCGCCGATGTGTTGGCTGTCTTGTTTGATCTTGGTATTGATGGAAACAATCCACCTGCTATCAAGCAGCTGCGTCGTGAACGGATCAGTGACGCCGAAGAACATCGCAAACAACTGGCTAAAGAGCAGGCCGAGGCCATTTACAAGCAAGATTTGGCACGTGCAAGCATGCTTTTGGAATTGCTCAATGCGTCTCAACCAGCTTTTGAGGTTACGAAGGGCAACGCCCAACGAGTCAATGGCAACTTGCAGTGGGTCGCTACGGCCTCGGCGTTTTTAAGGGGCCGATCTATTATCGCTACCGGAGATCCAGCGTCAAAAAAGGCAGAAGCGGAAGGCAAGGCATTGATTGCATTGGCAACAAGCCAAGAAGTGCAAGACATTATTGGGTCTAAAGCCATGGAAACGATAGCCCGATTGATTGAAAACTCACCGGGACAACGCATTGCGTCATTAATGATTCCGCCCATTGCTGATGATTTGTTGGGTGACCTTGCCCAATGTGTAGGAACTGCCAGCGATCATGAATTAAGAATTCAAAGGCATCTTCTGGCCAAAGATGAATATGAATACAGTTTAAAAGAGCGACATGGGAGTGTTGAAGGAGGTCAACATCGACAAGCTCAATACAATAACAAAACCACGACTAGGTCACCCACAGTGTTACGAGAAATCAATTCTGTTTTGAAAACGGAAGAAGCAAAACGCGTCAGGAAGGCCATGGATCATCCGGACAGCAAGGAGGCCGCTAATGAGGCGATCCGTGACGCCTTACCTATTAAAAGGCTACGAGAAGAACTTGTAGAGGCATTACGTACGCAGCAAGTGGTCGTTGTCAGTGGTGGCACTGGATCAGGGTACGTTCACTTTTTAACCTCGCAATTATGATAAGAAAGCTTCCCTTTCGATACACCTCACACACTCTTGATCATTTTTTCCCAGAAAATCCACACAATGCCCACAGTACATTCTAGAGGATGCCATCGCCAACGACAAGGGAGCTGAGACGCAGATTATAGTCACACAACCCAGGAGAATTGCCGCCATATCTGTCGCGGAACGTGTGGCTGATGAAAGAAGCGAACGTACGGGGAATTCCATCGGATACACAGTCCGGTTTCAAAAGAAACCACCCCGAGACTATGGAGGATCTATTGAGTTCGTAACTACGGGAGTGCTATTGAGACGCCTTATCAATGATCCGATGCTAGCAGGGATTAGCCATGTTTTGATCGACGAGGTGCACGAACGCGATATCAATACGGACTTTCTGCTTGTCTTGCTTCGTGATCTATTGAAGCAGCGACCGGATTTACGGGTTGTTCTCATGTCTGCAACATTAGATGCTGAAAGTTTCAGCGAGTACTTTTCGAGTGGGACCAAGGAATCCTCTCAGAAAGTACCTCTATTAAGCGTTCCCGCCCAGCCAAGGCATCCAGTGGAAGTGTTCTACCTGGAAGACATACTGAACAGCAGCGCAAAAGTTGTTCCCAGTGGGGCCAAGAGGCTAGCTGCGGCGCTGCTGCAGCACAACGATGCCCAACTCAAAACTGATCTAGAAGAGGCTCTTGAGGAGGAAAGAGCTGCGGCAGATTTACAAGAGCGTTCACGCGCGGAAGACGAAGGAGAAATGTTAAAAGACGAGAGCGACTCAGATGATGCAGACGTCGGTATCGATGCTGCGTTTGTTGCCAACACACCCGCTCGTAGAGTAGAGACATTGAAGAAGGCTGTGTCTCTCCGGCAGTCGGTAGGCGCTTTATCACCAACACTGCAACGGGATGACAAATTTGACCCTCGAGGAGCTGTAGTGGAGCTTGCAACAAAAGTTGCTCTCCACCTCAGCGAAGAAGAGCTACAAGCTGGACGGAGCGGTTCTATTCTATGCTTCCTGCCAGGTTGGGATGAAATAAAACTTGCTACAGAAGAGTGCATGAAGTCAGGTAAAAAGTTGAGAGAACAGTTGACTGTGCTTCCGCTTCATAGTACGATACCACAGGATGAGCAACAAAAGGTGTTCTTACCTGCCAATGGAAAGATAAAGCTGATCCTCGCTACAAACATTGCTGAATCGAGTGTGACCATAGATGACGTACTGGCAGTTGTCGATAGCGGTCTTGTTCGGGAAATGATATTTGATGCAGAAAGTGCCATGAGTGCTATGGAGACCAATAAAATCAGCAAAGCATCGGCGACACAACGTCTCGGACGAGCCGGCAGAGTGGCTCCAGGCAAATGCTATCGACTATACAGTCGTGGGGATTTTGCTTCCTTTTTCGAGCGGCCAACACCAGAAATTCAAAGAACTGCTCTCGAGGCCACTTGCCTTCAGACGTGTTCCATGGCGACAAAGAAAGTGGGAGTTTTTCTGAGCGAAGCTCTAGACCCTCCAGCCGACGACTCTGTCGCTATGGCCATGGAGCGACTGACTCGACTTGGCGCCATTGAAGTAGACGAGGACGATAGCGAAAGACTCACACCTTTGGGCCGTTTCTTATCACGACTTCCTCTTGATCCTGCTACTGGTCGGATGCTGATTATGGGCGTTGTGATGAAATGCCTTGACCCTCTGCTGACATCAGCTGCTTGCTTCAGCAGCAGAAATGTGTTCTATAATCCGCCAGGCAAAAGAGACGAAGCCCAGCAGATTCGACGGTCCTTTTCAGAAACGAGCGACATTGCTGCCATGGTCAATGCGTACCAGGAGTTTTGGACTATTGTTGAGGACGAAGGATGGCCCGAAGCGAGAAATTGGGCATTCGATAATTACGTCAGTATTGCAGCATTGACTTCCATGAAAGCTGTCCGTTCGCAACTTTTAGAAGAGTTGCATCGTGCGGACATGATCCCTCATTCTGATTTGGAAGGAAGGCGTAAGGACAAAAGCCTACGGTGGGACGCTGAAGTGAACAAAAATGCCGACAACGAAAGGTTGTATACAGCGTTGTGGGCAACCGCCTTTCCAGAGAATCTCGCCTCTAGGAGACCTCTCGGATCTTTCGGAACCCTACGCACGCGCTTGGACGAGCATGCAGGATTGCATCCATCGTCTGTCACATTTCATCGTCGACCACCAAGGAACTGGAAGCAGCTGCCATCTTGGTATTTGTATCGTGAAATGGTCTTATCCAGCCAGATTTTTCTCCGCGATGCAACTGCCATGGAACCCGAGCAGATAATACTCTTTGGTGGATACAATGTCGAAGAAGTAGAAAGTGCTCCAGGCGCGTCATCTAGTAGTGTACAAGGCGTCTTGGACGATTGGATCGTTGTTGAGTCACGCAGCAAAGAAACTGTTGACCTTCTCATCAGAGCTCGTCGGGATATAGAAATGGTGTTGCAACAGAAAGTTATGAATCCCAGAGCCCAAATCGCGGCCGAATCTCAAGACATCCTTGATGTTGTATGTGATGTGCTGGATCCCTTTCCAGACAAAGACGAGGAATACGAGTGAATAAAACGTTGATGCATCTGAATACGTTCATCTTAAAAGAAAAGTTTTACCTTCCATTGATTTGCATGTATACATCAATATTTTGGGCATGGTTGCATTGACACATTGCAGCAAAGACCATGAATTTGTATGCCGCTATGCTTCGAGGCGGACACAAACAGCGAGCTCAGTCAAAGAAAGCGGAGCGCACTTGAAAACTACTCGACAGCCGTATTCGTTTCTCGTCATGTGCTCGTAGCCGGTTGAAGCTGATGAAGGATATGACGATTCGAAAACAAATTTTGACAGCGATCACAACAAGGAGTTAAGAAAGGTATTTTTTCAAAGGGTCCGTCAGGTGGCCGTCCTCGGCTACCGGAGCCTATTATTAGTATTCGAGGACTCCTAGTACCACCAGTGGTACCAATACTACAAATTGAGCTATTGGGCCATTTTTTTAAGGAATGGCCCCTTCTGCTAGCTCTGATAGTAGTAGCTACGAGTATACCTGGTAGCAGTAGTAGTTACTACTACTAGTATACTCGCAACTACTAGTTGCTTCTACTCTAAAGTACTATTCGTAGCTATTACTAGTCTACTAGCCAGTTTAAGTTAAGTTGTAGTACCGGTAGTAGTAGAGCTAGCCGAGGAGATAATACTCAAAGAATAGCAGGTATTAAACTAGAAGCTCATCATCTGCTGGATACTGGATTTGACGAAAAGGATGCGTGCACCAGACCTCATCTCGCGGAAGCAGAAAGGTGACCAAATAAATGATGGTACCGGTACTCTACTAAAAATAAATTGAATGTCTACTCTACGGTAGTAGACTTAGTAGAGTAATGAACAGAAAAAATTTAAGGTCGTCTCAAGAGGATTTTTTGGTGCGTTATGATGATACTTGGTACCAGTACCACCATTGTTGCGCGATATGACGATTATTGTTGGCTACTCCTCCTACTACCTTGGACCCTACTACAGTAGTACCAGGTAGTGGTGGTACACGTCACTGTCTCTTGTTATCCTATCAATTTCAACTTCTTTTACTCCAGCATTTTACTAGAGTACCTGGTACTGGTACCAGTACAAGTCTTTCCTTGATGATGTGGCAGGAAGTGTTCTGACGAGGACAGCTCGAGAATTTGTCACTATTCGCTTTACTAGTACCAGTACTAGGTAAACACTTCGAACTCCCAGGTACTACTAGTAGTAGTAATACCACGACCTCCTAGTGTAGTACTAGTAGTAGTACTTCTTTTCAGCAATGATACCGTACCATACAAGGTACCGTACCTGGTAGCTAGTAGTACCTGGTACGGTCCCCCCCTGGTTATTATGCCTATCATTTTAGTTGTCCTTGTTAATTAAAATGTTTTAAGAAGGAAGTATTCTACTTATTGTCTAGCGAGCATGTCGGACATCAGTTGACGTTCCATACCGGCTATTTCCTTCGCCTTTAAAATCACCACGACTTCCACAGTTTCCACAAACGTCATCACTGTAGCACACTGGTAGACTTCCATGTACCGTAGTACCTGGTAATCGTTTACCAGTACCCTGCTGTGGTACCAGCAGTACTAGTAGTAGGCAATGCCTAGTACTACTAGCTAGTAGTACTTGTCTACTACTAGTACCAGGTGCGAGTACCAGGTAGTACCAGGTACCACACTCCTCGTCTATCGGTAGTACAAGCCAGTAAGGTGGACCCGTACTACTAGGTACCTGGTACTAGCTACTAGTAGTAGAGTGTATCAACAGCAAACAACGCTCTTTCACTTACAGAAACAAGATTCAAGGATTAGCATTCGTATTCAATTGAATCGTTACTATTATCTCAACGTTCTATTTATCTTATGATGATGATGCTTAACGAAGAGGCTCTTGACGACCTTCTTCCCCTTGACAGCCTAGACGATGTTGCTCCGCCTTTGGATATGGCGCATGAGTTCCTGAGCAACAACAACGACAGTTTGGAGATGGAAGGGGCCACGTCCGAGAACATCAACATGGACATGGACCCTTTCGAAGAGACCATAACGTCTCCCCGAATGGAAGCAATTATGCAAGGCGGCGACTCCGGCCTTTTCCCCATGCTCCAACATGAGCAGACAGCCGTGGGGGCATTCGATGGGCCCTTTCCCCGCACTGTATCGCGAACAACGTCACCCAATATCAACCAAGACGGCACAGTTGCTACCGCCATACCCCCGACAATTCCTGAACACCAAAACGTCAATGTGTTGCCTATGGATGGAAACGGACATACCATGGATCAACATCAGCACAATGAGCACGATCACGGGGTATCCATTCCCATTGAGCATCAAGCGTAAGTTTGGTTTTCAGGTTATGTGCCCGATTGTGTCTGCACCCCAACAGCATCGATTCCTCTCACCCTATTTTCTAATTCTTTTTTGAAACTTTTTTTCTTACAACAGACCTCCAAAGCGACGTCATCGACGTGCCGCCACGGACAGTTACTTGGGATATTTGTACGGCGATCAAAATCAGGAGCAAACCCGAAATGGTCCCGCGGTCGCCACGGATCCTTTGAATGCGATTGCCAACTCATTTGTTGCGGAAACGCAGTTCCGTGGCATGATGTCCCAGCAGCCTCCAACACGAGCCATGCAACCATTTCAAACGACTGTGGCTGCTCCGTCTGCTGGTCCGGTCTTTCATCAGACGAACCCGGCTAATCACACGATGCAAGTCCAAGGGAATCCTTTTAACCATGAGCACAATTCTCCTGCCTCGGTTATGGTTCTCGGCGGCACTGATGAAATCCTTGATTTGAACCAAGCTAGTACTTCCACTCAAATGCCGCTATCTGCCGCACCGCCCAACACGACAAAATCCAACGCCTTTGCTGATGTGCCTACACCGTCCTCAGCTCCGAGCAACTTGAGTCGCTTTTTGGATACGCTCCAAGCTCAAGCCGACCAAGAAAGTGCGCGACTTAAACGAGAAATTACAATACGGCCTACGAGGAAACGAGATATGCATAGACGCATCCACTCGGAAATGCCGCATTCGGAATTCGTTTTTATGGCTCCTGCTTTTCAGCATCAGCAAGCTCCTATTGCACCCACACCGGGAAATCTTCCTACCATGTCTTTTGATATGGGAGATCTCAAAGAAGATGCAGCTTTGTTCAATAAACAGAACCAGCAGACTGCTTGGCGATAAATGCGTAGCCATTTAGATCGACGATCCACTCTTTCCCTGTCACTACAGTAGGCCCTTGCTGATAAGCTGCCAATTCAATATCAAGATAATTGATTGATGATATGTATAATAGATATTCATTCTAGATATTCAGAGACTATTAAGAACTTGAAAATCCTGATGAAATATAATATATTTTGTTGCTCTGCAACAATCTTGGTTCCTTTGAGCCTTCAAATCATTGCACCCTTATGAAGTTTCAAAATCAGCCACGCTTCAAGTACTTCATTTGCTAGCCAGAACTTCCTATCGTTGAGTCATTAGTGAGAGCTAGAGGTATTTTTTTCAACACATTTCATCTCATTGTCAACAAAATTTAAATTCAATAAATTTCAATGAAAGCAATTCAACGCGTTTCAACATGCCTCATAGAACTCATTTTATTGCCTACTAGTAGCTACTGTATCTGATAGTCTAGCTAGTAGTATTGTATTTCGCCGACCGTCCAACACAGCCTTTGAAACCACCATGCTAATATGGGATACACATAACACCAGACTGGTGTAAAGTAGTAATAAGAAATGAGTCATTCTGCATCCTATTCGCGCGCAGAGCTGCGCAGAGCCGCAACAGCTACCATTACCTAGTAGTAACAGGAAGAGCTACTTTTCGGGGGAATTCGCAATGAAAATCCAGTTGTCTGTAAAAACGTAAAAAATCACGAACCAGAAGACGATCTCAATTCTCAATCCATCCCTCCACCATCTCTCAAGCTCATTATTCCACGAAATCTCCCTACTATATTTCAAAACAAAAAGCCAAGTCATCTTATTCATTTCTCCTACTCTATGGATCGATTTAGTCTCAACGAAGACAACAATCAGCAGACACAACCAGACACTGCCTTCTTCAAAATCTTTCGGCAGCAAGGGCATTAATCTGTGGACAAAACGAGCATTTTGCTCTTGGAAGGCAACCCCAACACCCACCTTGCATAATAAACTACTACTACGACATGTCCAACACAGCTGATTCATGCCAAATTACCAATTGTGGTATCCTTCCTCTGGGATATCTTCTCCTGTTGGTGGATTCGTACTTTGACATTCGTTGGGTTATGTGGCCCTCGGAAAAAACGGAAAAAGAGCTGCGACACTATTACACCTTGATTCTGACACCTGCATTACGGCCGATGCCCAGCCCTGGATATTGGTTTCCACTTTATGTGATTTACAAGTTGAACTACCAGTGTGCAACAATCTATAATTTTTTTATTTTGGGATTGTTTCTACCCATTGCCCACCGGTACAAGGGAATTCTTAATCGCTGCAAGCACGAGAAATTGCAGCATTGGTGGATGATTGCTCTGTTACGAATTGGTCTTGCAATTGCCACTACCATGGCACTATCCGTTCACACTAGCTGTTCATGGCGTCACGTTCCTTCTTTCATGTTCGGTAGCGAGTTCTAAGTTCTAATCCAGGCGACATCTTGTGGTGGGGACCAAGGTCGAACGACAGCGAAAATCATTATGCAGATCATCTTTGAGATGACGTTATTGAATGTTTGCCAAGCTATCGATGGAGCAATATATATAATTCTACGATACTTTTTTGTCGATTGGAACCTGCGGATATCCATGGCTGTCTAGAACACCCAGATTGAGACGAATCGCTCAGAGGAACCGCAATATGAAAAGCTACGCAGAAACGCTAAATGATTTCCGGGAAGTCTGAAAAGCTCCGATCGGGAAACTCTCTCACAGTGCGGGACGGGAGCGCTTCTGGGGACGTCCCAAATTTAGATATGCAATTTCATTGCATTGATCAGGAGCAGGCAAGAGATAGTTTTTCTCTATAGCCTTTACTTTCAACACTATTGGTGTAGCTTATACACCAGAAAGCTTGGGCCTTTATATTAACTCCATAAGCATTACCTGAGGTAGTATTGGTAGTTCTTATTGGAGTGCTTTTAGTGTATGTCGTACGTATTCCAAGAGATGCACGATCATAAAATTTTTACTTTTCCCTCGCTACTACTCTACTCTAGTAGCTAGATAGTGTTAATGCTACCATCCTGACGTCATTCCGCCGTTTTCGAGTGCTGACGAGCACATTATTATTTTTTGGGGCCAACCAATGCGCTCGCTGCCGTTAAAAAAAAAAGCACTCTGATGAAGATCCAGATTCTTGGTGCTTCCCGGCCAAAGTCATTCTGCCGTACCAGGTAGAGTAGTACCGATATCCAAACACAATTAATTTTGCTCGAACAATTGCACCGAATCAACGAAGAATCAAGATGCCCGCCCAACAACCACTCGCTGGTGCTGTTTTGCTCGCCCCTTCCCCTGCCAAGAAGAACTATGACTTGATGTACTACTTGAAAGGAGCTGCTGCTGGAGGTATCTGTTGCTCCATTACACACGGAGCATTGACCCCTGTCGATGTCGTTAAGACTCGTGTGCAATTGGACCCCGCCAAGGTCAGTTGAAGAGCATGTCTTGAATGAATTAATTTGTGAAAAGCACAAGCATTTTCCTTGTTTTTCAGATTTTTAGCGAATAAAAAGTGCGGGATGTTTGAATTTGCTTTTTCATTTGTATTTAACTCTGCTCACAGTCTGTATATTCCTCCTCCGGATCCCCATGCCTTCTTTCCCGATCTCTCCATTTGACTTCTTGATTTTACCACATTCGTGAAATTCGCCTTTGAATAAAATCAATATAGTACAACAAAGGAATGGTGCAAGGATTTAAGACCATTATTGCCGAGGAAGGAGCTGGAGCTTTGACCACTGGTCTTGGAGCCACAGCTGCTGGATACTTTGTCCAGGGATGGTTCAAATTCGGTGGAGTTGAATTTTTCAAGATTCAAGCAGCTACTTCCATGGGCGTAGAGAAGGCCTGGGAGAACAAAACCACCATTTACTTGTGTTCTGCCGCCGCCGCCGAATTTATTGCCGATATTTTCTTGTGTCCTCTCGAGGCCGTTCGTATCCGTTCTGTCTCTGACCCAGAATTCTGCGACGGACTTATTGACGGGTTTGGTAAAATGTTGAAGACAGAAGGACTTGGAGGATTCTATGCTGGATTTGCCCCCATTCTTGCCAAGCAAGTTCCTTACACTTGCGCCAAGTTTGTTGTTCAGGGAAACACCGCTGATGCCATCTATACATCGATCGGAAAGACACCCGCGGAAGTCGGAGGCACCACCAACCTGGGAATTTCTCTTCTCTCGGGTGTTATTGCTGGAGTCGCATCTGCTATCATTTCTCACCCTGCCGATACTCTCTTGTCAAAAGTTAACAAGAAAGGAGCCGGAGGAGATGGTCCTTTAATGTCCCGATTGATGAATATTGCTAAAGAGATTGGTTTCGTCAAGTTGGCCACTGTTGGTTTGGGACCTCGTTGCGTGATGATTGGAACTTTGACAGCCGGACAATTCGGAATCTTTGATACCATCATGAATGCCCTCGGTGCTTCGAAATTCCATTTCACAAACCCTGACGACCTAGAAGGAGGTCACTAAAGATTCAAAGGTTGACTCGGACGATTTGATTTTATCGAAGAGACCATCATGTTTTTTTCTCATTTAAATAAACAATTGGAATTTTGCTTTGGAGCGTATCTTTTTTGCATCTGTCCAAATAATATCATTAGCCGCCATCATGGCGGGTTCAAGATTCTACACCCCACACCAAACTACGCTTTGTCTGAGGTGTACCTTGGAAATGCGTTCTCTTGTATCGTTGGCATCCAAATTGACCCCAGTAGATTAAAAATGACCTGTTCGAATTCGCTGAAGTGATTCTGTTTTGGGCTGCAGGGGCATCTCGTGTCGAAGTTTCGAAAGTCTAATAGCTGCACGGCAGCATGTCGAAACTAGTTTTCCCAGCTGGTTCGCCAGTAAGCAGGATTTACCCCGAAACAAAGCCGATATTAATACAGTTACACAGTGCTGATTGAGATTGCAATAGTTCATGGCGATTACAAACTAAGAAGAGCTCCTTGGACATGTCCTATTATTAAGAAAAAACTCGAACGTCTAATTTACGGTGATCACAACTATGGCGCTAAGGTTACCCGAGGGCAACCATTGGCACCCCGAAGGGTGACAGAGTTGATGTACATGTATAGTCTATCTGACTAGCAGATATAGTTTGGCGGCTACACTACCACAGTTCATGAAGATTACCACAAAAGTTGCAGCTTGCCACAGCATTATAGTTAATCAAGTTATGGAAACCCACTACTAAAAGCTTACTCCTCTGCTGCCATAGCTCCCTTCTCACTAACGTAGATTCCGTCCAAAAACTTACGTAAATCCTTCTTTCTAATGTTGGTTGCTTGTTGGATCTTGGCAGCGCAGATACTCACCTTGGCGATATCAATTCCAGACAAAACAATCTCATCCTTCACATCGGCCGACCGAGTGTATTTGACACCGGGTAGAAGTTCAATCTTGCGGACTCGTCGTTCACCTAGGAAGTTACGGATTTCAACAACGTCTCCAACAGTGGTAACATTAATGGGGAAATGGCTGTATACAAAACGCATCTTGTACTCAAATCCACGCTGCACTCCTGTAAACATGTTTTGGATATGGCTGCAGACAGTTCGTACACATGCTAGCTGCTTACGGAAAGCAAACCAAAGATCGAGCTTAATGATCTTGTGTGTCTCCTCCGTTTCCGGATGAGGTTCACTGTCGGTAATGTACAAGTCCATGTTGATGTGCTTGAAGTCTCGGGTAAGTTCTCCTTTCTTTCCTTTCACAGTGACGACACGAGACTTGACAGTCACTTCGACTGTTGGGTTCAAAAAAGAAGAGGGCAAGAACAAGGGGATAGTGGGGGTGAGCTCAGGAGCTACTGGGTGCAAGGAACAAGTCTGCCGATGCTAATTCTCCACTACTTGACAGATATCTAAAGCAACGCTACATGTACACGTACCGCCCTCGGGGATGTCAATACTACGGGTAGCCAAAAGAGTTCTCATGACGCTTGCTCTTTGTAGAAGTTTTGGTGGTGATCGGGTTAGCCTCGAATAACAACTTCCTTGATGCTCTTCCTTGTTGTTATTATTATTAATGTTTTAGTTGTTGACTAATCCACAAACCCTCGGTACAAAATCTACATACGCAGCCTTTACCGCCTTACTGAAAAACTAAACTTCTTTGCCTGAGAAAGTTGGGAATTGATGAGTGTCAATGGGTCGTCTGTCTGCCTATCTGTTGATTCGTGACTGAATGTTGTCGCTTCAATCGGGAATACCTCAAGAGTGAAGATCACACTACTACTAGTCTAGTAGACTACTAGCTAGTAGACCTACTAGTAGTAGTAGTAGTAGTAGTAGTAGTAGTAGTAGTAGTATCTTTTACCACTCATGCGCTCCAGCTCTTGCTCTGTTCACAGTATTCACCTACATAATAATAATAATAATAATAATAATAATAATAATATACTAGACTAGTATAACTTCAATACTACAGCTTTATAGAGAGTCCAGTAGTAAGCTGTTTGGATCATTAGTAAACGTTCGACTAGTAATATTTCGAGCAACCAGCATGAATCTAAATATCCGAGGGTAGACTAAATCCTGCTACTCGACCGAAAACTGCGTCGTAGCAGCAGCTGCATGGTTGATAGTAAGAAAGACACTATTTACAATGATGTTGCTTGAAAACGATTGGCGCTAAAAATTCTATTACGACTGAGCAATCAAACTTGAATCTATATTTCAAATGTCATTGATCGCTTGGAACAAGAAGAAGTTGGAGATAATCCGCTCACTTGGAGATTTCGATGCAGGTCTAAATCTGCCACCCTGAGCTGTTCCTCTAGCCTTTCCCCCCTTCGTTCACTCGTTTTGCTCTGCCATCTGTCCGCCAGAGCCATTTCGCGCTCCATTTCAAAGCATTGCTGTGATCTATTGTAATATTGTTCCATTACAAAAGGTGCTTCCCTGGTACCCCGAGTAGCAGCCAACAATTTTTGCTTCGCTTCCGCTCTTCTTTCCCTAGCGATTTGCCACTTTGTTTTCCTTTCAATCACAGATTTCGCCAACTTATCGCGCGCATAGCTGGATATGACTTGCGGAGCCTTTTGCTCGTGTTCTTTCAAAACATCTAGCGTCAGACGATCCATGACCTGACTCGGAAGCAAAGCCTCCCTCGCTTGCCAGGCTTCAGACTCTGCCGAGTCGAACGATGAATCCCTCGAAACAATGAAAGCGCTCGAGACATCCATCAGAGCATCATTATTGTATTTTTCCGTATAAACAGTGCAATATGGATGGCCGAACCTGCCGCTGTTAGAGCTCTCTATGCTCATGATGTCCTCTTCCTCCTCCATAATATCGGGGAGTCGTGAATTGCTTCTTTGTTCGCTTAGATTTATCCTCTGTACAGCCACATCATTATCTTCTTCGAGAGTAACCATTCGTGACTGTGTCTGTTTTGCGATTTTACCAAGGACACGGTGGGAAGTTTGATATAGGGACACATTTTTAGCTGTTCTTTCGCTATTCTGGCTGGGCGGCTGCTTGAGTTTTATTGATTCTGGAGAATGGTAAACAATCTGTTTGCGTGTCAGATGAGAAGCATTTCTTGATCTTTTCCGCCAAGGGGACAGTTGCGTTTCTATAACAGGTGTGTACTCTAGATGTGTAATTTCACGAGAGTTTCGGCTTGCATCCTCTAGAAATGAATAGTTGACCCTGGATTCGCAGGAAAGCATGGATGCAATACAACCCGAAAAGGACGACGCAATTGTTGCTGGTTCCACCATGTTTGTATTTTGATATTGTCAAAATGGCCTTTTAGTCATCTACTCTAAACCTTTTGTGGAATGAAAAGCATGCGAAAGTTGGTGGGTGCCAATTTTCTTGATATGAAACTAGATATTTTGTACTGTATTCAGTGGTATTCCTTTTTTGGCTTTTAGTCTTACTTGATTGACCCACTAAACAAAAATGTTACTGTAATATTATTTACTCAGTACTAGTACTTGACTAGAGAGTAGACCAGACCTCCTACTGTAGCTGATCTACTAGTCTACTTCTTGCCCTATTTGAGGACGGGCCCGCCTGTTCGGCCACGGTTGCGGAAAAAAGCGAGTAAGCACAGATTACTTAGGCTGTCCGGTCCCGCACGAATGAATATTATTAGGGTGAGCACTACTCCGTACGGTACTGGTATGTTCGTAGAACCTCTACTACTCGGAGTAGTCTATCTACTTCTCTAGCTAGACAAGTGGTAGTAGTAGTAGTAGTAGTAGATGATAAAAATGCCGTGAAGCTGGAGCGCGATCGATACTCCACCCTCAAACATGGACAAGAGTGCAGAGTTTTTCGTTTAGCATTTTTCAAACGCTTGACAGCGTCAAACGCTCTAGGAGGAATTGCACTCGTCGCCAGAATCTGCCTCCTCTATCATCTCCTCATCAGGTACCTCAACAATAAAATCAATTTCCAGCATAGCATCGCCACGTGCCAGGCGTCCGCCAGAGCCCCCCGAAAGTAAATAGGCTTGCAAGAACTTCACGCGAACGGTGCTGTATTGGAATTCGATGAATAAAATGAGGGGGTCAACAATCTAAAGGAAGAAGTAATAGAAAACAGGTTTGCGCTCTCTATCTACTCAAAAACTTACACCAAGTCCGCTCCGTCCACAGCACGCAGAAAGAAATCTTTGTTTGTCTGAATGATACATTGCACCGTTGGCTCCAGCTTACCCGTCTTGTCAGACCGCTCGTTCTCCATGAGGAACTGTAGACTAGGTGACTTGCGAAGAGCGCGAAAAGAAGAGTCTTTTTTTGCGCTCCTTCGTTTGCTTCGAATGGAACGAAACACAAGATTCGTAGCGCCCTTCAGTGCCTTGACTCCCCCGCCTGCAGCGCCCTTGACAACTTTGGTGCCCCCTTTCACCACTTTAATTCCGCCTCCTGTCGCGCCTTTGATGACCTTGATACCTCCATCTGCGGCATAGCCAATGAATTTGGAACCTTCTTCAATTATGTTTCGCGCCTTTTTGCTCCCCGAGTCTCGACGCCCGCTGCTCCCAAAAGCCCCGCTGGAACCTTCAGCCGAGTTGCATGTGTCCACAACATGACGGATCGCTTCCTTCCACTCCATGTATTCCTCTTCCGTCTTAAAGCCAAATTCTCGTTCTCTGTCTCTGTTTTTGGTTGACAGGCGTAGAACATAGAGTCCGGCGTCTTCTCGATTCAGCTCTTTCTCGTCAATGACGGTGGTAAGAAAGGCATCATTCAGCAGCAGTTGTCCTCGCAGGCCGTGAGGCCGTGGTTCGGCATTTTCGTAATAGCTGAAAACACCCTCAGAAAAGACACAGAAACGAGTTTTCCAGCTATTATACTTGCTGCGGCGTACCATAATCCAGCCGCTGGCTTCGTCCGAAATTTCCGTAGCATCGTCCGCGTGGTCCACAACATCATCTCCTGCAAAAGAAACATCCAGATGAAGTGTTTCCGAAGAGGCTGACAATGAGGAGGAGGGCTCCAGCGTTACCAATCCTTCGTTCTTGCACAAATTCTCTATTGTCATCTCAATAACAGGGGATGTCTTGCACTTGAAAATCATGAGCAGAATACTCCTAGCATACGATACCGCTTCCAGCTCGGAAATTCGATTTGTCACAGGCCGTCTGTTAGCACCAGCTGCACGAATTCGGGCTGACTGTCCTGGTGTCAGCTCGTCCACAGATGGCATAGCAAACGTGTCTACCTCTGCAAAGGCTCTGTCGTAATCTAAAATGCAGCGGACCAAGCCTCCTATTGTTCGCTCAGCCGCATAAGGACTCTCGCGATCAATAATATGCCCATTTATGGCAAAATCAAACTTTCCCATGTTAGACCAAAACTCCGCGATTGCATTCTTGAGACGAAGTTGCTGGGAGTTGCCGTCCTTCTTCATGTGACCGAAGGCATCTTTGGGCAATTGATCCAAAACCATTTTGAGAGGAACTTGAAGGACGGGAGCAGCAGGCGGCGATTCCCCGCATCGCTCCTCCGTCACAGCTGCCAAGATTCCGTTGCGATAATCTTTTGCAGTGGTACAACTTTCCAGTTTGGATTTCAATGCCAAATAGGATGCCAAGGACTCCTCGTGAGAGGGCTCATCTGTCAGGTTCGTTGGGGTATTGGTCGTACTCATCGTCATCCAGTATGTTAAATCGTTTATCGTATCACCGATCATGGCCTGATTGATGGCTCGTACCCACGACTGTCTTTCGGTTTTCGAATTGGCCAACCATGCATACCGTTTTCCTTCTACCCATAGATGAAATTCGAAACCAGGAGTGTAACTAGTACCTCCAGGGATCATAGTGCTGGCGGCCGAAGTTGTTGCATGCACTGCGCTCGTCAATCCTGCACTGAGCGCTGCTGTAGAAGCTTCCACCATGGCGGTAGATGAGTGAGCGGATGCGGCAAAACCACCGCCGCTATTCGTACCACTCTCCCCGTGATTATTTGGACGACCGTTCTCGTTTTGTTCTGTGGTCGTCGTCTCGACAGCATGACAAGTTGCTGTTGCAGATCGAAGATGGATCGTCGTTCGTACTTTTTTATTGTCATCACCAAAGTATGTTAGATTACCTCGACGCAATTCCAGATACTTATTCTTGACCACTCCAACGTATTTCTTCTTCAAAGGGCCTTTCTTAATAATGTTCTCATCGTCGTCAATTGAGTCCTCCACTCCGACCTCATCCCGTTCGGCCAACAATTGGATGATAGATCGCAAATAAAAGCGATGATCCAGAACAAAATGAATGGTGGGTCGCTGGGAAAGATTACCACCAAAGTTAAAGTCTCTCAGTGGGGGATCCAAGTAGGGGAGAGGCGGCGTCGAAGCCGACGGTCCTTGCGCGGTTGGAGGCGACGATGTTGGTGATGTTGGATCGAGAAGATTGGGCACATTATTTCCGCCGTCATTGGCATTGTTGTTTATATCATCGGTATCTTCCATCGTAGCTTCATCGTACACAAAATTTTGCGGAATATATGGAAGTTGCGTCCAGAAGGTGTCGTTATCTTCTGGATGGTGAACGTAGTCCTCGAGCGGCATGGAGAAGCAAGCATCGTCCGAATCAACAGAATCGATGGACGAATAGGATATCATTTCGGAACTCACCGATGAATTATCGTCTATATCACCATCGCTCCAGACTCCACCCTCAGCAGTGGACCCCTTGGGTGTCGTAGCAGCGGACCCTCGATTTGATGGAGTGGCGTTATTGTTACTGCTGCTACGCCGGGCTGGTGATTGTAGATTGCTAGCGCCGCCCTTCTGGCCTTTAAGTTTTATATATTTCAAAAATGGCAAAGGTCTTCGTTTCACAATACTCTCTTCCGTGTAAGGACTTGGAGGGGGGTTGTGACTGCTACTGCTACTAATAGTAGCAGCAGCTGTTGTAGGAGTTTTTGTTGTAGAAGTGGCCGATGGTGTATCGACATGGAGCGCCGGAGGAGTTGTGTGGAGTCGACCTTTAATGGAGGTTTTGCGCCAAGGCTTGTCGTCAACTAGTAATGCAGAAGATGCCGCATTGCCAGCGTTGGCGTGGTTCTTTTTCGTGCTTCGATTGGTCCACATTTTCTTGGCAGATTTCGTTTTGTCATCTTGATCGTCCGATTGAACAAACGCGGAAGGCTGGTCCTCGACACAGTCATCGAATAAATGAGAATAATAATCCTCGTCTTCGTCTGATAGAATCATACTCTCGTCCAGAGCAGCGACACCTCCGCCATTATTATTTGTGTTAATGCTGCTAGGTGACATGGGGCTCGCATCCTGTACCACATCAAGGTCTTCCGCTGCTGCTGCTGCCGCTACGCGCGGCAACTCGCACGCGCTACCGCTGCTGCCGCGGTGGTCTCTACTGCGCTCGTGATGTCGTGAGGACATTTTGCTATGATTGCCCTGTGCTGCTTGGTTGATTGAAGATCTCTTTCTGTGAATTGTTTACAGATTACTACAGTAGGTCTACTAATTTACTCATACTATTATTTTTTCTAATGTCACTCTCTGTTTTGACTTTCTACCTGGTACCTTGAAACAAGTTTTCACGACGCACACGAGTTCGCATGACTCTCGCGGCTTCTTGTTGAGATTGACGACGTTTATTAGCTGCTGCAGCACAGCAAAATGAGTCGCATGGCATAACGAGTATTGGAATGCTTAGCTATTCGAAGTGCGAGTTATTCTTTAGTCTTTTGCTATATTCGTATAAGAATAATAATCAATGATGAAGCTTCCATCTACTATTCAGTATTCTGTGAAGCTTAGTTGAAAGTTCCAGGCACAGCTTCGTTCAAGATCCAATTTAGTAGGCAGGAGATCCGATACCGGTTGTGTAACGTCCTTTGATCTGAGGAAGATCGCAAAATTTCTTGCAGTAAGCAACAACTCTTGGGTGCGTTTCCAAGCACTTGGTATCAACATGGTCGATGTGTCCCTTTGTAAGGTTGCGCAATTGTGCAATGGCGAGGCAATCCGCAATAGTAGGTTCGCTTCCAGGGACCAACCAGTCCCCACCGGATCTGTCGAGCAAACCTTCGATGCGACCCAACATTACAGGCAGGCCTTCCTTTACGAATTTTTCGCGCATGGACTTGACTTTTTCTTTGCCTTCATCAGTCTTGGAATATCCTTCAGGATACCCAAAGTTTTCAGGTCGCATGCCAATGTACATAGCTGAATGATACAGACGGCGGGTGAGCGCTGATGAAAGAACAAAAATTTACACACGGAATAGACTGATTCTCGGTCTCGCCCTTGAGATACATACCCGGTTGCCAAGCCTTGTTCATATCTTCAATGACTCCAATGGCCTCTTCTACATCGTAAATTTTATCCAGAGGGTACAAAGACTTGGATAAAGTAGCACCGACCCATCGAAGCATGGCCATACTTTGCGTCTTGACTGGACCGTCGTCAATCGTCATGAGGGGCAATTGACCATAAGGAGTCTTGGGTTTCATCTCCGGCCAGTCAGAAAAGTTCACACGGTCATCTTCGTACTCTTGCCCTGCCAGGGCAAGAGCCAAGCGCGTGGGCTCAGCGGCGCCCTCAATATCAAAATAAGTAAGCTTAATCTTGTGCATGATCGTGGTAGTGGGGAGAGGTAAAAATAATGATTTTGGGGAGGTTAAAATATTTATTGTGAGATGTGAGATGTTCCCAAAGCTTCCTTTGTTTCAGCATTTTTCCAAAGTGTATCTTTGAAAAATACGATTGAATCAAATTAAGCCCAGGTGGACTACGGCAGTTTACCTTGTCTCCTGTGATAGCACTCAGGAGTTAGGTCTTACTCTATTAGGCCGTGTGCCTATGCTTGCTCTGTATACACACACACACCACTAGTTTGCTCCTACTATTATCATAATATTCAATAATATCTATTATGTCTCCACACTAGCTTTTTACGTGTTATCAGCCACCATG
>Ga0100391_1001481_pt1 | contig 26069 bp, 10 predicted proteins | sample CryGeymeta201515_FD_81541 | JGI IMG/M metagenome (GOLD analysis project Ga0100391, IMG submission 81541) | Groundwater microbial communities from Crystal Geyser aquifers in Utah, USA - Crystal Geyser metaG 2015-15 | ecosystem: Environmental > Aquatic > Deep subsurface > Groundwater | place: USA... | reverse complement strand
TGGGCTGGCACTGGGAGATGTGCTAGGAACATCTGATGGGCTAGCACTAGGGCTGCCAGATGGTCCCACAGATGGGCTTGCAGAGGGTCCTGCAGAGGGACTCACACTGGGAGAGGCACTTGGTCCAGCTGAGGGACTGCTACTGGGAGAGGCACTTGGGGATGCTGAAGGCCCAGCACTTGGAGAGTCACTAGGTCCAGTGGAAGGACTAGCAGATGGACTAGTAGATGGGGAATCACTAGGTCCAGCACTTGGAGAGGCACTTGGTGTAGCAGAGGGAGCATCAGTTGGAGTGCCAGTAGGTTCTGTTGTTGGTCCAGAGGTTGGTCCAGCGGTTGGTCCAGCGGTTGGTCCAGAGGTAGGTCCAGAGGTAGGTCCAGAGGTAGGTCCAGAGGTAGGTCCAGAGGTGGGTCCAGAGGTAGGTCCAGAGGTAGGTCCAGAGGTAGGTTCACTTGTGGTTGGAGAAACACTTGGATGACCACTTGCCATCGTTGGTGACTCCGTTGTTGGGCTCAATGTGGTTGGACTGCCTGTGGGACCACTGGTAGGTCCACTGGTTGGTCCTGAGGTGGGTCCACTGGTAGGTCCAGAGGTAGGTCCAGAGGTTGGTCCAGAGGTGGGTCCAGAGGTGGGTCCAGAGGTGGGTCCAGAGGTAGGTCCAGAGGTAGGTCCAGAGGTAGGTCCAGAGGTGGGTCCAGAGGTGGGTCCACTGGTAGGTCCAGAGGTAGGTCCAGAGGTGGGTCCAGAGGTTGTTGGAGTTGCACTGGGATGGCCACTTGCAATTGTTGGTGATTCAGTTGTTGGGCTCACAGTAGTTGGACTGCCTGTGGGACCACTGGAGGGTCCAGAAGTGGGTCCAAAGGTTTGTCTGGGTGTAGGTCCTGAGGTGGGGCTCTCGTTGACAGGAGATCCAGTAGGACTAAGCACAATGGTTCGGACTTCTTCTTCACAGGAACACCCCATCACCATGGAAATGTAGTAGTATGGCATTTCAGCATTATCCACCAAATGGTCTCCTCCAAAAGCATTGCGATCAGTTCCTTCCAGAAAGGTACCATTAGGGGGGATACATGGCTCACCTATAGTGGACTGGGCAGCAATGTAGATAGTAGTCTGATTGTTGGAATCACACTTGACACTGGATATAGGGATTGTCACTGTGACTTCAGTTTCACCGCCTAGATCATTATTAACAGAAGTGAAGCTATCAAGATCTGGGGCATTAGTCCCAGAAATCGTAGGAAGCTTGCTGAGACTGTCATCTGCCCAGGTAGATGTACCAAAAATAGCCCAATAATTGGTGGCTTTGTAGGTAAATGACAAGGTTGCTCCAGAAATTGAGATACAGACCTGTCCTCCTTCAGAGTCCCAGGCTTCAGTGGCAGTCATGTCATAGCAGGCCTCAGGAGCATCCAAAGGTACCGCATCTTCACAAACAATGTCATCAGAAGTAGGAGAAGACGTGGGGCTGGTGGTAATAGGCACACTTGTTGTTGGAGCAGAAGTGGTAGGAGCCTTAGGCGAGGGAGTGCTTGGTGGCAGACCAATAGATCTTGTGGTTGGGCACTTGCAGCCAACTTCGAAGTCAAACCACCCAAACCATGAATCACTGTCACCGGAATGCTCAAAAGCAAAGACATCTTGTTCAGTTCCAGGAATTAGTTCCCCAGATTCATCAACTTGCTCTACCTTTGAATGGGCAACAACATAGAACTTGACAATTTCTTCCTGGGTATCACATTCATACTTGAGGTCAATTTTGAAGGAAACCTCCTTTTCTCCCTCCCAATCACAATCAAAGTCCTTGAATTTCTTTGTGTCGGGAGCTCCAGATGGAAGGAGGGGCATGTTAGACAAGGCACCTTCTTCTGTTTCTTGCCCCACAAACAATTGAGAACGGATCAAAGCCCAGGCTTCATCAGCAATGAAAGTCACATCCAACTTTCCATTGATGATATCCACACAGACTTCACCAGCTTTCATGGACTGTTCATCCCCACCAGCCACAATGGCATGGCAGGCAGGAGACACAGGCGAGTGAAGGTAGATTTCAGGAGTGACACCCGCTAGACAGGTGGAGGGTTCTTCGGGTGTAGATCCGCCGCAAGCGCATTCTAAGTCGAAGTCGAACCATCCCATCCAGTTGGCACCAAATCCCACAGAGCTCTCGTAGGCGAAAGCCCTGACATGATCCTGGGTTCCAATCTTCTGTACTCGGGCATAGGCAATCATAGAGAGTTCCTTCTTTTCGTGACTGCTTTCACAGACGACCTCGCTCAAGTCAGCAGGGAATTTAATGGAAGGTAATCCCGTCGAGTTACAAAAGAAATAATCAAAACCTTCGAGGTCCACAGATCCATCTCCCAGGCGAGGCACGCTTGTGAGCTCTTCGCCAAACCAAAACTTGGTGGACTCGAGTTCGTATTCACCAATGGCGTTGAACTCAACGAAGAGCTCTGGCACGGTATTCTCCCCTTCCGCTTGAGTGACTTCGACGCAAACTGTTGCGACCTCTTCTGCCTCATCTCCCTCGGCCTTGAGTGTGTGGCACAGCTTCCCACTGCCGTTGCTGGTGGCTACACACATCCCATTCTCCTCGACTGGGCCTTCCTGGACGCTGTTACGAGTGGCAGTCCCTTCAGCTACAAAGTTCTGCTCATCAGCCGAGACCATGGTACTAAAGAGGGCCAAGGCCGAGAATAACGAAATGATCTTCATCTTCGTCATCTTGTTGTTGTTGTTGTTGTTGTTGTTGTTGTTGTTGTTGTTAATGTGTTTATTATTCGCTTTTAGTTTGCAAATGCTATAAGGTGACCGAAGCGCGCTATATCAAAGTAGATATTTGTCGAACAGTGAGCTCTTGGATCTTGGGCCCATGTTGCAACTCTGCCTTGCTTCTACACGCTACAGGCCAGAGCTTGCTCGAAACTCGAAACACTTGTTGATTCAAAAGAAAAAGACGGCAAAATCATTATTTGGACATTAGGGGGGATACAAAACTTTTGGTTCCTTTCTGGATGATTTACTTCATTAACTTACCCCTTTTTAAACACTCAAACCCAAAAATCGAGTTCTCATAGACAACGGTCATTGTACCTTTGCCAGTCTAACCGTGAAATGACTCGCTGCTCTCATTGGCAACCAGCATGGCATTGTTCGTTCGTCTGGCACTCACTACTATTGCCGTGACAGGATACTTCGCGAGCACAGAATGAAAGATCCAGAAAGATGACCTGTTTCTAATCGTAAAGAAAAGCTTTTCAACACACTTTGTTAATTTTTAATTAATGAGAGTTGATGACAACCATCCAAACCATGCTGGATACCGAACCAGTATGAAGACCTGAAAGAATCTAAAAGATTTTCTACAGGCAACGGCAATTAAGACAGATAACAGACCAGCGAGTACCACCCGACTAACCAATTCACAGCTAGCCATCCTTCCATCAATGCTACTACGACTCTACCTGGTAGTTGTAGACAAACCATGCATGAAAACTTCAACTTGTAGCGTGATGGCTTCAGACCGGCATGGGAGGGGGTCAGCTTTGCGCAAGCTCATGAAATATTGAAGTTGACACTAGCGTTTCTTCGAAAAGATGAGCAAGTCCAAAAGACGCAAGCTGTGCTGGGTGTCATGCACCCACAGCACGTAATGTGTTAATTGCAGCGTGGCGCACTGTGCCCGCTTCAAATCATGGCTCACCTCATGATAAAACCGCCCAAAGATACAATATACAGTCCCCTTCGCGGTTGCCTTTTGAAAATGAAAGACATACGCACAACCAATACAATCCGCATATCTTTCCTGTTTTGATTTTCTTTCCCACTTAAGGACGCGCATACGCAACGGCCCATCAAATAAAGCACCTATCCGCTTAAAAAAGATGACGACAGCAACAAAGGCAGGGTCGTGTTCTCATTGTACTTTGTGCGAATTGTTCTTCTCCGTACTTCGTTCCCTAGCTCCTTGATTCCTGCATTATTTTGCCTGGTGAGTCCGAGAACACCACAAAGAGTATCTGGCGTAGAAAATCCCACGCCGAGAAAGTAGCTACTTGCAGATAGGCAGCGGGAGCTGCTGTGTTGAATGTAATTATACTTCTTACTCTTAAGTGGTAGCGTTATTTGCATACATTTTAAATAGATACAGTCGCACTATAAAAACGCTGCCAAATAAAGTACATGCAGCCAGTCCGCGACAAATCAAGGTAGCTCTACCCAGGCGACATGAGACACATAAAAGAAGGAATCGACCAAGACCGCACAACGCCTCGCTGTTGCTTGTCTTGACGATGATGGCGACAGTGATGATGATGGGAATCTGCAGGTGCCGCGAACTCTATCGTTTCGATACTTTTATCAGTACTGTGCAATATGCATTGTTCGAATCCGAATGCATAGGCCGGATCTCGTCGGTCCTCGAGACTGAGGCGATCAAGCTGAGGAAATGTTAATTGGTTGTTCTCTTCGTAATCCGTGTTGTATAAGCTACATGGGAGGGATCGTATACCTTCGTCGTCGCATGAGAGTGCGCTACTTGATTGGTCTTCATCGCCATCGTGCAGCCTTTGATGACGGTCGCTGCTGCCTAGTTGCTGCTTGTTTAAAGCTGCTGTGGCAGGACGAAATAAAACATCTGATGATCTCGTCTTGAATAGCTTTGGATGCTGCTGATGAGAAGAAAACGACATTGTTTATTGTTTGTTCTGATTTGAATAGAATATGTGCTCGGTAAGAGTGGTACTGGTGTTGATTTGTTGATAAACAAAAAATGTTATTCTGGCAGTCTACTTCTACCAGGTACGTACCAGCTACCCCTTTTTTATTCGTCTGCAAGTATTTAAGGCTTCACAAAAGACAGGTTCTTCGTTTTCGCAACCAGTAACCAGTAACCAGTAACTTGTACCAGGTACTACTACCTGGTAGTCTACCACTTCCATAATAAGATTGGAAATGCGAATCAAATCTATCGAAAGAGTGCCGAACATTGAAGTTGTGTCATGTATGCTCACACTAACCCTATTTTCCGACAATCACAAAACACACGATAGATCGTATCGAATACCGGTAGCGACCACCAGCATAAATCGAACGACAAATAAAGCGAATTCATTTGATTTTCCTTCACAACTGTCGGAGATCTAATCTACGAGTCCGTTCTTGGTTGTCTGTCACAAGATTGAAGCAAATTTCACTGGCGCTGAAGGTGGTTTGCTGGTTTGCAAAAGCAAGTCTCGCTCGAGAACCTCTGGAACAGCCACCGCAAACACTCAAAACTCAAAAGAGAACCTTCTGTATTCTATGGTTCTCAATTGTTTGAATTGACTTGGGATAAGCAGGAATTTTCTACCCTTTCGGAAAAAGAACCAACGACCATCTTTTTGTTTGTCGGGTGGGTTTATCCAATACGTGATCCAATACGCGATCCAATACGCGATCCAAGGTTGAGAGCCAAATTACAGCTCGAGATTTGGCAGTGTACTTTCACGTCGAGAAAGCATGAGCGACTTGCGAGACAATGTCTTTGAATGCTGTGCTGTCCTACAGCAAACTTATATGGGCAAAGTCGACTGTAGGCAGAGTCCCTCGGTAGCTTTCTGGTAGATTATGTTGATGTGTATTTGTCAAGGATCGGTGTTGGTTCTCGTAGTCGTAGCTGTAGTTGTATTCAATGTTGATCTTCTCTGCTTCCCCACGACTGTATCTGATAGTCTGGTTGTTCCCAAAATCCCTCAAAGTCCCAATTTCGATCATCCCAAATGTCCCCCAAGCCATGGCTTGCGGACAAACAATTGATCCACGACTTTTCGTCACATTCATCGCTCATCTCGGCCACTAAAGGAAATTCAGAACAACTGTGAGTCAGAACGATGAAAGAAGACAGCCAGCTGATTAAACAATCTCAAAGAGGGAAACAAAACAAACCTGCAACCCAAATGCCGACAAGTTGACAAAGGATTGCAAAGAGTGCCCACTACAAGGATGTGAGAAAAAAAGTGATTGAGTAATTGGGTACTTTCAATATTGGCGCGGTTTGAGACATGCTGGACGTACCTGCAATCCGATGCACTTTGGCTTACAACAAGGCCACACTTCCTTGTAGCATGCATAAGCATCACTTCGTTCGGATGTGCGCAAAATAGTATCATCATGAATATCTGCGACCGCAAAAAGTCCGATCAAAACTCCGTAAAACAAAATAACATATTGCAAGAGGGGTGTGAAGACGGCCCATTCCACATAAATACAGGCAGCTGTAATGGATGCATAGGCCAAACTAATGTAAATGAGCGTGCGATTGGGAGAATAACAGAGTGCCAACAGCAGCGAAAAGGTCAAAATGGCCGCCGCCGCCGTTGCGGTTTTTCGCCCCCCACTGAGAATGACAAAAATCATGCTCCAAACGGAGACACCACAATAGCCGGCTGGGATAATGAGACACCGACAGCCACCGGCATACCGTGTCACACCACCTTCATTGTCGTAGACTTCCAAATTGTACACGTTTCCACAGGACAACCAACAAGCGACGGCATGGCTCAGTTCGTGCAAGAAAACGCTCTGTGTGGTGAATTTGAACGACATGTTAGAACACATGCCTTAAATCAGCCAGCAAGAGGCAAGAGCCGTCAAGCATAGGCACCAGTGCTCAGCTTTTGTCTTACCATGAGTCTCATGGGCTTGGCCAAGAGAGACTTCCACGTAATGAGGGCCAGTGCGCAAAATGCTATATACAACAAGAGAAAGACAGATTGTTCGTCATTGCAGCAGGACCAAGCATCCTCATTATCCTGCGAGTCTCCCATTTTGAAACAATAAGAACGATGAAGTATATTCCTTTTTGAAGGCTATCGATATACCATAATAATAGAGGGTATTTTTTTACCTTCACGCACCACGACCGACAATAGCTACGTTAGATTACGTCTCGGTCAGTTGAACAGAGTCGGATTGTTCGTGATTCTTGCTGCTGCCTGGTCCTTTTTAAATTCTTTATCTATTCCGAGTTGAGTTGCGTGTTTTTTTTTTTTGTTGATTCTATTACCGTAGACCCTACTAGAGGTCTAGTAGTAGGTAGAGTAGGAGGATCATCATTGTACTGTAGTACTACGTTGGAGTAGTAGTTGTACACCAGCCAAAGATTACCGTATTAATTAAGAAAGCGCGAGCTGAGCTTTGGCCGCGACCGTTGGAAATATCTTGTGAACCCTTAACTCCAATGTCTACTTCTACAAATACTAGACTACTACTCGAGTACCTGGTACCAGGTACTACTAGTAGTACGAGGTAGAATGCATCCATAATACAAGTACCTGGTACCATGTAGCTCATGGAAATGGACTGGCATAAAATTTCATTTGAACAATGTTTTGCCACGTTACATTTGAGTCATACCCGGTAAGTACCTGGTAACAAGAAAAGCCAGAAATAATGGGAAGAACTTGATTAAAGAGATGAAAGCATAATCCTGTGCTGTATCCACTAAATCTCTTCCACTCGTACTTCTTTCTTGCGGTCACCAGGGAATGTGATCGAACTGACTTAAGGATACTAAAGAATTAAGAATCGTTGCTGAGTTACCGTACTAAGTGGGCACTCACCTTCAGGAAGTGGTTGCTACCAGGTACCGTATTTTCTGCATTCGTACTTCAATGAAATAATAGTCTACCAGGTACCACGTGCGTAGCTCGTAATACTGGCGCGAAAAGTTCCTCGTTAACCACGCACTAGCTAGTACCGTAGTAAAACGGAAGCAAGCAACGAAACAATACCATACTAGCTACGGAGTACCTGGTACCAGGTAGTAGACTTCTAGTTTGGTAGTAGGAGGAGGAGTAATAGTCAAGGAAATACTTAAACGGGTAAAATAACCAGCGATTTTCAACTCCATAAATTATCGAAGCAACAAAATAAATAATACAACATACATCAAGGAAGTTAAGGAGACTTCGCTAACATGAAAAGTATTTTGAAACGAACAAGCAGTACCTGCTCCGGCTCCGCATCAACTGCATTGAAGAATGACAGACACATTTTCTTTGGGGACGTTGAGATTCGTGAATTTCCTTCTATTCTAGGAGACAATCCGTTTTGCGAGGGAGCTCCCCTGCAACTGGCATGGAAGCCCATTCACAAACAAATCATGCAGCTTGATTTGTACGAATATGCAAAGCATCGTGTTCAAAATGCAACCCAACGGCACCATACCAATCACAAGAAGAAGGCGAAGAAGAGGAGTAATTGGCACATGACCGATGTGGAACGAGAACTGTATCTCTTGTCCAAAGGCTACAATTTGTCGGAGATTGTCGAATCTGTCCAACAGGGAGAACGGATTCGTCAACAACGATACAACAGTTTTCATGGAAAGAAGTGGGATCGCTTTCGTGTGGTCGTGGAATCTGCCAAGGAACGATTTGTACCCAATCAGAAGAATCTCGTATCGGCCAAGACCGCGTAGGAGGAAATGAGGAGGTATCAATTTTGAACTACCGACGATAGTTTGCTGAACACATACGTACATAGACTACCAACCACTATACTACTTTGCTCGCAACAGCGAGTTTCATAATGATAGACTTTAAAAATACTTTCTACATCATTGCTATGGACTGATAAAGCGTGAAACGTGTGCGTTATGCATTGGAAGAGTCTCTTTTCCGACTTAAGGGAATTGCGCAGTAGATAGCTAGGACCTGACCATGTCATAACGAATTGGCAATGCATCATAACTATCATTCAGTGGCCGGACGTTACATCCTCCGTCATAATTTTTTTCTCAACATTCACTCTAGAATTAGTAGTGGCAATGTCCATATTCCGTATCCTCAAGATATTCTGTTGCGCACAACTAGCATCAAAGCGTCTATGGTAGTGGGACCCGGTCTCTTAACCGAAGAGCCCCTACTATCATTGGGAGAGTCACCAGGATGAAGGTAAGGATAGGATGTCATGTATTTGTTTCATTGCATTAGCTAGGAGCTAGCGTCGTAGCTGGTTGGTTCCATGAACGGACAATGATGCTCGAGTTGCTCGCGATGGCTAAACGTACGAGTAATTCCTGTAAAGAAAAGGAAACCTGCAATACTTTACATTATTGGTGTGTACACATTCTCAATACACAACAATGCTACTCTGACTATACTGTGTTGGTCCTGTGGCCACTTGTTGGCAACACTTTTCTCTTGTCCGGTGGTGGCTTTTGCGACTGATTGTGAAGCTACAATAGCAATATAGTTTGACGCCCAAAAAAGTGCTATCGACAGAGGAGGACTAACTGAATCGTTGGCGTTGCATAGACGAGACGCAAGAATCACTTGGGCTTGTCGGGTTGCGACTAACAATAATAATTGTTTTCGTGCATAGCGGTTGGGCCGTAGCACAGAAATATCTGTTCGCGCACGCCTCCAAGCAGACAAGAGAAAATCTTGTGGTCTCGACGGCGGTGACTATCAGAAGAAGGATTTCTTTTTGTCTTTGATCTTCATTCACTGAAAAATTGCTAAAAGACATAAAATCCCAGTCGAGACCAATACGAGGCCCACAACGACATCGGTGGTCCGGTCCGAGAGAATGGCGGAATAGACACCGACTTCGGATATCTTGAGCCCAGATCGTGTTTTGTTTTCGAGGAGAAACGCCTCCAGAGATTTGGTCTAAATTCGAATCTTGAGGCAACCTTGATTGACCGTCCCCTTGGTACAATCAGTGAGCACATCTTTTCAAAAAATTTGACGCGCTGGACGATAGTTATTGACGCGAGGCAAGCGAAAATTGTTGCAGCATCTTTTCTATCTTCGATGGGCGAGGACTCATGCGCTTATCAGTCTTCGAGGGAGTCATTTTTTTATCTATTTTATATTTTGGTTAAGCTTTTGTCGGATTTGGTGTTGTACTAGTCTAGCTACCCTGGTAGTAGCAACACCACCACCAACGGAAAAAGAAATGCAGCAAAGGTTTTTTTTGTGGGGGGTCAAGTTCGCGAGAGTACAGTAGTAGTCTACTCTCTACCTGGTAGCTAGCTACCACTACTACTAGCTAAAAGAGGAGTACATAGAGAGTACTACGAGTAGCTACTAGCTAGCTAGTAGTAGTACTGCGAGTAGCTGCGAGTAGCTGCGAGTAGCAGCCTCAGCGCCTCAGCCAACACAAAAGACCCTCAGCCAATTAGATAACAATAGTAGTAGACTAGCAGTAGTAGCTCCTGCAGCTCTTCGATTTCTCCAGCAAACTCGCTCTCATATGTCTCAATATTCAAACTTAGTGGTAGGAATGGTTTATGCAATCTGATGTCTGATGATCTCCCATAAAATAAAGTTATTTTGTTTTTTGTTGGCCTGAGAGGACCTTGTGAAAGAAAACAAGACCACAAACCACAAACGACAAACGAGCCACGAACGATGCAATTGTTGGCACCGCCTATGCCGCTACGAGGGGGGCTGGCGTTGTTGGTGGTCGTTTGCGTTCTCTTGCAGGTCCTGCTACTCTCAACTTCGAATGCCATTCGTGCTATTTTTATCGATGAGAACGTTCGGAAGATCCAAACACATGATCATAGTAATGCTAGTAGTGCAAGTGCAAGTGCACTTCCAGTCTCGTTCGATACCACGTCGATACGAAAATGGGGATGCAACATGAACGCCACTCCCTTTATCTTTGTTCATATCGGTAAGGCCGGTGGTGGTGGCGTGCGAGCTCGATTTGCTGCATCGGCCTTGAATTATTCCAAAGTACGGGGTGGTTGGTTTGCCGCGCCCAAGGACAAGACGTACTACTATCCAGTCTATGACTCGGCGGACGGGCAAACATTGTACAAGGGACGGTTCGCTACATCTCGATTGCCCAATTGGTTGCCACCATCGTTGCAGCAATATCGTGGAGATTTTACTTGGGAGACCATTGGAAATTGTTCGGCACGAACACCGTTGGGACAAGCAGTGGGATGTCCCTGGGAAACGGACCTTTGTCTAGACCCTGGCAACAGCACCATAAATAGAAGCAACAATCGACGATGTGATTTGGTTTGCATGGGACATAACGTTATTGGGAATGAACTGCATTGGTTACCCAGTCTGTATTTGAAAGACTGGTGGGAGAAACACATGCAGGCGATTACCACAACATGGTCGGCATCATCGCATAGCAATACAGTGGACGTACTGGCCAAGGCTATTCTGTTTCGCAATCAACCAGTTGCTGCTGACAAACCATGGAAGGCACTACTAGAAACCAACATCTACCTAGCTACAACAACTACCATCAAGATGGAATGTCCAGATGCTCCGCATACGTACAACGTTACCAAACACATACCATCATCCTACTTCGAACAGTGTACACAACCCAAAAGCCAAGTGGTGGATCAGTGGTCGGATCAAATATTCGGAACAGGAACTACTTCTTTCGTGGGTGGCCCAGCACATACCGCAACACTACACTACGCTCACATGATATCGACTTTACCTGTCACGAGAGTTACGGTGGTACGAGAACCTTTTTCCTGGCTCTTGTCCAAATTCTTTTGGCATGGAGAACATTACCGACAAAACATGACGACAGTCAAAACATACAATGGCCGAAATGTAAATAGAAATGGTACCATTGAATGTGATAACCTGCAAGAAGCTGGCAATGGTGGATGGGCGGCCACGAGAAGTATCACGTACATGGTGTACCTCTGTGGGGAACACTGTTGGGCTGGGGGACAGCTGTTGTCGTTGGAAGATATCGAAATCCAAGCTGCCTACAATTTGCGCAACTCTTTCGCCGTGGTAGGGTTATTGCAGGACACTCCTGGCTTTTACGAAATGGTTCGTCAACGCGTTTATTACATGGATACCAGATTGAATCCAGATGTGGTTGGAAAAACGCACAGTACCAAAAACTTAGGAAAGGAAGTGGAACGGTGTCGAGAAATATATCGATCGCCAGACTTTCAAAACAAACTTATGGAACAAGCACCCGAGGTAGCAGCCATGATCCGATTGTACAAGATCGCTCTTGAGGTCAATGCCTTTCAAAAGAAGGAATTGGAATCTTGTAGTCGCAGTGATGATCAATGATGGAGGCAACTAGCCCAGAAAAACCTTCCCAAGTCTACTAGTTGGTACTACGTACTACGTACCTTAGGCAGATCTTGTTGTGCTCGTGGGAAACGAATTGAACATAATTGGCTTTCCCATCAGCACTGTCGCGTATTGGTCGCATCTTGCGTAAAAGCCTGCAAGGATCGGAACGCAATCAAACAACTTCTAACAAGACCGCACAAATTGTTACTCTACCATGGTAGAGCAGCAAGTGACACGATTGCTTTGGCCATTAAGTCCAATACCAATAGTACTACTAGTCTTTGTCCTCCTCCTCCTGCTGCTGTACTACTCGGGTACTGAAATGAGACACTCTTGTTTGGCTTGCGCGCGCGCAATATCTTACTTGAACATCGATCGTTTTTAACTAAGCGAAAAGTAAAAGAAGTAAAGTGATGCCGTGCAAAAGAAGACAGTAGACCAGTAACCAAGAATAGTAGCTAACCTACTACTAGACGACCAGCTACTAGCTAGAATAGTAGACTACTCATAATAAAAATAATGATGACTGTCACAACATTCCTCTACAACTCAGAACAAACAATAGCAGCAGAATGAGCAGTGATGATCCAATGCAGGACGAGGATGTGATGAATCGCCTTGCGACGAATCTTCATGACAGCATGACTTCGACCACAAGGATTCGAAGCAGTATCTCTGATTCCACTACTACCAATCAACGCATCCGACGACAACAAGAACGCCAGATGCGTCAAAGTGCTCGCAGAAATAGCACACGTGGTGCTGGTGGACACAGTGGCAGCAGCAAGAGTCACCAACAGCAACAGCAACAGCAACAACAACAACTCCTGTCGAGTTCTCGCAGCGATGAAACGAGGAACTTTACCGCTACTTCTTCATCTGGCGGGCGCCTGCCCAAATCAACTTCGTCATCGACGTCCTATTCTTCGAATCGATCGAACCGAAAATCTTCCAGACAACGCACCTCGGAGCATCGCCGCGGTAGCCGTCGTAATAAAACTGACAATGTTGATATGGAAAGCAGCCAGAACAACGATGAGACCACCAGGACCATTCTAGAAGACGAAGAAGTCGAAGACGACGACAATGCCAACAATAAAAACAGCGATGTCTTTGTCGATGAAACGCACGATGAAGATTTACAGTATTTTAATACTATGTACATGACACCTTCCCATTCTCGAAACATTGGAACACGAACAAGCAACAGCAGCAGCAGCAGCAATAATCGTCTCTTGGACAAGGTGCGCCACATGACCGCGAAAAGCGAACCAGGATTCATCACCAGTACGCGACGTTCCAGTAATCATCGTACTATGGAGGAGGACAGTTCCAGTGGTCATCATTCCATGGGAAGTTCTAGTAAGGGACGACGACGAAGCAGTTTGGTGGAACATGTGCAATTTCTCGTGTCCAATCATCATTCCTTTTCCAATCACTCAGAGGAACAGGAAGACATTGTAGATTTGGAAGTCGACAGTGAGCGGTCTTTGCAAAAGGTGAACCGACATTCTGGTTCTTGGAAATCGCAGCAAACGAGAGGATTTCTTCCGGACCGGCATGCCGAGCACGTCATTGGCATCGAATATGCAACTACAAAAAGGAGAGCAGCAGTTCCGTGGACATCTTGGACATCCTTTTACAGTACCACTGGTGGTAATGGCAGCATTGTTGGTGGACCGCCCAAAAAAGAAGGCATTTCTCGAACCTTCGTGCTCTTTGGTGTCTTGATTTGTTTTGGCTTGATTGCCGTCACGTTGACACCTATCGTCATGAAACTCCGCGGCAAACACGACAACCAAACGTTCAGCACTGCTCAAGTTCCGCAAACCTCCCGTGCCGATGCTATGGAATTTTGGATTCGTGATCGGTTCGTTACCTCGACTCCTGAGGGAGACATCTCTTCGGAGGCGGCTACCAAGGCTTTGATTTGGATCAGTGATGACGATCCCTTGCAATTGTCCATTCCAGGATTCAGTAGCGATGGCAGTGGTGGGTACAATGCTGCCGATACTGTTACTAGCTCTGCTTTGCCTGCCTTATTGCAACGGTACGGATTGGCAGTTTTTTACTTTGCCCAAGAACAAGCCGCTAGTAAAAACGAAGGGCAGCAGCAGCCTAATAGAGAACGTCGATTGCAAGACGATTGGAAAACGTCTGCAACGCCCACTTGTGAATGGGCAGGCGTTACCTGCGACGCCGATGAGTTGGTGACAGCCTTGAACTTTACTAGTGGAAACTGGAGAGGAAGCATCCCTGCAGAATTGTGGAGTGGAGGAGCATTTCCTCGTATGACGAGTCTTGACCTGGGCAACAACCTCTTGATTGGGACATTGCCGCACATGAAAAGTTCTATAAATCAAACAAACACAACAACGTCAACAGCCAGAAACGTGCCTGTGCCGCCATTGGAGGAGCTGTTTCTGAATAACAATGACTTGGAAGGTAGCATAGAAAATCTGGTAGGGCTTTATGATTTGAAGGTTTTGGATGTCAGTGACAATCGGCTGAATGGAACCATACACGACGAACTGAAGGACTTTGAAAAGCTTGGTATGTGACTGCCTAATGTACCAATGTAATGATCCTTTTTGAGATTATTTTTTACTCACCTAGATTATTTCTGCGTCCTTTCGTCTTGATAGAAAATTTATCATTGGAGAATAATGAATTTACCGGTATGCTACTTGGGGGTTGGAGTGTGTTTGATCAATTAGAAGTTATGCGATTTGCGGGCAACGATTTTTCGGGCACAATTCCAAGTGAGTGGAGGACGATGACTAATCTAAAAACACTGACCCTGGGCCGGAACGAAAAACTTTCAGGCGAGATTCCCAGCTTTTTTGGCACTGACCTACAAGGCCTCGTCGAGATTGGTCTGGAGAGGACCGCTGTGGAAGGTACCATTCCGACTTCATTGGGAAAATTGACGGACTTGAAAAGGCTGTATCTTCATACTACCGACGTCGAAGGCGCCATGCCAGAGGATATTTGTAGAATGTTGCCACCGGAAGGCAGTCTGCAAGAAGTCACAGCGGACTGCGCCGCACGTGTTGGAACGGTCGAATGCAATTGTTGTACACAATGCTTTTGGCGAGATTAGGTAGGATGCGTCCACGAATCAATGCAGAAGTCAATCAGATATTACGCCGGTAACACGATACAGCCCATCAAAGTCCAACCATCAAGAGTACATGATGTTACATACATGTATTTTAATATCCTCGATTTGCATTCATTTTTCGTGCCTATCCCGTTGTTTTTTTCAATCGCAATCAATTAGGCTCGAAACCTCCAGATCCGTTACTGCGGTCAGTCGCTCTGTTCCGACCACCATTTCATTGTCAAGTGCCCTCATGACGAACTCAGTAAAGACCTCTGTGGGTGCAATGTTGCCATCTGCATTGATAGCACACACAGCCAAGAGCTCATCCCAGATTGGGTCGATGTCAATCGAAGCGTTTCGGCAACACTACCTTCGTGCACACAGTCCAGATGATACAAAAGCTCATACAACGAAACAGTTGTGCAATCGTACAATAAGCGATCTCGAAGGAAGCACGCGCTTGTTTCAACCGAAGAGTGCAGGATGCGCTTGAGTGCCTCGTCGCAGTTGATGAGAACATGTGTGTGCTCCCCAGAAGTGTTGCCTTCTCCATGGTATTTCAATTCGTATTAAAGTAGCGTGTTTCAGTAGGTTTATTCTTCTTTGGCAGAAACGAATTTGCAGTCGTGCCATCAGCAGAGGCATCAACAGATGAATCTCCTTGTATAGTGTTTGCTGTACACTGCGCAGCAATTTCATGGTAACGTTCAGACGCCTGCATAGTACTAGCTAAAAGAAAGATATCATAGTACAATACTCCGGAATACAATAGTACTCTTCTTAGCAGTAGATCTTGGTTACGCAATAGGACCGTTCTCGACACAGGGGGCATCTATCCGAGGCTGAATCGTAATTTGTTACACAATCGCTGCAGGCGCAGAGATGTCCGCAGGGTATATATGCATGCGTGACACGCTGGTCTAGACAAACGACGCAGTTATTCTCGGCCATGGCCTCGGTCACCGACTTTTCGTTGCGTCCAGCAGATAGTAGCGAGTAGGACAGTGTTCTGACTGAAGCATTGGCTGACGTTATTGGCGGAGCAAACGTTGACCCTCCACTGTCATTCAAAGTAATGGCTAGGTCATTGAAGTATAACGGAGCTGTTGTTGAGTGCGCTCGATCGTCGTGAGCAGCCTGTTTCTGTATCATTTTGGAAAAGGCATCGTTGAATCCAATACTTCCCATGTGCAATAGTACACAATCGCTTGTCAACCTCCGTTCCGCTTGCTTCTTATCTTCCTCCCAACCATCGTACGAAAAGTGTGTCGTATCCAAAACCCGAATGTTGGGGTCTGATTGTCGATCTCCTTCATATAATTGTTGTTTAATCGTCATGGCTGCCAATTTCCGGTGAAAGATACCCATGGTCGATTGCGTAGAATAATCGACAAAATATTTTTCACACAGTGCCTTGTCAGCATCGCATCCTGGATAGGTCAGCTGCATATTGTCCAATTCTTGCAGTCCTGGTAAGCTGGATCGATCGTCGTGCATTTGTTGTTTCTTTTTCATCTGCGACAAGTGAGCTAGGAATCCTCCCATGTGAAAGGATTTGCAGTCTCCCGTGTGTCGTCGGAGAGCTTCCTCTCGGTCTTCGTCGTGTCCCGGATAATTAAATTCCACGCTATCCAGTGCCACAATATCGGGATGACTCCGATCTCCTTCGTGCAGTCGTTGCTTGTTTTGCATGCCTCGTACTTTGTGCGAAAAGCAATCATCGGTCGAAACATCAGCAGAAGAACAAGAACAAGCATACTCCACGTAGTACGTCTCGGCTTGAGCCTTATCTGTTTGCCAACCATCGTAGTCAAACTCCTGAGAGTCCAGGTCACGCAGTGCTGCTACGCTTGCTCTGTTGGCAAACAAGGATTCCTTGCGGCCCATTTTTTGCAGCAAGTCGTGCACGCCCAACGATCCCACGTGCAGCAGATTGCAATCGCCCACGTGTCGCTTTTCACACTCGGCACGGTCCAGCTGCCAGCCAGGATACGTAAAGGTACATTCGTCTAGAGCTTTTAAATCAGGATGCGATCGGTCCTGGTCGACCAGAAGGCGCTGCTTGTTTTTCATGGCGGTTAATTTGCGATGGAATAAATCAGCGGAAGAATTCGAAGACTCCATCAGGAGCTTCTTCGCATGTTCTCGGTCTATCTGCCAGCCAGGATAAGTCAACACCAGGTCTTGCGTCTCGTCTGGACGAGGGACCACCATGGTACAATAGCAACTTTTTGTTTTTCACGACGGAACTTTAGATTTTTTTACGGATAATCAATTTGGAAATAAAAAATACTCGTAGTGTGCTGGAAATTCTGGTTCAAACAATGCATACTACTCTAGTCTACCAGAGCTAGCTACTGGCCTAGCTAGTAGTACTCGAGTAGTCTAGCTAGTAGTAGCCTAGCTAGAAGTCTAGTAGACTGACTACGTACGAATCATCGCTTGTTGCTTTAGTTGCGCACCACGTATGAGATGAGACTATTGACGTAATATTACCATACTGGTGTAGTTAAAAAAGTACAGTGACGAGATTTGGATTACCAGGTACACCGACCTAGACAAGCTTGAATATTTGAGTAGGGTTTAACACTGAGCAGAAAGCACATTGGAAAGAATATCACAGAAGGTGAGCCAGGTTCACCAAGCTTCTGGTCTGCAAGTCGGAAGCAGTCAAGCCTTTATCCAAACGATGTTAACCTTAAATTTCGTCGGGTTGGATTGCTCCAGCCAAATCCGCACTACCAGTAGACTACTACTAATAGTAGTAGTGGTAGTAGTAGGCTAGTAGTAGAAAGTTTGTGATGGATGCTTATTACTGGAGGTTCCTGGCGACGTATGCAGCTCTCTGCGTTGCATTGCGACCCGCTGCAGCCGATGCGCCATGCGTTGCTCCGCGGGCCGTTCTGGCCATGCTGGTTCGCAAAATCATCAAACTCACAGGAACATCCCACCGCCATAGAAACAGTAGTACCCAAAATGCAAGAGCAATTCCCAGGGAAGCGAACAAGAGCGTTATGGTGAAGAGACTGCTTTTGACCAATAGCTTCTGGCGTAGAATGGCATCCATCAGGGCTACTCTGCCAAACAAGTATCCCCAGAAAGCCGTAGACGAAAGAAAAAAGAAGCAAGTCCAAGACTCGACAGATGACGCACTAATGGTTCCTGCTCCACCCAAAATAAAGCTGATGCTCGTGACCACGAATTCGGCCAAGAATAAAACACCCCCCGAACTTCCGAGGAGCTGCCCCAACAAAAATGACAAAATGACCAACGTGGTCAAGTTCAGAGATTGCATCAATGATCCGACACTTCCAAAGGCTGCGCCGGACATTCCACATTCCAAAGAGCGTAATGACATACTCAACCCCAAACTGATGCTGCAAGAAAAGACGGTCAACAGGTTCATCCAAAAAAACGGCGAGCTTGAGCTGAAGCTCCCCGCGGCCGCAACAGTGGCACACAAGAGCTTGCGAGGTTTCTCGTCCTTGACATCTAGCTCTCTCCACCGGTCGTTCCAAAACATAATGCCGCGACCAATGGTAGCCGGAAGAAACGCATTGTGCTCTCGAAGATCCAGGCTTCTCCAAAAGGCAATATGTTTCATGAGATCATCCATTCTTCGGCCATTCCATGGTGCCATATACGTGAAGCGTTGGAGAAACAAAGGACAAATACTATCCCATTTCCGATTGTACCAGAGCATCAGTCTACTGAACAAAGTGGAAGATCCCTTGACTGGCTTTGAAATATGCTCCATCATGGCTCGTGTGAAGTCGCGGCTTGTCCATCGCTCCGTCCATCGACCTAGAAACAACCAAAAGGTGACGAGCAGTACCGCCAACCAGCCACACTCCCTTTCAGAAATAAATCGGAGCTCACTGGTAAGTGGATAGGGAAGATCTTCGAGTCGATAGTCAACCGGTTTGCAAGGGATCCAATAGACGCAGCGAGCTACTAATGTACATACCAGCGGAGCAGCCATTAGCGTAACGCTCAGCCATTGCAGTCCAATAAGAAGCCGGCGATCGACCACTACCGAGGCTGCTGTTTGACCAGGGTCGTCAACAGACCAACCCAAGTGAGCCGAGATAGACCACAGCATATTAAATAATCGTGGTCCTGGTCCGTGGAGAAGAGGACGACGATCCAGGGGGGCATCTCCATGATCATTTACCCGCCCGTCAGCCCTGGCCATGTCTGATCTTAAATTCGTTCTATTTGGATCCGACGAGGACCTTGTCTGAGTTGACTCGTATAATTTTTTTCCCGTAGTGTCTTCGTTCTGCAAGATGGGCGTGCGAACAGGGATGAGCCGAGGGGTCGCCAAAAAATCGAATCTTCTACAGACGTCTTTGCCAGCATCGTTTTGTGTATCCTGATACGTGGATTCTGGAAATGCATCTGATTTGCTCTCTGTATCGCCGATCAAATTTGGTTCTCTCTCTTGTTCACTATTGTGAGTAGTGGACGGCTCGTGATTTTCTTGAGATTGCATCATGGTACAATTACCATCATCAATACAGAGCGGGAAGCGACCCATACCCATGGGAGGAATGTTTCGCAAATACCGTCTCATGGAAATTGGTAGATCTATCGATTCCGTTGATGGCGGCATCAACCCATTTAGGCACAGAGTATCTTGAAGCTGGGAATAGACTTCTCTACTCGAGTATCTTGACGGGGATCCCATGCTCGTCACAGACTCGTGTAACTGAGGAAACCGTGGTCGTCGGACAACTTTGCCTGGATAGTATATTCGATCATAAATGCCATGGTTGACAACGCTTCGAGGATTGACAACTGTAATTAATGCAATTTGTAAACTTCGGATGGGGTTGTCCATGAACATGTCTGTGGTGTGTCCTCTCTGGATTGCCATTTTGTTCTCCTTCGACGGCGCAATTTCTCCTAAATGGTTAATATCCTCTTGTGGGCCCACGTTGAATCTTCCGGGAGTCTGCACTAATCGACGAAATTCCTCCATGAAGGCTGGCTCATCCTTGAGGTGTTCTACCCATTGTTCGCGTCCTTCGGCTAGAGATTTCGATGGATGAAAAATGGAGTCCGTGCATCGCTGGTATCTATAAATACCGGAATGTCGCCATGGAACGGAGAGACGATATCGACTGGCAGGATTTTGGGAGAGATGGAGGGAAAACATACCATACAATCCATCTGCGACAATTTCGTGTTTTGTCAAAATATTTCGAATGCGCTTCCCGATATAAGGGGCTGAACGATACCGCAACAGCATCCGCGTTGCAACATACAGCACTTGCAAGACTCGCGCATAACTCAGAACGCTTTCTACGGCTGGTGCATTGTCCTCGTTCTCCTCCGTTGATTCCCGCTGCCCCGCTGCAGACTGCAAGCTTGTCATGTCGTCATGTCCTTCGTACACAGCTCGGATCATTGTTATGCAATTTTTCAATAAAACTTCTTGTCGTCTTTGCCACAACCAGTGTTCTAGTTTGGCCCGAACAAACGCTTGTCCCATTTCTTCTAGACGTGCTCCCCAGCTCGTTCGTCGACAAGAAGGGCATTTCTTTCGGTGGCTTCGAAAGACGTGGCCCGCATGAGATACTTCCGTTTCCAGTCGTACTCGCTGCAAATGTGGATATATGGAACGCTGGTAAAATTCGTATAATTGGGGTGCTGCAAAGTAGAGCATAGGTGCCTCGTCGTGGTATAAATCATGTGACAACGGCGACGATACAACGCTTCTGTAGTTGCATTCCTGGGAATCCACCACAAGATCAAATGGCGTCAGAGTATCAGCGGAAAATTGAGCAAAGGGATAACTGGCATTTACGTGGGCTGACAAGCAAATGCTGCGGATTTCTTGCGCTTCCACGGCAACCGTGGTGGAATTGCCACCGGACCAGTGAAAGTCAAGCATTTGCTTGTGATGCCAACAAACATCGGCCACGTTTGGATATGAATCGTGTGTTTCAGTATCGTCGCGAATGCTGGTCTCTCTTCCATTCCCCTGGTTTGCGCTATCCATCTGACCACCACCACCATCGCCATCGCCACCACCATCATCATCATGGTGCCGTGCTTGTGGTAAATGTGGCGAAATATATCCCCGGGCGGGAATGCACGGAATGACACTGCTGTATTTGTACCGCACAAGAAAGGGTACCATGGGCAAAGGTCCCTCTTCGTTGTATACTCGTTGCATCCATTCTGGCGTCCCATCCATCCGTTGAGCATTGAGAGTATCAAAGGCTGTGGCCACCAAGGAACCCAAAGGTCGAACACCAAACGTTATAATAGCTGATTGTCCTGGTTCCAAATATCCTTCTGACGGAAAGACGGTGAAACAATCCGGACGTTGCACTGAAATGCGAAAGACTATAGGTCGGACAAATTCAGGATTCATCACCAAAGCCTGATGCCAGGAATGATGAGCTGTTTCAAAGGCCGGTTTCCAAAATTCGGTACGAGGACCATCCACCACCGAAGCGACACGAGAAGCTCTTGTGGATGGTGTTCGTTGTTCCCATTCTTGTTGGCATTGTCGTTCTTGTCGTAAGTGTTCCAGTTCTGCCATTCCAAATTGTGTCGATAACGGTTCTTCCGTGACATTAAAAAATAGCAAATCCTTGAGTGGCATCAAATGGGCCTGCTGTGAGGGAACAATAGTCGACGATGATTCACCACTAGTAGTAGTAGACGCGTTGCGGGCACTGGATGTACTGTGGTGATTCGAATTACAGTGTCCCGGAGCTGCTGCCGCGTATTGACGAGTGTCTAGAATCCGATGAAAGGTAGAGCTCTGAGCAAAAGCACGCTCGGCTGTTCGTGGTTGATAGCTTGACGATGCAATGTTGTTGTTGCTGCTGTTGATAATTTCTTGTTGGTTACAAAAATCTCGAATCATGGCAGTAGTCGACCGTGCCATTTGATCTGTCTTGTTGAGAGGTGCATTACTATTACTGCTGTTTTCCTTTTCTACTTCTTCAGGTACGTATGGAGCATGTTGCAGAGGATGGCGAGGAAAGAATCGGCAAGGTGGACACAAGTCTTCTAAGTTGGACATCTGTGTCGTTCCTTCTTCGTTTTGATTTGTTGCCGCATGTGTTTCTGGCATGTCGTAAATGCAACATCGTCCGGGAACCAATCCATCTTGGGGATAGGTACAATTCCAATGAACGATCCAAAGATCATCGGGATTGTTGTAGGCTGCTTGATACGAGTGGTACCAGTTCTGACCACGCCATGCCAAGGCCTTCGAGGCCATAGTGTCACTTGTATTCCACCGCCGTTCAAACAGGAGCTTCCATAGCGTATTCGAACGCGCTGCAAAGCACAGCCGGTGAGAAGTCAAAGAAACAGCGTTAACGTCGGTCAGGTTGAGAAAGGACAGTAAATTGCCCAAAACGTCGATCGAGAGACTCTCCATTTGACTTTTGATCGTAGTAAAAGCGGGAGCAGCAGCAGCAGCGGCAGCCGTCGTATCTTTGGTGGTGTTTCTTTTGCTTTCGTCGGCATTGCCAGTGGCTTCGACGGGCGTGGGTTTGGAATCGACTTCGTCGTTCATGGCAAGATCTTCCTCCAGGCGGAAATTATGTGGTGTTGCAGACAGTGGCAATTCGGGTTCCATTTTTGGTTTTCGCTTTTCAGAGAGAGAGAGAGAGAGAGAAGGCAAAATAAATGGTTGGGTCTAAAAAAAGTTCGCTCGAAGAATTGCTGTAGCTAGTACTCTAGTAGTAGAGAGTGGTCTACTAATAGCAATACCTAGTAGTGTTGATGAAGTACCAGGTAGCTACTCCGAAAGAAGAGTTCACCTTCCAGAGAGGCCAGGCTGCGAAGGTTAAGTAGTGTGTTGGACTAGATTACTACAGTAGTTATTTTTTTACAGGTTTTTGTTTTTACAGTATTAGTCTGAAGCAGGAAGTCTGAAGCTTGGCACGGCACTTCTCAATGTTAGTACCACTGGTACTACGCGATGGCTATTACAGTTTCTACTAAATTGCGGCAAACGCAAACGAACTCCATATATTTCGATTTTCAAGATGATAGCTCCTAACCAAACAACTACCATGGTACAGTACCAGGCCTAAATTGGCTCGGAAAACTAAATCGGCTGCACAGTTTCATCCTTTTAAAACGAATAAAATCACAAACAGTTTAAAAACGACTGAAACATCATTGAGCTGCAGAGCTTGCAAAAGAACTCTGAAATATGAAATCAGTAGACGACCATGCCCAACATACAGTCAAATTTCATGCACTGCAGATGTCAGAAGATACGTGTCGATGACTTCCATTCCTCCAAGATCTGGGGGCATGACAGCTGCTGAAAAAAAAAAAAGCATTAGATTGATTGCGTGTACCTATCATAATTCGTCCTCTTCTGCTTCTGCCTTGCGCGCTACATTTATATTTCTTCGAATCCTTTCTAATTCCTGAGCAATATCCAATGCAACCCTTTCATGCGACCATAGCTCCAACACATCTTGTCTTGCCCGTTGACCTTTTCGTCGTCCCTCTTCTGGATCGTTTCGTATATGCAGAAGCAGTCGCTTCAGCGCTTTCTTGTCAGGATTGGCCCACTTGTGACCCGGAAAGGCCTCCAACTCGGCATCAACCAGGCCTGTTATCGGCAACAAGTATCCATTTTCGTTCGTCACAAAGGCTGTGGGACCGGACCAATTTGTTGCCACAACGGGCAGTCCCATGGACATTGCTTCCATATAGGGTCGACCCCATCCCTCTCCACGACTGGGCAAAACAAAGGCATCCACACTCTTGTACACACTAATCAACTCCTCTTCCGACAGACCACTAAGCAACAACACTCCTTTGGTATCCTCGTAGGCCCTGTGTTCGTTTCTGGAACTGGATTGTACCCAATAACGTTCGACGTCACCTAACACGTGCTCTGGATCTGTATGATACAAGCTAGTCACAATCACCAAACAGACTCCGTTTGCGTTTGCTGTTGTTGTTGCATCGTTGTCATCGGATCCATAAAAGGCTTCCCAAAAGGCAGGTATCAGTATATCGTGTCCTTTTCTTGCTTCCCACTTGAACACGGACAGAAACTTAAAATCATCTGGATGGCAGTGCTGATGCGGATCCATCCAGTCACCACCCCATTGTTGCAAAGGCTTTGCTTTCTCTGGATCCCATCGATTCGAATCGATGCCCTGTCCCACCACGCGAACATTCGTGTGGATGTTGTTGGTTCGTTCGAACAGTTCCCGGTGAAATTGTGTTGGTACCCAAATTTCATCCATCTGGTTGAGCCGGTCCACCCATCCATCTGGCAACCGATCCGTTTCGAACATGGTCCGTCCCACCTTGTACGACCATACTCCTTTTTGATTCCCGCCGCTGCTGCTGCTGCTGCTGGTGGTGGTAGTGGTGGTGGTGGTGGTGGTGGTGGTGGTGGTATCAAGAATTGGTGGACAAGGTTCCGTTTCGTAGGCTGCATTCGGTACGGACCAGGCACCTGGTTCGGAATGACAAACCACAATGGTTCGTTCCGGTGTACACCCTACTGCCTGATTATCCCACAAGTTTTGTTCAAAATCTTTGTCGTGCTGTTCTTGTTCTTGTTCTTGTTCCTGTTCTTGTTCTCGTTGGTGCCGATGAATAAGATCGTACTGTCGTTGAGACGAAACGGTTAACAAATCAATGAGATTTTCGGGAAGCGACCTGGCAAATTCAATATTGACACTGTCCCCGTGTTGATTAATGGCAATGCTCCAAGTCTGGTTCGGCAAGGTGGCATTGAGACCGACGATGGTCGACAGAGCCTCGGAACCGTATCCATTGCCCGAGAGGAAGGGAGCATTCCACGAGACTGTCCACTTCTCGTTGACGTTATTATTAGTGTTGCTCTTGCTGCTATCCTTGATATCGTTAGAGTGAATATCGGATAATAGGATTGCAATGCAGGAAAAAAATAACAGCAAAAGGTATATTTCGCTGAAGACGGACGCTGATGAGCACCGCCACAACATAATCTCTTCTCTGTGCTTCTTTTTCTTGCTTTTAATGGCAAAAAACAACAACAATTCGCATCATCAATCTGTCTTATTTTCTTCTACGGTAGAGTCTCTAATATGCAGGAGACTAACCACCCATATCTACTAAAGTAACTTGCAGCTGTAGCCAGTGGCTAAAGTTAAGTGACGATGGTCGTTCTGTATGTTTTTGTACCTGGATGAGAGCTCTAAATTCTAAATTCTAAAAATAATAATAATAATAGTACTAGACCTACTCTACTACTATTATCAAACCAGCTACGTAATAGCTAGTAGTACTGCTAGCTAGTACTACTACTAGACTACTCTACTACTAGCTACTCTAGTAGTAGTAGAGCCTAGCTAAGTAGTACTAGCTACTACTCTAGCAGTGGAATCGTGTGTACTGGTATGATTGAGCCCGAGCATAGACTTTTTAAATAATTAAAACAGTAATATCCTTTCATTCTTCTGGATGCACACACGCGCGTTTTGAAAGAATTATTTAAATCAATGGCCCCTGGCGGGGTACGCCAACCACTCTCCTTTTTTACGATAACTCCGCCGCAGCAGAGTTATGGGTCATTGGTGTAGACTCCAGTACACTTTCTACATGAACAAGAAGTATGCGGACCTGCTCCTACTATGATAATTGTCGTAACCTGAAATATTTGACCAAGCTGGTGTAGACTCCAGTACACTTTCTACGACATGAACAAGAAGTATGTGGACCTATGATAATTGTCGTAACCTGTAACCTGAAATATTTGACCAAGCTGATGTAGACTCCAGTACACTTTCTACGACATGAACAAGAAGTATGTGGACCTATGATAATTGTCGTAACCTGAAATAGTCTAGCAATAAGAGGTCCGAGCTCTGTGCTAAGAATTTAGTATTTTTTTCTACAGA
>Ga0100391_1001480_pt1 | contig 26085 bp, 11 predicted proteins | sample CryGeymeta201515_FD_81541 | JGI IMG/M metagenome (GOLD analysis project Ga0100391, IMG submission 81541) | Groundwater microbial communities from Crystal Geyser aquifers in Utah, USA - Crystal Geyser metaG 2015-15 | ecosystem: Environmental > Aquatic > Deep subsurface > Groundwater | place: USA... | reverse complement strand
GAATTCTAAAATGTTTTCTCCTGTAAACTCCATTTTGATTAGTTTTTAATCAATTATTCCTTCACAAGATAAGTAATTAATTGGTCACCTCAAACAAAATATTTACATTAGAGGTTACCAATCAAAGCTCGGGTTGCAGCACAAGTGATGCTGTTCAGGTAAACATTACAGGTGGCCCGTTAGGCGTTGAAATTGCGGCAAGTGCTTCTGTAATCTGCTCGGGCACACAGGTTCAACTCACTGCCAATCCATTTGGCGGCTCAGGTAATTATACTTACATCTGGACATCCTCTAACGGAAGTTTTAGTTCTACTATACCCAATCCGGTTGTGGAACCCATGACATCAACTACTTATACCGTAACCGTAAATGATGGCATGAATAGCGTTTCTGATCAGCAAACCATTACCGTTAATCCCTCTCCTATTGCCTCAGCCGGAAGCAATCAAGTGATTAATGTAGGCACCTACACCACACTTTTGGGAAGTGCATCAGGGGGAACAGGAAACTTTTCGTACCAATGGACACCTGCTGATTCCCTGGCAAACCCTGCAACAGGGCAATATATGCCGCAACCACAAACAAAAATTCTTTACAATACAACTAATTTTAGCCTCCTTGTTACTGACCTCAATGGTTGTACCGATGAATCCAGTACTGCTGTAATTGCAGGTGGTGATCAGCTGGGTGTATTTATTGAAAGCGCTCAGAGTTCCATCTGCCTTGGAGAGAGCACACAACTATTTTCTACAGCCTTCGGAGGCGGTTCATCTGAATACACTTACTCCTGGTCAGTAAACACAAGTAACTGGCTGTCAACTGAGGCAAATCCTGTTGTAAGCCCATCTACCACAAGTATTTATCAGGTGGAAGTATCTGATGGATTTACCATTGCATCTGCTGCCATAAGCATTACAGTTCTGCCACTTCCGATAGTGGATATCGTTCCTTCTGGTTATACAGAAACCGACAATACCATATTTGTTTGTGTAAGAGATTCTGTTTGGTTGGATGCCGGCCCCAGCCTTACCTATTACTGGATGAACGGAGCAACCTCGCAAAGACAAAAAGCTGTAACAAATGGCAATTGGATCGATGTACAGGAATGGTGGGTTCGTGTAACCAATCCAGAAACAGGCTGCCAAAAGAGAGATGATCTTACTGTCTTTTTCGATTTTAATACCTGTAATATCGGTCTCAACGAATGGAATCATGAAACTAATCTGCAAATATTTCCTAATCCAACAAAGGGCTTATTTAATATTGTTTTCAAACAGCTGGAATCCAGGGTAAATTTATGGGTGCTTAATCCAACCGGACAAATTCTTATAAATCAAGAGCTGGAAATCTACTTTGAATCAAATAATCACCATCAACTCGATTTGAGTATATACCCTGCAGGAGTTTACTTTTTAATGGTAACAGACGGAAAAGAAAAAATCATAAAAAAACTCATCAAATTCTAAAAAGTTGCAGGAGACAGTCACTGTTTAACATAGATTTTCCTATCATTTTTAAGAATTTGTTAAGCAGTTTCAGACATTATTAGTAATTTTCGCCCCGAAAAAGGAATCGCTTACTCACCAGGCACTTTCTGTTAAATTTACCGAATCATTTGGTAATTCGTGAATTGCTTGTAAGTGTAAACAAAAATTTACGTTTATGAATCTCTCATTATTCTTTACAAGAAAACAGCTTAGAAAAAGCTTTGTAGCATCCCTCTTAGTTATAGGCTCTCTTTTAAATATTGCTAAAGCCCAGGAAGTTATCACGATTAAATCTGAGTTGCTTACCATTGATTTCATCGCAATTGACGGACTGGCGGCAAGAATGGAGTTTTATGATTTTGTACGCAGTCATCCCTTGTTAAAAAATGCTCCACTCGAAGCCGGAGAAATACAGCTGAAGGCCAATGCTGATGAGCTGCTTCAGCTGAAAACCGATTTAACTATTGCTTTTGATCAAATTATTCAGCAAAACGAAAACAGAGACAAAACGGAAGCCACCGAGATCATGCTCAGCCTACAGGAAAAACATGGCACCAACCTGATGGATCGGGTAATGGGACGAGATTTGGTAAATGACTCCTGTCATAAATCCTTTCCGTTCTGTACCACAAATATTTATACTTTTCCTGCTGGTGTTAATTCTGGAAGTGGCCAAGCCGGCCCCAATTATGGCTGTTTGAGTTCGACACCAAATCCTGCCTGGTACCATATGAAAATTCTAACTCCGGGCAACATCAATATCTACATGGAAAGTGCTCCATTGCGTGATATTGATTACATCGTCTGGGGTCCATTTACAGATCCCGTGATGCCCTGCCAGGGCGCTTTAACAGGTAACAAAATTGTTTCATGCAGCTATTCTCCTAACCCAACAGAAACTGCCTATATTCCAAACGGACAAACCGGTGAATACTATATCCTGCTGATAACAAACTACTCCAATAACCCTTGTGAAATCACTTTCTCCAAAACAGGTGGTAGTGGCGAAACCGACTGCACCATTTTGCCTCCGCCTATTGGAAGTAATAGCCCGGTTTGTTATGGCGACGACCTTTTCCTCACTGCCGAATCCTATCCCGATGCTACCTACAACTGGAGTGGCCCGAATGGCTTCACATCCAATCAACAAAATCCGGTAGTCAATAATCCTGGTTTTGAACACGCAGGCACTTACAGCCTCGAAATAACTGTTGATGGCATCACCAGCGACCCAATCAGCCTGGAGGTTGAGATTGCAGCCCTCTCCGATCCTGATTTCGATTTCACTGAAGTGTGCTATGGCAGTCCGAGTATCTTTACCGATCAAAGTACAGTAAATCCGCCAGATCAACCAATTACTTCATGGCAGTGGAACTTTGATGATGGCAACACCTCCACGCAGCAAAATCCACAACACACCTTTGCCAATCCAGGCACTTATGAAGTTTCGCTCACAACTTACACTGGCGAAGAATATTGTTCGCGCTCGCTTACCCAAACTGTTGAAATTCCTGAATATCCCTATATAGATGCCGGTGAAGATCAGGAAATTCCGAACGGCTGGTCGGCCAATCTGGAAGGAGAAGCCAGTGGCGGAACCGGTGACTTAAGTTATTTGTGGGAACCGCAAAACCTGGTAAATGACCCTACAGCTCTGAGCACAAGTACTGTAAATATGGGTCAGACAACTGTTTTCACCTTAACCATCACAGATAACAGCTCTGGCTGTGTGTCGTCAGATGATTTGATTGTGAATGTAACAGGCGGTGCTTTATTTGTACAAGCCATGGCTGCCCCAGATGTGATTTGTTTGGGCGAATCAACACAATTGGATGCTATGCCCAGCGGAGGCGCCGGAGATTATACCTATAGCTGGACTTCCAATCCGACAGGGTTTAGCTCTGACATCCGTAATCCTGTTGTAAATCCGACTTCAACAACAACTTATACTGTTGCTGTTTTCGATGGACAACTAACCGTTAACAGTGCTGTTGAAGTAACTGTGAAACCTGTACCTGCTGCCAATGCCGGACAAGATCAAACTACCAATGTTGGTACGGCTGTTACTTTAAGCGGTTCAGCCAGTGAGGGTTCAGGAGCATACAATTACTTGTGGTCGCCCGCTGATTCGCTTGCCAATCCGGCGACTGATCCCTTTATGGCCTCTCCGACCACAAAGCTATTAAATGTTCCCACAACTTATCAGTTGATTATCAATGACGACAATGGTTGTGTGAGTGCTTCTGATGCTGTAACCGTCTTTACCGGAGGTGATTACCTGGCTGTTTTTGCACAAACAGAACATGAAGTAATTTGTCTGCTCGAAGAAACCCAATTGAGTGCAACAGCACTTGGGGGAAGCGGAGATTACACCTACAGTTGGACTGCCAACAACAGCAGCTGGACATCTTATGAGCAAAATCCTACTGTAAGCCCCGAAACTACAACCACTTATACAGTAGCAGCCGACGACGGTTTTAAGGTTGTTACTTCCTCTACAACAGTAAATGTAAACAGCCTGCCGGAAGTAGATATCAGACCAGCTGAAATTCCACTTTATGGCACCGATTCGATTAATGTTTGTGTACGCGATTCTGTATGGCTTGATGCTGGTCCTAACCTCAACTACCTTTGGTCGAACGGAAGTGCTGCCCGCAAGGTAAAAGTAACCACTAACGGCAACTGGATCGATTTTCAGACCTGGGCGGTTGAAGTCACCAATCCTGTGACCGGCTGTAAAAATGATGATACACTCACCATTTTCTTCGATTTTAATGCCTGTAATATTGGGCTGGACGAACGCAACAACCTTTCAGCATCACTCAAAATCAGTCCAAACCCGGCAGGAGAATTGGTTCAGGTATCGGCTCCTGAAATCAAAACGGAAGCACAGCTCTTTATCATTTCCGAAGGTGGTAAACTCCTCTATGAGCAGACTTTATCTGCTAATCACATCAACGGAATTGACGAGAAAATCAGGCTGAACAACTTTAGGGCTGGTAGTTACCAGATCATTCTGATCACCAAAGATGCCTTTGCAGCCAAAACTTTGATTATTTATTAAAACGGGATTTAATTCATGTTTAAACCTCATTTAAACGCTACTGCAGGAGTTTTAGCAGGATTATTGTTATTTTTTTCTACAAATCTGCACGCTCAGGATAAAACACCCTGCGATTACAGCATTCCGGGCGAAGTAATCAACTGGAATTTTGGGGACAAAGCTCAACTCACTTTTTCTGAAGAAACACTTTATCCGGTTTCGACTGCAATGCCGGGAGGAATTGATATTCCTAAAGGTGTTAGTTCGATAAGTGATACAGAAGGTAATCTTTTATTTTTCTCTAATGGAATGAGACTATGGAGCAGCGGCTTTTTTGAAATTATTAATGGAACAGATTTATATGGTAGTCTTGGAGCAACACAATCTGCAATTTTCATTCCGGCACCAAATAATGTTAACAAATATTTCATATTTACCGCCGATTTTTATTATCCAGATATTCCGCAATACAACAATCATGGAATAAGATACTCAGTAATTGAGAAAACAAATTACCAATGGGAAGTGACCGACGAAAAAAACCAACTCATCCTATCGGAGAATGCACAAAAACTCACAGCGGTAAAACATGCTAATGGGCAAGATTACTGGTTATTAACACATGGCTTTGGCGTAAATAATGGAGGCAAATATTTTGCTTATCTAATAACTGAAAATGGTATTGATCCTAATAATGTAGTAACAAGCAATGTTGGTTATTTCCACGATGGGACTTCATCTGATAATAATAATGCCGGATACATGAAAATTAGTATTGATGGTAAAAAGATAGCTCTTGTAATACCCTCAGAAAATGGAGTGATAGAAGTAGCAGATTTCAATTCAGCGACTGGAGAAGTTTCGAATGCAATAAATAATGAAGGAACATTCTTTAATATGCCTCTGGGTCTAGAATTTTCTCCCAACAGTAAATTATTATATGTTTCAACAAACCCCAAACCCCAATCGCAAGGGGACAAAAATAGTTATATCTTACAGTTTAATCTTGATCAATTAGACTTCAGCAATTACCACATTCTTGAAGAGCTAAGTATAAATGATAATGGAAGATTTGGTGCCTTGCAATTAGGCCCTGATGGCAGAATATATGCTGCACGTGGCGGAGTATCTTTATCGCCTTTCGAAAAACTCGGGATAATCTATAACCCAAATAGATTCGGAACAGCATGTAATTACAATCATATTGATGGAGTACCTTCAGATGGTTTAGAACTTGCAGATGAAACTGGAAGCATAGAAGGCCTCCCCAATTTCGTAAGCAGCTATTTCGATATCCCTTCTTTTTGGTGGCAAAACCATTGTGCCACACATATCACCACTTTCAGGCTACAGAATGAAGCTAATAATGGAAATGTAAGTTGGGATTTTGGTATTAATGGTGCAACTGACAACGATCTTCGTGGTGAGTACACTTATGAAGAAGCGGGCACTTACACGGTTACGGTTACAGAAGATTTGGATGGAGAAACCTATACCCATACCCGCGACATCACCATTTATCCTTTGCCATCCATAGACATTGGTGCTGGTGAAGACGTCATTTACATACTGCCAAATTCTGCCATCACTTTGGATGCCGGGGAGTTTGACTACTATTACTGGGAAAACGAGGATGAAGAATTTTTGGGAGCAGATCGGTATTATGAAGTTGACAAAGAAGGGATTTATGCGGTTACTGTCACAGCCGCTAATTGCTGTGAAAACCGGGATGAAGTTGAGATAAAATTTGCCAATATATACCTGCCCAACGCCTTTAAACCCGGAAGTGATATTATCGCAAACAAAACTTTTAAAGCTTTGGGGGCGGTTTCAGCTCTCAACAACTTCAACCTGATTATTTACAATCGCTGGGGGCAATTGGTTTTTGAAAGTAATGACCCGCTAAACGGATGGGACGGAACCATTAAGGGCTCAGAAGCGCCAGCGGCATCCTATGTATGGCAAATGTCGTACGAAAGTCTTGAAAGCCAGTATCAAGCTGCACAAAAAATTGTTGAACGAGGTGTGGTAACTTTGGTTCGATAAAGCTTTACGCAAGTTTTCAAAAGCATTTTGATTAATTTCGCCATTAAATTTTATAGTATGGCCGAAATATCCCAGATGTCTCCTCAAATAGCGCAAGCATTGCAATTAGCGCACCATGCCGTTCGAAATGTGATTCAACTCTTGCACGAAGGAGCCACAATTCCCTTTATTGCGCGATACCGTAAAGAAATGACAGGATCGCTCGATGAGGTTCAAATCATGGCCATACAACAGCAACTCGAACAACTTGAAGCACTCGAAAAACGCAAAAAAAGCATACTCGAATCCATTGCTTCACAAGAAAAACTTACAGATGAGCTTGAAGCGAGAATTTCGGCTACACCCGATATGCAAAGCCTCGAAGATTTGTACCTGCCCTACAAACCCAAAAGACGCACCAGAGCTACCATAGCGCGCGAAAAAGGCCTCGAACCACTTGCTGCCGTGATCATGAAACAGGAAGCAAAGGGAATAGATCAGCTTGCCAGTCGTTATATCAATCCCGAAAAAGAGGTAAACAGCACAGAAGAAGCTTTGTCCGGAGCACAGGATATCATCGCCGAGTGGATTGCAGAAAACCCGAAAGCCAGAAAAATTGTCAGAGAAAACTACCATCAGTCGGCGGTTATCCGATCGGTAGTTGCCGAAGAAACAAAGGCCGAAGCACAGGTTTTTCAGCAATATTTCGATTGGTCGGAATCGCTGGATAACGCGCCTTCGCATCGCATCTTGGCTCTTTTCAGAGGCGAAAAAGAAGGCATATTAAAACTAAAACTAGAGGCAGATACCGAACAAAATCTTTATCGGCTAAACAGGCTTTTTATCCGTGAAAACTCATCAACAGCCGATCTGGTAGCATTTGCCGTTAAAGACAGTCTGAAGCGACTTATTGTTCCGTCAATCGAAACAGAAATAAGAAACTATTACAAAGAAAAAGCAGATCAAAAAGCCATAGCTGTTTTTGCAGAAAACCTCAAGCAGCTGTTACTAACTCCACCATTGGGTTCCAAGCGCGTACTGGCCATTGATCCTGGCTTCAGAACCGGCTGCAAAATCGTGGCACTCGATGCACAGGGAAGGCTGGAGCACAATGATACGATCTACCCTCACCCACCACAGTCGGAAACAAAGCAGGCACTCCAAAAAATTAAAAACCTGGTAAATGCGCACAAAATTGAGGTGATTGCCATCGGAAACGGAACAGCAGGGCGTGAGACAGAAGATTTTATCCGTAACATTCGCTTCGACAAGGACTTAACCGCTGTGATGGTGAACGAAAGTGGTGCCTCAATTTATTCGGCATCGGCAGTGGCACGCGAAGAATTCCCAAATTACGACATCACTGTGCGGGGCGCTGTGAGTATCGGACGGCGGCTGATGGATCCTTTGGCCGAACTGGTAAAAATTGATCCCAAATCCATTGGTGTAGGACAATACCAGCACGATGTAGATCAAAAAGCCCTGCAGCAAAGCCTCAGCCAAACGGTTGCTTCCTGCGTGAATGCTGTTGGGGTGGAACTCAATACAGCCAGCGAACAACTCCTCACCTATGTGAGTGGTTTGGGACCTCAGCTGGCCAAATCCATTATCAACCACCGCAATCAAAAAGGCCCTTTCAAAAGCAGGGAAGATTTAAAAAAAGTGCCACGTCTGGGACAAAAAGCCTTTGAACAATCTGCAGGATTCCTAAGAATCAGGGGAGCTGAAAATCCACTAGATTCAAGCGCTGTGCATCCCGAGAGTTATGAAATAGTCGAAAAAATTGCATCTTTATCCAAACTCAGCCTGAGGGAATTAATAGGCAACAAAGATGCCCTCAAGATACTTGATCCAAAATCACTTATCACCAATAATGCAGGCCAGGAAACCATTCAGGATATACTTGCCGAATTGGACAAACCGGGAAGAGACCCGCGAGCCAGTTTCGAAACCATGCAATTCGATCGTAATATCCGGAATTTGTCGGATCTGCGCGAAGGCATGGAACTCTTGGGTATCGTTACAAATATCACTGCTTTTGGTGCTTTTGTGGATATTGGCGTGCATCAGGATGGCTTGGTTCACATCAGCGAAATGGCAAATCATTTCATCAAAGATCCCAACGAAGTTGTGCGCTTGAATCAAAAGGTTAAAGTGCGTATCTTAGCGCTCGATATCGCCCGAAAAAGAATTACTTTGAGCATGAAAGCAACCGTTTAAAATACTTATTACAATATTGAAGCGTTAACACGATATGAACTTAAAAAATATCCCGCGAGTCATAGCCATTTGCTCCCTTTTGTTGCTGTTTGCCAACAAAATTAATGCGCAGATTATTAAGGGACAGCTCATTGCAGGTATTAATTTTAGTCAGGTGGATGGCGATGAAGTGTATGGCTATAAAAAACCAGGTTTGCAGCTTGGTCTTGGCGCCATGATTCCCTTTGGAGAAAAATGGGACCTCTCCATCGAAACACTCTACAACGAGAAAGGCGCACGACAAAAAGCCCAGTATCCGATTCAGGCCGATAGCACAACCGGTGCTTACGAACTTTTTCTTAACTACCTCGAAGTACCTGTTTTGGTGCATTTTACTGACAAAGACTTTATAACAATCGGTACGGGATTCTCCTGGGGACGACTCATCACAGCAAGAGAATACGAACATGGTGTGCAGACGGCAACCAATGCTCAGAATGAAGTGTACGATCCAAACGACTTCAACGTATTGGTTGACCTGCGCATGCGGCTATACAAACAGTTAAAAATCAATTTCAGATACGCCTATTCACTTGCCAAAATCCGTACACGTGAATATATATCATCGCAAGGTAATTTGTGGACGCGTCATCAATACAACAACCTGCTCACTTTCAGACTTGTATATATGTTTAATGAAGACCGTAGTGAACGAAACAGAGCAATACCATCAGCACCATGAACAACTTTAAAGCAGACGACTGGGTAAAAAATATAGGTTTAATACCACATCCCGAAGGCGGATATTTCAAAGAAGTTTATCGCTCAGAAGAAGAGATTCCTGCCCATGCACTTCCTATTAGATTCAAGGGCAACAGAAATTTTAGCACGGCAATTTATTATTTACTTGAGCAGGGTGATTTTTCTGCCTTACATCGTATTCATGCTGATGAAACCTGGCATTTTTATGCTGGCGATCCCCTTGAAATATGGATGATTTTTCCCTACGGACAAAGCATAAGAAAGCTCGTTGGCATCTCAGACGAAGGATCCGTGCTGATGTTCACCGTAACGGCAGGAACATGGTTTGCCGCCCGAAGCACAGGTGAATACTCCCTTTGTGGTTGCACTGTGGCTCCCGGTTTCGATTTTGCCGATTTTGAAATGGGTGATTATAAACAACTAACAGAACTCTTTCCGCAACACACTAAGCTCATCAAACAGTTTACCCGCGTTTGATCACCTGTTGCTGCTATATTCAGCAGCCGATTCCAAAAAGTACTTAGCCACCGGCAAGGCCATTTCACCAGCCATGGGCTTCCATTCCGGATGCCATTGCACGGCAAAAAGCTACACGTGGAACCTTTACTTCAATAGCATTAATGCCGTATAGGGAGGCTACAGCCGCGCGCAGGGACGCAGTGTCCGCTGCATCAAAGATTAAGCAGCAAAGTGAAAAGTGAAGCATGTAGTTGCTTTGATTCAAATTCAAAGTCAAGATTTGCTAGGATTGGAAAAAAGTTCATTTATAAATTATCATTGAAATTTCATAGTTATACTTTAATATTTCAATGTTATAGTTTAATTTTGCAACATGGAAATCTTACGTGAAGACACGGTACTTATTAAAGCTAAGCTTGAAATGGTTCCGGCAGTGGTTATACTGGGGCCACGACAGGTTGGCAAAACAACTTTGGCCTTGCAGCTGGCAAAGCACCTCGGTAAGCCTTACCTGTACCTGGATATGGAAAGTCGGCGCGATATTGCGAAATTGGGTGAGGATGCTGAGACTTTTTTTGAATATCATCAGGACAAACTGCTTATTATTGATGAGATACAGGCACAACCACAGCTTTTTGCTTTGTTGAGAAGCGTGATCGACCGAAAAAGAGATGCAGGTCGTTTTCTGCTGTTGGGTTCAGCAACGCCCGAACTGGTTAAAGGTGTTTCGGAAAGTTTGGCGGGCAGGATAAGCTATCTCGACCTTAACCCGCTCAAAATAAGGGAGGTGTTGCCGGAATTTACCATTGAACATCACTGGTTTAGGGGTGGTTTTCCGTTAGCCTTGCTGGCAAAAAATGATACGGCCTATACCGATTGGGTACAAAGCTTTATAAGAACCTATATCCAAAGCGATTTGAGCCTGCTGTTCGGGTATGCCTTAAACCCTGCTATCACCCAAAAGCTTTTGATTATGTTGGCTAATAGCCACGGACAACTGCTCAACCTACAGGATATTGGGCGATCCATAGGCGTTACATCACCAGTGATCAATCGCTATATCGACTTTCTTGAAGGTGCTTTCCTGGTTTATCGGCTACAGCCCTGGTTTCCGAATGTAACCAAAAGACTGGTAAAGTCGAGCAAGCTCTATATAAACGACAGTGGCTTGCTGCATGGCCTGCTATTTATAGAAAGCTTCGATAAGCTAACCTTAAATCCGATCATCGGAGCCTCCTGGGAAGGATACGCCATTGCCCAGATCAATTACCATAAAAAGCATAATTTATCAAGCTATTTTTACCGCACCCATACAGGTTCGGAGGTTGATCTGGTGCTGGTGAAAGCCGGCAGGCCAATAGCCAGTATAGGAATTAAGTACAGTAATGCGCCAAAACCTTCCAAAGGCTTTTATATCGGGCTGGAGGACTTAAAGACCTCCAAGAATTATATCATCACACCGGCATCTGAAACCTATCCTTACAAAGCAGATACGCTGGTGTGCAGTTTGAAAACTTTTATAGAACACTATTTACCTCAAATTTAATGCGTATGAAACTTTTGGTTGTTTTTTTACTGCTACTGTGCGGGTTAGGATGCACGGCATCATTTTCGCAGCAGACGGTTACAGGCGGTTTTGAAGCGCTCGGCGGTCAGGTGATTCAGTTGATGGGCTATCGTGGCTTTGGCAGCTACTTGATCGACCGCGATACCGCTGATGCACAAGGTAATTTTGAACTCAAATTTACTGAAACTGACTATGGCATGGGCAGCCTGATGGACAAAAACGGCAAAGCCTTTGTAGTGATCCTGGCAAACAATGAAAAGCTAAAGCTGAAAGGGGAAAGTTTGGCCACACCACAATCTATAAACATTTTAAACGGCAAACAAAATCAATTATTTGAACAATTTGCCAGCGAGCATATCCGGCGCGAGCAGGCCCTCAGTGCGTGGGATTATTTGCAAAAGATCTATCAGCAGGATTCATTATTTACTGTTAATACAAAACCCAGCCGTGCCATTGAAACTGAAATAGCACGCATCAAACAGGAAGACGAAGATTTTTTAAAACAACTTGATCCAATCACTTATGTAAGTTGGTTTTTGCCTGTGCGTAAATTGGTGAGTTCAGTTGCTGTGGTCGCACAATACCGCACCGAAGAAATTCCGGCAACGCTTGAGGGATTCAGGACATTGGATTACACTGATAACAGGCTTTACAAAAGCGGCTTGCTAAGCGATGCCATTGAAGCCCATTTTTGGCTGATCGAAAACAGCGGGCGCTCACTGGATTCGGCGTATGTAGAGATGAACCATTCCATTGATTTAATGGCAGATAACCTTATTGTGGATGAGAGAAAATTTAATGAGATTACTGAATACCTATTCAAATTACTTGAAAAACGGAGTTTATTCACCTCCTCGGAATACCTTGCCGTAAAATTGTTGAACGACATAAGTTGCACCCTGGATAATGAGTTAGCAAATCAATTGGAAAGTTACCGGGCCATGAAGAAAGGAAACACAGCTCCTGATATTCAGTTTACAAAAGACATTTTATCACCAGGCATAGCTCCTGAAGCTCAACCTAAAAGCCTGTCGGATATGCAGTTTGATTATATGCTTGTTGTTTTTGGTGCCAGCTGGTGTCCGGCCTGCCCTGATGAATTGAATCAATTGAGTAAATTTTATGACAAATGGAAGCAATATGGGGTGGAGGTAGTATTTATTTCGCTCGACGAAAGGCAAGAGACCTTTAACAGTTTCGCCTCAAACTTTCCATTTATCAGCAGCTGCGATTATCAGAAATGGGAAAGCCCTGCCGCTAAAGCCTACCATGTGTTTGCAACGCCTACCATGTTTCTTTTAGATAAAGAACGTACCATTTTGCTTCGGCCCAATTCGGCAAAGCATATGGATTCGTGGGTCGACTGGGCCTCAGGGCAGCAATGATAACGGCATCAAAGCAATCAAATTTTAACTAAGAAAATCAGTGTTGTCCGGTAAAAATATAATGTCGTCCCTACGGGACTTTTTCCTAAATTGTAAATCACTGGCTACCCACATTTTGTCCCTAACGGGACAGTCCCGTTAGGGACAAAATGTGGGTAGAATAAAAGGTTACCCCTGATTATCCCAAGTCCCTTAGGGACGGAATAATTAAAGCGATTGAGCGTTTTTATGTGATTTTTACCGAATAGAACGCCCACCTGTCTGAGTTTTTGTAAAAATCAACGTATCTGAAAACACAATCCAAAACTGATCGTACGCATGCCTTTTAGGGCCGTATTGTAAGGATTATAGGATTGATGATTGGCTAAAAGATTGGTAAATGAATAGCTGGTTTTGAAAGTCAATAGCTGGGTTCTTGGTCTTTTTGAAAGGCGGAAGTTGATATAAGCTTCAAGATTCATAAAGTAGTTTTCAAAAACAACTCCATCATAAAAAGTTGTTGAACCTCCGCCAGGTGAAACAAAATACCTTTCAACTCTATTGGGCTTATTGATATAAAAAACAAAATTATAACCAAGCCCAAGGCTGTGAACAATTTTTTTATTTGTCTCGTTTCCAATTAAGTAGTTTAATTGTAATGGTATTTCAACATTGGTAAAATCAATGGCTTGCTTGTTTTCTAGTTTGTCCATTAGCAATTTCATAATAAATATAGGCATTATTAAAGCGTAACAAAGGGTTTATCCGCAGCTCAAGCTTATCCGTTAATTTGGTTGAAACGAAAAAACCTAAGTTTAGAAAGACTCCCGGAGTAGTATAAATGGAGCTGAAAGTAGCTGTATCTCCAAATAGCGTATTTTGAAAAGGCATGGTGTTCCAATCCGGTTTTTTTGTAAGTAAAAAGTTTGATTGAGAAATTCCAATTGAAAATCCAGCTTTCAAGCGTGGTTCTTTTGCAAGTAGTGTATCTGCTAATATCTCCTCTGCAATAAGAGAACCAACCAAAAAAGAAAAACCAATAAGAAAAAGAAATTGCTTCATGATAAAATGTTTTAATGTGGTTAAAAAAACAATCCGTTCAAAGCTTCGCAAAAAGCTTACAACAGGTTTATCATAAAATCATTTAAGCAAAATTTAAAAATGGTCAGGTTTTGATTACCCAGCAAAGTTAAGTTTTTTCGCTAAGAATACCAATCGTAAATAAAATACCCTAAAAAAGCATTAAATCATAATTGTTCGGTAAAAGCTAATGTAATCCCTCCTGGACTTTCTCCTGAACGATATCATAATGATTAACAACATTTTACCCATATCGGGAGCGTTCTGCCAGGAACAGAATGTGAGAAGAACAAAAAATCATCCCTGATGACTTCATATGCTTTAGGACTGCATTATTCAAGCGATTGAGCATTTTTGTGTGAATTATTCAGGATAACAGCAATTATAAAAAACGACTGAAGCCGCAGCAGCAAGTCCTCTCCAACTGAAACTCATGGGCTGATTACTAAAGAAGCGAGCCTGTATGAAAGGCCTCTAATGTTCATGTAAACAACATATTAAAGCATTATCTTGCTTTAGATTTATTCTAAATTGAACCCTTTTGTGAAAATTATTCAGATTTTATCAACATGCCAATGTTAAAAATTCTAAATTTATCCTCTTGTTTACTGCAACCAATTACCAAAACATGCGTATAAACAAGTTTGAAATAAAAAACTAAGACCAATGAAATATTTCTTAACTACTGCCACAACTTGTATAAAATCGGTACTATCCCGGAAAAACAAAGATGGTTTAACCATTTTTTTGATTGCTTTCACCACCAGGCCATTTCATTTCTTCTATAAAGATTAACAAACAAAACTCCTGAATCAAAAGCTTTGGATTATGAAAACAGCTACGCTTTATAAGGTTAAACTATACCACAGCTACTTATTGCTATCTCTTTCAATATTGTTAATATTCCCGGCAACGCTTTTTGCGCAATGCCCGCCGGAAATTACTATTACAGCAATACAAGGAACCAATACTGTTATTTCGGGAAATAATGTTTCGTTTTGCCCAGGTGATAGTTGCTTATTAACAGTAACTCCAGCAAGTGGAGTGACCTATCAATGGTATCTTGATGGTAATATAATTGATGGAGAAACAACAAATACTTACTATCCAAATGTAAATGGCGAATTTTATGTAGTGGTATCTGGATGTAACGATCAATCTAATAGCGTCAATGTTAATCTTTTCCCAACACCAAATGGGACAATTAACTTGAGCTCTAATCCAGTTTGTGCTGGGACATCTATTGATGTTCTTCTTGAGGGTAATCCTGATTTGAATTCTTATGATTATGGATGGTTGCCTCCTTTTGAAAGCAACTCAAATCCTTTTAATTTTGAAGCAAATGTAACTACAACTTTTAGAGCTTATTTGGCAAATAGTAATGGTTGCTCAAGGATACTATCAAGTACGGTAGTTGTCCACCAACCGATCAATCCAGGAGATATCAGCGCAGATCAGGAGATTTGTTCAGAAACCCTCCCGGATGAATTAACCGGCCCTGCTGCAACAGGTGGAAATGGTGCTTATACCTACCAATGGCAATCTTCTGCAAATGGATCAACATGGTCGGATATTCCAGGAGCTACTTCATTAAATTATCAACCAGACGAACTTACACAGACTACTTATTACCGTAGAGAGGCAACTTCAAATACACCATGCCCATCTGTTGTCCAATCTATACCGATTACAATTACCGTAAACGAAATACCAGCAATTACAAGCCCTGCTGCTGTTTCTTTATGTTCGTATGAAGCGCTTAATTATGAAATCACCTCAGATGTTCCTGGGACAACTTTTACCTGGACTGGAGTTAACACTTCAGGCACAGTTTCAGGAATTACACCCAACGGAGTTAATAGCGTTATAACTGATATACTGACAATTCCAGCCGGCAGTCCTGCTCCCGGCATTGCAACCTATACCATTATTCCAACCGGACCTGAGCCAACCTTTTGCGAAGGTGAGCCGTTTGATCTGGTTGTCACGGTATTACCTCTTCCCATTCCATCATTTATTGATGGTGAAACACCTGTTTGTGTTGGAAGTTCCGGAAATCTTTACAGAACTGAATCGGGAATGATAAATTATATTTGGACAATCTCTGACGGAGGCACAATTGATTCCGGACAAGGAACAAATGAAATATCTGTTACCTGGACATCCACCACAGGGCCTAAATGGGTTAGGGTTACCTATTCTGATATCACCACTGGTTGTAGCCCCCTTGAGCCTACTCAGTTGGACGTTACAGTAAATCCACTGCCAGACCCAATAATTAATGGGCCACAGACTCCATGCCTGGGCGCGCCTGGTAATGTATATTCAACTACTGCGGGAATGAGCAATTATATTTGGAGTGTTTCATCTGGAGGTACTATCACAGGAGGTGGCAGCACAACCGATAATTCAGCCACCGTTACCTGGAATGAAACAGGTACACATTGGATTAGCCTGATCTATACAGATGGGAACGGTTGCACAAATACAACCGCTAAACAATATCTTGTTGATGTTTCTGCCCCCACCGTAACCGGCCCCACGACCCCCTGTCTTTTGTCAACATCTAATGTTTATACAACCCAACCAGGAAATACGGATTATGTTTGGATAACTTCGCCAGGCGGAACAATTACTGCCGGCGGCGGTCCGACAGATAACACAGCTACAATCACCTGGAATGCATCAGGAGCTCAAACAGTTAGTGTTAACTACACTACTGCAGCCGGATGCACAGCAGCAGATCCTGCTACGATAGCAGTTGATGTGCAACCGCTGCCTACAATAACATTGAATGGAGACGATAATGTTTGTGCTGGTGCATCAGGCGTTGTATATACAACAGAAAACGGAAAATCACTTTATAGCTGGGAAATATCAGCAGGAGGAACGATCACCTCGGGAGGAACTCCCGGAAGCAATACGGCTACCGTAAACTGGCATACAGCTGGTGCTCAGCAAATATCAGTTAATTATACCGATGTTAATGGTTGTTCAGCTGAAGAACCGACAGTTCGCACGGTTACCGTAAATCCACAACCTATTCCAACCATCGATGGAAGTAATTCCGAATGTGTTGGAGCTACAGGGGTTTCTTATACTACCGAATTAGGTCAATCTAATTATGAGTGGACTATTTCAGGAGGAACGATTACTTCGGGAGCTGGCACAAATGCCATCGAGGTGAGCTGGACAGCTGCCGGCTCCAGGTGGATTGCCGTCAACTACTCAGATGGTATCGGATGTGCCGCTGCAAGTCCTACACAATACCCGGTAACCGTATTACCACTACCTGTACCTAACATTACAGGAGCCAATGCTGCATGTGTTGGTGCAACCAATGTGCAATATGCCACAGATGCTGATGCAGGCATTACAAATTATCAATGGACAGTATCTGGCGGCGGTAGTATCGTTGGGTCATCAACAAACGCAAATCTTTTTGTAAACTGGAATACTGTTGGCCCTCAAACTGTTTCTGTTACCTACACCGGTGCTAATGGCTGCGATGCCGGAGCACCAACTGTATATGATGTTACCGTTCTTGACCTTCCCGCACCAACAATAACAGGTTGGAACGACGTTTGTAATCATTCAACCAATGTTTACACCACACAGCCTGGCATGACAAATTATGTTTGGGTTGTTAGTGGGGGAGCTATTACCTCAGGCGGAACCGGAACAGATAATACAGCTACCGTTACCTGGAATACAACAGGAGATCAATCCATTAGTGTAAATTATGAACAAACCGGCTGTCCGGCAACTTCACCCTTTGAATATCCTGTTTTCGTAAACCCCTTACCCATTGTTGATGCCGGGTCACAACAATCAATACCCAATGGAACACCTACAACACTCGAAGGAACCGCATCCGGAGGAACAGGCACATTACTCTATCAATGGGAACCGGCCAGTTTAATAGCATCAGGTGAAAATACATTGACCCCAACAACAGAAAATATTTATGTTACACAGATCTTCGAATTGGAAGTTACAGATGACAAACTTTGTTCAGCAACTGATCAGGTTGAGATTGTTGCACTTGGAGACCCCCTAAGTGTTATTGCAACCGCTTCACCCAACCCAATTTGTAATAATGGAGAAACTGTGCAATTAGGAGCTGAGGCAATGGGAGGCAATAGTGACAATCAGGCTGATTACACCTGGACTTCCACACCTGCCGGTTTTACATCAACAGCACAAAATCCAACCGCTAATCCCACATTTACAACAACATACAATGTTTCGGTGTGGGATGGCTTTAACACGGCAACAAGCACGATTTTGGTTACCGTTAATCCCCTTCCAACTGTATATACAGTAACCGGCGGGGGTGAATATTGTAGTGGCGGAACAGGCGTTAATGTGGGACTAAATGGATCTCAGGCAGGAGTAGATTATCAATTACGATTAGATGGTTCAGCTATTGGCTCTCCAATTCCTGGAACCGGAAGTTCTATCACATTTGCTGATAATACAGGAGCTGGCACTTATACCGTTCACGCTGTAAATACAACAACAAATTGCGAAAATGATATGGCAGGAAGTGCTACTATCGTAATCAACCCATTGCCAACCTCAAATGCCGGAGGCCCTCAGCTCATACCCTATGGCACAAGTACTTCATTAACTGGTATTGCTGGGGCGGGAACCCCACCTTATAATTATTTATGGACACCAGCAGCCAGCATAAACGGCTCTAATACAAGCCTTAACGCTACAACTACCAATCTTTTCAGTAATACTGATTTTAATTTTAGGGTTACTGACATTAAAGGCTGTGTGGCCAATGATATTGCAAGCATTACACTTGATGGGTCAGCGCTGGCGGTTACAGCTACTGCTGTGGAAGATGTAATTTGCAACAATGGTGAAACTGTCCTTTTAAATGCCGAAGCTACTGGTGGAAACAGTGCAAACATTGCCAATTACATTTGGACATCTAATCCTCCGGGATTCACATCAAATGCACAAAGTCCGCAAGTAAATCCCACACAAACGACTATATATAATGTAACAGTTAATGACGGATTTAATACAGCAACTAATTCTGTTACTGTTACTGTTAATCCACTTCCAACGCTATTCACTGTTACGGGAGGTGGTGAATATTGTAGCGGTGGATTAGGAGTGCTTATTGGATTGAATGGATCACAGTCAGGTGTAAGTTATCAGTTATTATTAAATGGATCTAATATAGGCAGTCCAGTTATCGGAAATGGATCCGCCATTTCATTTGGACTGCAAACTAATGCTGGTACCTATGCGGTACATGCCACAAATATCACGACCACTTGTGAGCAAGACATGACAGGCTCCACTAGTATAACTATCAATCCTTTGCCCATTGCAAATGCAGGCAACGACATCACAATAAACTATGGAGCTTCAACTACTTTAAACGGCTCCGCCAGTGCCGGAACAAGCCCATGGAACTACCAGTGGACACCTGACAACTTGATTTCTTCGGGCGCTAACACTTCAAATCCCGAGACAGCGAATTTAACAGCAACAACAGATTTCTTATTGACTATCTCTGACACCAAAGGTTGCACAAATACTGATGCCATGCAAGTGATTGTTACTGGCGATCCTATAAGTGTTATTGCAAGCGTTGATAACAGTATTATTTGTAGTGGAGCTACAGCCCAACTAAGTGCAATAGGATCAGGAGGTAACCTTACCTATACGTATTTTTGGACCAGTGATCCAGGTACTTGGACTTCAACGGAACAAAATCCGGTTGTGAATCCAACTATTACGACAGATTATACAGTAACCATTAGTGATGGATATAACACTGCAACATCCAGTGTTAATGTAACCGTAAGACCCCTTCCTGTGCCTTATAATGTTACAGGCGGCGGCTCTTATTGCTCTGGTGAGGAAGGAGTTGCAGTTGGTCTTTCAAATTCTGAAACCGGAATTAGTTATCAACTTTATGTCGATGGAACAGCTGTTGGATCAGCAGTAAGTGGAACAGGATCTGCTATTTCGTTTGGTAATCAATCAATTGCAGGTAGTTACACGGTTACAGCCACCAATGTTACTTCGGGCTGTGAAAATGATATGGCATCATCAGTTCAGGTAAACATACTCCCATTACCAGACGTTTATAGTATGACAGGAGGAGGCTCATATCCTCAGGGAGGAGTAGGTGTGCCTGTTGCAATTACAAATTCACAAATAGGGATCAATTATCAATTGCTCCTTGACGGTTCACCAATTGGATCTCCAATAGCAGGAACCGGCAGTCCTTTAAGTTTTGGTAATCAAACTTTCGCTGGCGATTATACTGCACTTGCAATTAATGCAGCAACGGGTTGCACTATCGAAATGAATGGCTCAGTAACAGTTATCATTAACCCATATCCATCGGTATTTCATGTTTATGGAGGCGGTTCAATTTGTTCTGGTTCATCCGCTGAGGTTGGATTAGACGGCTCTGAGATAGGAGTTTCCTACACCCTTTTGCGCGGTGGCACCAGCGTGTCGCTGAATATACCGGGCACTGGGGATTCTATTCAATTTGGTGGATTTTCAACAGAAGGCAACTACACCGTCAGAGCTGAAAACATTACTACTGGCTTACAGATGGATATGGATGGCTTTGCTGAAATAATTGTAAACCCACTACCCAATCCTTATGCACTAAGTTATACCCAACCGGGTGACAATTGTTTACCCATCATTCCGCGTTTGAGTGGTTCTCAATTAAATACCGTTTATGTATTAAATTATGAAGATTTTAATGGATTTTACACAGCTGGTATTGACACAATAGATGGAACAGGAAGTCCAATAAGTTTTAGCATTCAAACAAATTCAGGAACTTATACTGCTTCAGCGTATTTTGATTATGTTGATGTATTATGTAAAGTAGATATGTCGGGCAGTTTAGTTGCCGACTCAATACCAAAAGAATTTCAAATTTCCCCGCAGGGAGAGTTATGTGAAAACGATCAGGAGCTATGCCTGCTTGGCTCTGAAAATGGAGTCGAATATCAACTTTGGTTAAATAATCGGCCGGTTGGGGATATAGTCCCAGGTGCTGCTGATGGTGGATCAATTTGTTTTGGACAATTAAATGCTCCAGGCACATATCGCATTCATGCCCTAAATACAATCACCGGATGTGAAATCTTTTATACAGATCAAGTGATTGTGAATCCACAGCCAATTCAATATGTTATGTCTCCTGTTTATGATTGTGCTGGCTCTGAGATCATTCTGGAAGATTGCGAGGCAGGAATTGACTATTATTTGTACCTTGAACCAGCCAATAGGGAATATATAGAGATACAAGGTCCTTTGACGTGCACTGGCAGTGGCCCAATCAACTTTGGACCGCAATTTGACGAAGGTACCTACAAGATTAAAGCCGTAAATCCAACAACGAATTGCTGGGCATGGATGGATGGTTCTACTACTATTTATCCTAATCCGGAAGTATTTGAGGTAAGTCCACAATCAGGCGGATGCGCGCCATTGACTATTTACCTTGAAAATTTTGAAGAAGATGCAACCTACTACTTATATCGGGGTAATACCCTTATAAGCTCAGTAAGCGGAGCAAGCGGTTCAGTAAGCTTCGATCCGCAGACCATTGCCGGCACTTATACCGTAAAAGCCCAATTAATACATCCGGGAGGACATGAATGCTGGAGTGATATGTCAGGAGAAATAAACGTTTACAATTCAGCTGTGACTTATTCTTTTTTTCCTCAAGAGCCATTATGCGCCAATCCTGATGTAACATTTAATTTATCCGGATCTGAAATTGGAGTAGATTATACACTTTGGCATAATAATTCAGGCATTATTGAAACTATAATTGGAGATGGAGGAATTATATATTTTAGTCCCCAATCAGAACCTGGCGAATATTGGGCAATCGCTTCAACTGGCAGTTCCTGCCAAACCCAAATGGATGGTACAGGAACTATTAACGAGCCACCAACAGTATATGCTATCACCCCGGTAGGCCAATTTTGCTCAAATGATAATCTTGAAATTGGATTAAATAATAGTGATTTAGGAGTAACTTACTCGCTATACAGGTCAAACACTGCTATCACACCACCAGTCGTTGTCGCTGGAACAGGAAGCCCAATTAGTTTCGGTACAAATAACTGGACAGCAGGCTCCTATACGGTTATAGCCCTTGATGATGCCACTGGTTGCGAAAACCTTATGGATGGCATACTGCTTATCAACAATCCTCCGAATATCTATAGCGTTACAGTTAATGGTGATGTTACCAATTCAGGATTCTATTGTGCACCGGCTAGTATTGGATTAGAATTGTCTCAAACTGGCGTTGATTACACACTTCATATACCTGACGGCAATAATGTCATATTAGCAGGAACTGGATTGTCTTTAACATTTGGATCTTTTACCTATCCTGGAGAATATTCAGTAACTGCTTTAAATCCAACGACCGCATGTAACTCAAATATGGAAGGCGTTGTTAATATTTATGATGGTCCTGAAGTATTTGATTTAGTAGCTCTTTCTGATCCCCTGTATTGTTTTGGGGACGATTCAGCAATTGAGCTAATGCTTAGTTATTCTCAAATTGGAGCTAGTTATCAACTATTTAAAGATGATGATACAAATCCTGTTTTTGCTCCTCAAACAGGCACAGGAGAACCTTTAACCTGGAGTGCTGTTTCACAATTTGGACCAGGGGACTACTATGTCGAGTCTTCTTTTATTGCAGATCCAAACTGCAGTGCTTTAATGAACGGAATTATAACTGTTGAAGAAATTGCACTCCCAACAGCTTCAATAGGGGGTTCAACTACAATTTGTGAAACATACTGCACCACACTCATTTTTGATGTTACGGCTGATCTTCCTTTCGAACTTATTTATACAGCAAACGGAATTGCACAGCCTCCGCTAACCTTTGATCCTGCAAATCCTGATTATTCAATTGAAGTTTGTCCTACAGAACAAACAATATATGAGATTATAAGTGTAAATTATGCTGTTCATCCATTTTGCGAAGCTATTGATATCAGCGGAAGTTATACAATATATGTAGATCCGCTGCCTATCGCAGAAACAGGACCCGGCGGTATCATCTGTGAAACACAGGGATATCACTTTGGAAGCGCCTTTGTCGAGAATGAATCTAGCTGGAGTTGGGAAATTCATGAAGGACAAGGTAGTTTTGACAACCCAGCTTGGATTACACCGGTTTTCTATCCCGATCCGGTAACCGAAATTACAGACATGATCATCAGATTGGTTGCCTTTGGAAGTGGAGAATGTGTTGGTAGTACAGATACATCATTTGCTACGATTCAGGTTTATCCTCAGCCTCAGTCTTTTGCCGGAACAAATGACAGTTCATGTGTCAACTCAGCTTATCCGTTGAGCGAAGCAACTGCCGAAAATTATAGTGCTGTGTTTTGGGAAGTTGTTTCAGGTTTTGGCACTATTGATTCGCCCAATACTTTAAATCCCAACTATCTACCCCATCAATCAGATGTTGGAACAACCGTAACGCTGCAAATAACTGCCACAGGCGAAGGCCCTTGCAATCATTTATCGGCCAGTTCGTTGATCAATATTTATATTGAAGGTATGCCAACCGCCGATGCTGGGCCATCACTCAGCACGTGTGTTTTAAACCCTATTCAGGTTACACAGGCAACTGCTTTCTACTACTCAGCAATCAATTGGACACATAATGGTAACGGCACACTTTCCAATCCAGATGAAATCGACCCTACCTATTTACCTGATGTAACTGATGCAGGCACTACTGTAATCCTCACTTTAACTTTAAGTGGCGTAGGAAGCTGTAGCGATGAAGTGGCTATTTCTGAAACTGAAATCCAAATTGACCCACTGCCGGAAGTATTTGCCGGCAATGACAATTTTACCTGTGAGTTAGAAGCATTTCAGCTGAATGAAGCCACTGCAACTAATACAATATCAACTATTTGGTCAATAGTTCAAGGTAATGGGACGATCAATGATCCTGACGTACTCGATGCCATTTACACTCCGGCTGCTAGCGATGCAGGAACAACTGTAATATTACGTCTGAGAGGTTTCGGACAAGGTAATTGCAGCGCCTACACAGCTGATTCATTTATCAATATCGATGTGATAACCAGTCCTGAAGCTAACTTTGAAGTTACAACGCCAGCATGCGTTAATGAGCCTGTAACTTTTGAAGATGCTTCCTCCACCAATACAGGAATCATCGAACAGTGGATTTGGAATTTCGGAGATCAGTCTCCCGATATTCTAGTAGATTTCCCCGATGATCCAAATGTGAGTCACACTTACGCTACACCTGGTGATTATACAGTAACATTAACTGTGGTTAACACAAATGGATGTGAAGCCAGCACTTCTGAAGCCATACAAATCACCCCAGCTCCTTTTGCAGCATTTGATGTTCAGGGTGGTTTGTGTGCTGAAAGTCCAATAAGTTTTATTGATTTATCGCAGGAAGCCGGTGGTGGTGAAATTATTGCCTGGGATTGGGATTTTGGAGATGGTAACACCTCAGCATTACAAAACCCAATTCATTATTATGATATTCCAGGTGACTACACTATTTCCCTAATTGTAACGAATCAAAATGGCTGTTTAAGCAATATATTCCAAGAGACTATAACCCTAAATGATGCCATTTTAGTTGAAATTGATGAATCTAATTTATTTGCTTGTCTTGGAGAAGTTTATCAGTTTACGGGCATTTCGGCTGAAGCAGCTTTTTGGTTCTGGGATTTTGGTGATGGCAATACCTCAACTGAACAAAATCCGCAACACGCCTATGCTGAATCAGGCTTATATTTTGTAACACTTACCGGAACTTCAATGAATGGATGTTCAAATACGGATGAAGTGATGCTGATTGTTAATCCGAGCCCCATAGCCAGTTTTGAAGTCGATCAGACCGGATGCACCAATGCTGATATTAATTTCACAGATTCCTCCGTAACGCCAAATGGAGTAATTACAGTATGGTATTGGGATATGGGAGACGGAACCACCTATACTATTACGGATCCGAACAATAGGAATATTACGCATCATTATGAATTCCCAAATCAATACCTTATAAGCTTAACCATAACAGATGCAGTAGGTTGTACAGATAGTTTCTCACAAAATATTGTAATTCAGCAAAGCCCTATTGCTATGTTCAATTATGATGAAACATGCGAAGGACAACCAGTAATATTTTCAGATCTTTCTATTCCTAATGGCGGATCTGATATTATTTCATGGGAATGGGATTTTGGTGATTTTCCTTCAGGAGATAATAACAATTCCAATTTACAAAACCCCGCGCATACTTTTATAGGAGAAATGCCTGTGGATGGTTACACAGTTTCGCTTATAGTGACAAATGCCACAGGATGTTCAGATACAATAAGCCAGCAAGTGCTTGTTGATGATAGCCCATTTGTTGACATCATACCTTCAGAAAACGAAATTTGTCTTACTGAATCTATATTGTTTTCCGGCGTAGGAGATAATGTAATATCATGGTTCTGGACATTTGGAGACGGAAACACTTCAACCCTTCAAAATCCTACTCATTCCTATCTTTCAGCAGGCACCTATAACGTTAACTTATCAATTGTTACTGCGCAAGGATGCACCAACAATGCCACTGAACAAATCGTAGTAAATCATATGCCATCAGCAGGATTTACAACTAATTCGCCTGTATGCCTCGAAAGTCCGATTCAGTTTAATAACACCTCTGTGTCACCAAACGGAAATATCCAAACCTGGATATGGGACTTTGGCGATGGCACAACGCAATCTATTGAGGCTCCTGACAATCCGAATGTAGAGCACATTTATAGTAGTTCAGGAGTTTTTACAGTTACGCTAACAGTAATTGACAATGTTGGTTGCGAAGATGATTTCAGTAGCCAGGTAATCATTGAAAACGGTCCGCTGGCCAATTTCACTTTCGAGCAAACCTGCTTTGGAGAACCTGTGATCTTTACTGATTTGTCATCTCCCAACGGAGGATCCGATTTGTTCAGCTGGGAATGGGATTTTGGTGATCCAACGTCTGGTGTCAATAATAGTTCTACCCTGCAAAAT
>Ga0100391_1001478_pt1 | contig 26091 bp, 16 predicted proteins | sample CryGeymeta201515_FD_81541 | JGI IMG/M metagenome (GOLD analysis project Ga0100391, IMG submission 81541) | Groundwater microbial communities from Crystal Geyser aquifers in Utah, USA - Crystal Geyser metaG 2015-15 | ecosystem: Environmental > Aquatic > Deep subsurface > Groundwater | place: USA... | reverse complement strand
TATCCGATTTCTCCCGATGTGTTCCTGTTTCTGAGTGGGAGACGGGATGGGGCATTTCGGGTCATTCCGGTGACGTCGGATTCGGGTCTCCTTGTCTCACGTCCCCTTCGGCTGGCTTTGACTGGGCACTCTCAGTCTGTCCGGCTGCACGTGCTCTAGCGAACTTCAGTTGACCTTCTATTTTTGAAGTTTTTTGTCAGCAGGTAATTTGTGTTCGACCATGACAAAAAAAAAAAATACTACGTAAATCAAAGAATACGATTTGTCCAAAAAACTTGTGATAGTTAAAGACAACCTAGCCTATAACAGCAACAACAGCTGCACATCAATATGGCCCGTGGAAAGTTTAACAAGAGAGTAACCATTGGAGAGTCTGCCGTCTCGGCAGAGGAAATTGAATTGAGAAATGCTCGTCTGGCCGAGGTGGAAGAACGACGTGCTCAGCGTCGAGCCGACGAAGACGAGGATGGTGATGGAGAAGGAGGCGGTGGCGGTGGCAGTGGCGGTGGCGATGCAGATAAGAAGGAAGAGGCACAATCGGCTGGCAAAAAATCTAATTCTAGTAAACCACCGGAAGCCAAAGGTCCAGCAGTCGTAACGACGCAATTCGAACACAACAAAAATCTTGCCAAATTGGCCGAAGTCAAAAGGCGACGCGAAGTAGCCGAAGCCAAGCGTAAGCAAGAACAGGAGGCTGAGGAATTGGCTGAAGCAGAACGCAAGGCAGCCGCTTTAACCATCATCAACAATAACAATGACGACGACGACAAGAAGAAGAAAAAGGAAAAGACACCCAAAATTCCCAAACTCGACAAGATTGCCATTAAGAAAATGAAACCAGCGCAAATGAAAGATGCCTTGAAAGAACGTGGATTAGAAATTCAGGGTAATGCCAAGGCTCTGACGGATCGTCTTTTGAAGTACGAAGCAGAGCGTTCTTAAAGAATATTTTTCTTATTTCGAAAAGGAGCACCATTGTCTTGTGATGGCGCGTGTGCCTAATGGCGTATGGCTTGGGTCTGTTTTGAGATAAATGACAAAGAAAGGCAACTTATGACAACATAGAAAGTAACTAAAAGCACAGGGCCTACTTGTTGTTCGCATTAATTTTTTTAGTGCATACGAGGATCGCAAAACCAAAAACCAGTTCCAATGGATTGGCCATATCCAATGGAGAGCCGTAAGCGAATGCTCGGTATTTTCATTATGTAGATCATTCGCTACAGTATCATTCAGTCTACGTAGCTTTTAAGAGAGAAATATACGATGGGCGCTCATGCTTCCTGTCTTAATTTTCCTAGAAAGTCGGCTTGGATCAATCCAAGAAGGAGAGTACTTGGGTATGGGACCAATATTTTGCAGGTAGATAGCACTCGTGACATGGTGCCTTCTTTTTCAGTACGATGTATCGGAGTGTTGACAGAGAGATAAGGAGAGACCACCGCCATATTGATAGGCTACAAGTTTTTCTTTGTTATCTCCAGAGAATGTCGCCCAATTTGGAAACCGACGACAAGTCGGTCAACATTGAGTAGTTTTTGGTTTTCTTTTTTTCATAGGGTAATGATACATATTTTGTGAAGCTTCAAAGGAACATGCTCTAATGAGTGCATAGCTTGGATCTTGTTGTTGGTCTAGTGTTGATCGTGCACGATTGTACAAGCTTGAAACAAGAAAGAAGCAAGCATGTTTTGACTTGACGACAACCGTTCAAAAGTAGACTACTAAAGTCTACCTCAACGCTATTCCAAACGATTCCATCTAGCGTTATCCACCTGGACATGTTTATGGACAGGCCTCTACCATAGTTCTACTACGCTACTACCAGGTACTACAGTACTACCTCTACTACTAGCGAGTAGTAGTAGACTACTATTAGCTAACTACCGAACTGATAAGCACCACAAAAAAGCGGAAAGAGACAGACGTGCCTTTCACTCGAACTACTAGTCTCAATTAGTAGTATTAATGTATTAATAGCTATTAGTAGTAGACCCCCTAACCACATAGCACAAAACCTAAGTCAACAGAAACTGAAGCATAAAACGTGAACAACTCAAGCTACAACAAAACGAAGACCAATGGAATCATCAAATGAGTACTTGAAAGAGCTCCCGATAGACCATTTGTACCATCTGGGACTTGACAGCTCTATGGATCTTGTCTCGATGTTTCAAGACGTCAAATATGTGCTCATGGGAGGCAGCGCCACCAGAATAAAAGGGATTATGGAGCGTGCAATAAAGGAATTGCCTCACATGACCGGCGAAGGCATTCCTCAAGGATTGGGTCTTGCAACTATTGGAAAAAATGGTGAGTTATATTATTGGCAGGTTTGGTGGATGAGTGGGTGGGTGTACTAGGGTCTAGGGTGTAGGTGGCTTGGGTGGTGTGGGAGGCACACACACACACTCCCCTGTTGCATGCTCGAGAGATTTGGTTGGTTGTGAAAAGTATTTGAGGGCTAACTTTTCCACATTCGCACGCGCAATTTGTTCGGTCTTATTGGATTCTATGACTGTAGAGCGCTATTCTATGTACAAGTTGGGCAGTCTGATATGCGTAAACCATGGGATGGGAGCTCCCTCCTTGTCAATTTTGATGCACGAAGTTTTCAAGTTGCTGTCGTATGCCAAGGCCACGAATGTCACCATCTTAAGAGTTGGAACTTCAGGAGGTCTTGGCGTCGAACCAGGAACAGTCATTGTTTCAAGCGGGGCGCTGAATTCTGCTCTGGAGCCGGTCTATACCCAGCATGTGCTCGGTAGAGCCGTGAATCACCCAACTGCCGCTGATTCCGATGTGGCCGAAACCATTGTCAAAAGCAATTCGAACGCAACTAGCTTAAACGTTATTTCTGGTTTGACCATGAGCTGCAATGACTTTTACGAAGAACAGGCTCGCCTGGATGGATATTTTTGCGACCACACAGCTCAGCAGAGAGCAGACTTTCTTCGGCACTGCCACCAAGTGGGAGTTCGCAACATCGAGATGGAAGCAGCCGCCTTTCTTGCATTTTGCTACCGAGCAAAAATCAAGGCTGCTGTAGTGTGCGTCGCTTTGGTGGACCGTTTACAGGGTGATCAGGTCACGTCTACTTCCGAGAAACTAACCCTGTACAGTTCCAATTGTATCACAGCTGTATTCAACTATATCAAGCAGCAGCAGTAGCATTAGTAGTAGCAGCAGCAGCAGCAAGCAGAAACATAGCTTATGGAGAGCCATTTTGGCAGCTAATTGCTCTACTAGCTAGAATCTAGAATACCTCTTATTGTGCTAATCCAAGCACGAATAACTCTCTTTGATAGTAATAAAAAATAAGAATAAATCCCAGCAAGGAACTGCAGTCGGAGAGGAATGGTGTTTTGTCATCCACCTAGGCTCGTTTTTGATTCGGAATCTTAATTTCTCGTATCGTGAGTTCGATTCTAGTACTCCTCCTGTCTCTTTCTACTAATAAGAGTAGCTCTAGCTAGCGCTTTTTCTGCTAATTGTGGTGTCGTGGATTGACACGATAATACAGTACTAGAGCTATTATTCTCTACAAAACCTTGTCCAGAGCGATATTTTACTACAGTACTATTAAAAACGGAGCCATTATTATCCTATCAGCATCTGCGAGTTAAGCAGCCATATCATAACAGACGAAGAGAAACACTGTTTTATTCTTGTTTACGACTATTGAACCCAACAAGTTCAGCCAAGGACAGAATAACCCTCCCTGGTATCTCAACAAACATCCCCAACCCCAAATTAAAACAACACAACACACCGGCCACCACCACCACCACCGATCGGACCATGAGCACCTCAAATCAACAAAGACCTGGAGCCTATACTGTCAACAAGACGGGACAGCAACCTGCACAAGATGTCAGTGTCGTTGTGCCTCGGGAAGTTCGACCAGGACAAGATTTTTTCGTACAACTTGGTGAACGCCGTGTACGGTGCAAATGTCCCATGAACAGCGGCCCTGGACAACAACTCAGGTTGACGATGCCCGCAGAACCAATGTTTACTACGACCTACTTACAAATGGCACCCCTAACAGCCGCTGAAGGTCCCGGAGGAGGAGGTGCTGTGGCTAGATCGGTACGCGGCGACGGGGGCTCCGCTGCTACCAAAGCTGGACAAGAACCTCAGGCCTACCTTGTTACAATTCCGCCTTCTATTTATCCAGGTATGCAATTCATGGTGGATATTAATGGGCAGCGCTTCCAGATAACGTGTCCTCCCAATGTGGGTCCCAATATGAAGGTCAAGATTGTACCACCTTCTACCACTCAAAATAAGCAGACCGATAGGAATTTCAGCAAAGCAACCACTATTGGGTGGGACGACAACCGATCCCTGCCACCCGAAGCCAACGATGCCTCGAAAACTCAAATGTTTGAAGTTGTAGTACCGCCCGGTGTCAAACCGAATCAAAGTTTTGCCCTCAAAGCGAACGGACAGCGTGTATTGGTAACATGTCCACCAAACGTAAGGAGTGGACAAAAGATTCGATTTCAAATACCCGTCACGCAGACAATGGTATCTCATATTCAACTTAATTACGACAATAGTGACAACAACAATAATAGCGGTAAGAAACAATTGAAGACGGGATGGTGCCGGACTCTGCGAGTTTCCGATTTAAAGTTTCAGTGGGTCCGTGTCGAAGACGAAGATGATGATGCAACGGGAGAAGCTGGCCAGAACCAATCCACTCGTCTTCTGCTGGATAGCTCTGCGATGGATCATGTTAATTTTCGGAAATCTGCCTACTGTCGTCAAATCACCTACCTGGAAGGTAACGATGAACGTTTGCGGACTGGTCGACTGGATTGGATCCCGGCCAAGGATGCAGCCATTGAAGCAAAAGTAGCTCACAAAGGAGAGATTCTTGTGGGTTACGCAGACTTGGCAGAAATTCAAAGTGCTCCCAATCTTGAAAATAAGCTAAAGTGGTTCGAAGGGACCATTTGTCACAACTTGCTCTTTCCTTTTGAGGAGGGTCACGTGAAGATCGTTGTGCGACGTCACCACCTACTGCCCGACTCGGTAGCAGCCATCATGTCGTTGAGTCGAATAGAAATGCGGAAGAAGTGGCGATTCGAGTTCGTCGGGGAAAAGGGTACGTATTGAATAATTGCCGGTGTGTATTTGAGTCGAGTTGAAGGGATACAGTCGCCTTGGTTTCTTTCTTTCATTTTATTCTTACACAACTTAACTACTCCCAGGAATGGACGTTGGAGGATTGACGAGAGAATGGTTCCAGCTTATTACCGAACAGCTCTACGATCCAGCCTTTGGACTTTGGTACCATCCTAGCAACCTTGCGCAAGGAACAGTGAGCATCAATCCTAACTCCTCCGTAACTTGTCCAGAGGATCATTTAGTGTATTTCCGAGTTTTGGGGCGTATTCTAGGGCGTGCTCTCCTGGACCGTCAACTGGTGCACAAGGGTGGGCATATGGCTCGATTTTTGTACAAGCATTTGCTTGGATTCCCGGTTACCTTTGATGACCTTTCCGAGCTGGATTATGACTACTATCAATCGCTTCGCAAACTTCTGACGATGGGAGATGATCTGGGGTACGCGTGCCTGGATTTCACCGTTATGGAGGACCATCTGGGCGCAAAAGAGTCGGTCAACTTGGTCCCTAATGGGGCTAACGTTGACGTGACAGCTGCAAATTTGGGCGAGTACTTGGAAGCCTGTCTGCGCTATCGACTAATGACTTGCGTTCAATCCCAGCTGACAGAACTATTGCTAGGATTCTTTGATGTTGTACCCGAACCAGCCTTGACTATTTTTGATTGCAACGAGCTAGAGTTGGTGCTTTGCGGTCTTCCTACCATCGATATTGCTGACTGGCAGAAGTATACAGCGTACGAAGGTGTCTTTCGTAGCCAAGGACCTTCGCATCGCATTGTGAAGTGGTTTTGGGAAATTGTGACGCGGGATTTCGATGTGGAGCTCCAAGCTCGTCTCTTACAGTTTGTGACGGGGACAAGTGGTGTCCCCAGCAGAGGATTTTCAGTATTACAGGGAAACGACGGGAATGTAAGATTGTTTACACTGCATGGATTAGATCCTGCCAACCAAAAGGAGGGAGCGCACGACTATCCCCGATCTCAGTAAGTCTATCTGATTGTGAAATTCACCTACACTATTGCAAATCTTTTACTCGCCGAGTATTTACAGAGAACTAACCAAGCTTTCGCAATTTGAATCGACAGTACTTGCTTCAACCGACTCGATATACCGGCGTACAAGACCAAGCAAGAGCTCAAGGAAAAGTTAAAGGTAGCTGTAGCTGTTGCCGCGGTTGGATTCGACATGGAATAAATCCGTAGCTGTTCCTTTTTTGTGTAGGTATCAGCTCCCCGACTCCCCAGGGCGGGATTGGGATGGTCAGCAGGTAACGATTTGAAGTTGGCATAAATTGATGTCCTTAATTATCATCTGTTCACAGTTTTGCGGAAGCTCGAGCGTCCACTTGACTCTCGAAAGAAATCAAGCATGAAGATCTCTATTGTTTTGTCGCTTGCCCTCATTTTGTGCCTGTCCCGGCTCTCGCTTCACCGTCCATAATAAAAGGAGTTCATCGTGCCTTAAAAACCGGAGTACGACGACGAGCGCCATAAACAAGATAAACACACTCATCGAGAAGCATTAGTCTAGTAGTAGTCTAATGGTTACACTGTTATCTGACTCCCCCCCTAAAAGCAGGAGTAGCTTTGTCGGAAGCAACCACCCGGATATTATAATATTGGATCTCCTATTTACTGGCTCAAACGGTCGTCTAAGTACACTATTTCATTTAGAAAACTTAGCGAGAAGCCTCACAAAACAAGTCTAAACCGAAAATTCTCACTTGGACCTTGCCACTTGCCCCAAGGAAGTACTCTACCATGGTTAAGTACTACCTAGCTACTAGTAATCTACCTGCTGTAGTAGTACATGAGGAGAATCTAGACTCCGAGGTCTTCTGAATGGTTAGCTGGGTTTATTCTTTAAAACAATCGAATAATATCGCAGCGTCAAGCAAAGGCTAGGCTGGTTACAATAGAAGAAAGACAGCAACACCTTTTATTTGGTTCCGGCACCGGTTATGCATTCCGTGTCTTTCGTAAACAATTCATTAATAGCCAGTAGTTGTCTCCCATTTGAAAGATGGAAGAGCTTAGAGTGGAAGATGACCGAAGTGTCGCCGAGAATGATGCCCAGCATTCACAACTTCAAACGATAAAACCGCAATCGCAATCTCAACCACAACGGCAACAACCATCAGAACTACGACATGAAACCCCTAACGGAAGAAGTAGCGTATCTCCCTATTTTGACGTCACGCTAAATATAGTTGATGTCATTAGTGATTTCGACGAAGAGTCTCATCGTGATTCCAGCGCGGCCTCTTCGTCCTTCCCCGACTTGATCCCTGGAGTGGAATACTACAGTAGCCATCACCAGCACTACAACAATAGCGAGCAATCTACCACCGCCGAACATCAGCCAAAGGAAGCGGAAAGTCTGCAACCAACACGTCTTTCACAACAAAGTGTTCCTTCTTCTAGTCATCATAGCAGCCGCAGTTGCACCAACTCACCTCCAGAAGAACCGGAAGCTTTCCCATCCCCAGGATCCAGAGCTGAAATTATAATACGACACTTTCGACTAGTGATCTTATCCGACCTCTTTTTCATCCTGGGAAGTATTCTGTTTCTCTGTGCCTCCATTGAACAATATCAGCAATCAAACGATAAGCAGCTGTCATCAGAAGAATCAGCCGAAGAATCGCCCGAAAGTCCAGGTGATGAAAAACTATATCAATCATTGTCCCCGACTTCTGCGCCAACTTCAGATGGATACCATTTACAAATTTCAACAAGTATCGATACCTGGGTAACAAACCAAATGTTGTTGATGATTTCTGCTTCTTTTTGTTTTCTGCAAGTAGGAATTATCAACTTTGTTCGAACACCGCTCGACAAGTTTCATTGCTTTCAAATGCTCGCCGGGCTCTTCGGACTTGTAAGCGCAATGTTTTCGGAAACGAGGGACATCGTATCCATTATCGCCTATTTCTTTTTTGTTCACGCCATGACGGGGCAAGCTCTCCTGCAGCTCCATTCTCATTACTGGAAGGTGGTAGCGCCGACATTGGCAGAACGAAAGAAGGAGCGCAAGATACGAGAGAGCAACAATGCACCCGGCAGTCGATCACCACGGTTTCCTCAAGTGAGCCCAACTCACTCAAGATCATTGGACGATCCGAGTAGAGTTATAATAGACAGGAAACGCCTATTAAGTAGCACACGCGCCCAAGACGCTTCTAATCACGATGATGATGGTGGACGTGGATTTGCATTGGAGAATAGCTTTTCTTTTGAAGACCAGCCCGATCCGACGCACGCTCCAACAGTAGCGCAAACAACGTCAACACATGGATTGGTCATGGACCCAGCAGAGCAGCTTATGATTGAGCAGGGACTACAAATAACAGCTGCCCAAGATGAAGAACAACAGAGAAAGGATGACGAAGATGCTACCTTTCGCTACGGTATCGTCTTTTGTGGTGCAGATTTCATCTTCATATTGGGATCCACAATGGAACTCGTCTTGACGTATGTGGATATTTTGTCTCTTTCCAACAAAGACAGTGAAGACACCTACATGAAGAATGGTGAAGTAAGACTTCTGCATCTTTTACCTGGCGTTTTGTGGTGTACCTTTTCCACCATAGCACTCGTTGCGACTATATTGTTGCATCGAAGCACCGCACACATTATGTATCCTTCTCATGCTCCTGTGTAGCCGCTCCTGATGTGCGAATGCGAATGCAGAGCCTTTGACGATGCACTGTCTTTCTCGAATACCTTTTATACACACATGTATGTAGTATAGTACTCTGTTTTTTTAGAATAAATACAGCAACATAAATCTGCAGGATTTTTACAAAAATATCCCTAGCAAATGCCTTATTGGAATCTCTATGCGCACATCGGTAGCCCTCAGTTTTTCTTTACTTGGCTGCTAATGTCTCTAAGCTTGGTTTCCCACTCCTCGGGTCCCCAAGAACTTTCTGTTCCCTCTATCAACTTTTCGTCGATCACAAATTTTGGTGTCCCAAAAACTCCGTATCCCAGCGCCACCTTGTGTTCCGCATAGGCTGGTTTCACAATTTCATCCCAATCGTTAATGTGTTCCAAAAAGAAGTTTTTTGTAAAGTCTTCAGAGAAGACGCCGGCTTTTTCCGCAATGTTGGCAAAAATTGCATCCACTTCCGAGGGCCTGGAATCTCCCGTGTCTCTGTATAAGTCCTGATCGGCAAAACAAGCGTCAATAAAAGCAATTTTGGAGTCCATACCCTCATTGAGTTCAATTAATTTGGCAGCCCTTTGGCCGACAAAGGCTTCAGGGTGAAAGGCCAAACTGGTAAGGTGCGTTGAAAATTCGAATTGATCGGCAAAATGAGATTCAATAGCTGGACGATGTTCGACGTAGAATTTACGGGCAAAGGGACACTGGAGATCGACAAAGGACTTCCAAGTTCGCTTGCCGCTACCAGACACTGCCAGAGAATAAACGAGGGGCCTAAAAAGGAGACTGACGGAACGAAACATGATGAGAATCTTTGTTGATCTTTTTGTGCGGCCTTCACCCAAGATGGTTAGTTGTAATTTGTACCAGGTAATGGTACGATTTTTTGAGTTGCTGTGAGGAGGCCGTGATACTCTGATACTCCAATCAAATACTTGAAAGGGAAAGGTAATTAAAGCCCTTTTCAGAGTAATTTTAGGGTTAAATTATCAGGGTTAAATAAAGGGATAACCTTTCGGACAAGAAAAACATTAATCATTCATATTTGTTTTGTTGGGGGACTGGACTGGTAGACTAGCTAGCTAAAGTAGTAGAGTAATCATTGAAACGATTTGCGTCAGAAAGGTTCAGATCTGATAATTGATAGGAGTATCTGATATTGGGCAATCTCACACGAATATAAAGCTATTAGTATTGAAAGCGTACCTACCCACCCATATTATTATCATATCATTGCGGAGGCATTAATTAACAATGGACGAAAAGCTATGGAGAGGAATTTGTGAAGTTTTTTTCTTTCAAGATGAACATCTATACAAAGCCAAGGCCACTGCTAATTTTCTCGCCCACGAAGGGATGACGGAGCAAGATGCCAACGCTGCCGTCCAATTGGTGGAGAAAATCGTGGCCGTGGAGGATCATCAAGTCGAGCTACCAAAATTTCCCGCTTCCACGGAATCTCTCTTGGAGAGGATTGGATTAAAGGCATCCACCACCACACCACCACAAGCGAATGCAAGTGCCAATCACACCACCTGGTCAGCCTCGTCGTCGTTGGTGGAGAATTTGGACAAGATCAAGAACGATGTGCGAGAAACTTTTCACAAACAAATTGCAAGTTTGCGATATGCAGCATTTGAAGCCGAAATTCAAAAGAATTTAACGTTACAACAAGAGACATTCATTGTAGGCCAATCACAGGGTGCTAAAGACTTGGAGGGAGGGATGCTCGCAGCTTACAAAGAAACCTCCGAAATGGCCTCGGAGCAGCGCAATGCCTTAGATAAGTTTTTGAGGCGGGATGACATGACGATTCGACCATTTTTGCAAGGCCTGCACAAAGTATTGGAGCAACAAATTGTGGCTAGCGAATCGTCACCATCTCCCGAATGGGTTATCGCATATTGGGATCTGGACGATGCTGCATTGGTAGAACGAGGGCACGAATTTGCTTTTGCTGCCATTCATTTACTACTGGTACGATTGCACTTTCGCCTTGTAAGTGGTAGCATGGATTCATCGCTGTCCTTTGCCAAAGAAACGATACCTGCACCTCCCAACCAACTTCGTCGGTACGTGGTAGATCCTCAACTATCAGACGGCCGCATAAAACGTCTTCTTCAAATGCTGTCTTCTTTTTCCAAGAAAGCTCCATTATCGGGAAAGATCCATACGACAACGGTGGGCAATGTGGCTAATTTTTCTTTGAATGGATTTGAACGAATCAACATTGACGGTGCAATGGACGCCTCTTGTCCACAAGATTCCTTGTTGTATCCCATCCTATCCCACTGCATTATCCTTTAAAATCGAAAAATGTTAGTTGTTCTTATTTTTATTGAATTATGAATAGACTCAGGGTAGGGTTTCCACGCCTTGGAGTTGGTTATATTGGGAGGCATACCATTTTTTGCTTGGCTCGACTTCTTTTCAACCTCAAAAGTGGATGCTCCAAATGCCCAACAATACTAACTTTAGGGAAAGCAAAATGGAGGCTAGTGACATTTATCGCATAAATTTCGGTCTTTCGCTCACTGAGTGCAACAAGAACTTTGCAAATTTTCAGTATGTTCTGCAGTAGCGATATTACTATAACAAAGAAAAAATATACTACGGATCACCACCACCCTCACGACCCCAGTCATTCCAATCAAAATCAAAAAAGTCGGGCCATTCAAAATCACCATTGTTTTTCCCGTCCGTCCCTACAACGACGACCCAGTAGTATATCCAAAAGCAAATACCCAAACAATTGGCCCAGCAGGCATATTGCGCCGCTTTGGACGCATGATAATACTGGGCCTTGCTGTAAATGTTGTTACTGCTGTTGGTATGTAATTTTTCTTCTTTCCAACTACCACTCTGGTGGACCATAATGCTGTGGTAGACGGCAAAAATTCCCAGTGGAGGACACAGCAAAAGAGCCAGGAACGATTCGCACGAATGACTATTGGGAGGATCAATCTCTGCTGCTGCTGCTGTTGTCGGCTGTGGATTGTGGTGCATTCGATTATAGTTACAATTGGAATATATACCGCACCCTTCCTGCTGTTGATGATATGGATTTTGTTGTTGTTGCTGTTGCTGTTTGTGGGTTGGTATCAAACTCCAGGAACGTTCTCCTGTTGCCTTATTATAGTAGTACACACGCCTTGTTTTTGGATCAATAGCCGATGCCCAGCAACCGTCGTCCGTCGTAATAGAGCTTCTTTGTGGCGGTGGTGGCGGCGGTGGCGGTGGGAAAGAAGTATTGTTGCGTGTATTGTTGTTGGTAGTAGTAGTATCATTGTTACGACTTGTCCCCGTTGCCGTCGCAGTAGCACTAGAAGGTTCTGTATGTTCTTCCCGGTACCCTCCCAACCTGTAGGTACGATCGTAGTCGGTCTTTTCGCTGGCATCAGAAAGCAGAGCGTAGGCGTTGGAGATGGCCGTAAATTTAGCAGTGGCTTCTTTTCGATCTGCCTCACTAAAACAAGGTTGCGACCATGTATCCGGATGGTACTTGCGAGCCAATTGTCGATACGATTGTTTGATCTGCGACAATGTTGCCGAATGAGGAAGATTCAAAGCCCTATAGGGATCTGGAATCATCATAATCAACTTTCTCTTTCGTACTTGCGGGAAACTTTGACAGAAAAGAATGAATTAGTTGTTTTCTTCGTTCAGTTGTTCGTTGTTTGATAATATATTATTAGTAGTAGCTAGTAGTAGTATGATGGCTGGACTAGTACTACTAGTACTACTACTACTACTACTAGTCTACTACTAGCTAGCTAGTAGACTACTACTAGTAGTTCTAGCTAGTAGTACTCTCCAGTAAGAGTACTACCTCAACGCCACCACAGTACGACTGCCATCGCCTTTTGTTTTTGCAATGCGATTCTTAGGAATAGGGATAAGGAAGATCTTTTTTCAAGTGAAGGCCCGAAGATTTTCTTTTTTCTCGTTGTCCCTTCTTTTCTCGCTATTTTTTCACATCATTATTTTCATCCCGGCTGCTCTCAGGCCTCACTTCATGCATCGTGCCTTCATAATCATAATAACAATCACAAATTGTACGTAGAGGCAATTTCAATTTATGAGCAAAGGGAAAAATATGAAAAGCGACAATGGTAGCGATGATGAAAATGAGAATGTCGAAGAAGAAAGGAACACCACAACGAGTGCTACGAAAGCTTCGTCGAAAAAGAAAACGAACAATAACAAACTGAACTTCGTGGAACGTAGAGAACACCAGCGTCAACAAGCTGTTCAGAAACGTCGTGCCAAGATGATGTGTCATTTGTGTGGACAGACGGGACACGTACGACGCGAATGTCCTGGTTTAGAAGATGATGGACAAGGTGAATCCAAGTACAAGAAAGCCAATGGTGATGCTGGATCTCAATATTTAAAAATGACAACACCAACTACTACTACTACTGCTGCTGCTGGCGGCGGTGGCGGTGGCGGTAGCAGCAAAAAGAAGAAAGGCGCCAGAAATCGAGGAAGGAAACCAGCCAGTGATGAACCAAATCTTATAGTGGAGCTTCCCACTGGTTTTGGGTGCAACATTGCTACTATTACTACTACAACAACATTTGCGAATGGTAGCAAAAAGGAACATGGAAACAACGATCAAAACGAGTCCAATGAAAAACAGGAAACCATAGCAACAGCAGCAGACATCACAGAATCACCATCACCACTAAAAAATCCAACTTTGTACTACTACGATGCCAGTTGCAATTTGGATGATATATTAGATTATATCCGTAATGGAAGAGGCAAAGCCAAATAGATTTCTGTACAACAAGCTACAAGAGAATACGAGAAAGGTTTACATGCCGTGGTCAATGTCACGAATCCATCGTTGAACAAAACAGATGGTTGTAGTAGTGGTAGTAGCATTGTAGACACTCAATCAACTCCGCTGTACTTGCAATTTGGCGGGTGTCTCTCGAGGTCGACTCTACCGCGCAATCGACCTTGGATGCCTTCTATCCACGAAAAAGAACTTTCCAAGCTCCATCCCGTTTGGCATGTCGTAGGTCTTGGTCGGGATTTTTTCTGGAAAACCAACACGAAAGATAATGAGGATGTTGAGGATGACAAAGTCAATAAAAAGCTAGAATTGGAGGGAGCCGTACAGGCACTGGTGGAAACTATAGCATCTCATCCACAACAGATTGTGGGGTTATTTGCCGACCTGGATTATTGTACTCCTGAGATACATCGCAACAAGCCAGAAAGAGAGTGGTGTGAAGCACAGCTTGAACGTCTTCGTGCGACGCTCTTTGCGGCTGTCCATCCTTCCAATACTCGCGTCATGACGGTTCAAATTCGACTCTTGCCATGTGATAATAGTGATAGCAACAAGACCAGTGAAGCCTATAGTCATGTCGTATTGGACCTGGCAACCATCCTGAGCGCATATCTTCCACACAACAAGGACCTTAAAGTGCACCTATCGTGCTGGGCTGGTTCTCCCTTGCACATGAACGAACTCGTTCAGAAATTTCCGAATCAAGTGTACATTGGTATGGATGCCACCGTGACGTTTAGCAAGGCCAACGAAATGCACGAATGTGCCTTTGAGTTGCATCCCAACCGACTCCTTCTAGAAACAGGACGACCGGGAACCATTCCATCAATTCTGACCCGAACAATGGGCCGCGATGCCTATGGTCATCCCGCTTGGAGCATTCCTTGGATTGCCGAGAGTATGGCTTCACACTCGAGTCCCATGCACGGTAACGATGGAGAACCACTAAATGCGACTAGCATAGCCCGTGCCGCTAGTGCCAATACAACACTATTGTATCCTGGAGTGTTAGCCGTGAAATAAAATAATCAATGTGACGGTATTATCTTCTTTCTCGATGAATCACAGCATTGTTTCATAAAAAAAGCAAGACTACATTCGAATCACTGTCCATAGATCACATTATGGCCTTTAGTATTAAATACATGCAATATGCATTCCGACATCCCTTATTATCAGACATATATCTACAATCGCTTTCAAAAGATACCACCCAGCCACCCTTTCTTTCCTTCGGGCGGTTTACCTTCTTGCAAGGCGGTCACATTAGCAATCACCTGGTCCTGGTATTCTTTGAGCGCACCCTTGAAGGCTAAATACCACACAAAAAAGGGAATACCCAATTTTCCCATGGTTTCGTTTCGAAATTTATTGGCACCGATATAATACACAAATGATCCGGCATGTCCGCCCGTTTGGCCCATGGTCTTGCCTGGGACTTTGAACTCCTCGGGTGTGAAGTAGGCATGAATCAAGGGAACGACCGTATCCTCTTCTTCTTGCAAATGCTCTATCAAAACCTTCTTGTAGGGCGAAAATAATTCGGCAAACGGTGCAACCCCCTTTTCTGGTTGTTTTGGGAGTTCCTCGGTAACCATTTTGTGAAGTAAATCCAATTTCAATTCCAATTCCTTGTGTCCGTTCGAAATAGTGTCAGGATATTTAACACGGGTACCCACAAAGGGTTGCAACGTAAATTCTTCGCTGTCGTGGTGTTTTTGAATGTGCTCGTAATGATACTGCCACACTTTGCTCAAACAATCCAGCTGCCAGCTTTCCAATCTATCAGCTGCGGAAAGGGCGGCAATGCATTTGTCCAGTTCGTCCAATTCGCCTCGCAAGGAATTGTGCGATAACACCCAGTGATCATCTTCCTTGTCACGGCCTGCCCACAATTCTGTCTTGTCGGGTGGAAAGGCGGGATCTATTTGATATTCCTTCAAGTCCATGTCGATCGTCGTGACGAAAATAATGGTGTTGTTTGCTTTTCGAACAAGCTAATAGTATGTATGCGTAGTGGGGTTTCTGTTATTTCCTATTGCTGGTAAGTGGTTCTCAAAAATCTACAGAGCTGCCATTATTTGGATTTTTATTACTACCGGTAGTATTTACTAGGAGTATTCGAGTAGTAGCTATTACCAGTACTACTAGACTGGACTGCCCTACTACTAGAGTAGCTACTGTAGTAGAGTACAGTTCGAGTACACCACTACCAGGTACGATGTTTGTGGTCTGCCCATCGTCGGTCATAGCAAGAGTTGACTTATTGAAAATAGGATCTCATTGAGTCAGAGTAGTAGACCCTACTACTAGTATAGATAGATAAGTACTCCTACTTGGTACTACTACTACAACTACAGGTGGTAGTAGCAGTAGACACAAGCTAGCTAGTAGAGCAGCAGCTACAATACTAGAGAGTCACTACTGTGTGCAAAAAGAAGCTGTACAACGCTACGACTAGCTAGCAAAAATGTAGAGTAGTGTGCACGCACGTGAAGGTATTGCAATGAAGCAGGGTGACTAGACTTCGACCCATCCGAAGTCCTGCAGACCTGCCTCTTCAGGGCTTTTAGATAGCATATTACATTCAGCAAAAGCACCGTGGCTACCTGTTCCGTACTGAACATCTCTGCATATCCTCTTGGATCATGCCTGCGGGGCGGTGGACTAACCATTCTGAGCCAGTAGACCTTCCGTCTGTTGATACTCACCCGCTCATGGCTGGCTCACGACTCTGGTAGTGACATATACGCCTGCAAGCACTCTGCAGGGAGCAGCGACGTTGGCCAAGGCTGCAAAGAAGGTTGCATGGCAAGCTTTCGATCAAATGGACCGAGTTCGTCCTTGAATGCTGAGGATTAAATCTGCGCAAGATTCCATTCCGTTGGTTGGTCTCCAGATCTCATTCTTCCGTTTATTTCCAAATTCCGGGGGGAAATGACGATATTGTTTGAAGAACAGTTCTCGGAAGCTCTTTAACATCAGTGTGAGTCGTGGCAAAGGTGTTGGATTGCCGTACAAGGTACTCTAGTAGTCTACTACGTAGTCGTATGGTAATTACCACTACGATGACACGAGCTTCTCATTTTTCTGATAACCTCTTTCTTCATAGAATATTCTTCTTCCAACCTGACGAAGGAGCATTCGTAACCAGCGCGCGGGTTCCGAGACACATCCTGAATGAGCTGTGCGATACCACTACGTTCGCATAAAACGTCCAAAATAATATTCGAGTAGTAGAGTAGTAGTTAAAGAACCACGCCACGAAAGTAATTAATAGTAGTAGTCAATCGCCAAGATAGAGAAGCACTGAAGCAATACAACAGAATGAACAACCAATACCAATACGATAGATCACAGGCCAGCTACGATCCGTATGCTTTTGCTTACAAGCCACCATCCGATTATCAAGGCTACGAAGGAACAGGTCCCACCGCTCCATATCCGACATCCCCTCCCCCTCCCCCTCCTGCCGAAGTTCCACAGCCTGCTCTGGAAGGAGTTCGTAACAACACTGGAGATCTCATTGATTTACTAGATACGCCTGCTGTCCCACCGGCAGCGGCGTCTAGTCCCACGAACATGCTGGTTATGGTCCCCTGGACTCCAACAACGGGATCACAAGACGACAATTCGTCCGTTCCAGCTGACTTATTAGAGTCTCAACAGCGCATGTTGGATGAAATCAGTCGTCGCAAGAAATTAGAAGAAAGCGATGAAGCCATTGCTAGAGCTCTGGCGCTCGGCCATCCGCAGAATTACAACCACCACCACAGCAGCAGAGCTTATGGTGCAAGTCGTGCCATGACAACCTACCAATATCCCTCTCGCAGCTACGACGATGCATCACTCAGATACGGTACCAGTGAAGCCGTTCATCCACTCAAGAACCATATGAAACAAGCAAGACCTTACAAGACAGCGGCTGGTGCTGCCGGTGGAGCTGTTTTGGGTGGAGTTGTCATGGCACCCGTCTTTCCCGTTGGTATGATGCTCGGTGGAGTGGCCGGCGGAATGGCCACCAACAAAGCCTGCAAGGCCGGCGAGAAGCGGGCGCAACGAAAGTGGGAACAAAACAGCTTTCAACGGGGTACCGAATCGAGTCTTGTGGCGGCGCACGTGAAACGAGATGGAACCGGACTGGTGTAAGCTGCAGGAGAGAGTTAGTTTGAACGGCACAATGAGAGCCAGTTAGAAATCAGCAAGTAAATTAGTTGCATATATCATATATACATAGTGAAAAAGTTGAAGTAAATGGTTCGTCACTTTTTAAAAGCGAGATAGCTCTCCAGTAAAATAGCTCTCCAGCGAGAGCACTAGAAGCATTCCTAAGCATGATTTTTGTTGGCAATATTCACATCTTAATATGGCCAGGGTAGCCCAATGAAATCTGCGTCTCCACGCATACGACCACCGGCATAGTGGCTCGCGAGGATGAGGCTTTGAGAATTGACAGAGACGCATCTATCTGTGTGCGAGGCTGCACCTATATTGCTTATTATACTACATCATGAAAAAATACAGGGATTAAACTAACCAAATTAATTCCTACGTTGCGTCAAGCTAGCGTGTTGAAGGCGCCTCGTCTCATGTAGTTGCGTTCCAGCCGGTCTGAACAAGGCGATGTTCATAAGAACTACATGCTTGGTGAGATTCTACAATCTTCATCATCATGGTCGTCTGTACTGTGGAAAGATGCATTCTCGAACGATCCATAAACAGGGCTACCGATTGGCGGGTCTTCGCTTCTCACATTCCAACTTGGAGATTCTAGTGTGCTACTTCCGGTCGGCGAACCTTGCTCTCTTACGACAAGCGGTGAACCGCTGAACGTGCTCAGCGAAACCGTATCATCCAGTGAGCGAATCCGCTGTGCGAAATCCAAAGGCGAAGAGCTCGCAGGTGTCAAATTTGCGCCATCATGAGTTTCGCTGGCATCGCCCGAAGAACCCATTTCGGAAAACGTGGACGTCTGGCTGTTCTTGCGAGCCTGGCCTCGACTGCTTGTGCCCCAAAATCGTTTAACTTTGCTCCTGGTAGTGGTGTTCCATAAAGATGAGAGGTGTTCCACCTCGTGGTTTTCATGTCGCAGCATGAGACAAGCGTCCTCCACATTCTTTCGGGACTGCTTGGAGCACTGAATGCAAAAGTTCGCAATCAGAATGGAGAAAGCAACAAAGAAAATCAGCAGATTGTCGGGTAGCGACATTTGGGATTGATAACATTCTGCAGAGGATGCCTGAGCCAGACCAACATACGTCAAAATTGAATACAGTGAATCGAGGAGCGAGCAGAAGAGATGAATGATATATATTGAAACAGAACCCAGCTGCCAGCATCCAAGGGCAACTGCGACAATGTACACTTCCATGTTCTTGTACGCATGTCGGCTCAAGTACGACGGCAATTTGTATAGCGTAGCTCCCTCATTGGAGCGAAATGCCTCACAACCTTCCTTGCGCACCCGATTGAAAAGATGGAAGCAACTTAGGATGAAAGTCATTCCTACTGACACAAATGCCACCGTCAGCAAAAATCCCAGTGCTACATAGTCCCATGTTGTACCCAATACAAATTGTGACTTTAGCAACACTGAGCTAACCACCGCGAAAACTCCATAATTACTGGCAACTTCAGCATAGCTCGCATCAGTCTCGAGTGCGAGTCCCCAAAGATCAGACACGTCAATAGAAACGGAAGGTGCGAAGATACACCCAATGATTAAAAGCGAGAGCACAGTGATAATGCCAAAAGTAAGCCCAAGATGGAATCCAAAAAAAGAGAGACGAGAGCAAAAATTGCGCGGGGCAATGTCGTGGGTGACACTGTCTTTTTCAGTTGCAATTGTTGAAACAGCGGCTAAAGGAATCTCTCGGTCTGCATTCATTGAAATGGAATCTTCTTTTGCAACAACGTCTGGAGAAACACTTTCGTCTGCATCCTTGACGTCCTCTCTGCCGCTGACTCGTCTGGATCCCAGCCAAATTTCCCGAGTAGCAAGATTGTCTTGATTATGATAGTCTAGAAAGAGACGAGAGCTGGTCCTGGACATACGCTGAGCAATCACAAGACAGTAGCAGCTCACACCCGGGACCACAATAATTTTCATAGAGTACAACGCTCCTGCGGTAATGCTTTCGTCAGGCCCCCCAATGTAAACAAAGACCACTGCCAGTATCAATAGCATGGTAAAAATATCAATGATACTCAGCTTTGTCAATGCATCGATCCAAAGAAAGAGTTTCCCGCGCGTCCCGATGGATAATATCGAGGGCGGTGCCATCCACAGAAAGAGTGAGGCTAAGAGCTTCAGGTATGGCCAGATTCCTGTGAAGATCCAGAGCGCGATACTCATCTCGATGCCGCCGTTTTGGTAGGTATCTTTTGACGACTCAATAAAAGAAAATTCCAAAAAGTGGTGCACATTAAAATCTTCCCCTGCAAGATGAATCTCCAAGTCAACCGTTGATATGACACCCAGATGTCCGACCATGTAAAGGGCTATGTTGAGCATGATTCCGAGAGGGACCAGCCATCGAGTGACTTGAGAAAGGTGCGAGCTTTTGAAGAGCGACTGCCCGTGTGAATTGATGATTGATTCTTGTTGTCGCTCCCTTGATTTCTGTTGACGAAGCAATTCTTTGCCCTCCTCCGACAATGAGTCTTTCCATTTCTTGTTCCGTCGGCTTATAATCACTTTTCCCAAGACGAATAGTAGTAGTAGACATGCTGCAAAAATTCCGTTGGCGATATTGAAATAGGATGACTTGCTGTCTCGCTCCGTGAAATCCGTAAAACGAAAAGGCTTCGCCGACAATAGGCTAGACAAATTGGTCGAAGAAAGAGGGTCGTATTGATCAGAATGAGGGCACCTCTTTGAGCTTTCGGCAACAACTTCTTCGAAAAAATCTTGGATAGCATCTCCATCCAAGATCTGATTAAAAGTTTGCACTACAGTATCTCTTGCATCGCCAGGGTCTGACGGAGCATACAAATCGGCAAGCAACTCTCCAAACTGAGGACTGGTGCAATTGGAACAAGAAATATTCAAATCTAATTGCTCAATAGAGAATCCTTCGCCGTTGAAAGCAATGCCACGACCTTCATTTGATGAAACCAAGATTGTTGACAGCCAACAGTACTGTTTTGTCACATCTTTCAAAGGAAAAGATAGAAGCGATTCTTCAGCTACCCTCAGCAGTACACTAAAAAGAACAGTCGCCGCATAAACATCTACATGCACGTTGATCTCATTGCTCACTTGCATCTCGTCTATAAACAGTGGAACTCAGTGAGGCCCAAATATACTCGTGCAATATAACACAGGATCGTATCGTATAGAATCGTATAGAATCGTATCGTATCGTATACACTGCTAGCGCTTACCTTCATCCGTAAGAGTCAAAACAATTCTTGCTGATACTTTGACAGGATCTGAGCCAACACCAAAGGAGAGAGTATTATTCAGGGTATCTGTAGCGATAGGGTCAAGCAAGATAAGTGGCGAACCGAAGGAGTCAACGTTAAGGATGGATAAATCCGAAAGGATAAAGCCGAACATGGCATGCAGACCTCCAAACTTGACATCCGCTTGAGTATTCACGAGATCGCCCTCAACACTCAGTGCCCCCTCGACACCAGATTGACCCGCAGACCAGGATGCCAAAAGGCTGTTTATGGTCGGAACGTCTGACTTCCCTTCCGTAGCTAGCTCGTCATTCAAGACGTGATGAAGCGTTCGAAACAAGTCGCCATACGGTGACTTCCAACTCCCACCGCGAATCAAAGAATCTTGCTCGGACAGAAAGAGGGACCGAAAGTCGACCACGCTGTTGCCGCCTGCTAGTTGACAGTGGGCTGGATCAACTTCACGCACGAAACTTTCAAGCCTGGTGTTCAGGTAGCGGCGAATAGTGGTATCGAACAGGATTGGAAATGCGAGCGCAAGATCATCGCCGAATGCATCAAACAAACCTTGGTTAACCGTGTCGACGGCAGTCTTCAAACTTTGCGACAGAAGCCCACCCACAACTGGACGACTTATGGCTCCAACGGCAACGTTCAGGCTTGGGATGTTCGCTTGTTTTGCTGCTGGTAGCAAGCAGGCAAATATTCTATCGACGCGGAGGATATTTTCCATATTAATTTCTCCTAATTTGTCTAGGTCAAACACAAGCACCAAAGGGAGGTCAACAGCAACATCGCTCAACGAAATATCCATCGTCATATTGTATGACTCCGACTCTATCCCAACGACCATGTCTACGGTCAAATCCAGCTGGTCCAGATAAATATTGCTGTTGAGAGTATGCGGGTCAACGGCCAGGAACGGGTTAAGTTGTGTTATCGTGTCCAAACCGCGCATACGGACTTGCAAAAAGGAAAAGGAAACACCAGCAAAGTCCAAGCGCAAATCGTCATCAAAGGAGAAAATCAACGTATGGTTGCTGTCGAGAAGGTAATCTCGGATCCAAGAATTTGCCTGGAGAAAGCGTGATTCGTTTGCGCGTCGCCTCTTGGGCTTGGTTTTTGCAGTGCTTCTGCGTTCAAAAAGATTGCTCAATCTTCTCGTTGGAATCGTAGTCTTGTTCGCGGAAGTCGTTTGAAGAGCTCTGCGAGCTTCTTCCATGACCGTGTCAGCCCAGGGACCAAGAGTTGAGGATAGATTCGTCCAATCTAGCAAGCGTGACCCATCTTCAAGCTCAAGTTCTGCAAGCGATTGATTCAGGTCGGCGCCAGCCGTGTCCACAGCAGGTGCCGGTTTCGAGGCATACGTCAACAGTTGGTTTTTTGCAAGTATAAAGAGACCGGTATAGGCTGACACAAAACAAACTGATGAAATGGTTTCCAATGAGGCACGACTCCACTTTGGCGTTTTCGACATGGCGGTAGCAGCACCATAGTCGCCGGAAGCAATTGCACTTGGGGTATAGTCTACGTGGTGCGGGCAAAACATAGGTGCTTCCTGGATCATCTTTGGAATGTTCATATTTTCCAAGATGCCCTGTGCAGCTTCTGCCAGTAGAAGTTCAAAATGAGGTCGAAAGGACGTTGAAAAATTGGCTCGATCCAGTTCATCAAAGATTTCCGGCAAGGCTTCACCTCCAGGGCTCGAACAGGAAATGCAGTTGACATCGAAAGCAAATGAAGCGAATGCGGTGACGATGTTCTCCAACTTCAAGCCAGATTCGCCAAGATCTTGCGTCGTGGCTGCCAACCAACAGAACTCATTTTCAAGATCTTTAAGAGGAATGTCAAGCAAGGCAACTTCATTCATGTTAATGATTGCATCAAAGGAGAGCAGCGAAGAAGGAACAGTTACAACTACTTCAACCTCATTATGCATATCACCAATCGCGTCATCTCTCGATTCGCCCCAAACCAACAAGCGAGATGAAAAGCGAAGGGGTTTGTCGTAACCTGAGGGGTCTCCAGCAACATTTCCAGTACGAATGGTGTTGGCTATAAAGTTGCGCTCCAAAGGTTTAATTACTTCAACTGGTGACAGAATGGTATCAGCATTCTGTAGCTTTGCGTCGAAGGCTTGTATTCCAACGTTTTCCCATCCGACTTGACCCACCCAATTGGCCCCGTTGTGACCGCTTTCCCGAAAGTCTATCAAGGGCACTGTCGATGATAGCGTCCGAAGAGTTCCTTCTTCACCAGACTGATCCAAAGTGAGCGGTCGGATAAACCGCTCGTTGACATTCCCGTCAGAGAGGATTTCTTGTTGCAACGTTGGCATGACAAAGTCAGCAAACAGATTTCCGTATCGTCCGTTGCCCATACCTCCAATAGCCATAGAGGCATTAGGCGGCAACAATAAGTCTCTCATATCCACAACACCATAGGGCGTAGCTAGTGGCCACTTTGTACAAGCTGTTTGACCAAACGCTTCGTATTGGGCTCGGAGGGCTACATTTACAATGTCTCGCACCGCAACTTGGAAAAAGGCTCTGGAGCTGCGTAGCATGACGGCTTCATACATGGTAAATCCTGCTTCAATTACGCTGGAAACAACTTTATCCAGGCTCTCCGAAACAAATCCAGTGACGGTAGGAGGTTGCAAATCAATGGCTTCAACCGACAAACTCGCGACATCTAGATTGTGAATGCTCGTCAAAAAGCACGACAAGATATTGTCCTTGTCCAAAAGGTGGCCCAGTTGAAGAGCCTCCACCAAGTCTTGATCCAAAGCCAAGAGAAGAGCAACGTCCGCATTAACTTCTTCTATTGCAAACTCAATGGTAATTCTTTCTTGAATTCGAAGCATACTGTCAGCCCCTGTCAAGAAAGTATCCGGTTGGGTCGATGGTGCTATATCCACGGATACTTCGAGTTGCACTGACAGGGATTTCCAGGCTAATTTGGTTTGTAGTGTATAGTTGCCAATCGTTTCGAGTGGATCCAACGAGACAAGGGTATCTAGTCCGGCAATTTTCATACTATGGGCTTGTGCCTTGGTGTGGAACCATTGATCGTGCTTTTCGTAGAGAAATGGATCATCATTGTCCTTGTCCAAATCGACGTTCAGAACACCAGTTCCTGGTTCCAAGACGTGCTGTCGCAATAGTTCATTGGCATTCATGTCCACCCTTGTCATTGCTCCACTTGCACTAGTTGCAATCTCTACGGGTTTGTTTAAGTATGCCGCCATTTCATCCCATGCCTGTTCGATCCAAAATCCAAAAGGATACGAGCTTGGTTGTTGCCAATTCACCAAACGCGCCACGGGCGTCGTCCAGACTCCTTCAGCGACCATAAATGCGTGTTGCTCTTGTCTGAATACCAAGGCTTGCTCGAATGACAATGGATCTATAACCAAATCTTCTGGATAAGCACTCAACTGTGTGTTGAGTTGGCTTAACCAAACATCCACATTTTGATTGACCATGTCGGACAATTCTTGACAAAGTCGGTTTTCGGCCAATTCTTCTAACCGACCACGAAACATCTCTTCTAATTGATCCAGTGTCTATACAACATATGAATGGATGCGCAATGATATTTATGTGTGAGTAACAACAACGATATACATGAACGACGGCGCTACACTACCAAACCAACCACAGCAGCACTTACCCAACCCCAAAAACCACCATTCGAAAACTCAATACCATCAATGTTGACCGTGGGATTGCAGCTGACCACAGAGCTTTGGAGAGGTGGAAACATGTTAAAATCGGGAGATTCAAAAACCGTTTCGGTAGTGACTGCATTGCTTCTTGATTTGACATTTAAATCTCCGCTTCCATTGACAATCAGAAATCCTCCAAAATCGTACCGTGCTGTACAATCCATGTGCAATCCACTGATAGATGTTTGAACTATGATTTGTTGGACGCTGGTTTGTGGTACCGTGTCAACGTTCATGGTTCCGATTTGCAAGTGCGTGCATTCCAAATCTTTGATTTGAAGCGTCAATCCGTTGTTTGTCATTTCACTATCCGGTAGTTGAATGATCGCATTGTATAAAATACTGTTCAAGGTTTGCCAGTCTTGTTCTTGTTGTAATTGTCTAGCGTGTAAAAAAGGTGTAGTAAAAGTGGTACTCGTTGTTGTAATATGGAGGGATGCCGGGCATACCAGCACGGGTAGGTGCAACAGGATGAAGAACAGAAATATTCGCCATGATAATCCTGTCGGCGAGCATCGTTGCGGCTTGTGATGAGCCATTTTTGTTGCTGCTACTGCTGCTGTTGTCAGGTGGGTTGATGAGTGCATCATGAGATGTGGCTGAATGATTTGCAAGCAACAATCAATGGTATGCCTGTCTTTGTTCCATGGTTCTATCGTACCAAACGTTATGCTCTATCTACTGGCTCCAGATTTCGTTGCAGTCCAGGGAAATTCAATTTTTGCGAGAAAACAAAGAAAGATCGCACACTTTTCGAAAACCACTGTGGTCTACATTGTACCGTGTGATTGCCGGTTAGTTCTACAAATTCGGATACTTTTATTGCATAATAATAATTTGTCGTGTTACGAGTTCGGTTCGACGGAAATACAACAAGGTGGAAGGATTTGCTCTGTCTGTCAACGGGTTCATCGAGTACTTGGACGCTCACTCTATTTCAAGGATAAATTTCAAGGATAAGAACGCAGATTTTTCTAGAGAGTTCCGAACGAAGTCAGAATCCCGAATCCATAATCAACACAACAATCATCACCTCACTTCAATTTTGGTGCTATAAAAAATCCAACGAATGGATCATGGCGACACGCTCGATGATGGCAATCACATTTCTACTCTCTCGATTATTACTGCAAGCATTCGTGGGATTTGTCATTTTTTCTTTGATAGCAACAACAACAACAGTAACAGTAACCTCGGTAGATGGTTTGAGCATGCAAATTTCACAACAAAAGCAGCAGCAGCAGCAGGAGCAGCAGCAGCAGCAGCAGCAGCAGCAGCAGCAGCAGCAGCAGCAGCAGCAGCAGCAGCAGCAGCAGCAGCAGCAGCAGCAGCAGCAACAGC
>Ga0100391_1001453_pt1 | contig 26402 bp, 15 predicted proteins | sample CryGeymeta201515_FD_81541 | JGI IMG/M metagenome (GOLD analysis project Ga0100391, IMG submission 81541) | Groundwater microbial communities from Crystal Geyser aquifers in Utah, USA - Crystal Geyser metaG 2015-15 | ecosystem: Environmental > Aquatic > Deep subsurface > Groundwater | place: USA... | reverse complement strand
TTTTATTTTGGTTAAAGAAAAAAAGTACACCTTTTTCACCGTTTAGGGTTAGAATTAGTACACCTTTTTCACTGGTACACCAAAAAAGTACACCCAAGTACACCTTTTTCACTGGCCCCTATTTTATTGTGTTCAGGTGTTTATCGAGCTATTAGTAGCTACTACTAGTAGTAGACCCTACTTCTTGTCTGACAGTATCCTGCAATGTTGCATAGTCTATCACGAGTAGTACGTATTGCGGGATTTAATGGCCCAGAACACACGCCAGAGGCCTGAGAGCTAGCTAATGATAGGCCAGCGTAACCCAGAACTTGACGGGAGTCCATTGCTTTGGGGATTTGGGGCGTCAATTGGACAGGCGCACCTAACCTGTGGACCTTGAAATATCTTTCTTCAGATAGATCAAAATTTTGATTGCCTCGTCTCTGACTTGGCCATGCAAAGAAAAGGTAAAACTAGCGATGTCGTGATCTGACAGACACTGCTCGACAGAGTCCACCAATTTGTCGTGGAACCATGGATGGCATGATGCAACAATCCGCTGTCACAATGACATCATAACAACGCCGGTGCGATGGGCTGTCCAGACTGTCTTTTCAAGGGCTCGCGCTGGATAGGAAAAACTGCATGGACTTTTCAATGTTTTTTCCAGGCTCAATTCTTCCGTTTCAGCATCCTCCCACCATTCGAAGGTGTCTTTTGATGACCATTGGCGCAAATAAATAAATAAAAGATTAGGGCAGATCAAACGCATCCTGATTGGTACTATCAATTTTTGGTTCTCTAATCGATGATAATTTATTGTCAGACATCAACATGTTTAGATTTTTAAAAGATTAAAGAGATTGGAGTCATGATAGCACAGCGATCAGCGATGGAATGGATTCATACGGGAAACGCATGAATCGGTTAGCATCCCATTCAGGGAAGCAAACCGGCAGCCATGAAGTCCAAGACAGTCTTGGAAAGATCATTGTCTGACTAGCTACTGTAGCTGCTAAAAAGTGTGGTCAAAATCCAACCTTGCATAAGCTGATTCATGCGCATAAAATTCAACGGAACCAAGATGTTGTGGTCAAGTTGCGCCAATTCACGCGATTGAATGTCTAGCTACGGACTGGAAAAATGTCACATCCCCAAGTATCGTCTTGCACAAAGCAAGTGTTGGAAGCAATGGCTTCCATTGCACTCATCGATGGCGGTGGCGATGATGGTGCTTTTGTAGAGGAGCTTGGAAATCGTTTTGTATCGTAGAGCTCTTGGAGATAAACTCCATCTAATTGGCCCGCAAGTTCGGTCAGTCTGTGCAAGTGTTCCTTGGCGGTGTGATTGGTATTAAATTCCAACACAAAGGGTATCATCATAATCCGCTGAACCGCCTGTTTCAGATGTTTCTTCCAGTCTTGTGCAACCCGCCAAGCAAAGCTACGAGTGGTACCCTGTGAGTGCTTGATCTTGTACGAGTATAGTTTCGGTGGTTCGTTCTTGTTGAGTCCCCAGAGGTATTTGTAGTTTCGTTGCTTGTACATGTGCAGATCCATTCCCACGTGGCGATATACACGTGTCTGACAACACAAAAAGAATAAAAGTGTCCACCATATGTACAGAACCAAATGAAATCCCCAAAAGCAACTCATCACGTACAACCAGTTTCCCCGATCCGGCAGTTGCGTAAAGATATCAAAGTGGTTCGTCACGCGAAGACATCGCAACTGTCCCTTGGCTTCGAGCGTTTGAAATGCCGTTTCGAAATCCAGATTACCCACCATGGGAGAAGCAAAGTTTATGCACGTGATGGGTTGTGGTTGCTCCTCCACTGTCAGACATTGTGTGGCGGCGGCCTTAAAACTAAAAACAGTCGCTAGAGCTGCTCCAAGAGAATGTCCCGTGGCGTAAATTTGGTAGCCAGGATATTGCCTTAAAAGCGCTCGAAGCCTGGATACAATTTCGGCAAATTTCGACACCCCACTGGCCTGACTTTTTGCATTGAACAGATACTGACAATATCCCGAATGAATGGCAATGGTGGTTGGCTGTTGTTGTTGTTGTTGTCCTCTCTGTTCACCAATAATGGCAGATTCTGATGCTTCGAATTCAAGGAGTGGATTCACTTGTTCTTTCAAAATATTGTTGGCGCATACGGTCCAATCTTTGTGCGTCGAACAGCCCCGAAACAGCACCGTAATTCTTCGACGGGCCGTATCGACGCATATCGCGTACACCAATTCGTTTTCCAGGTGCGCATCTTCCACAGCCACAATTTGAAAATCAACCAACGCCACACGACGACGACCATCCCCATCAAACGACGACGGAAAGAATTCTAGTTCTAGTTCCCTCGAGGACGACGACGACGACGTGGCTTGGATTTCATCCAGCACGCTCAAGTACATGGAGGTAGCATCCTTACCAATATAACTGCTCTCAATTTGATTTCGATGTCGAGCTACCAATCGGATAATATCTTTGGCCGAAATTGGTAGAGTCAATAGCTTTCGAAGAAGGTGTCGGTCGACGCGTTGTTCGCTAGTAGTAACAGAGCTGGGTGTTGATGATGGATGTGGTGGTGTTGATGCTGCTACTGCATTCTTCCAGGCGTCCGTATCCATGCTCTCACAACTATCCGTTGCATCTTTGGGCAGTTCAACAAAGTTCTTGTTGTTGTTGTTGTTGCAGCTGCTGCTGTCCAAATCTCCAAACAATTTCTTATCTCGAACCAATTGTCGCAAATCCACCAGACCGTACACGAGAATGGCCGACAGTAGCATATCTCGAGATTCTTCGAATACATTGGGAAAACCAGACAGTACAGGAGAATGAAGCTGAAATGATTCTGGCTCCTCTTGCAACAGCGATTCTCGTCTTCCACCATCAGGCGTAGCGGAAGAACAGCTGGTAGATATGTCGTTCAACTCCATTGTTGTTCGTTGCTGTACCTTTTGAGTTGGTAGATTAAAGCTGGGTCTTATAATAGTAATATGATTATTACTACGGTACAACCCGCAATATTATTATACTCTGCTCCTATTAACAGGATCTTCAAGCAAGCTTATCATTAAACGTTGCATTCTCGTTTGCAAGAAAACAGTCTACCATACTACTAGGTCTATCTAGTAAAGTTTAAAAAATAAATGAGAATAAAAATCGTTCAAAAAATGACAAGATAGGGGGTTGGTTACATCTTCTCTTCTACTATTATTAAACACCCAGGCTGCTAATTGCTAAGAATTCTATAGTTAAACCGATCTTCCGTCTTTTTGCCGGAAGGAGGTTTGGAAGATACACTACTACAGTAGTACACTAGATCTTGTGCATAGATTCATTGGCACATCATTAATAAACAATAGTCTACTCGAATAATAGATAGACCTAGAGACCCTCATCATCAGAGTAATAAATAATAATATCGAGTGTCCACACACAAAATAAATAATAAATAATATATCATCGGTACTTCGTTCAGTTGAGAGAATAGTAGTAAATTACACTCGAGTGACAATACTGAAGTATTCAACTCATTTGGATAGAATATTCTATTAAAACGAACCTCACTGCAAAGGACAAAAAGCAAAACTAATCTCCATCACAAAACCAATCGCAATATTCCGAGGAAGTGAAATTTAATACTACTAGCCTTTACAAATAATAATAATAATAATGACTTCTTTTCTTTCGCCTCCGAGCGATCCCAGCAAGGCAGTGGTCATCTTGGTCGATCCGTACAGTACAGGATGCTTGATCGCGAAGGAAATAAATTTGAGAGGATATCCCATCCTCGCTCTTTGGACCAAGGGATTTTCTCCGGAAATGAAGATGCACGTCCCTACGGCATGCGGTACCATGAACTATCTTGCCCAAGTGGACGAGCCGAACGAGGGTGGTCTGAAAGCTGTCAGCGATGCCATTGCGACCGCCATTGGTCCAGATAGGAAGGTCACTGCCTGTCTGGCGGGTGGTGAAGCGGGTGTCGATCTGGCCGACGCCTTATCCGAATATCTGGGCCTCTTGACGAACGGCACAGGCATTCCCAATCGTCGGGACAAGAAGATCCAACAAGAATTAGTTCGTAAGATGGGTCTCCGTTCCGTCCGCCAAGCTGGTGGTAATAAATTAGAGGATGTGGACGCCTTTTTGAAGACAGAAACGTATCCTGTTGTTTTAAAGCCCAATGAATCTGCTGGGTCAGATGGAGTGAAATTGTGCCATACTTATGAAGAAGCTGTTGAGCATTTTCATGTCCTCATGAAAAGCCAGATGGTCAACGGAGGAGAAGTTCCCAGTGTTCTATGCCAAGAATTTCTCAAGGGCAAGGAGTATGTGGTGGACCATGTTAGTCTGGATGGACTCCACAAGACCATGATGGTATGGGTCTACGACAAGCGCCCTGCCAATGGATCTGCTTTTGTTTATTATGGTTGCTCCCCTGTACCTTCTGACAGTCCAGAGGCCAAGATTGTTATTCCATACATCCGTGGAGTCTTGGATGCCTTGGAATTGAAGAATGGTCCATCTCATGGTGAGGTAATTATTACAGAGGATGGTCCTTGTCTCGTAGAGATGAATTGCAGAGCTCGCGGGGGAGATGGAAATTGGAGACCTCTTAGCAAAGCTCTCAATGGTGGATATTCTCAAGTAGAAGCTGCTGCAGATGCCTATTTAGATCCATTTCAGTTCAACTTGCTTCCTGATGAGCCACCGACGCCTTTCAAGAGTTCTGGAGATGAAATTATTTTTGTTTCCTATTCGGAAGGAACAGTCAAGGCAACCCCTGGGTATGACATGATCAAGAAATTGCCATCCTTTATTTCTTTGGAAACTGGTGTCAAGGTAGGATCCAAAGTCACACACACTGTAGATTTGGTAACTGGAATTGGCAGTGCTATATTGATGCACCCTGATGAAAAAATCCTGCAGAGAGATATCGACTTTATCCGCCATATGGAAGAATTCAATGGCCTATTCGATTATGAACCCAGGCAAAATACCTTGACTAATCCAGAGATAGGTGTACACCGCCGCGTGCAAAGCTCCATTGCTGGTCCGCAAATGACGCGTCATATGAGTATGGACAGACAGTTTGGATTTGGACCGAATCTAAAGAAGCGCATGACTTCCGTGGATGCCAGCAAGGAAGTTGTTGTGATGGTGGATCCTTACAGTACGGGTTGTGTTGTTGCTCTAGAATTCATGAATCGAGGATATCACGTAATTGCTTGCTGGAATAAGAATCTAATTGCTACCATGAAGACCCACGTCCCACTCCTCTGTGCCGGTAAGACGAATTTCAAGTACTACAAGGAAGTTGATGAAGGAGGAAGCCTTTCTGAAACTGTGGATATAGTCACCAAAGCAGCTGGCTCCTATAAAGTCATTGCGTGTCTAGCTGGGGGTGAGAGTGGTGTGGACCTAGCAGATGAACTCAGTGAGGCGCTCAAGGTCCGAACAAATGGAACCGACATCCCCAACAGACGCGACAAAAAGCTTCAGCAGGAATTGTGCCGCAAGGCAGGATTGAGATCTGTGAGACAGGCAGGTGGTAGCAAGTTTTCTGAAGTTGAGGATTTCTTGAAACGAGAGGCCTTTCCAGTAGTGCTCAAGCCAACAGCCTCCGCTGGCTCAGATGGTGTCAAGCTGTGCCACACTTTTGACGAAGCAAAGGAACATTTTGATGTTCTCATGCATAAACAGTTGGTAAATGGTGGTGACAACTCATCTGTTCTCTGTCAAGAATTTCTCAAAGGAAATGAGTACATTGTGGATCATACCAGCAGAGATGGAGAGCATAAGACTAACATGGTCTGGATCTATGACAAACGCCCAGCAAATGGTTCTGCTTTTGTCTACTATGGTTTGCTGCCAGTGGACCCCAATGACCCTACTGCCCGTATTTTGATTTCCTACATGCGCCGTGTGCTTGATGCCATTGGCATCAAGAATGGACCAACTCATGGAGAGGTCATTATGACTAACGATGGCCCATGTCTAGTTGAAATCAACTGCCGTGCCAATGGAGGAGATGGTTCCTGGGTTCCACTCGCACAGGCTCTCACAGGTGGAGTTTGCCAAGTTGAAACAGTGGTGGATGCATATACTGATGCAAAGCAATTCCAAGTCACACCTAGTGTACCTCCAACACCTTTCAAGGCATCAGGACAAGAAGTTTACTTGGTGTCTTTTTCCAGGGGAACTGTGAAGTCTTGTCCTGGATTTGAAGAAATCAAGAAATTGGATAGCTACTTTTCTATGGAATCTGCCATTTGTCCTGGCAGTGAAGTTGACTACACCATTGATTTAATCACTTGTGTTGGAATTGTAACCCTCATCCACGATGATCCACTAGTATTGAAGAAGGATATTGACAAAATTGGTGACTTGGAAAAAAACAATCTTCTCTTTGAGTATGAAGGTGGTAATGGTGCCAACATGAAATCTGCCCGTAGTGGAGAAGACCTTTCTACCGGTGTGACGATTTCCCGAAGTGAATACTAGAAATGGGACAGGCATTAAAAGCAACATAAAAATTTTAAAGAGTGAGGGATAATCTATTAATTCACACACACACACTGTCTCTTTAAACACGTCTCGTCGTAGTACTGTAACCTTTGATTGGGATATCCATGGAATTGGTTTCTCTAGTTGGAAGCAGATATGGATTGGTTTCATGCGATTTTCAACTTCCGCCAGCCGGTCAATTTCAGACTTTTGCGTGAAGTCCTGCAATTCGACAATTATTCGTCAAGCAAAATCCTAAGCATACTCACTTTTGAGTATCAAACAACGCTGCCCCTGGTCCGACTAGGAAAATGCCACCAATAGGCCATGTCGATCGCATGATACCACGCTTTAGCAACGGCGACAGTGGTTCGGTGCCGCAAATCATTCATGGTTTCCTGACAAATGAGATGCCGACCGTGGAAAGATTCGAAGCGGAAACATTCACGACCAATGAAGTGAAGCAAGTACCTCCCATCGCTAGCCCCAATGAGCTGCCGAGAAAATCTGAGCTTAAGAAGCGAAAGAGCATCTCCAGCTCCTCTTTGGGGGGAGTGTTTGATGACGCCAGCGAGGATTTTGAGCCAATGGAGCAAAAGTCACGATTTGTTGTTGGAGCAGATGGTGGACCAAGCTTGATATCTCTTGAATCGTTGATAGCTGCAATGCAATTTGATGACGCGTCGAGCTATAACAACTCAACTGATGCTAGCTCTAAAAATGCTTCGGGCGAGAGTGTGTACGATAGTCCTGCTTCAAATAATCGTTCGGACAGCTTAATGGCCAGCGAAGATCGCAATCATCGACGAGAAGGCAATATTCTGAACATTAAAATCCAAGATTGTACGAGTGATGATCCCTCCGTTGTTGATCATGTTCGAACGGAATCTGCTGGGCAGTTCGACGATGCGAGTGATGATGGTTTGCTGAACGCGTAAGGCCCAATATTCATTGTACGAGGCGAGTTCTTCACGACAAAAGTGATTTTAGGAACAACAAGAACTCAACGAGAGCAGATCATTGTGCTTGGTAATTTTTGCCGCCTCTTGACTACCTATAACATGAACACATTATTTATTTTCACCTCGTATCTTCCCATATATCAACCGTGAATAGTATCCGGTAACAGTTTTCCTCAACGTCTTGCGCCAGTACAGCACAGAGACCTTTCGGTGCAAGCGTTGCGCATCGTTTCGGTTAGGTTCCTTCTCGTCTCATTTGTCGCATTACCCACTTCTGTTTTAGTGCCCTCTAAATGCGCACGATACGACTGTATATATCATTGGCAACCTACCGTGGTTCCAAAAGCGAATGTGGACCTTTCCGCTTTGGTCATCAGAAAGCGATTATTTCTTATTTCATGAAAAAATAGATTCAATGAACATTAAAAAACTACCAAAGAGGTTCACTAATAATACAGTACTGTTGGTCAAGTAGCTAGTAGTCTACTAGTAGTAGTAGACTAGTCTACTCAGTAGTTACTAGCTAGTAGAGAACCTACTGTAGTTAGTTTCGCTGAGTCATGAATAATAGGGAGACGCATATTGTTCCCTTATAAAAAAAAATATCCAACATTTTTTTCGTATTTTTTTTTCAAACATCACACTCTTTAACATTCAACATCACACAACAACATATTCTCGCTGCGTTTCGTCACAGCCAACAAACCAACCAACCCATTATCATAATAATATATTACTACTATATTATTATACAGCCTCCAGGTTTTCATTTTCTTTAAAATTCTTTATGATATTACAAAAAATGATGTTTGTGGCTAAATTTGTACGAATAGCTTCTTCATCAATCGCCGTTTTCTTCATTTTGTGGATCCCTCCTTCATGCCAAGCTTTCACAACATGCATCCCCTCGACATCATCACCAACAGTGCCGTCGTTATCGTCGTTGGTTACTATAAGTACTACTACCACACAAAAATGCACGAACCAGCAGCAACACTTCATCAGAATCGAATCAATCAAAAGCACAAGACAACTTTCACACTTGCATGTTTTTCCTATTACCGACATGATGACGACAACGGGAATTGACGGAGGCGGCGGCGGCGGCGGCAATGTTGCTACAGTGATGGGTGGAATGACACTGTTGGTTGTGGGATGGTGGTTCGTAGACGCGTACGTAATGAATGGTGCCGAGAATCGACTGCGAGGTAAGATGCAACAAGAAGAAAGGGAACGATATGATCGCTACCAAGCCGAACGTGCTCGAAAGGCTTACATTGAACCTAAAGACTATTGGACAGAGGACGAATTAAAACCGTACGATGGAACACTGGATGATGAAGAGGGTCCTATTTTATTAGCCGCCGATGGACTGGTATTCAATGTATACAAGGGACGCAATTTTTATGGTACGGTGTTTCAAATAATAGTGTTTTTTGTCTGTGTCAAGTGTGTGTTCTTTGTCTTTCACAATGCTTCATATCTTGACAAAAACCAAATAATGTGCATCTCACTCCCCCATTTGCATGCCTTTCTCTACTAAATATTCCATAATACTTTACAACAGGACCCGGTGGCGAGTATCATTTGTTTGCCGGGCGGGATGCAACACGATTTTTGGCCAAGACCATTGTAGAGGAAGAAACTCCCGAAGAAGCGGCCAAACCTTTGACCATGGGAGAGAGAGCTGCATTGGCGGGATGGATGTTCACCATTAGAAACAAATACGAAGTGGTGGGAAAGTTGAAAGATTTTGATCCTAGTACCACGTCAATGAAAGCGTTGTAATCAACCAGCACCCATCCAACCAATCAGCCGGCACACATCATTGCATTTTGGGGGCAAAAGTTGGAGGTAGGCGAGCGGGACACGAATTTGCGAAAACGGTTGGAGGCAGGCGAGTCTTACACAGCGTGCAACAGAGATCATTCAGGGTTACATATAATTCCTGAGACTTAATATTACCATGACAAACGCAAAAATGGCTGAAATTGGCCACACAAAGTCGCTGCGAGGATCTCCTCTTTTCTTGATTTGAAGGCAAGAAATCCAAACATAAAGTTAAACGAGAGATCTAGTTGGATTCGCACCAGCATGACGATACTACAGTATTAATAATGTACGAGACGCAGATCTGCCTATTGTCCTTTTTGCGGCCACCAGGCCATGGTTGGATTCTGGTCGTTGCCATATAGGTTTCCTTGGAACTGGGAAGAATGTTCGTCCAGATACGACGAACGCTCAATCGAGAACGTCCGCTTTGCTGCTCATTTTTCAAGGTATGTCGGCATTGATGCGTACTCTTTTGCATTGTTGGTCGTTTGTCTCTGGGTCCCCAAGGTGGCCAGAGACTGGTATGCCTGGCCTTTTCATGACTGCGACCCGTTGGATGCCACTGCTCCATGTCAGTAGGGCATGAAAAGGCTCATGATCGAATCCGGTCGGGGCTAGTTTAAAAAGACATTTACGATATCGAAATCACAACATCATAGCCAGCATGATCTTGTATTGTCTACCGACACTCCTTTGATACTTCTGGAGATCGTACTTTGCTAAGTGCAGTTTGTACGGAATCATGGACTTGTTGACAATTCCATTTGCAGCCATGTCACACGTCCGCCTCTGGGTTTACATGCTGCTTTGCATGGCAACTATTCCTTAGCTTTGTCAATCACGAGCAAATAATGGCAGTATTTTCTTTTACTTATTTGGCGTTTTCTCTGACGGCTCTATTTTTGTTCGAAACAAGGAAGACCTAGCGCACGCAAAGCAAGCTTGGTGTCGGCTTTTATTTGTAACTTGTGCGAAAATGAAGGGTGCTGTATGAACACTTCTGTGAGTATTTTCGCCGTCGCCATCTTTGCGGTGGTCGTGGTCACGTTTTGGATCGACAGGACGCAGTTTCCACAATGAAGACCACCAACAAAACCACTGAATCCGACGAGACAAAAACATGAATTGATGGAAAGATCACGATCGCTCGCTTGCCTTCGTCGTCTGACAAAGCTAATTCATAGACACCAACTCAAAGTAAAATCAAAAGAAAAGCAGAGTGCAGAAATCTTTGGCGTGGACATGAACATATCAATCTCTTCTGGCTAAACTACTTGTCTTGTGAGGATGTCGAAGATTCCGATTCCGGACATACCGCATTTAATTTCTCCAAACTTTCCCCTTCGCATATCTCTTCAAATGACGAGCAACAGCTGCCGCTCATATCATGAAATTCCGATGATTGATCCTCAAAATCTTGCTTGTGAAGATTTGCCTCGTAATAGTCAATGGCCTCCTCTCCACCACCACGCTGCACATGAATGGTGTCCATACCATCTAAGTCAATTCCCAAGCGTCCATCTGGCATTGCGTCCAAAATGTTTGAAAATCTGTAGCCAATGTGCAGATTACGGTAATCATAGACACTGAGACCATAGACATTGCTTGACCCTTTAGTACCGGACATGGAGACAATCAACTGTTGGAATTGCACATGCTCGCGGATGAATTCAGCTGTGCAAGCCTCTCTTGGCCATTTCCCTCGAAAGTCTCTGACCATGCGGCAAGCTTCTGCAGATAATATCGGCGACTCCGCGTTCAATTCATGGCGTAGAGTCCAGATTCGCTTGAAAAAGGGATGCGTTTCGCACTGAAGCTTGAGGCTAGAGAACAGCTTTTTGCCACCGGTGCTGTCTTCAACAACACAGATTGCCTTCTGTCTAGGTCGTTCAAGTTCCTTTTTGTCTACCGTGTCTCTTTTGTCATGAGACTCCCTACGAATCAATTTCTTCTTCATGACAACACTTTCTATGGCGGCCTGGCTAATTACGGAAACACGTCGCAACACGCTATTCCTTTCGCCTTTTCTCTCTCCTTCTTCTCCTTTTTCCATTGACGCTGGATTAGCAATGAAACTTCGACGAAGAAAACTTCCATTACTTCCTTTCTTTCTATCTCCTGTTGTATCTTTCAATGCGGACTCATGATTCGAGAACGTCTTAGCAACCGGGAAAGTTACCGAATACCCACTCGATCTTAAGTTATTTGTCACTTTTGTGCGAAGAAAAAGGCTAGCAGACTCCTTCATGTTGCTCAACACATTAGCTGTGGGATTCAGCCTGGCTTTCCTGTTGCCCTCCTTAGCCCTTACACTCGCCACGACGTTTATTTTGGCATTGGAAATTTCACCGTCGTTATCTGAAAACATTGAATTGGCGACTCGAAACTCAAGAACAGGGCATGGAAAACGCGTCTGCTTTCTTTCTTCTTTCGTTACTGGCGTGTCTTCTACTTCGTCACAGTGGTCATCGTCGCCGTTCACGAGCATGACTCCAGACCCGAATCGAATGGTCATGCGCTGGCTGTACCGAACTGGAGCAGTCGACTTGGCTCTTGTCATCTTACCTACAATGACGGCCCCGCAAAAAGATGCAAAGAGCACGCCTACAAATGACTCCAATGACAAGATCAATTTCATGAAGGCACATTTCACGAACGCTACGCTCTCGTCTTCTACGGGTTGAACTTGTGGGTGTACTAAACCGTAGCCCACGGTGCTAAAGGTTGTCCAGCTCAACTGGTAGGCATCAATAAAATGTGATCCAGCCTCTTCAAAATCGCGTTCATCTGGCGAAAACCGAAGGCAATAAGGCTCATAGGATGCGCCCAGGTATATAAAAAGGGCAAAAAGGCAAGTCAGAGCCCAGAAAGCGAAAGCTTCCGAAATGAGAACAATAGCAACGTTGGAACGCAAGGACCAAATCAAATAAGTCGTAAGAGGTCCTGGGTTGACCGTTTGCGATTGTTGAATTGCGTGTGACTTCAAATGCTCCTTATACTGTAGAAGTGTTCGAAAAACGCGGCGAAAATGAGATATTTGCAAGCTTCACGAACACCCACAAAATAATTGTGCCATGAATACGCACCCCGGATGCACGGATCTTTGATTGCAGTCGGTATTGAGGACCATCATGGTCAGTTTCAAGGTGCATTGTGGATTGATGACCACTTTCTCTGGCCGTGCGAAAGGCAACTTTTCTTCGCCGTTCAGTAGGGTCCATTGCCAAGGGGTAATCAATAATACGCTGGCAGACTACTTCTCGAAGCGTTTCACCTCCAGTCTGTAAGTCCGTATTTCGACGCTTGCGGATAACTTTTGCATGATAGTGGGATTGCTCACGCGAAGCTCCAAAGGCAACCGACATACGGTTTGTAAGAGGGCTGCCGCTAGGCATAGATGCCTCATCATTTCGAAATGAGCCTCCACGAATAAACCCCATTGATTTGGCCCTCTCCCCCCGATGTCTGGCTACTGGATCGGTTAGGTTAGCTTCCATGTTACCAAATTTCTTCAGGGAACGAGAAGAACTCCCTGCAGGCATTCTTTTGAATTTAGACTGCTTAACGCCACGCCTTCGACTGGTTTGCTCCAATATATTGTCGGGTAATTCGTCAAAAGATCTCGTAGAGCTCATTCTGAGCAAGCCTCGTCCCCGCCCTCTACCCCTTCCAACGCCCATAGATCGTCTTTCAGCAAGCCGATTTCTTCCTCCTGCACTGTTGTCGGCACCCAACAAATTCTTATCCCGGCTTCTGACGGATTCTAATTTTTCGTTTTCCCCCGTGGTCTGCGATCGCGATTGTCCTCTTGTCCGAGGCGACCTCTGTCCACATCCTCTCCCAGCTGCTGATTGTGTTGCGAATCCCCTTCCAGGCCCCCCTGTTCGATGGCTCGTTCGAGGGCGGCTGTTACTGTTGATGTTTTTAATCTTTCCTTCCTCGACACTATTATCTTGGCTTAATGATTCGCTCCAGCTATCCATACGGCTACTAGAGGACACATCGAAGCTATCGTGGTCGTTGTTTACGCCATCTACACGAAGGTGATCGCTCCCCGACAAAAGGCCCGTTGCAGGGGCTCCGGGTGCAACTTTTATACTCTCATCCAAGGCGACATGACCAGTCCTCGCGCTTCCATCTCTAGCAGCCTTCAAGAAATTCCTCATAAATACATCGCTCTGGCTATGGTCGAGTTCTTTTAACTTGGCAAAAGGAGCTCTTGCTGGCTGCGCCTTTGCGCAGTTCATAGTATCGTCGTCATCGTCACTGTCATCATTATCATCACTATTAGAAGATATTCCTACCTTGAAGTCAGCTCCATTCTCCTGCAAGTGTTGACTAGCAGACCGTCTTGAGCCCAAGGAAGATAAACTGGGTTCTTCTACGCGAGAGTTTTTTGCATCTTGTCGGCCAGCTGGTCTAGCGGCATCCCGTGCCGTGGAACTGAACAAAGCATCAGGCTCAGATGCACCACAGTCAACAGAATTCTTCATTTCGTTCGCAGAACTATCGCTGTTGTAGTCGTCACCTCTCTCGATATTTCTTGGATCTTCCGTGGTTGACTCGGACTGGAATTCTCTCTACTCTCTACAGAGATATCGATAAAGCACTTTTTGGAACTTTTCTTCCCCTTTGCTTTGGGCTCCTTTCTTGGCTCGCTTCTCGTCTCTTTGAATAGTAGCTCCCAAGCAATTGTGTTGTATCTTTGCTGTTATATACAATTAGTTAAACGGCATGTCTGTATTATCCGTGCTCACGTTGAAAAGTATGTTTAATGAATTGCTTCTTTTATTATTAGACTAGTAGTAGTCTAGTCTAGTCTACTCCTATTAATATTTTTATGTTACCATTAGAAGCAAGCACCGAGGAGTCATGAGTGACTGGTTCGGGTGGAGTACAGACCTCGACTCAAATCACTCACAGTAGAACTGACCACACCGGGAGTACTAGCTAGAATTACCATAATATATCCCGAATTATTTTTATAACAGAGCAGGTTCTTCGTCAACCCTCAGTGATTTGGATTGTTAAAAGGTGCGGCTTCCTCTTCCTAAAGCCAAAATATGGGGCTCGTCAAGCTACTAGATACTCAGTGCTGTACTGTACTATGTGTAGGTACAGTACTACTTGTAGTAGTAGTACTCGAGTACTAGCTAGTAGCGGCGGCTAGACCTACAGTACTACTAGCTAGGAGTAGACTAGTACGAGTAGTAGCTACTGTACTACAGTACCGTGTGCAACGATAGCAGTCAGGGAGAGTCTAGTTAAAGTCGCATACTTGATCGTAAATCTCAAGTTGAGCTCGAAAACGGACGATGAGCCACTGCTACTACTAGCTAGCTAGTAGACCTATCTAGTAGTAGCTCTAGCTAGTAGCTACTCGGAGTAGCTAGCTAGTAGTAGACTCTACTACTAGCTAGGTCTAGTAACTACTAGCTACTAGTAGAAGTAGACCTACTGCGCCGTCCACTCAAAATAAATAACACAGCTGTAAATAATGCAAGGACGTTTCTTGCCCTCTACGTTCTCTCCAGTCAGATAGATTTAGTTAGGCCATAGGGAAAGAAAAGGAAAGCAAGATTAAGCGACGATACTGTTTGTGGGCTCCAAAAGATGCGGATATCCTTCCATTTCCGCTTAAATAATATTCCATCTTCCGAGATATCATGGCATCCACTCATCAACATAATGGAGATACTAAAGAGAGTATGAATACGAACACTGGCACTGCTGACAAATTGGAATCACCTCAGGTGGCAGAGGCAATGTCATGTGAGCATCACTATCCCAATTCCAATAACAACAAACGCATACAGCGCCCACATAGAGCCAAAAGGATTAGGAAACGCCCAAAGTCCGAGTCGGAAGCCAACTCTAATCTCACCATTCAAACCACGGTCCGACGCTTGGAAATGAACGGAACTCCACTGTTGGACTACAAGGATGGAAGCAATCAGTATTGTCGTGTCATACATCCTTATCTCTACACATTTGCGTCGTTCTGTAAAAAGAGGTGGATTGGTAGGACAGTTTTGGATGTTTACTCGACAGAATTTGGAAGCTATCCGGAATCTTATTATATTGCTGCCATTCAGCAAGGCCGCATATTGGTGTCCGATCAAAGAGTGGATCTTGATTACAAAATTCTAGAGAAAGATGTCTTGACGCATATGGTCCATCGGCACGAACCAGCCGTTGCTGTTTCCGTTTGTCCAACACTACGAATGAAGAACAATGCAACTGGAACAAACAATAGTGAAATGAGTCACGTCGACGACTTTGAGCCAGAACCGACATCACTAATCACTGTTGTAGACGAGACGGACGATCTGCTCATTGTGGACAAGCCCGGCACCCTCCCGGTACATCCCTGTGGCGGCTATCACTTAAATTCACTAATACGTATCCTTGAGGAAGGCAACACTGCGAATGGGACAGTTACCATTCCCGACACCGCCAGCAACTCACAAAAGCAGTTTTATACGATTCATCGACTGGATCGGTTGACCAGTGGTCTTGTCATTTTCGCCAAGTCGTCGATGGTGGCCAAACACTGGAGTGAATGTATTCGTCAGCGAGACTGCCAGAAGTATTACCTCGCAAGAGTTAAGGGCAAATTCCCACTGAACGCTCGCCAAGATTTGCCGCAAATCATGGCCAACCAAGTAGTTCCCGTGGATGGGGAATGGTCCGTTGATAACAACAATGATTCCGACAATGCTGCAGCCTCGGATGGCGCTAGATTGTTGAGGAATGCACATGCACACTGCTATTGGATAACAAATGGGTCTGGGGAAACTGTCTTGGATAATGTGTCGCTACGGGATCTAGCAGATGCTGAGATTTCCAATCTAGATTCAATTCTAGATAGTCTAGATAATTTCCACATCAGTGACGACATCAACAAACACCAAGGACTGCGGTGGCTTCATTTGGCGTGTCCCACACGTGCTGTCGAACCAAAACACGGTATTTGCGCTGCGGGGACCTTTTCTGATTTGGAAGACGAGCAGTACATCAAAACTGTTAAAACGGCCTCAACATCGTTTGCTGTGATCCGGTACGATGATACCACCGATTCGACGCTGGTGCTATGCCGACCGGTGACGGGAAGAACTCATCAAATCCGTTTACATTTGCAGTATCTTGGACATGCAATTGCCAACGATCCCAATTACGGCGGCGATATTTGGTATGGCAACCCTACCGGACAAGCAGCTTGTGCCAAGGCACGAGGCATACTGAACAAGACTATCACAACAGAGTCTAATACAGCTTCTACCATGAAACATAAAAGCGTATCTTACGAGCCCGTATCTGAGCAAGAAATCGAACAAGGTTCTCACCTACCAAAACAGCAAAACGAAGAGTCCGTTGATGCTTTTATCCAACGAACATGCGTCTGGTGTGCTCGTTACAAAGGTAGAGATGTGGTGGAGAATAATATGCTGGAATTTCTCGTACGAAGTCGTGGCATTTGGTTGCACGCGTTGAAGTATTGCATTGGACAGATTGGTCAAGGCGAAGATGACGGTAGGAGCACCAACAAAAGGATGTGTAGCTTTCAAACCGAATTACCCTCGTGGGCCAAATAAACTACTGCAATACACAATTAGAGAACAATCAATCAAAGTATTGAAACAGTTATAATTTACATTCATTATCATTAACTTTCAAAACGCCACAGAATAGCTGAATGCGAAAAGTGCTTTGAAGAGAAGAAGAAAAAGCAACAAACACGGACTCTTCATCTTGTGTCTGCTATTATTCGGGACTCACTTTCTTAGCATCGTTTTTCGGGACGACCTTGGCTTTTGTTGGAGCAGGTGTCGTCAAATCAATTTTGTATTCTTCGGCAAGATTTTTCATATTCGTTACCACGTTGCTCGTCTCGACAATTTTATTCCTTTCTTCCAGCTTCGTCGCTTCCAGGGTCATCATTTTGATTAAAACTGGCATTATGTCCTTCCAGGCACCATTCACAATCGCTTCCAAGAGATTGCAAAGATCGGTGGCATGGCTTTCGTAGGCCTCCCTGGCCAGTGCTAATTTTTCTTCGTTTCTCTTGTACTTGTCCTCGGCATCACCATCTACCGGCTTGTCTTTTTCCAAGTCCTTCTCTCGGGATTTGGTTAAATTTGCCACCTTTTTTTCGTAGTGATCCAACGTATTCTTGAGATCTTTGGCCTGCTTTTGACTGGCGTCGACTCTCGTTTGAACAATTAGCTGCCATTCGTGAACATAGTCCAAACTGTTCTCGAGAAATTTTTCGCTGGCTTCCTTTTCCTTCTTTAATACATCCTTTTGAACTTTAATGGCATTGTTATCTTTGATAGTAATGGGAGAATTTTTCGTCCACTTGGCAAGCTCATCGAGGACCTGTATTTGTCATTCACATAATATATGATGGAAAATGGCAACAGAATAATCGAGATGATGAGTATCAAGTATCAATGTATAAACATACTAATTTGATTTTACCATTATTTAAAGGTTCCCTGAGATATTATGTATTGTCTTACATCTCCTTGAGCTTGATCGTATTTCTTTAGAACAGATTGTTGATTCTTCAGAGCGGAAAGCAAAGGTTTGAATTCTTTTTGGAGAGCATCGTACTTTTCCGTGAATCCAGCAAGCTCACCGCTGCGCTTGGTCTTGGTCTCGGAACCTTCTGCCTCCGTTGAAAGCCGTTCTCCGATTCTTGTCTTTGCCATTGTTTCTTTCTTTTTTACTTAAATTTCGTTAATACGTTTACGTAGCAGTAATCTTCTGTTTCTGTTTCTGTTTTTAATGCCGTCACTATTTTTTGTGAGCTTCAAGGGCTACAACTTCTTTATTTGTTTGGCATCACAGGAGGGGAGAGAGAGAAAGTAGTCATCCCTCTGGTTTGGTTTTGCCGGAAGGAACCGATCTGTTTATCATCAGATTATCGTGTCACAAAAGATGAGACATACTTGGAGTTCTCTTGGAGCTTCTAAAGTCATTCGTGCAGTTGGGAAGGCAACAAAAAAAAATAATGGACCTCCACCACTTACTAACTGTAGTACAAGTAAAATAACAGTCAAGGGAAAACAATTGATAGATACCAGGTACAAATCGAAATTGTCACCACCCAGGCAATGAACCTACTACTTTTCTAGTAGTACCACGGTGCTGGAACTACGTAAAAGTAGACTACGGAGTGCTAAATAGTAGACCTACCAGTAATCAGTCGTTAGTTGTGTGCCTTCGACAATACCCTTAACACTAAGGACACCAATTTGAGAGGTCAACAATTAAAACGAAAAAAAAGACAGCCACACACAGACAGACGCAAACCCCTTTGTCAGAACAACCATAATTTATAAAGAAAAGATACCAGTACCAATTACTACTGTGTTGTGTTCATAAAGAACACAGAGTATAATGACTACTAATATTCCGCAGAAACAGCATTGTAACTGTCCGGTTCCTGTACTTGTCGATCTCACAGAGGCGTACAATATCAAATACAACGATACCAAGCTTCCAACAACAGAGGAGGCGAAGGAGTCTGCATCATCTTCGCCACCTCCTCCTCCTGCTGCTGCTGCTGCTGCTGCTGCTGCTGCTGCTGCGAGTCTTGTCCTGGCTCAAAAGCAACTTTTGGAAAATCTGGAGCGATTCGGTTGGTCTCATGTTTTTTTGAACATAGAAAAGATACATCCCGATACTCCGATGGTACAGGGTTTCTGTAGTACTCTTTGGGGGAAGAAAAACAACAACAACAACCATAATCCCAAACAATCGATTGTCAAGCTTTTTGAACCGAACCGGTCCTTTCCGGACGCTATCTACCGAACAACCGAAAGTGGATCAGCAGAAGCATCCAATGCAGAACCTAAAAAGTCTTGGGAAACTCGAAGATGTTCACAATTCTTCACAACCGATGATGGCGATATCAATGTGAAGGATGCGACTGTTGCTACCACAACTACTAGTAGTACTATTAGTAGTGACAATAACAGCACAACGCAACAGGAACAGCCGCCAGGTCCAAATGCCCTGAAAGACGTGACTTGTGCACTCCATTCTGTGATCACAACCGTTTCATCGATACTTCTCCGACTACCCAACAACTTATTGGCACAGGAATCAAACCAATACGACAGTAATTGTTCGTCTTGGAGGAGTTGTTCTTGCCAATGCACATCTCAAGATCAGCAGCACACTAACAACAACATCATCAACACCACCAACCAGAATCCTTGCAACGTTGATTTATTGCGAGTATTCTATTATGATGTTGTGCCTCAACAACAAGGACACGATCCAATCTTGGGATCTTCTCCTCATACAGATTGGGGTTCTTGGACGGTCGTGTGGCAAGACCATGTTGGAGGATTGCAAACATGGTGCTCCGATTGTCAGAATTGGCAAACTGTTGAGGCACAATTGACAAATAATGATAATAATGACGACGACGACGACAATAACAATCTTGTACGATTTGTTATTCACGTTGGAGATACCACTAGTCTGGCATTGGCTCATGCTGCGACTGCTGTTGCTACCAAACCGATTACCTCCTCCACCAGCAACACCACCAGCACCAACACCACCACCAGAACAACAACAACAGTCAAAACAAAAGCAACAACCATCAGGAATCAACCAGACATACAAAGCAATCATTTTTTTCCATCACCCAAACACCGAGTCCTGTCTCCGATTTCCGAACCACGAGTATCATTGGTTTATTTTGCATATCCTCCTCCCGGTGAATCGTTAGAATCATTAAGTCGAGGACTTGAAGAATGGATTCAACAGCAACAACAACAAAAGCATCATCATCATCATCATCATCATCATCATCATCGTTATGATCAACAACAACGAGACGGTCACGGCAATGATGAAGAAAATGCTGTCAGAAAGGTAGTAGATTGCATTCCCTACTACTATGATCGGTATTATCTGCTTCACGATCAATCATCTCGCAGTCCTCGATCACAGCACGAACAACATACAAAAACAGCGCAACAAGTATTTCATGCAATATATTCTCGACCATTAGATCAAGTATTTGCCGAAAAATGGCAACAGGTACAGCGTGCCTAAAAGGGATCATCAGTACAGGGGGGTTTGTAGTAGGGTTTCAAAAATTAAAACGGAACCAATAATGCGGTTACATAAATTTCTCAACGACACCTCCACAGGCACTGAACGTTTTATCAAATGATCCTGTTGTAGTTTCCCATGCATTCTTCAGATCGTCGTAACGGGTCGTTATTTTCTTTTGTTGAGTATTCACCTTGGTAAGGGTTGATGTGGCAGCATCCATTACCGTAAAAACACCACAACCCGTTTCCAAAGCGGAACAACCGCATCCACCACCACCACCACCACGACGACGACGTTTCTGGGAAGATGATGATGATGATTGTTTCGATGGATTTTCTTGGTTGGTACTACTGCTATCGGTATCAATTATTGTGGTACCGACGGACGGCTGTTGACTTTTGTTTTTGTTACTATCCGGTGTCGTATTGACAGCAGGAGCTACAACAGGAGCAGCTGTGTATTGTTGTCCTACACTCTGCATCTGCTGCTGCTGCTGCTGCTGCTGCTGCTGCTGCTGCTGCTGCCATTGAAGAAACTGCTGATATTGACGTTGCTGATCCATAGCTGGATGTTGAACATTCATCATTCCCTGCTGTTGCTGTTGCTGTTGAAAATGAATGAACTGTTGGAATTGTTGCTGTTGCATTTGCCAGTTTCCCGTTGCCGCTGGGACGAATAACTCGGCCTTTTCCGTAGTGTTGTTAAGGTGGTAGCTCATGATGAATTGTTGATCAATTTTCCCCCCTAAAAACCCTTTTAATGGCAGCAGGTGACCCTTGAATACTGAATACTGAATACTCCTCTGTCGTCCTGAACAAAAGTCACAAATAATGAGGTTACCCTTTTTGGCGAATTTTCAAAGAGGGTCAGGGCGCTCTAATTTAAACTCGGTATGCGCTCACATAATGGACGTTGATATTTTTGTTATTCGAGCACAAAATCATTATTATTATTTACGAGTAATTTATTTTGTATCTGGCTGATGAAAGGTGAATAGATGCAGCCATTGCCCTATGACTAAATTACACCTCACAAAACATCATTGACAACAGCGCGCTGGATTCTTGTAGAAATTACCTCAGTGCCCTTCTCTCCTTCCACCAAGTACGTCTCGCTGGCATCTCCAGCACTGTCAATACTATCCGCTGCCAAACTCCAAATGTCATCAAATGCTCCTCGAGTGTACAAACTATTTCCTCCGAGGCTCTTTGTGTCGCCATTATATACGTTGCCATTGCTTGGCGAAGGAAAACTATCCGAACCCGAACCTGAATTCCAGCCTCCTTCTGATTCGTCCGAAATCATTGGCTGATCAGTGGTAGTATCCCATTGCCTCCAACAACTGAACAGAGACCGAGCATCGACTTCATTTTGGGAATCAGTGCTGCTTTCGTCACTATTGGAGCCAGTATGATTTTCGCTATTACTTCCCGTCGTAGTACCCTTGGTCCGTTTGGCTTGAGGTCCATCGTCGTCCTGTCGCTTGTAAACAGAATTTCCACAAGGCTTGCGGCAACACTCACTGATACTACCACAGTGACAACATTTGCTCACGATAAAAACAAGAACCGTCAAAATGGCCACAGAAAAAACAGCCACGGCAGACCATAGGAATATCTTCTCGTTCTTTTGTTCATTGTTCTTTGAGATCAATCCTGTCGGATTAAGTAGCGTTGGATCAAACATGTCTTCCAACCCATGCGTATTCTTCATCACTGCATGAAAGATATCCATTTCTTGGTTCCATCTAGCAACAGAGTCCGTGTAGTTGCCGTTCCAACTGGCTAGTGTTCCCACTACAATATCAACGTCCAGTAACAGGGCACTTGTGGCTGCTTCCATCTGATTTAGCTTTCTTGGAGGAAGATGAACCCGAGACGATGGAACAAACGAGGCCATCATGGACATTTGAGCTTTCCTTGACACTCCAGTAAGATCGGCCGATAGTTCTTGTTTCACCATGAATACATCAACAATAACGACGGCTTGTGCACCTTGATCAAGCTCCTGCAGGCGGAGAAATTGAGATAGGGTATTTTCCAACGTCTTGATTTCTTCTGCCGTTTCCAATAGGCGATAGACCCCACTCAATAGCACTTCAATACGGAGCGTCTGCATCTTTTGCAGGAACGCGTGGTCGGGCGAAGGTGGCTTCGTTGGCGACATCGTTGGAGAAACAGAGGGACTGTTTGAAATGTATTGTGGCACGAAGGAGGTGCTAGTAGTGTTGGTTTTGGTTTCGGTTTGATTGAGACTATAATTGGTTGCATTTTCCTGCTGCACAGAGTGACATGAACTGCACTGGCAGTTACTGTAGGAATCTGCTTTCGCGGGATTCGTGTCCACGCTGCGACACTTAGAACAGCAACTGGGGATACTTGGGTGCGTAATATTTGCCGATGACAACTGCGGCGACGTAAGAACGGACGAAGAGACTGGCGATGGCTGGAGGGAGGGCACGTAGGAAGGACCCACGGAGGGAGCGTAGGATGGTTCTTGAGAGGGCGTCAAAGAGGGGTTCAAAGTAGGATAAGAGGAAGGGTGTGTCGATACCGAGGCATCTTCTCCAAACAAAGGAGCAGACACATTATCTTTCAAGTTGGCAGTCACAAGGAGATGCCGATGCATCATCCCATGATTTTCGCTCATCACAGCATCAGTTTTGTTCAAAAAGAAAGACAAACTCGGTATCGCCGATAGTTTGTTTCCGCTCAAACGTTTGGACGACTTCGATGCAACCGTCGTTTTGAAACCCGCTAGAGAGCCCACTACAAAGAGGGCAAAAATGCGCCATTTTCGCCCGCTGTCAGCTCTAGTAGTAGAAGTCATCACCATGATTCTATTGTGAATTGAAAATATAATTATTTTTGTGAGGCACTTAGCAGGCGAAGAGCTCCCGTGACACGGAAGCTTGTTTGTTGGTCACACCACTGGAGTTGTCATGTATTGCATTTCCAAAAAATTGAGTGTTCATCATTCGTGTGGGTATTTACAGTTGGGGCAGAAATGTTATCAACTGTATAAGCTGATAGTTATGTTATATTTAGATATATTTTCAATTTAGACGAAAGTATTCATCGCACACTTTTCTGTGGCGATCGTGTTCATTTCAACGCATACAAGTGGGCTTCCTCTCATTTGAGTTTCCACGCTGGCTTCTTTTGAGAACGTTGCGGGATTATGCCAAGTAAAGGAAGCCAATTAAAAAAGATTTTAATCTCATTCCAAGTGGCTTTCTTCCACTGTCTTGCGATCTTGTACTGCCATTTGAATCATGGGAAAGGAGCTCGCAATGACTTGAGCCACCAATCCAACCGTTCCCTTTGTGCTGACTAAATCTTGCTCGATTTCTCCCAACGTCTTGTGCAACAACGTCACTGACATGAAGGTTTCGAGCAGGATTAATGTCACAAAGGCGGTAATTCCCATCGTATTGATATCCGTATGCTCGTCGGTCCAACTCAGGCAGACTTGACAGCAATACCAAGCCAACAGACACTGCTTGCTAAGGTACCAGCAGAACAGAAGCATGAAGGGAATCTCCATGAGAGCGGACTGCACTTCCCCAAATTTTGGTATCAGCCAGAGGATACGAATCACACCCAAGGCAAAGCCAGCAAAAAACATTCCCGATCCGTAAATGATGCCGGACATGGCGGCGGGGATATCCAAGATTGTGTAAAGTAACTGCGTAGTGGGTATTTCACTTTCATCAGTTTTCATCGTGTTAGCGTTCTTGAACTCTGGCAGGTAGTAGTAGTTGATAGTTTCCATAAGGATAATGTATCAGTAGTTGTTGTATTCGTGTTCTTGTTTGTCTTGTGCTCGAGTAATTTGGTATTGCAGCTCAAAAAGATGATGCTTAATAAAAGAGCGTTCGCTTTTCACAAGGCGTGGTTCTTGTTCTCACAGTACGTACCTCTGGTATCTTGATTATCTTGATGTCGTCGTGGATAGAATAGGATGTCAACTGGATAGTAGTACTTGAATCAATCCCACAAGACTGAGTCTTTCACAATCCAATCACTAGTAGTACAAAGTAATAATGAGTACTACTAGACTCAAGTAGAGTACTACCTGGTAGACTACTGTAGAGAAGTCTAGAGGAGCTTAGTAGCTCTATTGATACGGATGGGCGTGTTGCAATGGGATTTCAGATTTTTGCCTGTTCTGCAACCATATTTTCACAAAAGACTCTCCACTGAAGCACGACCAAGCTGCAGTCCTGTAACAATTTTTTTGCCGAACAATGCAATGGAGATCTTTGACACCAATCAATTGTTCGGAACATTATACTAGTAGCTATTATCGAGCAAAGCTCACAGTCACGTGTGAGCCAAAGGATGTGACTTTTGGAACCCTCGGTCGGCTATCAAGGTGTATCTCTCATGTTTATCTTGGCTCCCTCCTTCTCACTTTTCTGAGAGAAAAAATGTTGCTACGTTGCAACTTTTGCTTGGTTGAGGCAATGCTGTGTCAACATTTTCCGCCTGTTTACTGACATGTCATTAATATTTCTGGCTTCAGTATAAAAATCCAATTTTTGACCAAAGTAATAATTCTCGAGTAGCTACTACTGAAGTACTTTACTACTAGTAGTAGTCTAGTGTTTCTGAGTAGACGACTACTACGGTAGAGTACGGTAGTACTCGCACGAGGAGTAGTACTCTACTATTGCTGAGTAGTAGTACTCTAGCACGTAATATTAGTCTACTGGTAGTCTAGTAGTATTTTTTAGAATCAGGGACGAATCTGTGATGAGTACACACGACTGAAATCTTGACACTTGTCTGCATTTTCAACAAGCCTTGATATGTTTTGTGGCTTTTTGAATTATTCCGAAGAGCCTCTACGGATGAGATATAAAATCTACAAATAATAACCCAACATGCTACGATCAGCGGGCATCTTCTTTCCCAAACGCGTCCTCACCAACGTCAAGCCTGCCCTTCTCGGAGTACTACCGGGCCAAGAACATGGATCACAGCAAGGATCAACAACGATGAGAAGCCTCTCGTCAGAGAGCAAGATAGTGCACTTTGTTCCTCATTCGGCCAATCGGAAAAAACTTCGCAATGTTTTCATGGATTACTATAAAAAGAAGTAAGTTCATGTTCTTTCTACGGCTGGGTTTAAGCTTTAAGCAGTCTCTGTCTCTTAACTTTGCATTCCCTCTGCAAATGCAGCTACACCCAGACGGTCCCATCGCGCTTCTTCAAGGATATTATCCATGCAGCGGACGAAAATAAGGATGGAATTATTGAATTTCAAGAAATTAGGCATCTACTGAACCGCATCGGATACAGCGATCGCATCACTGACGAGGAAATTAAGGGATGCCTGGCTGAATTTGGAGCTGGCGATGACGCAACCATAGCGACAGAACACATGCTGGACATGCTTCTTCACCCTGAAACGGACAAGGCCAGCACCTGAGCAACAATTCCTAGAATTCTTTTCAAGTCTTTATCGTATGATTGCTCAGCATTGCATGGACTGCATATGCATTATGGTCCGTGCTTGTGGGTATTTTTTTCATTTCGAACAAGGACGAAATGACTACCCTCCATGTCGTGTGAAAAATGGGACACAATAGAAACGATCGAAGGACGATCGTAGGTCTCAACTAGCTTAGTAAAGTATTGAATATGCATGTTTAACCTTCGCGGCTGTTGTTTAGGTCGATATGACCATATCTAGTCGAAAAAATGAAAGAGCTATCGTGTGCATAGCTACAAACGTAGCCGTTTTGCAGAAGATTAGCCGCCGAGAGCTACTCGAGCGAGCAATAGATATTATGCAGAACAGAAACCCCTTCGCGCCCTTCTGGAGCTCCCCGAATGTTGTTTCGTCAACGAAATTTTAGAAATGAGTACAGTAAAATAACTCTAGAGAGGTCTTCCGCCAGAACATTCAGAGCCAGCCGAAGGGAACGTGAGACTAGGAGACCCGAATCCGACGTCACCGGAATGACCCGAAATGCCCCATCCCGTCTCCCACTCAGAAACAGGAACACATCGGGAGAAATCGGAT
>Ga0100391_1001446_pt1 | contig 26517 bp, 18 predicted proteins | sample CryGeymeta201515_FD_81541 | JGI IMG/M metagenome (GOLD analysis project Ga0100391, IMG submission 81541) | Groundwater microbial communities from Crystal Geyser aquifers in Utah, USA - Crystal Geyser metaG 2015-15 | ecosystem: Environmental > Aquatic > Deep subsurface > Groundwater | place: USA... | reverse complement strand
TGGGCTCATGCGAAATTCTGGTCAACAACACCGGGGGTCCGCCGCCGCATGCCGCGGCAGGGGCTGCGCGCGAACTGTGGTCGAGCCAGTTTCAGGCGATGGTATTAAGCGTGATCGCAATCACCGACCGGGTGCTGCCTGCCATGCGCAGTGCCGGATGGGGGCGGATTATCACCACGGCATCGTCGGGCGTGATTGCGCCTTTGCCCAATCTGGCCTTGTCGAATGCGCTGCGGCTCAGTCTGGTCGGCTGGGCCAAGACGCTGGCCGGCGAGGTTGCCGGCGATGGGATTACGGTTAATGTCGTGGCGCCCGGGCGGATCGACACCGATCGCGTTCGCTCGCTCGATGCGGCCCGCGCCGGGCGTGAATCCCGTTCGGTGGAAGAGGTTTCGGCTGCCAGCCGCGCGACGATCCCGATGGGTCGCTACGGTCGACCGGAAGAATTTGGCGCGATGGTTGCTTTCCTTGCAGGGTGCCCGGCGTCCTATATAACCGGGTCGCTCCATCGGGTCGATGGCGGGCTGATAGGGTCAATCTGATGGCGATGGATAAGGCCGGGCAAACACAGATGTTTGCAGCGCTGCGTGAAGTATCCACCGCAACGCTCACCACTGTGCTGGTCGCGCGCGGCTTGCGCAATGTCTGGATCCGTTCCGCGGTTCCGCTCGCCGGGGCGGGCCAGCAACGCATTGTTGGCCCGGCGTTTACGCTGCGGTTTATCCCGCAACGCGAAGACCTGGCGACGCCCGCGGCATGGGCATCGCCGATTTCGACCCGCGCGGCGATCGAAGATATGCCGCCAGGCGCAATCGCGGTGGCCTCGGCTGCCCATGGCATTACCGATGCCGGTATTTTCGGCGATATTCTGAGCATGCGAATGGCGGTGCGCGGCGTTGCCGGATTGGTGACCGACGGGGCGATGCGTGATGTGACCGGTGTGATAAACTCGGGATTGCCCGTATGGGCCGCCGGGGTGGCGGCGCCGCCATCGGTTTCCAGCCTGGTTTTTGCAGGCTGGCAGGAACCGATTGGTTGCGGCGGCGTGGCCGTGTTTCCGGGGGACATCATGGTCGCAGACGATGATGGCGCGGTGGTTGTCCCGGCTGCGCTTGCGGCAGAAGTCACCGCGGAAGCAGTCAAGCAGGAAGCCTTTGAGGAATGGGTCGTCAAAGAGGTCAGGCAGGGCGCAGCGCTCCCCGGGCTTTATCCACCGAACGACGCCACGCTGGCCCGCTATCGTGATCACATGACATCGGAAAACCAATCATGACTATGGTGCCGGTTTCTGCCGCCTTGAAAAGAGTTGCGCCATCGGCGACGATTGCCGTTTCTGCGCAGGCCCGCGCGCTGGCGCGTGAAGGGCGTGATATTATCAATCTGGGGGTGGGTGAGCCGGACGCCGACACGCCTGAGCACATCCGCAAGGCCGCGATTGCAGCGATCGAGGCCGGGCATACCCGCTACACCGATGTCGATGGCTTGCCTGAATTGAAAGCCGCGGTGTGCGAAAAATTCGCACGCGACAACGGGCTTGAATATTCAACCCGTGAAATCAACGTCTCGCCCGGCGCCAAGACGGTTATTTTCAATGCTTTGGTGGCAACCTTGTCGCCTGGTGACGAGGTAATCATTCCAGCGCCTTATTGGGTATCGTATCCGGATATGGTGTGCCTTGCGGGCGGCAACCCGGTGATCGCGCCGACCAGCACCGCGACCGGGTTAAAGCTCAGCCCGGCCGCGCTGGAAGCTGCCATTACCGAGCGCACGCGCTGGCTGATCCTGAATTCGCCGGGCAATCCAACAGGCGCGTGCTATAGCGAGGCGGAATTGCGCGCGCTGGCAGATGTCTTGCTGCGCCATCCGAACGTGTGGATTCTGTCCGACGATATCTACGAGCATCTGTTGTTTGATGAATTGCGCTTTTTCACGATTGCGCAGGTCGAACCCCGGCTGCGTGAGCGGACACTGACAGTGAACGGTGTCTCCAAAGGCTACGCCATGACCGGCTGGCGGATCGGTTTTGGCGGCGGGCCGGAAGGGCTTATCCGGCAAATGGCCACGGTGATGGGCCAATCGACCACCAATGCTTGCACGATTGCCCAATGGGCGGCGATTGAGGCATTGAGGGGACCGCAAGATTTCCTTGCTGAACAAGCCCTTGTTTTTCAACGCCGCCGCGATCTGGTGTTCTCGCGGCTGGCCGAAGCGCCAGGGATCGCTTGCGATCTGCCGCAAGGCGCATTCTACCTTTATCCATCATGTGCAGGCGTGCTTGGCAAGCGCACTCCGGATGGCACACTGCTTCAGACCGATGAGGATTTTGCGGTGCAATTGCTCATTCAGGAAGGGGTAGCGGTGGTGCACGGTGCTGCCTTCGGCTTGTCACCGCATTTCCGGATTTCCTATGCGCTTGCCGATGCGACCCTTGAGGATGCTTGTGATCGCATTGTGCGGTTTTGCCTTGGACTGAATTAAGGAGCGAATTTCGCGGGCTTTCTTTTGCTCTCTTGATCGTGAGAATGGCACGCAATCAGACGCCGGAGCGCATGGCTTAGGAAGGTTCCCGAACCGCAAGAGGGACGATCATGAGCGGGTGCCCATGATCGATACCAAAGCCACCAGGACCGCACGCTTTGCACCATTTTGTCAGTAACAATCCGAGATTTGCATCGGCAAGCTATTGCTTTGCCCCTAAGCGCCCTGAGTGCCCTTAGCGATGCAGGAACTGGTCCAGAACAGCCTGTGCAATCTTTCTGGAACCTTCGGTTCCAGTCGCTATCGAGAGGTGATCCAGCCCGCGGCATATCGATGAGAAGGCACTGCAGAGCGAGGATGAGATCGGCTCATCCTCGTGCAACAGCCGTTCAAGGGCCCAGCCCGCTGCGGGATCGCGATACCCTCTGATCACGCCGCGCAGTGCCGCATTGTCCCTGCTTCGCGAGATATGCAGGATGATCTCGTCGAAAGCTCGCAGGATTGATTGGTTGCCCGCGGATACGCCATCCAGAAGTGCCTCGCGCAGTGCATCATCGTCCGCCAACCTAAAGCCGTTCTGGCTCCCCGAGCTCATGCGGTAGAGGGTCTCGAATGCCCGTTTGAGCATCTTCGACTTCGACCCGAAATGATAGGAGGCATTGCCCAGAGTGGTGCCAGCCCGATCGGCAACACCCCGGAAGGTCAGCGCCGAGACGCCAGCATCGCGCAGGATCTCTGCTGCCGCAACGTCCAGCAATGCAGAAGATCCCCAGTCTGCTTCGGCAGCGCAAGCATAGTCCCGTTCGGCGAGGATCTGATAGGCCTTGCGGACCGGGGACGGTCCCCTTGGAACGTGGTGAAGATGGTTGATCAAAGCTCGCACGGTTTCATCCAGCAGTGCCCGATCGAGTGCCCGCTTCCAGCGCAACAGATGCTGGGTCGCCTCTCCGCCATGAAAGGCTGCGAGAAGGTCGGCGTGCTGCGGCATCCCGACAAGCGCACTGACCCGGTCCCAGTAGTGCTTCCACAGCAGCATCCAGGCGGTGTGACTTGCCAAATTCGTGCCATTGCGCGCGCTGGAGCAGGCCTCCCGCCAAGCCATTGCCAGCGGACGCATGCCTTCCGTCCAGTCATCGATCGTCGCCGCAACGATCGACGCGACACCCGAGGCATCCAGCCGAGCCTCTTCGAGCGCGGCCAGTTGCACTATACGCGCCTCCATCCAGTCACCTGCCTCGCTTAGCGCACGCGCCTGTGCTTCGGCATACAAGTGATCCAATCCGCCAAAATGATAGTCGATCGCCGAAACTGCGGTATCGGCCATTCTTGCCAATGCTCGCGTTGAAATCTCGCTGGAGGGAGCCTCAGTCCACAGCGCCAGAACACCCCCGGTCAGCCGTTCGCGCGTAGATTTTTTGTCAGAATTGCTACGTTTTGAAGACAGTTTGATGTCCATTGTGCGACTGCGAACTGTTGCCGATTTCACACTGCCAGCTCCAACAATTACCTTTGAGCCGCCGATCAGCACGAGCCTTCAGCAAACGTCACAAAAGCTACATACATACGTTCTAGCCGCCCGGCAAGATTTCCACCAGAAAGGTATTGAACTATGAACTTTGGCCAAGGCTCATTGCGCGGTCTGCTGCTTTGCGGCACCGCTATTGCCACCGCGTTTTCCGCTGTCAGCGCCAGCGCCCAGGACAGGGGCAGCCAGGCCGGGACCGAACCGATGGACGACGTCATCATCGTGACCGGCTCGATCCGGCAGTCGCAGGAAGCCGCCATTCAGGAGAAGCGAGATGCAAAAAACCTCGTCGATGTCGCTTCAGCTGACTCGGTCGGCCGCTTCCCCGACGAGAACATTGCCGCCGCGCTGACCCGCCTGCCTGGTGTCGCCGTGCAGCGCGACCAGGGCCAGGCCCGTTATATCCAGGTGCGCGGCGCGCCCAACCGCTGGACCTCGGTCAGCATCAATGGCATTCCGCAAACCGGCACTGACGAGGGCGGCTCGGGCCGCGCCTACCGCTTCGACGCGGTCCCTGCGGTGCTGCTGTCGCAACTGGTCGTCAACAAATCGCTGACGCCCGACATCACCGCCGAGGCGGTCACCGCCAACGTCGATCTCATCACCTATTCGGCGCTCGACAAGGCCGGCCTTAGTGTCAGCGGCGATGTCGGCTACGGCTGGATGGAACTGGGCGGCGGTGAACAGCGCCAGGCGAGCCTGCGCGCCAGCTATGGTGGCGATAATTGGGGTCTCGTGCTGGGTGGTTCGCATTACAAGCGCCAACAGGTCACCGACAACCGCGAATTCGGCTACAACACCGGCTCCGATGGCAAACTTGCCCCGCGCGATTATGACGTTCGCAATTACATTCTCGACCGCCAAACCAATGGCCTGTTCGGCAATTTTGAAGTCGAAGCGAGCGACGAGCTGCGCTTCTACCTCAGCGGTATCTATACCGAGTTCAAGGATGCCGAACAGCGCAACGCCTACGAGTTCGAAATCCAGCAGAACACCGCAATCGGCACGCGCACCGCAACCGGCGGCGATCTTGTCAACGTGCCGGTTTCGGGCACTTTCAACGATGGCCGCTATGCCAACCGGAACTACATCTTCTCGGCCGGCATCGATTATGAAAGCGACAATTTCGGTGTCGAAGTCGCTGCGGGCTATACCCAGACCGAAAACACCACCTATCTGCCCTTGACCCTTACCGGCACCACACCGGCCAATGCCGTCTCGCTGACCTATGACCGCAGCGATCCGAACTTTCCCGTCATCACCGGGCTTTGGGAAACCGATTTTGATGTCAATCCCGAAACCGGAGCGCTGAGCAACCCGCGTCGCGGCGCGCCCATCACGTCGTTCGACCAGATGTCGTTCAACGCCGGTTCGACTATCATCTTCCCGATCGTGACCGACACGGTTTCGGATGCCTATACCGGCAAGGTCGATGCGTTCTACGATTTCGACAGCAATTTCGTGCTACGTTTCGGCGGCATGTTCCAGCGCCGCGATATTGCCGGCAACATCGCCAACTTCTCGGCTGTTCCACTCGGCGCGCTCGGCTTCAATGTGAACGATTATGTCACCAACAAGCCGTGGGACACGAACTTCCCGCTCGGTATCGGCTTCACCTATACCGACAACAAGCGACTGGAACGCGATCAGCTGGCCATTCGCGAAGCCAATGGGATCGATTACAACGATACCAATGCGCCGTCCGATTTCTTCAAGCAGAGCGAGGACATCTGGGCCGGATATCTCGCGGGTGAATTCGACCTGGGCGACCTGCAGGTCGTCGCCGGTGCCCGTGCCGAATATTACGAAACCACCAATTCCGGCACGGCCAGAATCGGCGGCACGCTGACCCCGCTGACCACGAGCCAGAATTTCTTCGACATCTTCCCCAGCGTCAACCTGCGCTACAATGTCACTGACGACGTGGTGGTGCGTCTCGCCGGCCTGCGCGGCACTGCCCGCCCGGCTTACGCGGCGCTGCGCGTCGGCTCGTCGATCGACGATAACGAGCAGACCATCTCTGGCGGCAACCCTGGCCTGACGCCCGAATATACCTGGGGCATTGATGCGAGCCTCGAATGGTATCTGCCCAGCAACGGCATCATCTCGGTCTCGGCGTTCCATCGCTGGGTCGAAGACGTGCTCTACTCCGATTCGCGTCCGGTGGGCACCGACGTGTTCAACAGCGGCGGTGTCGATCGTTCGGACTATCTGCTGAACGCCAGCTTCAACGGGCTCAACGGCACCGTTTCGGGCGTGGAGTTCAACGTCGAACACCAGTTCGATTTCCTGCCGGGCGCGCTGGCCGGCTTTGGCGTGCAGGGCAATCTGACACTGCTCGACGGTGATTTCGATGCAAGGGACGCTGCCGGCGTGGTCAGCACCCTGCCGTTCCCGGGCTTGTCGGACACCATCGTCAACACCTCGCTGTTCTACGAAATGTACGGCCTTTCGGCCCGCGTCTCGTATCAATGGCGTTCGGACTATATTGACACGATCGGCGGCTTCGGGATTGGCGATGGTGAGTTCCGCGGTGCGTATGAGAACCTCGACGTCACCATCCGCTATGCGTTGACCAAGAACCTCACGGTGTTTGCCGATCTTGGCAACCTGACTGACGAGATCTACACCGCCTACGATGGTTCTCCGGAATTCCCGGTCGAGGTTGAGCAGATCGGCGCGCGTTATCTGTTCGGCATGCGTTTCGACTTCTGATCGAGGCACTGAAAAGGCGGCGGTCGCGTATGCGTGACCGCCGCTTTGCTGTTTATTTCCGGAGACTATCCATGCGCCTTGTCCACCTGCTGTTATCCGCCGCGCTTGTTGCCGCACCCGCTGGCGCATCTGCCCGCAACATCGTGCTCAGCAACGATGACGGTCTGTCCAGCAATCTGATCGCGCTGTATCATGCGCTCAAGGCGGCCGAACATGACGTGGTCGTCTCCGTTCCCTGCACTGGCCAGAGCGGCCAGGGCGCCGCGCTGGCCATCGGCCAGCCGCTGGTGCCGCTGACTGCGCCATGCATTAACGATGCGGCTCAGCCGGGCGACCCGGGAGCCGGGCCGATGACGCGCGAAGACCTGCCGCAAGGCGATTTCTATTACGTCAACGGAACGCCCATCATGGCTCTGCTGCAAGGCATTGAACTGGTCGGAATGGAGCGCTGGGGCGCAGAGCCCGATCTGGTCCTGTCCGGTCCCAATGAAGGCCAAAATGTCGGCGCCATCGTCCTGAGTTCGGGCACGGTCAGCAATGTCCAATATGCCGCCTTGCGCGGACTGCCCGCAATCGCGCTGTCCGCTGGGGCAAATACCGAGGGCGAGGATCTCGCCAATCCGCTGTCCGTAGAGGTTGCGCGCCTCTCGCTCGATCTGATCGCCGTCTTGGAAAAGAAGGCGGGGGCCGGTCCGCTTTTGCCGCGCGGGGTGTCGCTCAACGTGAATTTCCCCGATAAACTGGAAGGCGCGCAATGGCGCCTGTCACGCATCGGCACTTTCAATGCCTACTCGGTCGGATTTACCGGGAATATGGCCGAAAGTGCCTCGCCCACCATTCGCGCCATGGCCGCTGCGCGCGGCATGGAGATCCCGCAATTGCCCGGCATCAACTTCGATTTCAACACCGGACCGCCTGCGGCCGGGCAGGAGAACGACGAGAGTATCCTCTCCCGCCAGCACATCACGGTCAGTCCGATGCAGGCCGGATATGACTTGCACCCGGCAGCTGCAGACCTGATCGGCTGGAATCTGGCCGATCTGTTCCTTCCGGCTGGCGAATGAAATAGCCCTGGCAATCCCGCATGGTGCCAGGCCACAATGGTTCGGCCCGTGTGAGGATTGCCAGCATGGCAGGTCAAGGCCAGGCAGATTGTCTGCTGCGGGCCGCGCCATGCTTGCGCCATCTCCCGAAACGACCGGGCCCAAAATCGGATTGTCGCGTTCCGGTTCGCCGTTGATGGTTATGACGCGGCTATGGTCGGCGGCGCCAAAGACCAGCGTTCTTTCGAGATCGACCAGTTCGCAGAGGCGCGCGAAGGCCGCTTCGAAGGCACTGGCATCGGGTTCCCGTTGCGCTGGGCAATCGGTCATCCGGCCCGTTTCGTAAAACGCTTCATAAGCCTTGGCGACCAAGGACTGTTTGGGGATGGAGATACTGGGCACGCAGCGCGGGCCGATGATCGGGATCGGGCAGGGGACGCAGGGAATGGCAATCAGACATTCGCATGGTTTTTATGATGTTCGCGGCATGAGCAGGATTATCGCTGCGCCAAGCAGGCAAATGGCCGCGCCCGAGACATCCCAGCGATCAGGCTGCTGGCGTTCCACCAGCCACAGCCACAAAAGCGAGGAAACGATATAGATTCCTCCGTAAACAGCATAGGCGCGCCCGGCCGCATCGGTCGGCGCCAGCGTCAACAGCCAGGCGAAGATCAGGAGAGAGACGGTTCCGGGCGCGAGCCACCAGATCGACTTCCCGAGCCGCAACCACGCCCAGAACGCAAAGCACCCGGCAATCTCGAAGAATGCGGCGGCAAGAAATATCGCCAAAGCAGGAAGTGCCGCGAAGCCCAATGGAATCTACTTCTCGGGAAAGCTCGCGCGGGTCTTGTTGGCGAATGCCACCAGCGACAGCATCACCGGGACTTCCACCAGAACGCCGACCACGGTTGCCAGTGCAGCGCCGCTGGTCAGGCCGAACAGGCCGATGGCAACAGCCACCGCGAGTTCGAAGAAATTGGAAGTGCCGATCATGGCGCAGGGCGCCGCGATATTGTGTGGCACCTTCCAGGCGAAAGCCCAGGCATAAGCGACCGCGAAGATGCCATAAGACTGGATAATGATCGGGATTGCGATCAGCACGATCAGCAGCGGGTTGGAGATGATGGTCCCGGCCTGAAAGGCGAACAGCAGCACGACGGTCGCCAGCAGGCCGATAATCGATAACGGCTTGAGCCGGGCGGTAAAGGCATCGACCGCCGCTTCGTCACCGTCGTGCGAGCGAATGACCTGTCGCCTCGCGATCGCGCCTGCCACCAGCGGGATGACGACATAGAGCACGACCGAGAGCAGCAGCGTTTCCCACGGAACCACAATGTCGGTCACGCCCAGCAGCAGCGCCACGATCGGCGCAAAGGCAACGATCATCACGAGATCGTTCACCGATACCTGCACCAGCGTGTAGGCCGGGTCGCCCCGGGTCAGCTGTGACCACACGAATACCATCGCAGTGCACGGCGCGGCGCCAAGAATGATCAGCCCGGCAATATACTGGTCGGCATCGCTTTCCGACATCAGGCCGGCATAGAGATAATCGAAGAACAGCACCGCGAGAGCTGCCATCGTGAATGGCTTGACCAGCCAGTTGACGACCAGCGTGATGACCAGTCCCTTGGGTTTGCGCCCAACATCCTTGATGCTCGAAAAATCGACACCGACCATCATCGGGAAGATCATCGCCCAGATCAGCACGGCAACCACCAGATTGACCGAGGCATATTCGAGTTCGGCCATGATCCCCACGGCGTCGGGTGCTATGATGCCCAGTGCCAGACCGGCCAGAATGGCCCCCAGCACCCATAAGGACAAGAAGCGTTCAAAAGTGCCCAGCGGGGAGGCCACGGGAGCAGGATCTGCAATGGTCTGCATCATTTGGCTTGTCCTGTTATGTGGTCAGCGCAAACGCACGCCAGCGGCATCGATCACCTGTTCGCCGTCTTCCTTGGCGAAGGCCGCTTGGGGCTGCGCAGGGATCAGGTCGAGCACCTCCTCCGATGGCCGGCACAGCCTGACGCCCATCGGCGAGACCACCAGCGGGCGATTGATGAGGATGGAATGCTCCATCATGGCATCGATCAGTTGCTCGTTGGACAAGGCAGGATCATCCAGCCCCAGTTCGGCGAACGGCGTGCCCTTTTCGCGCAGCAATTCGCGCGGGGTGATACCGGCCCGCGCGATCAGGCTTTCCAGCATTGCGCGAGAAGGCGGCGTCTTGAGATATTCGACGACATGCGGCTCGATCCCGGCATTGCGGATCATGGCCAGCGCGTTGCGCGAGGTGCCGCATTCGGGATTGTGATAGATAATGATGTCGGTGGTCATTGGGCGTCTCTGGCGCTGGCGCTGGTGCTGGCGCTGGCGCTGGTGCTGGTGCTGGCCCTCGCTTTGGCGCTGGCGCCTTCCTCGCGCCCGATCTCGGCGAGCTTGCTGCGCATCGCCATCTCGTCAATGCTCTTGAGCGGGAGCATCAGGAACAGTTCGATGCGGCGTTTGAGATAGCTCAGCGCATCAAGAAATGCCTTGCGCTGCCCCTCTCCCTCAACGGCTGCGGGGTCTTCGACGCCCCAGTGGGCGGTGACAGGCTTGCCCGGGAAGACCGGGCAGCTTTCGCCCGCGGCACTGTCGCACACGGTAAAGATGAAATCGAACTCGGGCGCACCGGGTTTCGTGAATTCATCCCAGCTTTTCGAGTGCAGGCCCTCGGTCGAATAGCCGAAGTTGCCCAGCACCTCGATCGCCATCGGATGCACCTCGCCCTTGGGCTGGCTGCCGGCGCTGTAGGCGGCGAAATGCTCGCCGCCCATCTTGTTCATCAGCGCCTCTCCCAGAATCGAGCGCGCCGAATTGCCGGTGCACAGAAACAATATGTTGTAGACTTTGTCAGGCATCGAAACCTCGGCTGTAATGGTGGTTGATAGTCAGGACTTGCAGACGGCAATCTCGGAAAAATCGGCGCAAAGCAGCGGATCGCCCTGGCAGCAATCTTCCATCAGGAAGGCGAGCAGGCCGCGCATGCCATCATAGTCCGCGCGGTAACGGATTGCCCGGCTTTCGCGCTGCGACGTGACCAGGCCCGCCCGCTCGAGATTGCCGAGGTGATGCGACATGGTGGAGGCAGGAACCTTGCAGGCCTGCGCGATTTCGCCCGCCATCAGGCCAACTCGGCCCGCCTTCACCAGCAGCCGGAAAACCGACAGCCGCGTATTGTGTCCAAGCGCCTGCAGGGCATCGACCGCCCAGAACTGATCGTCTTGTGCCAGGTGGATCGCCGTTTGCATTGGATTTGTCATACAGCCTCGGTAACACAAGCTAATCGATAATTCGAGCATAATCGAAATAAAGGATTGCCCCCATGCCGCGTTCGCTCTTGACCGCCACATTGTGTATCTGTGCCCTTATCGCCGGTCCTTCGCTGGCCCAACAGGCGACAACTTCGGCAGAATATCGTGCTCAGGGCGAAGCCGAACTCGCCGCGCGAATTGCGTCACCGCAGCGTCCTGATCGGGCGCGCAATGTCATTGTTTTCATCGGCGATGGAATGGGGGTGTCTACCCTTACTGCTGCACGCATTCTGGCGGGCGAGAATGCAGCCGTGGACGGCGAATCCTTCGTGACCGCAATGGACCGCCTCGATCATACCGCATTGGTGAAGTCTTATTCGCATGACGGGCAGGTTTCCGACAGCGCTCCCACTGCGACGGCAATTCTTGCAGGAGTGAAGACGCGCAATCGTGTGTTGGGTGTCGGCCCCGAGGTTATTGTCGGCGATTGCGGATCGGGCCTTGCAAACACCGTTCCCTCGCTGCTCGGCATGGCCCAGGAAGCCGGGCTTGCGACAGGCATTGTCACGACCACGAGGATCACCCACGCAACGCCGGCGGCAGGTTATGCCCATACGCCGCAGCGAGACTGGGAGGCCGATGCCGATATGCCTGACGAGGCCGTTTCGGAAGGGTGCATCGACATTGCCCGGCAACTGGTCGAAGGGCCGGTGGGTGCCAAGCTCGATGTGATTTTGGGGGGTGGTCGCAGTGTATTCCTGCCGTCCACCTCGGCCGATCCGGAATACCCGGATCAGACCGGCAAGCGGCAGGACGGACGCGATCTGATCGCACAGTGGCAGCGGAGCAATCCTGGCGGGACATTCGCCTGGAACGCGGATCAACTGACCAATTACAATCCGGCGAGCGGCCAACCATTGCTCGGCCTTTTCGAACCCAGCCACATGCAATATGAGGCCGATCGCGCCGCAGATGCCGGAGGCGAGCCCTCGCTTGCCGACATGGTCGAACTATCCATCCGGCGGCTCGCCAGCGAGAACGGCGGTTATGTGCTTCTGGTAGAGGGTGGCCGCATTGATCATGCGCATCACGGCGGCAATGCCTACCGGGCGCTTACTGACGCTGTTGCGCTCGACGCTGCCGTGGCCCGCGCGCTCGCACTGGTCGATCTCGACGAGACCTTGATCGTCACGACCGCCGACCACAGCCACACGCTCACCATGAGCGGCTATCCCCGGCGCGGCAATCCGATATTGGGCACAGTTGCCTTTGGCGAACCGCAGCTGGCGCGCGATGGCAAGGCTTATACAACGCTTGGCTATGCCAACGGACCGGGCGCAGTGCGGTCTGCTGAGCGCCCGGATCCCGCAGCCCAGGACACCGCCGACCCGAATTATCGCCAGCAGGCGCTGGTTCCGCTATCGTCCGAAACCCATGCAGGCGAAGATGTTGCCGTGCGTGCATCGGGGCCAGGCGCAGATCTTTTTCGTGGCACGATGGAACAGCACACAATCTTCTACATCATGCGCAAGGCTCTGTTTGGCCAAACCGGGGAATGAGGGCAACACATCCGGCGTCAATGCGCCTATGCACAGCGCCGCAAATGTTTGCATTATCGACCGCTCTTGGCCGGAAGATGCCGGTTGCGAGAGGGGCTGCATTACTCAGTGAGTGATGCAAGGATCAAAGTCCTTCGAGGCAACTCCCCTTCGCCGGGGCAGGCCAGGCGTCATCAGGAAGAAAACGGCGCGCTGGAACGCCTGGCTGCCGTCGTGTCGCTGGACAAGGCGATGCTTTCCGGTGTCGAGCCGCCAAAGCTCTAAGGCCTGATCGGCGGCATCAGCGGATCGGCGGTGTTCCCAGCCCGTGCCAGGTCAACATCTGCCGGGCCTGATCAAGGCAAGGGTCTCGATCAGGCCGCTCTCAAGCAACAGATCAGGCAGTTTGCGGAGACGCGGGCGCAATACCGCGATCGCTGCATCCATGGTGTGTTGAAGCGCGAAGGCCGGGAGATCGCCAGCAAGCCCGTCTACCGGCTTCACCGGGTGATGCGCCTTGGGCTGCAGCCCCCACCAACCCGCCAACCCACCAACCCGCCAACCCCGCGAGCCCAAGGCTGTTTTCCAATGCCAGCCAAGAATCACGCGCCAATAACCCGGCCAGACATGGCCCGCCAGTTTCAGGCAAATCATTGATTATTCGAGAATTAGTGACTGTCGGCAGCGGGGTTGACAAGCGACCGGCCGACGAATAATCATATTATTCAGATTAATAAAAGATACAGGGGTAGAGAATGGTTTGTTCGCTGAGGGGCTCGGCCTCGTCATTTGCCATTGTTGCGGCTTTGTCCGGTTTGCTTTCGGCCCAGGCCAGTGCTCAAGATCAGGACGATCTTCAATCAACCATCATTGTGAGCGGCGTGCGCCAGAGCATCGAGAGTTCGATCGATGAAAAGCGCAGATCGAGCGATATCAGGGACTCCATCACAGCTGAAGATATCGGCCAGCTGGCCAATGAGAACATCGCCGAGGCGCTGCAACGGATCACTGGCGTTCAGGTGACGCGCAGTGATGATGGCGAAGGACAGGCGGTGCAGATTCGCGGCCTTTCGGAAAACAATGTCCAGTTGAATGGCGAAACCATCACCGGAACCGCTGCGGACCGGGGTGTAAACTTCCAGGATCTTCCGCCCGAGCTGTTCGCCGGGGTTGATATTCTCAAGACCCAGACGGCAGATGCGATCGAAGGCTCGCTTGGCGGCACGATCAACCTCAAGACCCGGGCGCCGCTGAATGGCCGAAAAAATCTGATCGCCAATCTTACGCTGACAGAAAAGCGCGCGGAAGTTGGTGATCTGAGCAATCAGGACGTGAATGCCCTGCTGATCAAGCAATTCCGCGATACCGGGATTGGCGATATCGGCGTGCTGCTCAATCTGGGCTATCGCGAAACGGCAAGCGTGGCAGAGGTTTTCGGCGGCGGCGATTTTGACGATGCTCCCGGTATCTGGATCCGCCGCACCGGCGATCAGATTCCGCAAAACAATCCGAACTTCAACAACGGTCAGTTCAACTTCTTCTTTCAGCCCAATGTCTCGGGCCAGGCCAATCCTTACCGCTATGACCTTGACGAGGATCCCAATGGCGATGGCGTCAGCGATGCAAGTGATGTCTATTACGTTCCCGGCCAGTTCGGCTTTGCCGAGCGTTCGCGCGATGACACCAAATTGTCCTTCAACGGCACCCTGCAATGGAAACCGAGCCGCAATCTCGACATTCGCTTCGACGCGGTTCTGACCGATATCGAGGAAAACCTTGTCGGTTCGAACTACTCCATCAACTTCAATGTGCCGCGTGCGGGCGTGCTTGCTGGCGGACCGGGCAATACCTTCGCGCAGCTTGGCGATACGCCCTCGCTGGGCGAGGTCTATTATCTCAATTCCGGGCGTCTCGCCTCGGCCACGAACCGCGTCGGCGCCGCGCCCTCGATCAACACGGTGGAGCGCGAATCGCAACAATATACGCTTGAGGCCGATTGGCAGATTACCTCATCGCTCAATCTGTTTGCCAAGGGGACCACGTCGCGCGGCGAGGCGCGCACGGTGATCCAGGCTCAGCTCAATACCGGGATCGAGCAGCAGGGCGGGCCAACGCCCACTTTCAACGCGCAGGACTTCTACAATTTCGTCGATTTCGACTTCACCGGTGGAAAGATCCCGAACGTCAAATTCTACGAAGACCCTTTCCCCGCTCCCAATTATGGCGTGACCTCGCTCGTTACGCCTGACAACCTGGTCGAACTCAATCCTGCCGATATCAATTACGTTCGCCAGCGCTATTTCCAATATCAGCGCAACGCCTCGGACACGAAGAACACCGACGATTCCGCAAGGTTCGACCTCACCTGGGAGCCGGAGAGCAATTTCTTCACTGCGTTCAAGACCGGGTTCCGCTGGGCAGAGCGCAGCTTCGAGCGGTCAAGCTTCCAGAATCCCAACCAGAATTCCGGTGTCTTTACGGAGTGGGACGGGCTGCGCGATCCGGCAAGGCTGGTCAATATTCAGCGGATCCCGGTCAACCCCGCGTCGATTGCAGATCCTGGCGCGGCGGCGACCTCCCAATTTCTCTCGGCGTGCATCCAGCCAGCAGGACGGGACGGTTTGCTGGCAGAATTTGGCGGCAATCTGCCGCGCACATGGAGTTCGACCGGAGGTTGTGACCTCGCTGCGGTCGAAGCCTATTTCAATCTGATCGACATTCGTGCGGTCAATCCGAACACTGGCGCAGGTTTCTACGAACGCACCGCCGAGCGGTTCGACGTCGCCGAAGAAACCGTTGCCGCCTATCTGCGAGCGGATTTCCTGACATCGCTGGGCGGCGTCGAATTGTTTGGCAATGTCGGGCTGCGCTATGTCGAGACCAAGACCTCGTCGGGCGGCTTCATTCCCAGCGCAACCAGCCCGGGTGTTTTTGACACCGTGGTGCTGCGCGGCAAATATGACGACTTCCTGCCTTCGGCCAATTTCAATTTTGCAGTTACTGACGAGATAATTTTCCGCCTTGCCTATTCGCGCACGCTGGGACGTCCGGGGCTGGCGCAGATTTCTCCGGGGCTCAATATCATTCGCTCTGACGCGGAACCGGAGTTCGATGGTTTCGGCACGGCCGGCAATCCTGGCCTTGAGCCGGTGCGTTCGGACAATTTCGACGCTTCGCTGGAATGGTATTACGGGAAGGGCAGCTATCTTTCGGTGGCCGCGTTCCAGAAGGACATCGACACCACGATCTTCCTTGGCGCGGATCAGGTTCCGCTGCAGATCGGCGACGAGGTTTTTGCGGTCCGCACCTTTGGCAATTTTGCCGGAACCAAGATCAAGGGGCTTGAGCTGGGAATGGCCCATGCCTTCACCTACTTGCCGGGCCTGCTCTCCAATTTCGGTGTTACGGCCAATTATACCATTGTGGACGAAAGCAGCGATCTGATCGATCAGGAAGGTGATACGATCAGCCGCCGGGGTCTGTCTGACCAGGTTTTCAACATTGAGCCGTATTACGACGATGGTCGCTTCAGTGTCCGTCTGGCTTATAACAAGCGGTCGGAATTCACCCGTCGGGAGAATGTGGCGCTTGGCTTTGCAAGGCCCGAAACCCTGCCCGAAATCGAAGCAGCGCGTGAGCAGCTCAATCTGGCCGTGCGCTACCGTTTCACAAGGAATATCCGCGCCTCCTTCAATGCGATCAACTTGACCGATGCGGGCACGGTGCGCTTCCTGAAATATGAGCAGCTCAACAATTATCTGGCCTTCGCCGGGCGTCGCTACAGCCTCAGCCTTTCGTTGAGCTATTGATATTCTGAAGCACGGCCCGGCCTGGCGATCGGGCCGTGATCAACCACAGCAAATCATGGGCACAGGCATGGCGATTTCGCACTATGTAACGAGCATCGGGTTGGGTTTGCTGGGGCTCTTGCTGGCAATCCCGGCGCATGCGCAAACCGGGCAATTGCCTCTGCCTGTCGGATACGAACTTGTCTGGGCCGACGAGTTTGACAACGATGGCCGGCCAAATTCCGAAAACTGGAACTTTGAGGAAGGATTCCTGCGCAACGGCGAAATGCAATGGTATCAACGTGACAACGCCTTTGTTAAAGACGGCGTGCTGGTGATCGAGGGGAGGCGTACCCGGCGCGCCAATCCGCGCTTTGGCGATCCGGATGAAAAGCCGGTCTTTGCCCGGCGCCGGTTCATACAATATACCTCGGCCAGCCTGACCACGCAGGGCAAGCATCAATGGCAATATGGGCGGTTTGAAATCCGCGCGCGGATCAGGGCCGAACAAGGGCTGTGGCCGGCCATCTGGACTTTGGGTGTCGATGGCAAATGGCCCGCCAAGGGCGAGATCGACATTATGGAATATTACGATGGTTCCATCCTCGCCAATTTCGCCTGGGCAGCGCGCGACCCGGCCAAGCCGGTCTGGAAAGGCACGAAGAAACCGCTGAGCCAGATCACCCAGGATCCCGATTGGGACAAACAGTTTCACATCTGGGTGATGGACTGGAGCCATGACGAAATTACCCTGTGGCTGGACGGGCAACTGATGAATCGCGTGCAATTGGACAATGTGAACAACGGCGGACCGGGCGCGCCGTTGCCGCATCCCTTTCGTCAGCCGCATTATCTGCTGCTGAACCTTGCGCTTGGCGGGATCAATGGGGGGTCGCTTGAACAAACAGCGTTTCCATCGCGTTATGAGCTGGATTACGTGCGCGTCTATCAACGGACCGATGGGGCGGGGCAATGATCCCGGCTCGCCATCTTCTGTTTGTCCTGGCGCTCGGCGTGGTGGTTCCTGGCGCGGGGGTTCCTGCCGCGATGGTGTCAGCCCAGGAGGCTTTGGATCGACCCGAATGGGAAGATCCGCAGATCAATGAAATCAACCGGCTGCCCATGCGCACCAGCTTTTTTGCCTTTGAGAGCACGCAAGCAGCCGTCCGCGATGATCGCAGCGCTTCAAGCCGGTTCTTGTCGCTCAACGGCGATTGGGCATTCAAATGGACGAGCAATCCGGGTGAACGGCCGCAAGGCTTTGAAATGCCTGATTTTGACGTTTCGGGCTGGGGCCGGATAGCTGTGCCGGGAAACTGGGAGTTGCAGGGCTATGGCATCCCGCATTACGTCAATATCGAATATGTCTTTCCGGCCAATCAGCCCTTCCTGCCAGCCGACGATAACCCGGTAGGCTCCTATCGTCGCGACTTTACGGTCCCGGGAGATTGGAGCGGACAGCAGATCATTCTCCACCTTGGCGCGGTCAATTCGGCCTATTACGTGTGGGTTAACGGCGTCCTTGCGGGCTATAGTGAAGATGCCAAGCTTCCAGCTGAATTCGATGTCAGCTCCCTGCTGCGACAGGGCCGCAACACCATCGCTATTGAAGCCTATCGCTTCTCGGATGGCAGCTATCTTGAAGATCAGGACATGTGGAGCCTTTCAGGGATTGAGCGCGATGTGTTCCTGTTTGCCCGCCCGCAAGAGCATATTGCGGATCTGAGGATTGACGCGGGGCTGGGCGCGGACCACGCAACTGGCTCACTGGCGCTGGCGCTCGACATTTCACACAGCGCCCAAACCGCCCGCGCAACTGTCGCTGTGCGCGTGCTCGATGGGCCGCGAGAACTCTTCGCCGCCTTGCCGCAGAAGGTGCGCGGCGACAGGTTCGAACTCACTACAAGTGTTCCCGGGATTGCGCCCTGGAGTGCCGAGACACCGCAGCTTTACACGCTTGAGACGACGCTGGCTGATGCCGCCGGCAATGTGATCGAAGTCATCCGCCGCCAGATCGGGTTCAGAGAGGTCGCAATCATTGACGGCTTGCTGATGGTCAACGGCAAACCGGTCACTATCCGCGGGGTCAACCGCCACGAGCATGATCCAGCCACGGGCCGGGGGGTGAGCCGCGAGCGCATGCAGCAAGACGTGCAGTTGATGAAGCAACTCAACGTCAATGCGGTGCGCACTGCGCATTATCCCAACGACCCCTATTTCTATGAACTTGCCGACAAATACGGTCTGTACGTCATGGATGAAGCCAACATCGAGTCTCACGAATACATGCAGATGGGCGACAAGGCACAGCCACCCCAAACCCGCGCCGATTATCAGCTCGGTTTCAAGCCCGAATGGGAGCTGGCCCATCTTCAGCGGGTCGAACGCATGGTGCAGCGCGACCGCAATCATCCCTCGATCATCATGTGGTCGTTGGGCAATGAAGCTGGAATTGGCCCCGCCTTCGAAAAGGCGGCAAGGCGGGTCAAGCAGATGGATCCGACCCGGCCTGTGACATATGGCGGCCATGGCACTGTCGAAGGCCACTCCCCGCTGGACTATAGCGAGGTCTACACCCCGATGTATGACAGCATTGCCGAGATGATCGACTATGCGCAGTCTCATCACGCGCAGCCGATGGTCCAGGCCGAATATGCCCATGCGATGGGGAACAGCCTGGGAAATTTTCAGGATTACTGGGACGTGATCTATGCGCACCCTGACCGGCTTCAGGGCGGCTATGTGTGGGACTGGGTCGATCAGACGCTATATAAGACTGATGAAAGAGGCCGCCGGTTTTTCGCTTATGGCGGCGATTTTGGCGAGAGCCCGCGCCCTGATTCAGACAACTTTCTCGCCAACGGGATTATCCAGTCCGATCGCACTTTCAATCCGCACGCTTGGGAATTGAAGAAGGTCTACCAGCCGATCGCCTTCAAGCTGGCTGATCCAGGGCGGATTGAAGTGCGCAACCGCCATGATTTCCTTGGTCTTGGCGCATTTGACTTTGGCTGGCGACTGGAGGCGGACGGCGCCGTGGTCTCGCGCGGCGAGCTAGCCGTGCCCGATATCTCCGCGCGTGCCAGCGCTATGGTGCCACTTCCCCCCGAAGTGCAGCCGCAGAGCGATGGGCGGGAATATTTCCTGACCATCGAGGCGCGTGCGCGAGCCGGCACCATCCCCTTGGTCGAGCCGGGTGCATTGGTGGCGTGGGAGCAGGTCCCGCTTCCTGCCAGCCGGGTGGCTGGCATGGCTGCGCCGCGCACGGAGCCGCCAAAGCTCACCGCGAGCAATGGGCAAGTGAGGGTTGAGACGCAGAACGGCATCTTGTCCTTTGATGAGGCCACCGGCATGCTGGAACAATGGACCCTTGGCGGCAGGGAAATGCTTGTCGCGGGTCTTGCCCCCAATGTGTGGCGTGCTCCCACGGACAACGATTCTGGTGGCAATTGGCTTTTGCGCAGAGCTGGGGTGTGGAAGGCTGCGAACGGCGATCGCAGGCTAGTCAGTCTGAACCATCGCCTTGAAGAGAGCGCTGCCGTGATCGAGGCGAGCTATGTGATGGGCGCGGACACCGCGCGTTTCACCATCTGCTACCGGATCGAGGGGACCGGTGCAGTCGAGGTTGCAGGGCTTATGCAGCCGCTCGGGGACAAGCTGCCGCTTATCCCGCGCATTGGCATGAACCTGCAAATGGCCGGCGATTTTGGCCAGCTTGAATGGTTCGGCCGTGGACCGCACGAAAACTATCCGGATCGCAAGGCATCGGCGGCAGTGGGCCGCTACCGTTCGAGCGTGGCCGATCAGTATCATGATTATTCGCGCCCGCAGGAAACAGGCAACAAGGCCGATGTCCGCTGGTTTGCCTTGCGCGATGCGCAGGGCAATGGCCTCGCGTTTGCCGGGGAAGGGTTGCTTGGCTTTTCCGCTCTGCCGGTGTTGCAATCCGATCTTGATCATGATCGCAGCAGGGGCGCGCCTCATCGGCATGGCGGGCTGGTGGAGTTTCGCGACCTCGTCAGCATCAATATCGACCACCGCCAGATGGGGCTGGGCGGGATCAACAGCTGGGGCGCACTTCCGCTGGAAAAGTACCGGCTGCCAGCCCGGGAATACAATTGGCGCTTTCGCATCGTGCCGCTGGCCCCCGGGGATGATCCGGCAGCTATGGCACGCACGGCATTCACGCCCGAATTATAAGTCAACCCAAAGGGAGATGGTGAAATGATCGGCATAGAGATGGGAATGGCCAGGCGGTTTATCGCCATCCTTGTGGCACCTATCGCATTGGCCGTGGGGCCGCTGGCCGCGGCGCAGAATGCCCGACCGGAACAGCAGCCGAATGTGGTGCTCGTGGTGACTGACGATCAGGGCTATGCCGATGTCGGTTTCAACGGCAGCACCCAGATCCCGACCCCAAATATCGACCGCATAGCCAGGGAAGGCGTTCGCTTCACCCGCGCCTATGTCACATTCCCTGTCTGCGGACCGAGCCGGGCGGGTTTCCTGACCGGTCGCCACCAGTCTCGCTTTGGTTTTGACCGCAATCCCAATGGGGATCCCGCTGACCCGTCTGGCGGGCTGCCATTGTCCGAAGAAATGCTTCAGGAGATGCTGAAGCGGGTAGGCTATCATTCGATGCTGGTGGGCAAGTGGCACATGGGTACGCATCCGACCTTGCGCCCGCTGGCACGCGGCTTCGATGAGTTCTATGGCTTTATCGAAGGCGGCCACAGCTATCGCCCCGAAGAGATCGAATTCGAGGATATCAGCCAGTCCAGGAAGCCCTACGACTGGTATCGCACGAAGCTGATCGACAATGGCGCGCGGGTCACCTTTGACCAGTATCTGACCGATGAACTGAGCGATCGGGCGGTTGATTTCGTGAGCCGCCGGGCTGCCCAGCCACAGCCCTTCTTCCTGTATCTCGCTTATAATGCACCGCACACTCCCTTGCAGGCGACTGAGGAATATCTTGCCCGCTTTGGCCATATCCAAGATGAACGGCGGCGCACCTATGCAGCAATGATCAGCGCTGTCGATGACGGGGTTGGCCGGGTTCTGGACGAGCTTGACCGTCAGGGCGTCGCTGAGAACACGATCGTCATTTTCCTGTCAGACAATGGCGGCGTGATCGACCGCGCAACTGGCGAACAACCCGTCGCCGATAATGGCCCGTTGAGGGGTGGCAAGAGCCAGCTTTTCGAAGGCGGCATCCGGGTGCCTTTCGCCATGCGCTGGCCCGCCATGATTGCCGGTGGGCGCGATTTCACGCGCCCGATCAGCACAATGGATATCGCCGGCACGCTGGCCGGGCAGCTGGGAATTCCTGTGCAGCCGGACAAACCGCTCGATGGGGTGGATCTGATCCCTTACCTCAATGGAGAGACAAGCGGCGATCCGCAGCCGGTGCTGTTCTTTCGCAAGTTCGATCAGAAGCAAAGTGCCATGGTGATTGGCGATCTCAAATATGTCGATACAGGCGAATTCAAATTGCTTTTCAATCTGCGCAGCGATGAGGGCGAGAAGGCCAATATCGCTCCTGCAAACCGGGAGAACATGGCTGCGCTGGCCAATCTGTTCGAAGTCTGGAACGCGCAGATGGCGGCTGAGCCGGCCTTCCCGCCGCTGGGATCCTGGCCGAAACAAGGCAATGCGCGAAGGGTAGAAAAATGAGGATATCGAAAATGGGTGACTGGCCGATGATTGCCACGCGCAAGAGACTGTCGCGTGCGGTGTCGCTTGCTCTGCTGGCGATTGCGGCAGCATCCTGTGCAAGCTCCGATCCCGGCCCTACTTCTGCTGCCAATGCGGCGGCCGGGCGACTGCCCAATATCGTGATCTTCTATGCCGATGATCTTGGTTATGGCGACCTTGGAGCCTATGGGGCGGAGGGTTTGCCGACCCCTAATGTCGATCGGCTGGCGCGCGAAGGTGTGCGCTTCACCGATGCCCATGCGACGGCCGCGACCTGCACGCCCTCGCGCTATTCCTTGTTGACCGGCGAATATGGTTTCCGCAGCCGCGCCGAGATCCTCCCAGGCGATGCGCCCTCGCTGATCCGGCCTGAAAAATTCACCATTGCCGATATGCTGAAAGGTCAGGGCTATACCACCGGAGTGGTTGGCAAGTGGCATCTTGGACTGGGCGATGGAGCAGTGGACTGGAACGCCGAGGTCAAGCCCGGACCGCTGGAAATCGGCTTCGATTATTCCTTTCTCCTGCCTTCGACGATGGACCGCGTGCCTACCGTCTATCTGGAAAATCACCGCGTCGTCGGACTCGATCCCGCTGACCCGCTGAGCGTGAGTTATGCAGGCAGGATCGGTGATCGGCCAACCGGCACCCAGAATCCCGAATTGCTCCGCTACAGCGCTGACCGCCAGCATTCTGACACCATCATCAACGGTGTCTCGCGGATCGGTTTCATGAAGGGCGGCAAGGCTGCCGAATGGGTCGATGAAGAACTCTATGAGGTGGTTACCAACAAAGCGCTCAACTTCATCCGCAGCAACCGTAACAAGCCATTCTTCCTGTTCTTCCCGTTGCACGATCCACACGTGCCACGCCTTCCTGCCGAGCGGTTTCAGGGCGCAACCACAATGGGGCCGCGCGGCGATTCGATCGTGCAGATGGACTGGATGACAGGACAGGTGATTGCCGAGCTTGAACAATTGGGCCTGGCGGAGAACACGCTGGTGATCTTCTCGTCTGACAATGGCCCGGTGCTCAATGACGGGTACGAGGATGGCGCGGTAGAGCTGCTGGGCGATCACACACCGGCAGGGGTTTTGCGCGGGGGCAAATACAGCGCCTTCGAGGCTGGCGCGCGGGTGCCGACCATCGCGTGGTGGCCCGGGCGGATCCAGCCCGCAGTGAGCGATGCGCTGATGACGCAGGTTGACCTGTTCGCCTCCCTCGCCGCGCTGACGGGCGCTCCGCTGAGCGATGACGTCGCAATCGACAGCCGCAACCTGCTGCCTGCATGGCTTGGCCAGAGCGGACAAGGGCGCAGCTGGCTGTTCAAGGAATCGGTCGCCGGTTTTGCGATCCGCGAGGGCGCGCTCAAATACATCGCCCCGATGCGCAATCCCCAGCAGGCGGCATTTGTCGCGGGCAAGGGGATCGAGAGCGCGGCGAGCGCGCAGCCGCAACTTTATGATCTGGCGAGCGATCTTGGCGAGCAGCGTAACCTTGCAGCCTCTCGGCAAATGGATGTGGCGCGGCTCGCGGCGCTGCTTGCCCGGATCGAGGCGCGCACACGGGCCGAAACCGACCGGTCGAGGGCAGCACGGTGAGCCGTCGCGCCCGCGCCCTGGTGGTGCTGCTGACAAGGTTTGCGGCGCTGGTCGTGGGCGGATGTCTGACGGTGCCGGTTGCGGCCGAAACTGCGCGCAAACCCAATATCATCATCATCCTTGCCGATGATGCGGGCTATGGCGATTTCGGCTTTCAGGGCAGCCTTGAGATGCGCACGCCCAATATTGATCGGCTGGCGCATGAAGGCACGGTTTATGATGCGGCCTATGCCACCACCCCGTTTTGCAGCCCCTCGCGCGCCGGACTGCTGACCGGGAGACATCCGCTACGCTATGGCTATGAATTCAATCTCACGCATGACGCCCCGCCCGGAGTGGACAAGGCGTTCATGGGGCTGGCGGCAGGCGAGCTGACGATTGCAGACCGGCTCAAGGCGCTGGGATATCGGACCATCGCGGTCGGCAAATGGCATCTGGGTGACCAGCCGCAATTCCACCCGAATGCGCGGGGATTTGATAACTTTTACGGCCTGCTGGGCGGGAACAGCCGCTATTTTCCCGAAGCGATCAAGCCCGGCAGCCTCGAACGCAACGGCACGAGCGTGCAGGCGCGTGACTATCTGACCGACGATTTCGCGCAGGAGGCGGTCGAGCAAATCGAGGCTGCGGGGGATCGCCCGTTCCTGCTTTATCTCTCCTTTACCGCGCCGCACACGCCGATGGATGCGATCGCCGGGGACATCGCGCGCTTCGGCAATATCGCTGACCCGCAGCGACGACGGCTGGCCGCGATGACATGGGCGATGGACCGGGCGGTGGGCCGGGTAATGGAGGAATTGCGTGCGCGCGGGCTGGAGCGTGATACGCTGGTTGTGTTCACGAACGACAATGGCGGCGATTCCGTTGGCCTGGACGCCGACAACCGCCCATTGCGGGGCATGAAAGGCACGCTGCTGGAAGGTGGCATCCGGGTGCCGATGATCGTTCGCTTTCCCGATGGCACCGGGGCTGGACAGCGCGCCGCGCAACCGGTGTCGCTCATGGACATTCTCCCGACCGCGCTGTCGCTGGCCGGAGCGGCGGTGCCTGCCGGGCTCGATGGGCAGGTGCTGTCGCCAGCCGATGTTGCGCAGCCCGAGCGCACGTTCCACTGGCGTTATGACACCGTGGCGGCAATGCGGCAGGGGCCATGGAAGTTGCTGCGCTTTCCCGACCGCCCGGCGCAACTCTACGATCTGGCCAATGATCGAGGCGAAGCGCACGACCTTGCCGCGCAGCAGCCGCAGCGGCTGGCAGCGATGCTGCGCGCGCTGTTCGCGTGGGAGGGAACGGTTGAATACCCGCGCTGGCACACCGGCAGCTTCTGGTCGCAGGAAGACGTGCGCCGCTACGCAGCCGAACACATCCGGGCTGAAAACGCCAAGGCCAAGGCCAGCCTGTCGCCCGAACCGCCAAGCTGATTGCGATGCCGCGCAGTGTGGGCAGCATAGTTGCACACGGCTTGGATTAATTGATAGTATTATTCAGCATTGCATATTATTGCGATTATTGAACGTATGACACCAATTTGGCGAAAGGCTCGGCAGGAGACATGGGGGGGAATACTGGCAAACGGCGCAGCGCTCACAGCTATGGCAAGCTGGATCGGGACGGATTCATTCACCGCTCCTGGATGAAGGCGCAAGGTTATCCCGCCGACGCTTTTGATGGCCGCCCGGTGATCGGCATCTGTAACACCTGGTCGGAACTGACCCCGTGCAATTCGCACATGCGCGAACTGGCCGAATATGTGAAACGCGGGGTGTGGGAAGCGGGCGGGTTGCCGCTTGAATTCCCGGCGATGTCCCTGGGCGAAACCCAGATGCGTCCCACCGCGATGCTGTTCCGCAATCTGCTGGCGATGGAGGTCGAGGAATCGATCCGCGGCAACCCGATTGACGGCGTGGTGCTGCTGGGCGGATGTGACAAGACCACTCCGGGCCAGCTTATGGGCGCAGCCAGCGTCAATTTGCCGACAATGCTGATTTCTTCGGGACCGATGCTCAATGGCAAGTTCCGAGGCAAGGACATTGGATCGGGCACTGATGTGTGGAAATTGTCCGAAGCAGTGCGCGCGGGCGATATGAGCCCGGACGAATTCTTCGCCGCTGAAAGCGGCATGTCGCGATCACGTGGCACGTGCAACACAATGGGTTCGGCATCCAGCTTCGCCGCAGTGTCGGAGGCCCTGGGTGTCGCGCTCAAATACAACGCCACAATCCCGGCAGTCGATGCCAACCGGCAGGCGATGGCCCATGCGACCGGGCGGCGGATTGTTGCACTGGTGCGCGAGGACAAACGCCTGTCGCATTTCCTCACTCGCGAAGCGTTCGAGAACGCAATCCGGGTCCATGCCGCGATTGGGGGATCGACCAATTCAGTGATTCATCTGCTGGCGCTGGCGGGCCGGGTTGGCGTGCCTTTGACGCTTGATGATTTTGATCGTCTGGGCGGGGATATGCCGCTGCTTGCCAATATCATGCCATCGGGCGAATATCTGATGGAGGATTTGCATTATGCCGGCGGGATGCCGGCGCTGATGACGGCAATGGCGCATCACCTGCATCTTGATGTCGAAACCGTCTCGGGCGAGACCATCGGCGAACAGATTGCTGGCGCGCAGATTTTCAACCGGCAAGTGATCGCCACGCTTGACGAGCCTTTCAAGCAAGCCTGCGGGATCTGGGTGTTGCGCGGCAACATCGCCCCCGATGGCGCAATCATGAAGCCGAGCGCTGCCTCGCCGCAATTGCTCAGCCATCGCGGCAAGGCGGTGGTGTTCGAGACGATCGAGGATTTCAAGGCGCGGGTTGATGATCCCGGGCTGGAGATC
>Ga0100391_1001440_pt1 | contig 26592 bp, 15 predicted proteins | sample CryGeymeta201515_FD_81541 | JGI IMG/M metagenome (GOLD analysis project Ga0100391, IMG submission 81541) | Groundwater microbial communities from Crystal Geyser aquifers in Utah, USA - Crystal Geyser metaG 2015-15 | ecosystem: Environmental > Aquatic > Deep subsurface > Groundwater | place: USA... | reverse complement strand
TTACTTAAGCCCAACAAATGCTACTTCCAAAAACAACCCCGGGATTGTGTTTTTCCCCATCCCGGGGCAGTTTTGGAAATCCCGGGGTAGGGATATCCCTCGATTGGTGACAACACATTATTTACCGAGAAGAACCGTAGTAGTCTACTACGTACTGTAGTAGTAGTAGTCCTACTAGTAGTAGTCCTACTACTCTACTACTAGCTAGAGTAGTCCTACTAGTAGTAGTCCTACTAGTAGTCCTACTACTAGCAGTAGTAGACTACTAGCTACTACTACTACTAGAGTAGTACTAAGAAAGTAGTATTTCTAGAGTAGCTAGTAGTAATAGTAGAAGACGATTACTAGTAGCTGACCACTACCTACTAGTACTACTACTAGCTGTAGTACAGTACTAGCTAGCTAGAGTCCTCTAGCTACTAGACTACTAAAAAAAAAAGAATATCTAATTAGAGTCTAGCTACTACTAGTAGTCTAGGGAGTCCTCATAAAGTAATAATACTCGCGCTGTACTAAAATAAATAATAATGCTGTAATAATTACTGAGTAGAATGGAAACTCTGCCTGGCTACAAGTGATAGTACTTGAATACTAAGTACACCTACTCGTCCGCGTAGGTACAGTATTTGAGTTACTACTTAGTACCTTCCCAAGTTGTCCTCTGTTGTAAACTCAAAATATCTACTCTGGGTATTGGTATATTCCGAGTACACTACATCCCTGCCGATGAATATTGCAGCGCACATCGCTCCCCTCGAGCATCTGATAGTTTCCTGGTTCTGCGTTTTTGTACAGGTGAATCCACGAATCTATATATCTCAAATGAAGTAGTAAATTTCTCCGTCCACCTAGATTTTTCGACTTGCGCACGCACAGAAATACAATAACTATACCTTGAATACTCCTATACGTTTAGCTTTACTACGATACTTGCTAACCAAGTGGGTACAACAATGACAAAGGTGCTTCCGGTGAACCACCATAGAGAGCGCCAGTGTTGCTTAGATCGCATACCCATTCGTAGCTTTCTGGAAATGATCGTACAAGCACGTTCCAATATGCCCCCTCGCTCGATTCACAAGGCGGAGGGCCTCCCTTTCCACCAGTCGATCAGGGCTTTGGATCATCAATCGCTTTTCAAAGCGGGGCAAAGCAATGCCGTTCCCGTACCGCCAGCCACTAAAGCAAGGAAAGTTGCTCTTGTACATCATAATCTCAACGAGACCCAATGCCAGCTGCGCGTTCTTTCGAGCTTCCTTGAATCCAGCGACAAACAACTCTTTAAAATCCTGGTAGCACTTGGATCGAGGACCGCCCATCACTTCGACATACTCGGGCGTCAACTTGAACGGTGCTCGCTCAAACGTGAATTCGTGTGCGACATTCATTCCCATCGCGAAACCAAAGTCAATAAAAATGAGGTGGCCCTTGGTATCAATCATAATATTTCCGTTGTGACGATCCTTCAACCCCAAGAGATATGATACAATGGAGTATGCACACAGACTTCGCATGAAATTATTTTGGGCAGCCTTGAAAGCCTTCGAGTTAGGACCGCCATACGTGTGCTCAAAGTATGCACGGAGTCCTCCCTTTTTAGGATAGTTTGGATCTTTCTTGAGACCATCAATAGAGGTAGCATCCATGATCACCTCCAACAATCCTGAGTCCTTTGACGTACTAAGAATACGGTACGTATACAGCCACAGAGGTAGCTTGGCGCTGGCAAAGACTGATTTGTAAAAATGAATCATTTGCATCACAAATACCTCCTGGCGAAGATCGTCGTTCGACTTTGACATGAGGCTGATGACCTCCTGGGTACCAGGCTTATTGGCTTCTTCCTCTCCGCCCTTTTCGACCTCTTCCATGAGCATGCGTGCCGATCGCTCCGCCCAACTTTCTCCACCACTAATGATTTTTTTAGCTCTGTCCAAACTATCCTGGTCAATATCACCGGAATCCTGATCACCAAGGACAATGGTTTTCTTGAACATGACGCTGCTGGTGACGGATCCATCGTCGCCATCGTCTTTGCTGCCAGCGCCTTCCAATATTGGAATTGTTTTGAGATCAACGACGTTGTCCATGACGCTATGACGCTGCTGTCTTCCTTTTCGGTGAGTATCGATTCGGTTAGCAAGCCCGCGGGGTATGTGAGCAAAGGACGACCGCAAAGACTTGTTTATTCGGCGGCCACTCCGCTGGTTCTCTTCTTCCTCGGCTGCAGCTGCATGCTCGATTTCCTCCGAGTCTTCGGTGTGCCAGACGCGACTTCCTTTGTCCATACCTTCCAAAGCGTCACCAACGGCCGTTGGTGCTGGATTAAGATCGTCCCTTTTTGTCTTTTCGTGCATAGAGTCTGTGATTTCTTTACAAATAGATGCGCGAGGGCAAGAACGATGAGCATGTAGTAAAGCAAATAGAGTAGACAACGTTGATAGTAGCAATGGAACAGACTTACCTTCCCCGGCTTCCTCGATTTGTGCAAGATTTGCAGGGACTGAATTCGGCGAGCTTTCCTCGTTGGAATTTTCGGCAATTACTTCAAAGTGGGCATGCATAAACTCGGCTACATCCAAATTTTCTTTCTTGAGCACAGATGGTAGCGGTCTAGAACCATTGGTCTTTGCTCTTTCTTCTTCTCCGAACCTGGCCAAAAAGTACATGATTGTCGGACAGCGGGCTTTGGTTGAAAACACCTTGGTGTCCTCTGGAATTGCTTTGTAAACTCGCCTCCAAGTATCACTCGAGTTACACAAGGGCGAGTACACACAATCGGGAATGTGGCAGTCTTTCATTTTTCCAGGGGCTAGTTTCTTCCTGTTTTCCTTTTCAAAGAAGCGAAGCTCTTCAGCAATATCCGTTAGTCGGCGAATAAAACGACGTTCGTTACGGAAGAATTCGTAGCGCGCCAATTGCCCTGGAGTTAAGTCGCCAACAACTTTACTCTGAATTTGCTGCTGCTTCTGCGCTTGCTGAGCCAAGGCCGCTGCGGCCTCAACCTTGCTACCTCTGCTAGCACTAGAACGAAGGTTCATTTGGGATGTGGACGTTTGTTTCATATGATTCAACTGCTGGAAAGGCCCGTTCGGGGATTGGAAGAGAGAGCTGCAATCGTTCTCTTCTTGCAGCCGACGCATCCATACAATCTTTTCCTGCTTACTTTTCGCCCTCAAAGTGAATTCATAGGTTCTGTTGGTCACTGTAAACATGTGCGGGTACTTGTCGTTGTTCCGAGCTTCGTTGTCGATTACTCGAGCCCCATCCAAGGGCATAGCACGCACTAAATTCTTATGATGCATTCCGTCTTCCTTGTTGCGGTAGCAGTTGAGCATTTGCTCTTCAATGACAAAGTATCGCATCTTCCATCCTTTCTTCCGAAAAGCTCCGAGTCTTACCTGGCGCTTGTACATGAGATGTCCACCAAAGACGGATCCGGAGATCAAATCTTTGCCAAGATCAGCAGTAGAGGGCCCCGTGAGCAACATCGGACGAGAAGACCCAGCTCCACCCCCGTCTTCTCTCTGCGACCCCGAGGTCAGTTGAAGGGCGTTGAAACGTCGATCGGCATTCTCCATAATGTGCAACTCTTGTTTGGATATTTTACCTTGCTCGTACAAGCGCTGGAGTTGTTGAGAGCGAGGACGACCGTAAACTACACAGCGTTCGAGATTTGTCAGAAGTTTGATGCATCGTGCGTAGTAGAGAGGATTGTACGACGGATTGTGCAAACCATTAGGCAACTCGGGTTGATAATCTTCCAAGGCTCCCTGAAGGATCCAATTAAACTGCAAAGCAAAATGGAGAGACTGCTGGGCAATGACAAGCGCAAACCGCTCGAGTACCGCATCGTCCCATTCTGCCTCCAAATGAATAATCATATGTGCCAGCTGAGGCAAATAGAATTCGATTCCATCAAAGACAGCCTTCGACCCAGCGAACTAACAAATTCAACCCGGACGAGACAAAGACAGTAAGATTAAACCAAACGGACTTGAAATTGATATACCATTCTGCGCAATCGACTTACCTTTGTGACAAATCTCGCCATGAAAGTCACAACAGTAGGATCGTCACGAAATTGCCAGATAAGCATAACTACTTTTTCCATGGGCACTGAGCGCTCGCCGTCAGCTCTTTCGCCTTCCTGCCCCAAGACATCAGCCACAAGACTGCGAGTCCGTGTAAGATTCACCAAAAGAAAAGCAAAGTATTTTCATGTCAGACGGTGGCAAACGAGAAATGAGGAGACACACCAAAAGCACGCGTGCCCATTTGAGATTTCTACCGAATTACAGTATAGGAAAAACACAGACTTACCGATTCTTGAAGGCCTCGTGCTCTCGTTGCATTTCCTCACGGGTCTTGTGCATGATAAGGTACTGATAGTTGTGCTGTTGTTGAAGTGTGAGCCCGCCAAAGAATTGAGCTTCCTCTATTATCGATCAGCTGGTTTTATTAATTTGACAACAGACTCCCTTCCTTTGATGGTGAAAGCTAGGAAAAACAATAATTTGATTCTCTCCGTTAATTGGGGGGCTGACCTTTCTTGCAAAAGTTATTTTATTAGTATTTTGCGGTAATATTATTATGCGAATCTTTAGCCGCTTTGTTCCTAGCTACTGGTAGTAGTAGTGGTGTCCTCCTCTGCTACTACTGTCTGTACTATTACGTACGCCAGATTCTTTGGGCCGGTCATCATTAGCGCCGGTCGTAGTTGGCACACACAAAAATAAATACTGCTACTACCGTACCAGGGTAGCTAGTAGGTCTACTCCTGCCACGGTAATAATACTGTGAGATGACTATCCCCTGCTGCCTGTGGTGCGGTCATCTTTGTCAAGAGTTGGAGTTAAGGTTCTACCCCGGGAAGTCGTGACTGAAAAAAGTGTCGAAACGTCACAACACAACATCAACCAAAGAAGATACAGTGCATTTGCTTGACGATGATACGATGCGCTGGTAGCCAGCGAACTAATAATGCGTTGCTCTATTAAACAGTCCTTCACAAATCTATTTCTGTTCTGGGCCCAGCTTCAGCGTCCTAAAGTTCACTCAGTTCACTAAGCCTCCTAATAAAAGTGCAATTATTCTTGAAAAATGAAACTTCTTCATCTGTTATTCCTTGGCACTTCGATTGGCGTCCTGTCGGCGTCGCTAGCGGGAGCCTTCCAGTTTCCGTATACTCACCGACAATATCAGCAACAGCTCAAAGCAGATTTCCAACAGCAAGGTGGGATGTCTCGATGTCAATGGCTGCAGACAGCAGGAGGAGCTTTTGCCGCTGCCGTTTTCACAGCTGCTGCTCCCATGCCCGCGGCTGCAAAGGAGGTCGACCCAGCTGTGAAAGGAACTAAACAAGACCCTGAGTTCGAAGCCTGTCTTTCACAGTGTATTTACGAATGCACAAAACCTAAGGGGGCGGAACAAAGGTCTCGAAAAGAATGTCTTCCAGAGTGCAAGATGACTTGTGCTAAAACTAAGGCTCAATTGATGACAGGATCCCCCATTAAATGAAGCGTAGCCTGATAAATTGATAAGCAAAGTATACTAAAAATGTAATTCAATTCAAAGATAGACAATAATCTAATGCTTTACTAAAGAAACAATATCAGCCACTACGATTTTCCCTACTACAAACTATTATTGTATTTCTCGACAAGTCAACACTCGAATGTAACGGAACGTTGTGACACGAATCACGCAGTAGCTAGATAGGAATGCAAGTTGGTAGACAAAGCTAGCTATTCTTCGCAGTCGTAGCGTATTATAGTCGTCAAATCTCTGGTGACATTTTTTGTCTATTCCCTGAACGGCTGTATCAAAATCTGCTGCGCAAGGACAGCATACGCAAGAAGGCAACAATTCATCCTGAGCAACGCAACAAAGTTAAGATAGAAGATTTCAACACACAGCACTAGCTCTTCGTAATACGAACAGCAATGTACCCGAAAAAGTCATAGTGCAATTGGCATCCAGCAAGCTTTATTTTTAATCGAGATGCAAGCATTTTCTTTGTTCGATTCCCACTAGAGCGGCTAAATTTCTACAACAACAACAGAAATTAATTATCAACGTTAATCCTTCGCAGGATTAGCGGAAAAGTTTTTAACGGCAAACGAAGAACCGCAACCACAAGCACTCTCGGATTGAGGATTTTCCGCCACAACAAAGGCACTTTTGATCATTTCTTGCACATAATCGATTTTGGAACCCTGTATGAGATTTAGCGATGTCTCGTCGACGACTACACGGGCACCATCGCTACCAGGTGGAGCAAATACTTTATCTTCTTCGGGAATGAATTCATCATCCAGTTCAAATTTGTAGGTAAATCCAGAGCATCCTCCAGCATCGACAAAAACTCTCAAAAACATTTCGTCGGGTGTCTTTTTGCGTTTTTTTAACAAGGCGTGCACTTGCTTTATGCAACTCGGCGTGATAACAAGCTGTTCGTCGCTTGTGGACGTTTCTGTTTCTGGGTTCATACCGGTCCAACTGGTATCAGATGAGGATGTAGAATCAACTGGGGCGAATCCGGGGGAAATTTCGGAGGAAGACGTTTTAGTAACTATCACCATGGTTCGATTGGGTTGATATTGAAGTTTCTGGAAGGGATGCTTCGGGGACGGGTGGTACATCGCAGATTGGATCGTAGACGACGTGGTCGATAGTGATCGGAATTCTGCTTGTCCTCTCAGAGATAACAAAAATCGTCTTGCGACATTTCTGGGAAGTATACTGGTGCTGGTCATGCTCTCTGCTTCTGGAATGTGACTAGGATTGTTTTCTGTTTGTTATGTTCGCGAAAATATGAGAAATCATGTTCGGTGATATGGGATCGATGATCCATGTAAGTTTGAGGTTCGATGATGAGCCAGGAAGCTGGAAAATCATTGAAGAGGAGTCATCAGACCGTGAATAAATCAGTCACGTACTCCTTAGTACTCTACTCGGGTACGACTACGAGCGCCAGTACTAGTAGTACGGTAGTAAACTACTCGGAGTACTTCTTTTACAACGGCTTTTGGCACTAATGGGCGGACAGTAGATGATAAGCTAGCTAGAGTAGGACTAGCGGCTCCTGATTTCATTTTTTCCCCACTTTGGAGTACTTGTAGCAGCTCGCTTGCTTCAATACTGCAGCAAGCAAGCGAAGTATCTTCACATTCGATTTGAATCTACCTCGAAAGATCTACTTGACTCGATGCTTGTTCGCTTGTTACTCGCTCCAGCTAAATTGCCACAACTTGGCGTCCTACATGTTCAGTAGTAGAAGTACGAGCTAGCAAATATTGGCTCTTTTGTTCGTTAGAGATGAGAACTGTATTTACAACTCGTAGCTGGATTTTGCGGTAGATAGTAATCTTCTCGAGTGCGAGTAGACTACTAGACTACTAGTAGTCGACTGTAGTCTACTCATTATTTATTTCGGAGATACTCTGATGGCCTATTTTTTGGAGTAGACTACCGTACCGTATTCAGGATAATCTACGAGAGGTCTACTACTACTACTAGCAATTGATTACTCATAGTAGCTAGACTAGTAGAGTCTACTAGTAGTCTAGTTCTTCTCTACTACGAGTCGCCTAGCAAAATCTCATTCAGACGATTCTTCTTGGGTCGTATTCGCAAATGCTGCAACTTGGCTGCAACTTAGCCCAGATCATCATGTCTTTACCTGCTATTTAACCGTTTATTCATTGTCAATTTTTCTCGAGGTCGGTTTTCTTCGAGGAGACGAATGAATGAAGGATTCGATTCGATCTGCAGAGCAGTGGATAGATCGATCGAGACATCCATTAATTTCCTCATCATCTTGCCTCAAGCCCACCCAAAACGGAAGCTAATCCACACAAAAGCAAAATAAAATGAAAACAATGGTCAGCCTCACCTTTTCTACATTTTCATTTGTCGTCCTGGCCATTACTTCGGGTGATGCTTTGCTCACCAATCCCTTGGGAAAGACTAAAACCAACAGGTGCGTCCTTGATATTTTTTACAGCATTTTGTTTCGTCACGGAAACTCACACGTAATCTGTGGTTTTTTCCTTCCTGAACGAACAATTGTACAATTGCATCCGATCTTACCTTCTCCGAATTAACCAACCGACCAAACAACCGATTGAATTGTCCACTTCTAACGATCGACCACCTACTCGCACGGACTGCAGCCTAGAGGATCGTGCCTACGTGACCCGCGACATCAAAACCCCAGACCCAGTGCCAGAGGCTGGTCAGCGAGAAGCCTTGGAATTGATGAAGACTGGGCGATTGTACCGATATAATGTGGCCAAGGCAGAAGACAGCATTGTCAGCAAGTGCGAGCAAGAAATTGCTGCCTATACTGGTCACAAGTACTGTGTTGCCCTGAACTCCTGTGGTTCTGCTCTCATGCTCTTGCTTAAAACCACTGGTTTGAAACATGGAGGCAAGGTCATCAGTAATGCTTTCACATTTGGTGCTGTTCCCAGTGCCATTGAGCATGCTGGAGGAAAGGCAGTCTATGTGGAATCTAACTATGATCATGTCATTGATATCACTGATCTTGAAAAGAAACTGAAAGAAAACCCTGACTGCAAACATGTAATGATATCCCACATGCGTGGAAAGGTTGCTGATATGAATGGAATCAAGGCCCTATGTGACAAATATGATGCCATTCTGTTGGAGGATGCTGCCCACTCCCTTGGTGTTCGATATGATGGCAAGCATTCTGGACATGTTGGAGTTGCCTGTGGAATCAGCAGTCAAAGTTACAAAATGATTAATTCTGGAGAAGGTGGATTCTTGCTTACAGATGATCCTGACATTGCTGCCCGAACTGCTGTATATGCTGGTGCCTATGAAGGTCTCGCTGGAAAGCATGTCACTGTTCCCGGTCCTGAATATTTCAAGGACCTTCCTACTGAATTGCCTAACTACTCTTTACGTATGAGTAACCTTGCTGCTGCTGTCATCCGCCCGCAGATCAAGACTTTGGACGAGCGGATTGAAAAGTACAATACTCGATACTACAAAGTCTCTGAGGCCTTGGAGAAACGCTGTGGAGAACAGTTGACCATTCCTGGATTGACCCCTGAAGTTGACCTTATGGTCCATGATTCCCTCCAATTCAATTTGCATGAAAAGTTCACTCCTGAGATGATTGAAGAATTTCTGAAAGAGTGCAGGAACCATGGTCTTCCTGTTGAACTTTTTGGTCACAAATCTAATGCCCGCAACTTTGTCAACTGGGGATTTGCCCCTGCTGAAGAACCTCTTCCCATGACTGCCAAGATGCTTTCTCGTGCCTGCGATGTTCGATTGCCTCTCATGTGGGATGATGAGGACTTTGATGATATGGCTAATGTCCTGTGTGAGAGTATTGAAACAGTGCTTGCAAACCACAACATGCAATAAGCTTGTGGACACATAATTTGCCACCATGCAAACGTTTCCATATTGAGAGATCTTTGTGTCCTGAAACTTTTCTGTCTCAATATTGTGATTCATAGGAATTAATGCTTTGACGAATGCGTAAAATAATAACCTTTGTTGTGAAGGGGTCTTCACCAATGCCAACTTAATTGAAAAAACAGTTTTACTAGATAGATTTTAGGATATCTAAAAAAAATTGTGCACCCAAATTTTACGGACAAAAACAGACCAATTGTAAATTTATTTCATTTCAGCGCACAGTCTACTGGCAGCCAAGAGATATACTAGGTATATAACAGTATCCGTAGGGATTAGTACCAGTACTAGCTACTGGTACTCGTACTGATAATGCGTAGAGGGATCGTTGGCAGCGACTGTGCAACCAAAGAGGTAATGCCCTCCGGCCTCTCGTTTGCTGCTACAATTAAAAAACAGTCCAAGCACTGCTTAATCTTTGTGCCAATAATTTTATAACTACTTCATCAATATGGCTGATAACGAAAACGATGATGATCTTGTCGATTACGACGAGGAAGAGGTACGACAATATTACAAGCTTAAAATCACTACTGAAGCAAAGCCCTGGGGGATCCAATGACTTGATGTAGACATGAGATCCATAGGGGCCTTCTTACCGTCGGCATCGCCATCTCAATATTATAATGTTATGACATCCAATCCAACGAACTTTCATCTCACACACCAATCGATATTCATGGTCGTATTTAATACCTTTTCGCAAATTAATTATTTGATCTCATTAATACTGTGAATTTTCAGGAAGTAGCCGAGGTCGTTGCCGATAAAGGCGCATCCGCAGCCGATGGCAAGGACGCAAAAAAGTAAGATATGTTAAAAGCTTCAACACCGTATATCATTGTAGTCTTCCACATGTTTTGTGGCATGTAAAGGCGGTTCTTCTGTCATCATTAACCATATTCCGTGAAGGGCAGCTCTAACCCCCGTTTAATTACTTGCCACAACCTGAACAGGGGGCATTACGTTGGTATTCATGCCTCCGGTTTCAAGGACTTTCTTTTAAAGCCTGAGCTTCTTCGTGCCATTGTTGATGCCGGTTTTGAGCATCCAAGTGAAGTGCAGCATGAAACCATTCCCCAGGCTGTGTTGGGAGGCGATATCGTCTGTCAAGCAAAATCCGGAATGGGTAAAACTGCCGTATTTGTCTTGGCCACTCTTCATCAGCTTCAAAGTACTCCTCCTGCCGAAACCGCAGAAGGAGAAGAGGCCAAGAAGAACCCTGTTCAAGTTCTTGTTATTTGCCACACGCGTGAGTTGGCGTTTCAGATTGCCCACGAATACGAGCGCTTTTCCAAGTATCTGCCTCATTTGAAGACGGCTGTTTTTTACGGAGGCGTCAATATTAAAACCAACCGCGACATCTTAAAGAATGAATGCCCCCATGTAGTGGTAGGAACTCCTGGTCGTATTCTTGCCTTGGCTAAAGAAAAGTCGCTTGTGCTAGACCAGATTCAACACTTTGTATTGGACGAGTGTGATCGAGTGTTGGAAGCCTTGGATATGCGTCGTGATATCCAAGAAATCTTCCGTCTTACCCCTCACGAAAAGCAAGTCATGCTCTTCAGTGCTACGCTCAGTAAGGAAATCCGACCCGTTTGCAAAAAGTTTTGTCAGGATCCCATGGAGATCTATGTTGATGACGAAACCAAGTTGACCTTGCATGGTCTGCAGCTATATTATGCTCAATTGGCTGAGGCAGAAAAGAATCGTAAACTCAATGATTTATTGGATGCATTGGAATTCAATCAAGTTGTCATTTTTGTGGCTAAGGTAGCCCGTGCCAAGGAATTGAATCGTCTCTTGACAGAGTGCAACTTCCCCAGTATCTGCATTCACGCTGCCATGAAGCAGGAGGAGCGAATCGAAAAATACAAATCATTTAAGGATTTCAATGCTCGCATTTTGGTCAGTACGGATCTTTTTGGACGTGGTATTGATATTGAGAGAGTGAATGTTGTCATCAACTACGACTTTCCCGGCGATTCCGATCAATTTTTGCATCGTGTTGGCCGGGCTGGTCGTTTTGGTACTAAGGGATTGGCTATCTCCTTTGTCTCTAGCAAGGAAGACCAAGAGGTTTTAGAAAAGGTCCAGAGCCGTTTCGAAGTCAATATTCCCGAATTGCCCGACGAGATCGATATGTCTACTTACATGAGTACCTAAATTTGATGCTCCGACGGCTGACGAGACACAGGAAACAACGATTTATGTTGGTGCGGGGATCGAGTGCTGGCGATCGCTTCTGACGATATCGACGACGCCAGAACTTACGATGATAGTGATATAATGAACATGAAATCAATTCTTAGAATGGAATTAGATAACTGCTATCTCTTTGCCTTTATGCCAAAGAGGGTTTTTAAGTACATTGCTGTTGATCCGATACATCTTTCTTTTGACTAAGCGCTTTGCATCGAATGGTAATGGTTATCACTTGTAGAACTGACGATGATAGTTTCCACCTCGTCGGCACTGAAATCCGTCCCGAATGGACAAAAACACAGGTATGTCAACTTGAAACACTGCCAACCAAAGGGGATTCCTACAATTGTTACCATCAAGGCACATCCCGTGAAAAATGCTTGGAGCGCAAGGATCCAACCGGCAGTAACAGCCCATACAATATTTAGCATACAGTTGCAACCTCGCACACAACAGCGACCTCCTTCGTCCTGTATGGCTTCATGTGTGTAGGTAAGGGTCTTTCCAAAGGGAAACAGTAGAAACAAAGATATCTTGATGAGTTGCCAGCCACACGGGAATCCAACGCACGTTGCGCATAATATCAAACCCATGAGAAACCAAGTTAAAAACATATGCCATCCTCCCAAGACCAACCAGATAATATTGAGAATCCAAGAGAAAGTGCCACGGCGGTCGTGTCGAAACGAGATTTGCTTGATTTGGTGCGAAGACCTCGATCGCTCCATCTTCTGAAGAGTTATGTCAGCTGCGTCTTATTTGTCAGCTAAAAACTGTAATACCCAAATAGCTTTTATTATGATAACTTGGAGCAACGAAGGATATGCTCGAAATGAGGCCTTGAGGGCGAGCTGCAATCGCAGAGGTGTCCATTCTTAAATTGAAGATTTGCGTAAAAAGCTAGTGTGGAGACTCATGAATATTAGAGTAAATATTGAATATTATGGCAAATAGGAGTAAACTAGACTAGTGTGTCTGTGTGGATAGGAAGCAGGCATAGGCACACGACCTAATAAAGTAAGACCTAACTCCTGAGTCTTATCATCGTCCCTAACAGGAGACAAGGTAAACTGCCATAGTCCACCTGGGCTTAATTTGTTTGGAGTGTTCCAGAGCTTCCAATTCGTGAGTCCAGTACCGGTTAAGATCGCCATTAGAATTTTTTTCAACCACCCGGAAATTCTGAATCAGAAGACTCCGTCCACAGATACGGCGAAGTCAGCTAGCTAGGAGCTACTGGATGATCTATGATGGCGAGGGAAAGGGAGTACAGTAATCGGCTATTGCCTATGCCTCACGCTGCCCCGGTCCCGGCCGCAAACAAAGTCCCATTTAGGTAGACGATACTGGCTTCCTAAGGACCTCTTCATGTCAAAATTAAACGGAAGAAAATGTTTGCGAGGCCTCTTGTTGGCTTGTTGGACCCCAGCGAAACCATATTTTCAGGTTTCGTATCGACCTCCTGATGAGTCTCGGCAAAATGTCGTCCGAACGCCAAGGAAATACACCGAAAAAATACTAGCAGTGGAATCTGATATTGCACTCACACTGCTGATCGGCAGGCATGAAACCACATGCAGGTGGAATAGGGGGGACGCAGGCAACAAGATCACGAGCTTCCTGTTCAAACAACAAAACTCAATATGCGTGGAGCTTGCGTGGGAAAGTTTCTATGCCGAAGCGCACATTTGAATTTTTGTAAGAAAATCTGATTCCTACTGTATTTCACTTGGGATGTAGAGTCATTTGCTTATGTACCGGCTCTCGAGTCAAAACATATAACACTCACCATAAGAGTGACCAATGGCTGAAGAATGTTTAAATCGGTGTTTTTGTATGTAATAAAGCAAAAAAAGCTAAGTTTGTACCACATGTGGTGGCTTAATTAAATTGGAGTGTGTTTATTTGGAGTAGGGGTATCACCCATCTATGCTCCCACAGATGGACAAAAGATGAAGAAAAAAGAGAGAATTAATACCAGCTCTTCGTGCCGATCAGTAGCTTACTCTTCGTCATCGCCACCGGCGGCTTTTGATGCAGCACGCTTCTTGGCGACACGACCGGGAGGACCTTGTCCGTAGGGCGAGTTGGTGGCGAAATCAATGTGCTTCTCCGAAGCAGTTCGGACAGTAAACCCTGGGGTGTTGACCAATTGACTTCCGACGCGAATGTGGCGCTGCTTGATGAGGACACGTGCGTGGTGGATGGACTTGGCCAAACCTTGTTTGTACACCTTAGTCTGCAGACGGCGGTCCAACAACTTTTGGGTGGTCAACTGAAGAATAAAATCCAGTTCGAGCTCGTCATCGGCCAAAAGACCGTATCGACTCATTCGACGGAGTAAGGCAGTACCCTCGAAGATGCGCTTAGGATCCTTAGGATCCATAGTCAACAACGTTCGGGCTGCCTTTCGTAGCTTGGCAAGAGCGTATTGCACACGCCAGATCTCGCGCTTGCAGCGGAGTCCGTACTCGCCGACGAGTTTAAGCTCGGCATCGAGACGTTCCTTCTCGAAGGGACGACGAGGAGTCTTAAATGTCTTGCGGTCTGTAGGTTCGTCAAGTTAAACAAGAAGGCAATAAGAGGTTGGTTAGCAAGATATTGATTCAAAGTAAAAGTGGTGTTTCATGTTGGTTGGATTGGATGCTGGTGCGACATTTTCAAAGAATTTGGTTGGTCCAGGACTTCAAATTCAGTCTGACCCCTAAGTAAAACGGTATTCAACATGTCGCAATCCAACACAACTCCAAAACTTTGCTGCTGTTATTAACTTATACCATGGAGCTTGTCTACTTACAATTTCTGTGCATTGCGTTGGTCGGCATGGTGGAACAACGATTACAATCTAATTAAAAAGAAACAAAAGGGCTTGCTATAGAGACGCAAGAGATCAAGGAGACCGGACGGAGGTTGTTGCTTGTTGTCGTTTTGTTGTTGATGTTACTTGCTGGCCTGCTTCACAGTGAGTTTGTTACTCTTCGCTTGAAACTGAAGAATGTGATAGTACAAAAGCTACGTAGAAATCAACAAGGTTCATTTTTAAGTAATGCGGTTTTTCGCCTGGATCAGCAGAAATTCAAGTAAGAAGGTAGCGAGGTATTTTTCTTCAGTCTGTCCGCTATTACGACTACCCAGGAGTGGTACGATTGCGATGGAAGGTTGGCTCAAACGCTAACCTTAACACGCAAAGAATACAAAACGACAAAACAGTGCTACCGGTACCGGTACTTTACTACTACCTACTCTACTACTAAAAGTAGAGAGCACAGACTAAACTAGTCTATTACAATGCAACAATTAATGTATTCCGGCGTAACAACCTCGAGAGGAGAGTAACTGTGTTACTGATTTATAGAACCCCACAAACGTACAACACCCTAAGTCATTAAAGCATCGTCGTATTAGATCAGGCACAATCTGTGTTGTTGAAGGCATTGTCGATAATCCGGTAGCGCTTGATAGAGCAGTATCGATTGTGGGGTGCTTCTGTTTCATCTAGGGCGCACCCGTTTCGTAAATGCGAGCCACATAATCAAGATGCGGGGAGACATTAAGCCAGACTAGGCTGACGTCCCGTTTGAATGTAGCAGTAGCAACAACCAACTATGCACCGAGCAGAAACACTTTTTAGCCACTCTGTTTGTGCATATGCATGCAAGTAGGCTATGGCCCATCCTAGAAAAGGAGTGGCCTGCGAGCGAGCTATAGTACTGCTTACAGCAAGTAGCACTTCGAATAGATCTGTACTAAACTATGCAGTTGTGGAAAAAGATAAATGAGACTCCAAAGTTGACGATAAAACAAGCGTCTGGATGTCAACTATCCACGTTTCACTACTATGAATAAGACGTGTTACTATGGTCAAATTTTGTCTGCTCGTCAAAATCTTCGAGAATTTTTTTGACTGCTGGTAACTAATTAGTAAAAATAATAAGAAGCTGTGTCACATGTAAAAGTGAATCAATTCAGATGGATGCACTTTCATTTCCAACGTTGCGATAAAGATTCCCCATGCACTGCTACTAGTACTAGCTAGAGTAGCAGTACTGTACGGTAGTAAGATTCTGATAAAACGAACTCCAATTCTCCAATTGTTATGGTCCCAAGGATGCAAATGCAGAAAGTACTTGTTTACTACCGGTACCACGCTAAAGACAGCTACTCCGAGTACGAGGTAGAGTACTACCTGGTACTACTACTACTACGGTACCAGCCACTCTGCTATCTCTACTACCAGGTACCAGGTAGTAGCTAGTAGAGGAGTGGAGTATTAGTAGCTAGTGTAGTACTACTGTACAACTACTACTAGCTAGTAGTAATCTGGCTGATTGTCATCATGCTCGCATCATGCATGCAAATGCAAAAAGTACTGTGCAAAAAGTACTGTGTACCGGTACCTGGAAGTGATGCTACGGTACTCTAGCTAGCTAGTACTAGACTAGAGTACTACTAGTTTGGGTGCGTATGTTCGCACTTCGCACTAGTCTATTACCAGGTACTACTACTAGGTACGTACAGTAAAAGCTTGACATCAAGGAATCATAGAATCAAATGAATTCACGACAACAACGAATTAGATGCCACAAAACTCAAATTCAGTACTCTAGTAGTTGCTTATAATAGAAATCAAACATTAATCGAACCATCAGCGAAACCATCAAACAGCGACGAATCTCCCGAACCAACAGTGCCTCTTCCTCAGCATACATCTAAAATGAAGACTCTAACCAAACTATCACTCCTTGCCATCTTGACCACGCATGTTGCAGGATTTACACCTGAAAAAACGGTCTATGCATCTCAGACGATGGATCGAAACATCCAAACACCTCCAACAGCTCCGAAAGAGTTTGTAGACGCGGAAAGTCAGTGGATCGCCGAAGAAATCAATCGTGGTCCTCCCAAGTGGATTGAAGACGATCAGAACGAACAACCAAAAGAATATGATTGGTTTGGCACATCTCTGGAAATGGCCAAGCCCACTGACTCACGTGTGGCACGAAGAGGACCAGATCACTTGCCTTTGTCGCGTACAGGAGACTGCGATTGGTTTTCCGAGACTTCAGCACCACAGAAACTTCCTGAAGTAGCACGGCCTTTCAACAAGGCATCGAAGAATGAATGGTTTTCGCAAGCGCTTGAAGTAAAAGTCGGTTCACCAGCACCGCGTCGATCAGACACAGCTGATTGGTTTTCGCAAGCCATCCAGTCTGAAAATTCTCTAAATCATCCGGAGACACCAGCAGCAATACTGTCTCTCAAGACAGGACCTGGTGGGTGGTTCTCCCAAGCCTTACAATCCATGACCAAGCCATCGAAAGGCTCTGAGGTCCTCACGGGTCTTCCTGTGCAAGGTTCTGAAGATTGGTTTTCTCAAGCGTTGGAAATGGATGTCGTTCCACCACCCAAGGTTGCCAGCAAGCTAGCTGCTGGTCACATCGAGTGGTTCAGTCAGGCTCTTGCCAGCCAACCACCCACAACCTCTACGACTGTGGGCTATGCCGTGCCATCTGGCCCTGTCGAATGGTTTACAGATGCTATGACTTCTGTCGTTGAAACCAAGCCTAAGTGCATGGCGTCGTGCGAATGGTTCACCGATGGAGTTCCCGAGTGTGTTCCTCCCGCAGAGTCAAAGTATGTGAGAGCAAACCCCGAAGCACACGAATGGTTTATGGAAGCCATCCATACTATCTGATGAGATGGCCTACTACTGGTATTGTATATATATATATATGATTCACGTACGGTACAATCGAATGCATAGAGTTCATCTAGCTACATTGTAGCTGCTATTTTAGCTATGAGTATTCAAAATAAAATAGATTTGATTTAGATATGAGTAGCGAATAAATGAACAAAAAAACAGATGTCAAACGAGTTTAGAGCAAATATGCGTCACCGACTGACTCACAAACATCAACTTCGTTTATCATCAAATTCGGACAGCTTTTTTGTTTTTTGTTCATAACTACTCTTGGAACTTGGGACGACAGCCTCTCATGAATTGTTAAGAAAAATACTGTCAAAGGGCAAAAATTCAACTCAAGATAGTTATGTTATGTACGACAGAATCAACATGACAATGCCAATATCTCTTATCTTTTTCGCTTTTTTGATTTCGGGAAAAGCGAATGCATTTTTGGCGCCTGCATCTCAGCGATTCACGTTCCAACTGAAACCCTTGTTGGCAGTCGCTGCCGCTACGACTCCTACTGATTTAATTCAAGACGAATACGATGTTATTGTGGTCGGCAGTGGTATTGGAGGTCTTTCGTGTGCGGCCATCTTGGCCAAGTATGGTTATTCCGTAGCTGTCATGGAATCTCATTATGCCCCCGGAGGAGCGGCCCATGGCTACACACTAAAACGTGACGAAGGGAATTTCCATTTTGATACCGGCCCGAGCTTCTTCTCTGGTCTCAACCCTGAAATCCCTGCCAAATCCTCCAATCCGCTGCGCACCGTCCTGGATGCTGTTGGAGAAGAAGTAAAGTGCGCGAAATACAGTACGTTTGGTTTGAAATTTCCTGAAGGAGATTTGCTACATACAACCAATTTTGGCAGTAAGGATGGTGCTCTCCATAAAATTGCAGGATCCCAGGCAACTGACGAATGGAAACGTCTTATGACTAGCATGTGGCCTCTAGCCAAGGCCGTCGACGCTCTACCGACAGCTGCTTTACGGGGCGATCTTAGCGCCATTGTCACAGCCGCTCCCTTCTTAAAGAATTTTGCCACCCTCAACCCACTCGAAAATCTGAAATTGACACAACCGTTCTCAAACATTCTGGACAAAGCCAACGTCAAAGATAAATTCACACGAAATTGGCTAGATTTGCTGTGCTTTTGCTTGAGTGGATTGCCATCTAGTGGTACTATCACAGCTGAGATGGCCATGATGATGGGCGAGTTTTACGACGACGATGCAATGATGGATTGCCCAATCGGCGGAGCCAATGCCATTGTTGACGCTCTTGTTCGAGGCATTACCAAATATGGAGGACATGTTTTCACAAAGTCACATGTCGAACAAATTGTGCTGGATAAAAACCAAAATCGAGCCACCGGAGTGCGCCTGAAAAAGAATGCCCGTCTTGTGAAAGCAAAGAAAGCTGTTGTATCAAATTTAAGTGTTTGGGATTTGCTTGGAAGTGGAATTTTGGATACTAACGCGCTGCCCCAGAGCTATGTCACCAGCGGCATGAAAACTCCTGTGGGTAAGAGCTTTATGCATTTGCATATTGGATTCCAGGCCACTCGGGAAGAACTTGACACGCTGCAAGCACACTACATGTACGTGGATGATTGGTCTCGCGGCATCGAGGCAGAAGATAATGCAATGCTTGTATCCATTCCTTCTGTCCACGACAGCTCACTAGCACCAGAAGGGTATGCAGTCTTGCATGCGTACACTCCGGCTACTGAAATCTATGCAAGATGGGCCAACAAGAAACGTAATACGAACGAATACACAAATTTAAAAGAAGAGCGAAGTCAATATCTCTGGCAAGTTTTGGAGAAGATTATTCCTGACATTCGAGAAAGATCTGTTGTTGTTCAGGTTGGTACCCCATTGACGCATGAGCGGTTTTTAAGACGACACAAGGGATCCTACGGTCCTGCTATTGTAGCAGGTCAAGGATCCTTTCCCTTTCCTAAAACGCCACTTGATGGATTGTTGGTGTGTGGCGACTCTTGTTTTCCAGGAATAGGTGTACCCGCAGTAGCTGGGTCTGGGTTGCTTGCCGCTCATTCGGTGTCTTGGGATTCGATCCCAATGCAAAAGAAATTGCTCGAGGAAATGACCACTTAGAGATCGACATCAGGAACAAATTTGGACCTATCGTTTGCCCGCCACAATTGCTAATGTATATCCCTGTTGCGCTGTACCCACTAATGTAGGGATCATCATCGTCTGTTTCCTTTGAAGGGCTCCATCGCTGCGTTACCCTGATTTTCCTGGTGATTCCACTGGTGGAGAAATTGTGCTTGATGAGCGGCACGTACTCGGTCGCGATGAATGGTGTACTCACTCAGTGCCAAAATGGCAGACGATAAGTAGAAGAGGCCTCCGAACAACGACTGCACAGTGACTAGGAGACGTCCACGTTCTTTGGTGTAGTTATTCCTGCATATATAGGGCCGCCCAGTAAAGATCCCACCTGTGCAGTCTTGGTTGTCTACACCCGCCAATAGAGCAAACAAAGGCGCCCAAACGAAAATGTCCACCATGGCAGTTGTTCCAAGCATAAACGCCAATAGTAGATACATCGTTGGTGTTTTGGATGAAAATTCACTCGTGATAGTAGCTGTCACCATAATGCAAATCTCCCAAAGGATTCGAGGCAAGCGAAACTACGAACGTTGTAAATTAATGAGAGGCGAAAAAGCTCAACACAGCACACAACGAACAGCACAAAACCGTACCTGCCATTTGATGGAAGGGTCATATCGAACCGTATTGAACACCAAATTTCCTCCTGCCACGAGGACAACTGCATTCAAAAAGCGGCGAGATTTCTGACTTGTCATGGATCGGCTTCCAAAAACAGGGAGCAGTGCGTTGGAACTACCAGCCGTAGTGTTGGAAATAATATGTCGATGTTGTGGCTCCATTTTGACAGGTTGGTTTCGTAAGGACCGAAGAGGCGATGCCTTAACAAAGACTCCGCCCAGCACGCAGGTGATTACAAATAATAGGCCGACGCGCATCCTTTGGGACTTATATGCTTCACGTTCAGTTGTTGTTTTCAAGGAGGAGTCTCAGGAAAGAAAATTGCGTATTACTCTGTATTTGGTTGTATCCGTGTTTCAAACACTTGTAGAGTACCAGGTACCAGGTAAGTCACGTATGAGCATTGGGAAAAAATGAAATCCGAATAAAAATAACTGCTAAAACTCGTGAAACAGGTCTACTAGTTTTGTGTTAAATTGCTCAGGAAGACAACGCAAGCAAAGCCAAAGCAAGTGGAGAATAACTACCAACACCGCCGCCACTGCTACTACTACTGCTCAATATTTTGCGCAGTATATAGTTAGCATCTAGGAAGTCAAGACAGTTCGGCCAACGTAGGAGTGAGCGAGCGCGCAGCAGATGCGTGATGAAAGCAGCACAACAAATAACGTGCTCTATTATTACATCATAAGGTATTTGAAGAAGAGTAATGAATGCAATATCTGAACGCTGGACGCAGGTGGAAGAGGCTGCAAGGAGGAAAACAAATGGGAAACATCACCTGCTTGCATACCTGTCACGTTCACCTTGTAGCTGTGCAATTTTAATTCAGACCAGCACTTATCAGTACTACTACTCTACTTTAGAGTAGTACTAGCTAGTACTAGGCCTCCTACCTACGAGTAGTATGGAGTACAGTACCTACTATTGGTAATCAGGCAGCGCATGTCAACAGATCTTATCTCAATCGAAAGAATTATGAAATTCCAGCAAAATTGAGTTTTTCATAGATACTCGTGATAAAAGGACGGATTCTTATTTAGATTTCATTTCTATTATTCAAAGCATGAACGAAAGTCCAAAATCCCTAATCCCGTTTCCGGCTTATTCAAATCTGCCTTCTTCCATTGTTTGATCCACTTGCATCAATCAAGCTTTCTTTGAGATCACAAGTTTCTCACTTCTCACCGGGACAGATTTATAATTAATTATTGTAAAAATCTAACTTCTTCCTCCTCAATAATATTATAATAAGCATTTTTAGCTTACCACGATGAAACAGCACATGAACAAGCTCGATGGAGAGGACTTAATTGACAGGGAATACTCCTCCTTTCTCGATTTAGGGAATGAAAAAATGGAGCAGGAAAGCTGTGCGAACTCCAACATGTATTGGTGGGCCAGAAGAGTGAAGACACCAGCTGTATTGTTGTTTATATTGGCAGCTATTGGCAGTGTGGTGAACTCTGGCTCCTTGTACTTCCATTCCAGTACTGCTGCTATTCCTTCTTCTGCTGTTGCTCCGCCTTTGCAGAATGATATGCAGCATGACACAATCAGCACGCACAGAAGGTTAACTGAAATCACCGAAAACGAAACGAGTGAAAACAAACACCCCAAGTACCACCTTGAAGATGCCACCATGATCAAGAGTACGCCTGTTACCTCTATTCATGATATCGTACCGGAAGAGCATTTAAAAGCATTTTCTCAAGGGTTCGGGGTCCGACACCTTCAAAACAACGCCACAAATGCTACCTTACCATCTTTTGCTCCATCGGTTTCGAGTATGCCCTCCTTATCCAGCATGCCTTCTTCCAATCCATCCCTCAGTCCGACCCATCTTCCCTCCGCTGCTCCGTCATTTCGTCCGACTTGGTCTCCCCGAGAATGTAGCGAGCGACCTTCCATGGTTCCCAGTGCCAGCGAAAAGCCAAGTTTGGTGCCTTCCATGGCACCTAGTTTCGTCCCATCGAATGATCCGACGGGTTTGCCAAGTGCTGAACCAAGTCTCAGCATCATGCCTAGTTCGCAGCCTTCCATCAGCGCAGCGCCCTCCGTCAGTGCGGCACCTTCCATGGAGATACAGCCAAGTTCAAGTCCCAGCAAGTCTCCTTCTCGCCTTCCCAGTGTCAGTCCCAGTCACCAGCCCAGTAATCAGCCCAGTAATCAGCCCAGTAATCAGCCAAGCTCAATGCCCAGTTGTACTCCTCCTGTCATTCACGCAACGGGATACATGGTGGCCTGGCATTCTCGAGGACGTGGTATGACGGTTTGGCCCCAGTGGCAACCAGCTAATTATGGATGCGAGGATCCAGCGCCTATCTTGACCGCGTCTTGCGGAGAGGGGGCCAATATTGAGATTCTGGATTTCCCAAGCAACCACAATTGCAAAAAGACGGACTCTCGTACTGTCGTTTGCGAACCACAGGAAATTGGACACATTCCACTTCGGTGTGATACGGATGCATTTGACGAGTCGGCTTTGATTTTGAATGCCACTTTGTCAGGAGCCGATTTAAGCTGCAATGGATGTATCGATCGATGTGATTCGTATGGAGGAGATGCCGTGCAACGGTTGTTCATCTTCACCAACTGTCATTATGACGGACTGTATGCTATGGAAGATTACTGCTCTGAAACACTGCGCGAGGACAATAACGGAAATCGATACTGTGAGTTTGGCATGGGCTGTTCCGTCCCTGCAGATCAAGGTTCCTTTTGTACAACTACTTTGAATAATGTGACTGCTTCGTCGGATGGTCACTTCGACATCAATAATGGCTTTGGATGCGTGTATACATTGTAACGTGAAAGAAAGGAAATGTGACAAATCTTTCTAATATATTAATTTACGTATTCAAAAGGAAACCCCCCCCCCCCCAAATGTCATTTCGCCGTCTGATTGCCTTGCCGCGAAAACGCGTCTGCTGCGTCTATCACAGTATTCTTGTTCTCGTGTATGATGAGAAAACTGCTCTAGTCTACTCTAAGGTCTATTATACTACTGTAGTCTAGTAATGCTCATAGACTCCTCCAAAATTCTCCCAGTTTGTAGTTGAGTCACGAGAGATGACTCACTCGTGGCCATAGATCAAGGAGTATCTTTCCCTCACAAACAAATTCTAAATTCTCTTCAGGCATTCATTCCACTATTCGCATAAACCTCTCGTCATCAGCTGCAACTTGAAACACTCCTACCGACGCCTCTACAAGCAAAGATGACATCCAACGCAGACAAATTCCTAGAAACTGCCGCCAACTATCCCGAAGATGCTCTCAAAGATCATCGCACCTACGAGCATCCCTTGGTTCAGCGTTATGCTACGAAGGAAATGTCCTTTATTTGGTCCCCTGCCATGAAATTCACCACCTGGCGCAAACTCTGGACAGCTCTGGCCACTGCAGAGCAGGAACTGGGACTGGAAATTAGTGACGAACAACTCGAAGAAATGCGCCAACACTTGTTTGATGTGGACATGGAGACTGCCGCCGAGAAGGAAGCTGAATTTCGCCACGATGTCATGGGACATGTCCACGCCTTTGGCATACAAGCTCCGAAGGCAATGCCTGTCATTCATCTTGGTGCAACCTCCTGCTATGTTGGAGACAATACCGATATCGTGCAGATGCGCGATGCTCTGCAACTCATTCAACGCAAATTAGTGCAGGCTTTGGATATTCTCCGAGTTTTTGCCGAAAAGTATAAAGATATGCCCACCTTGGGATTTACTCATTACCAACCTGCACAGCTCACAACGGTCGGGAAACGCTGCACCCTATGGATGCAGGATCTTGTCTTGGATTTGGAACGCGTCACCAGAGAAATCGAGGACTTGCCTATGCGTGGTGTTAAAGGAACCACAGGCACGCAAGCTTCGTTTCTTGAGCTGTTTGATGGAGATCATGACAAGGTGAAGCAACTCAACAAACGTGTCTGTGAGTTAATGGGATTCCAAAAAGCTATTGCTGTGTCGGGACAAACCTACACGCGCAAAATCGATTTTAATGTCCTCTCTGTCCTCTCTGGTATTGCCCAATCCGCCTATAAAATGTGCGGAGATATTCGTCTTTTGGCTAACCTCAAGGAAGTAGAAGAACCCTTTGCCAAAACGCAAATTGGCAGTTCCGCTATGGCTTACAAGCGCAACCCCATGCGTTCCGAAAGAGTTTGTTCGCTGGCTCGTTATGTTATGGGCTTGCCCAATGCTGCTGCTAATACTCATGCTAACCAATGGTTTGAGAGGACACTTGACGACAGCGCCATTCGAAGAATCATTCTACCGGAGGGATTTTTGGCAGTTGACGTTATCTTGAACTTAATTGCTAATATTAGTGATGGGTTGCATGTGTGGCCCAATGTTATAAGGGCGCACGCCATGGCTGAGTTGCCATTTATGGCAACAGAAGTCATTTTGATGGAGTGTAAGTTGATTTTTTTCATTCTGAGCGTCATTTTCATGCTCTGTTTTGAGGAGTCTGACATTGTGTGTATGTGTTCTGCTACTTCAATGGTGTATGTACAAACAGGTGTGAAGGCAGGAGGCGATCGCCAGGAACTTCACGAAGCTATTCGTGTGCATTCTATGGATGCTGGCGCTGTCGTCAAGGGAGAAGGAAAACCAAATGATCTCATGGAACGCATTGCCAAGGACCCTCTCTTTGCAGCAGTTCACTCGAAATTGGACTCCATGATCGACCCCATTCTCTTTGTAGGTCGGGCGCCTCAGCAAGTTGATGAATTCATGGAAGAAGAAGTTAAGCCTCTCTTGGTAAAACACAAGAGTCTGTTGGCCGTCGACAGCGTGGATGGAGTGAATGTTTAGGATTAGACTTTCCGGAAGTTGAAAGTTTGGTACTTCTATGGTTTTTATAGGAAAATTTCATAATGATTGTGAATTTCGGAAAAATGCACCGCAATAGCAGGCAATGAGTAAACACCATAGGATCGTACGCAAGACTTGCTTTGAATGCAGTAGCAAATAGCAAATATCGGCGCTGGATCAATTACTCTTCACCCGCGAGAGGCGAATTCGGAAAATCTTTTAGATGATGTTCCAATAATTTTTCTGTCTCTTTTAACGCAGCTTCTGCCTTAACTTCTACGCGCTCTGCTTCTTCGGACAGTTCAATGGCTTCTTCCAAAAGTTCTTTCACCTGCATACCGTCTGCTAGGGCAGCCAAACTAATTGTCTTTTCACTAAGATGAGATGTCTCGGCCGCTCCGCCACTTTCGAACGCTCGGATTGCTTCCGCTTTACCGGCTGAAAATTTGAATCGGGGTACAATCAACGGCGTGAGTTGTGGGTGAAAATTTACTGGTATCTGTTTTATGTCGGCGACATTTCACTTGATGTTTGGAAAGTTCTATCAAATCTGACGAGTAAATTATGTTGTACATGATAAACTAAGAATAGCTGTCACCCACCTGCTTCATCCGCACTTTTCCGCGCTGTGAGTGCTTTTGACCAAAGTACTTCTGCTTTTTCAACAGCTTGCATTACGTCCTCCTCCGTCACAGCGTGCAATTGCACTGTTGATTGTCGAACAGCTAGAACGTAAGATCTTTCGAGGGAAGGAGCAAAGGCAGAGCAAGAAGATTCCCGTAAGATTACGAACGACAGCAATGCACTAGCTATGAACCAGAGATTTTGATGCGTCCTCATTTTGGTGCCTAGTAGGCAATTGTCCGGTCAACAGATTACTATAAATATTCATAAAAAATACTCGAGTATCTAGTATCTAGTCTACTCTATCTTCTTGTCTGCCCTTGTCTGAATAATAATGCAACCGATTGTGATATGCCCGTTTTGACGTTGGACAAGTGGGTAAAAAGCAATCCCAACTCGCCTAGGCATTAGCGTTAGAGTTTCGAGCCCTTTCTAGTGCAAAACACAGCCGGCCAGACGAAGAATTTCCAAAAATTCGAGTTGTCTACGTAGTACTACTAGCTAGCAATGGTTGCCTTCGGGTAACCTTGGCGCTCTGTGGGCGCCAAAGTTGTAAAATCCCGATAATTAGACGCTCAATTTTTTTTAGTAGCTAGAGTACCTGACGATTACTCGTGGAGTACAATATTATTAAGCCAGCTACAGCTCCTGCTTTTAGCTTCCATGATACTTTAGTGGGAAAGCCCGGGACATTATTGCTCCTAGAACTTTGCTAGGTAGCTTGGTGGAACCAACAAACAGGAATGGAATGGTTTGGTGAACTGTGCCACCTAAGCTTGCTTCAATTTCCTATCACTACTCGTACGCTTCAAGTGAAATCATAGCTACTACGAGTAGTTATTAAAGCGTGTTTTAATCGGTCTGCGAGAATGAAAATCTTCTACAATACGTACTCGAATACCAGGAAGGTCCGACAAACCCCTATTTAAACCCTAAAAAGAGAAATATAGCACGAGTTCTAGAACAGCCCTAAAATTCTGAAACAGCCGTTTGAGTCATGTTGAAATATGTTGAAATAAATAT
>Ga0100391_1001439_pt1 | contig 26595 bp, 19 predicted proteins | sample CryGeymeta201515_FD_81541 | JGI IMG/M metagenome (GOLD analysis project Ga0100391, IMG submission 81541) | Groundwater microbial communities from Crystal Geyser aquifers in Utah, USA - Crystal Geyser metaG 2015-15 | ecosystem: Environmental > Aquatic > Deep subsurface > Groundwater | place: USA... | reverse complement strand
GGAAGAAAAGGAAATGAAATTCAAAAAAGCCGAGCCCATGATCCAGCACGAAGGCTGGGAGCTGGTGGAGCAGTAAGCCGATGCTGCGCGGCGGGACGCCGCGCTCTCCCGGGACCGCCCCGGGATTGGCGTGCGTCCCGCCCGCCAGCATTCACGCAATCACAGCTGCCGGATGTCCGCATATTCGCCGCTGGGCCGTTCCAGCAACTGCGGGAAAGCTTTGATCAGCCTGCGGGCGCAGGTTTCCCCGTCGGGCATCTTGTCGGTGCCTTTAGCGGCTTTCAGGATTTCGAGTGGTTGAAAGCGTTCGTCGGCCGGCAGCTTGGTCAGGTAGTCCTGCATCGCGGTATCGACCAGGCCGGGCGCCAGCGCGGTGAAGTGCGTGTCGGGGCGCTCGCAGGCGTAGAGCTTGACCAGCATGTTGAGGGTGGCTTTGGAAAGACTGTAGCCGTTCCAGCCGCGGCTGCCGGAAATGGCGGCACCGGAGGAAATGGCCACCACCTGCCGGACTTCGCACTGCGCAGTAAAGAGCACATCCAGCAGCCATTTGTTGGCCCAGACGTTGATCTCCATCGTCGTGCGCAGGTCGTCCACCGGCGTGTCCGCCATGTCGCGGATTTGGCCCAGCTTGGCCGCGTTGAGCAGGACGAGGTCGAACTGCCGTATCCCTGCGATCCATGCTTCAAATGCTGCTCGGGCCGTGGCTTCATCCGCCAGGTCCAACGCGGCAAAGTTCAACCCGGCTTCAACCAGGTCGGCTGGTTTGCGCCGACTGCAGCCGTAAACGGTCGCCCCCTGCTCCAGATATATTTTGGCCAGCCCGTGTCCGAGTCCGGAGCTGACGCCAGTGATGAGTATGTGTTTTTCCATAGCAAGGTTTCAGTCATGGACGGGTAAAATGATTTTCCTTTCACCGCACAAATTTATCCTGGATCATTGCCCTTCTGCCTGCTGACCTCTGACGCATCTTTCAAGGATCTGTGACAGTCCACGCATGCAGCGCAGGTCTTATCTTTGCTCCTTTACGGGCGCGAGGAAAATGCGCAAGCCAATGGCGTTGCTCTCGGTATGGATGCCTGCTTCGGAGCGGGCTGCCGAGCGGACGCGCACCGCGAAATCCTGCCAGCTTCCGCCGCGCAGGGTATAGCGTCCAGCACCGCCGGTGCGCGGCTCCGGATCGGTTAAGCGCCCACCGGGCAGGCGGCCGTTATAGGCGTCCAGCGTCCATTCGCTGACATTGCCGTGCACATCGTAGAGTCCAAAGGCGTTCGGGGCATAGCTGCCCACCGGTTCCGTCCCATAGGTCTCGGTCGAAGCTTGGCCGGCATCAAATTGGCGGGGATAGACGCCACGGAAATTGCCGCAGCTGGTATCGGCGCGTTCACCGAAATGAAAGGGTGTGTTGCTGCCGCTGCGGGCGGCATACTCCCACTCGGCTTCGGTCGGCAAACGATATACATAGCCCGCCGGCAACCTGCCGGCAGCTGCCTCGCGCGCCGTTAATGCCTCACAAAAAGCCTGGGCGAGTTGCCAGCTGACCCGGTCAACCGGGTGTTTGGGTCCACCAAACTCAGCTGGCATTTGGTCCATGATCTCCCGGAATCCGGACTGCGTCATCTCGTGAACACCCGCCCAGAAACCACGGGTGAAGATCACCTCTGTCTGCTCCCCTTCATTCGGCAAGCGCCCCTGCTCCAGCATGGGACTGCCCATCCGGAAGCTTCCCGGCGGGATCCACGCAAGCTCAAAGCCAACCCACGGCATGGCCCAATCCTGTCCGGGCACCGGCCCTGGAATGGGCACGGGCTGGACTTCCCAGACCAATTTCTCGGTCGGCTGGAGATTTAAAGTCCTTACCATGGTTAAATGATCCTTTATCTGCAACTGGAATTCAACTGGCTGATTGGCCGGGAGCTCGATCCAATCGTTTTCCCAGCGGATACTTTTCTGGTTCACACGGATCTGGGCTTCGAGTGCCGACGGCAGGATGAGCCGGACTCGCCCGGGGCGCGGTGTCAGGGTAAAGCGCAGTTGCTGCACCTGCTGATCCTGCAAACGGATGGTCTGGGGCGTGGAGACGTAGCGGGGGTGTTCCAGTTGCACCGTATAGTCGCCCTCCGGAATGTATTGTAACTCGGCAGCATCCAAAGGATAGCTCTGACCGCCCAGCAGCACCCGGATGTCGGGCAGCAAGGGCCGGGCCTGCTCTTCGGTCAGGCCGGCAAAATCCGCCACCAGTTCGAGCTCTGCCGTCTTGAGCACGAGATCGCCCAGATCGACCACGATATCCTGCCCCGGTTTGACCGCGACGCTTTGCAGCGCCGGGCGGTAGCTCCCGAGCTGCGCCTCGATCAGGTATGGTGCTGCCGGGGCAATGCCTTCCAATACGACTGGTGAAATCCCGACTTCCGTGCCGTTGAGGCGAATGCTGGCGCCGGGTGGGCGGGTTCGGATGGTGAGGCTGGCGGGCAGGGGAGTCAGCGGAGCTTCGATTTCGGTGACTTCGCCCTGAATAAGTGCCTGATCCTGCAGCATCGCCGGCGCGTAACCCGGCTTGGTCACGATCACCTGATAGATGCCGGCGACAAGCCCTTGTTGCAGACTGAATTCACCGTCGCCGTCGGTCGCGCCAAGCTCGGTCTTTACGCCGCTTGCATCGATCACGGCAATATTTGCCAGCGGCTCGGAGCGGACCTGGAGATCGCTCCAGGCAGGCAGCAAATCAAAACGGATTGTTTGGGGCAGACTTCTATTGCGGCCGTCAATCGTCACTATGGCGACTTGTTCAACATGTTGCGGCGCGGAAACCCGCAACCTATACTCTCCCTGCACCACCCGCAGCGCGAGCCGACCGTTATTGGTGATGAAGCTCTCATTGAAGCCGGAAAACTCGAGCTTGGAAACCACCGGCCGCACCTCCACGATCAAATGCGGATCCTGGCCCTCCGTCGCGAGTTGAGCCACATCTTTGCGGTAGTCCACTTCCGGAAAAAAACTGACCTTCACGAAAAAAGCGGTCAACGCGGTGAGCGTTGGCCCGACAATCCCGATCAGGGAGAGCCGATAGACCCGGGCGGCAAATTCACCCCGCTCCAGGATATAGCGGGGCACCGGGATGCGGTCGATCTGGCGTTGAATAAATCCCGCCCGCTCGGCGTCGTGTTTGGCATCGCTGTCTTTGAGCGCATGCAGGGCGACCCGGCAGGATTGATAACGCTGCTCCTGGCTCCGTTCGAGCAGACCTTTAAAAAAAACGTCCCATTGCGCGGATAGCTCTTCGAGCAGGGTGCTGGGCAACTCCAACTGGTTGCGGTTGGCTTTGCGCCCGGTAAGCAACCAATAGCCAATCGTCCCCGCGCAAAAGATATCGACCCGGAAATCTTCCGTAATCCCCTGCTTGTATTCGGGACTCATCACATCGAATGAATTGAGTCGATGTGGCAAGTTATTCGAAACCAGCGGGGAAACGGAAGCGGATACGATGGAATCAAAGACCTGCGTGCCCAGGGCAGCCTTGATCCCGAACCCCAGCACCCGGAGCGAGCCGTCCTCCTGGACCAGAATCATATCCGTATCGAGATCACGGTGATCGATGCCCTGGCTGTGCGCATAGCCCAGCAGGCCCAGCAATTGTGCCAGGATGCGGGTGCTCGCCTCCAGCCCGATCCCGGATTGGCCGGGTGTGGCGTGCGCTTGAAAATACTGGCTCAAACTTTGCCCGCCGACAGGTTCGAGAACGATGCAGAGTTGCTCCTCGATCCTGGTGCAGTCGGAAATTTTCGGGATCCCCTCATGCTCAAAGTTCCTGAGTGTTTTCTGTAGTGTCAGCAACCGTCGCAGCAACTGTGGGTCCCTGCCCGCCTTGTCGTGTAGGATTCCCACCGTCACATCGCGAAAATCACGAATATGCTGCATATGATAGTAATTGGCGACCAGCCCGGCAGAGAGACATTTGACGACCCGAAAATTGCCAAAACTCTCGCCTGGCTCAAGCACTCGATGTTTAAGCCCCTCGGCACGCCTGGTGTTAGGCTCAGGTTCTCGGAATCTGGACTCGCCGTGCTCCATTTTAGCTTAGGCGCGCGAAAAACGCAGCGACCTCGTCCACGATCCTATCCACCGGGGCAAGTTTGCCCTTACCTTCATAGCCGCAGGCGAGCATGCCCGCATCGGGTTGGATAAAACGGTAACCGCGTTCGGTCAGGGTGTGTATATTCGACTGGGTGGCGGGGTGTTCCAGCATTTTCCCGTTCATGGCCGGAGCCAGCATGACCGGTGCCAGGGTGGCCAAATGGATTGAGGAGAGCAGGTCCGGGGCCAGGCCCTGGGCAAACAGTGCGAGGCAATGCGCCGTCGCCGGAGCTACCAGCAACAGGTCTGCACGGTCCGCCAGATCAATGTGCCCCGGCTGCCAGTCTTTTTCCTCCTGCCATAAATCGGTGGCAACCGGGTTGCGCGCCAGAGTTTGCAGCGTTAGCGGTGAAATAAAGCGCGCAGCATTGGCCGTCAGCACCGGATAGACCGCAGCCCCTGCCTCAGTCAAACGGCTGGTGAGATCGGCCGCCTTGAAGGCGGCAATCGAACCGGTCACTCCCAGAATGATCGTCCGCCCGGATAAAGCTGTATGTTCACTTGCCACAGGGTGATAAGTTGAGCGAAGTCGGCGGGACAAACAAGACTCAAGTCAGGCGCGGGTTCGCACACTTGACAGCAGGGTGCAGCCGTCAATGCTGGCAAATATTCACGCCATGCAGAAAGATAACATCACCAAATACCGCCCCTTCCCTCCGATCGACCTGCCGGACCGCCAGTGGCCGGGCAGAGTGCTCGATCGCTGCCCGATCTGGGCCAGCGTCGATCTGCGTGATGGCAATCAGGCTCTGGCCATCCCGATGAACGTCGAGGAGAAGCTGGAGCTGTTTGACATGCTGGTGCGTATCGGCTTTAAGGAAATTGAAGTCGGCTTCCCCTCGGCCAGCGACACCGAGTTTCAATTCATCCGCCGTCTGGTGGCGGAACAGCGCATCCCGGCGGATGTCACCCTGCAGGTGTTGGTGCAGGCGCGTGAACATTTGATTCGCCGCACCTTCGAGAGTCTGGAGGGTGTGCCTGCCGCCATCGTGCATCTCTACAACTCCACTTCGCCGCTGCAGCGCCGCGTCACCTTCGGCAAGAGCAAGGCCGAAATCAAAGCCATTGCGGTCGAGGGCACCGAGCTGGTCAAGAGCCTCGTGCCCGGAATTCCCGGCACTAAAGTGCGGCTGCAATACTCACCCGAGAGTTTTTCCGATACGGAGACCGACTACGCGCTGGAAGTCTGTGAAGCCGTGATGGACGTGTGGGGCCCCACCGAGGACGCGCCCATTATCCTGAACCTTCCCGCCACGGTTGAGATGGCTACCCCCAATGTGCATGCCGACCAGATCGAGTGGTTCTGCCGTCACATGCAGGAGCGCCGCAAGGCCATCATCAGCCTGCACACGCACAATGACCGGGGCACCGGCGTTGCCGCCACCGAACTCGGTCTGCTGGCCGGGGCCGACCGGGTGGAAGGCACTCTCTTCGGCAACGGTGAACGCACCGGCAACCTCGACCTCGTCACCGTTGCGCTGAACCTCTATACCCAGGGCATCGACCCAGGGCTCGACTTCAGTCAGCTGGATGAAGTCCGCGCTGTTTACGAACGCGTCACCCGCATGTCGGTGCATGAGCGGCACCCCTACGCCGGGGATCTCGTCTTCACCGCATTTTCCGGTTCACATCAGGACGCGATCAAAAAGGGCATGGACCTGCGCGCCAAAGATTCGTCCGGGCGCTTCGAAGTGCCCTATCTGTTGATTGACCCTCAGGACATCGGGCGGACCTACGAGGCCATCATCCGCATCAACAGCCAGAGCGGCAAGGGCGGCGTCGCCTACATCCTTTCGCGCGACTTCGGGCTGGAGCTCCCCAAGGCCATGCACCCCGAGGTCGGTAATGTCGTCAACACCGCCGCCGATCAGCTCAGCCGCGAGCTCAGCGCCGGGGAAGTGCATGCCGTGTTCCTGCGCGAATATGTGAACCTCACCAGCCCGCTCAATATCCTCGCTATTGACCGGGAGGATTTCTCAAAAAGCGGCGAAGTCCGCGTTGAGGCGGAGATCACGATGCGGGGCGAGCCGCTGCAAATCACCGGCACCGGCAACGGCCCTATCAGCGCCTTTGTCGATGCGCTCGACCAAAATAGCTGGAAAAATTTCACCCTGCTTGACTACCGGCAACACTCAATCGGAGGCGGTTCAAAGACCAAGGCAGCCGCCTACATCCAGATTCGGCACGCCAACGGCAAGCACTACTTCGGCTGCGGCATTGATGCCAATATCGAACTGGCCGGCCTGCGTGCCCTGGTGAGTGCCTTTAACCGCGCGGCAGTAGCTCTTCGCGAATGAGTCGGGCCACCATGGCGGGCTCAAGCGGTTCTCCCTGAATCACGCGTTGCAACCCGCTGAGGCGACAGTTCTCCGGCGATAGCCCGCTGCCGTCCGGCAGTAAGCCCACCAGCGAGTCCGGTCGCTGAACATGGCTGTCCAATCGGATCTTGTCCAATCGGATCTTGCGGACCAGTTCCAGCGCCTGCCCCGTCGCTTCCATCCAGACAAAAATTATCCGGTAGTGCCGGCGCCGGTAGGCGTTGCCGTTGAGGGCATAGTCCTCACTGCGGTGCGGGGCATAGCCCAGCTTGCGGCAGGCCGCCACCAGCGGATCTGTGGCAGCTTTAGGGCCGACGATCAATAGATCGCAGGGATGTTCCAGCGCAAAGCGGTCGGTCCAATCCGCCGCTGTGGCCTCATCATCCATCGCTTGGCAAATCCGGTCGCTGAACAGTTTCGTTCTCACGATAAAACCAAACTCCGCGCCTCTACCCAGCTCACTATCCACCCAGATTCGGCCTCCCATTCCCTGCACCAGTCGCTTGCAAATGACCAGTCCGAGCCCGGTCCCCTCATACTTGCGTTTCGACGAGGCATCCACCTGGCTGAAGGCCTCAAAGAGTAAGTGCTGCTGCGATTTGGCAATACCAATGCCGGTGTCACGCACCCGGACTTCCAGATATTCATGATCCGGCTGATCCAGAAAGCCGATGACTTCCAGCGGGTCCGGTTGACGCGCCTCACTTAGCTGACTCAACTCGACCCGGCGCACAAGCAACTCCACGCCCCCCTGATCCGTAAATTTGATCGCGTTGGACAAGAGGTTCTGCACCACCTGGCGCAGGTGCTGCATGTCACCCAGCGCATAATCCGGCAGAGTTTCGTCAAAATTCAGAGTCAAGGCGATGCCCTTTTCACTCGCCCGCAGGTTGAAGAGTTTGACGCAATCCTCCATCAGATGCAGCAGCGGGTATTCCTGCACATCCAGATCGAGGTGCCCGGCTTCGATTTTTGAGAAATCGAGCAGGTCATTCACCAGCATCAGCAGGTTACTGCCACTGCTGTGGATGGTCTGCGCCATGTCCAATTCTTCCTCTTCCAACTCGCTCTCAGACAGAAAACTCGATAAGCCGATGATCGCATTCAGTGGCGTCCGGATCTCATGCGAAATAGCCGCGATGAATTGACTCTTGGCGGAATTCGCCACTTCCGCATTCTCCTTGGCCTGCTTGAGATCCATCTCAATCTTCTTCTGCTCGGAGATGTGCTGTGTCGTGCCCATCATCCGCTTGGGCGAACCATCCGGATAAAATTCCACCACCCGGGCCCGTTCCTGCACCCAGATATAATCGCCTTCCGCGTTACGGACCCGGCATTCACTCTGGATGGTGCCTGTGCCGGTTTCCAGATATTTCCGATATCCCTCATTCAGGCGTCCTTCATCATCCGGGTGTATCCGCTGGCGCCAGATTTCGAGCGGCTTGGCTTCACACAAATGATCCATGCCGAGCAGGCGATACCAGTTGGCATCGCAGCTGAAGGTTTTACTTGGAAATTCAAGGCTCCAGAAACCGATGTGGGCATGATCCAGCGCCAGTCTCAGCATGTTCTCCCGTTGCTGCGAACGCTCGTGCTGCTTGATGTGGTAGCCCACCACTGACGACGCACAGAATGAAAACAAATAGATCAAAAAGACCCAGCCCAGACTAAAAAAAAGTCCCTGCTCCGGCAGCACTCCCCAGCCGAAAATATAGGCGATACAAAAAATGCCTACTGCGATCGCCCCGGCTGTAGCCGCCCCCGCCAGGCGGTAGCGCAAGCCCACCAGCACCGCCAGCCCAACCGCCAGCGGCGGCAACAGCGAGGCGCCACGGAGAAACTCCCCGGTGAGCAAAAAAAAGAGCACCATCACCGCGCTCAGGGCCAGATAGATCAAGACCCCTTCAAATTGCCCGAAAAGCGCAAAATAACCCCGGTCGTGTCGCTGATGAAAGATATTGTGCTTAAGCATGTAGCACGAAAAATCTCACAGAATCAGATACTCTGGGCAAGACTATACTTGCTCAGGAGAGGCAACGGATCGCCATCTCCCGGCAGATCTCGCCCTGCTCGTTGGGCCGCTCGATGATGCCCTCAAACGCATCCGCAAAAGCCAGCTGGAAATCGATCAGCTTCTTCAGCGGCACCCGCGCCGCCGTCTCCGCCAAACGGTTTAAATACCACGGGTTTTGGGTGAATACATTAAGATTTTGCTTCTCTTCGCTCCCCCCGAAATGATGCTGGTAGGTCTTCGCCGCTGCCGCCAGATCCGACTGGTTCACCCCGCGCCGGATCGCGCCCGCATCCAGTAAGACCCGCAACTGGAGGATCAAACGGTTGCGCCCCTGCAAACTGCCCAGCAGCGGACGCGCCTCGTTGTTGGTGAAAAAATGACGCCGCAGTGCATCCAGCGTCCATTCCAGTTTAAGAGAGAAGAAGGCATCCGCTGCTTCGAAAAAATCACCCTCGCCGAAGTTCGGCACCAGCGCGTTGACCAGTGCCTCGTCGATCGCTTCGCTGCTGCCCGCCACAAAAGTGCACAGCTTGCGTGTTTCCTCGACGATCAGCCGCGTGTTGCCGTTGACCTTGCCAATCAGCAGTTGCACCGCATCGCGGCTGATCTTGACCCCTGCCTGGCCGCACTCGTCCACGATCAGGCGCGCACCGGTCTCCGCTGCATCCTTGCCGCCCGCGAGTAAAGTAAACTCCGCCACCTTCTGGCACCACTTGTAAAAGCTGCGCACCTTGTAAACCGGTTGCGCGGTAATCAAGGCCCCCACCGCCGCCGGGTCCAGATCTGCCAGCACCGACTTCAAATCATCCAGCAAGTCCAAGGTGCCCTGGGCATTGCCCGTCTTATCATTGGCCAGAAAATTCACATCCCGCAGCCACACCACTTTGCGCCCGCCAAACAGTGAAAGCGTCTGCACCGCAGTCCGAAAGCGGCTCACCGCCTCCGCCACCTCCGCCACATTGCCCGCACGCCCCGACACCACCTCTTTGGAAAGATCGTCCGTCAAGTCCTGCGTCTGCGCGGCAAACCAGGCCTTGCCCCGCTCGGAAACCAGGTAATCGTCATCCCCGCAGATGAATGTGAACGGCTTTGCTGACATATCTCACGCAGCTTGTCAGCCCAGCACTGAAGCGCAAGCCGGAAGCCACCCGCCCTGAAAAAGAAGGCCATGCGATGTTAATTCCCGGTGGGGATCACTCCCGCCGGCGACGGGTGTGTTTCCCGAATCCCGGCAGGGATCATCAACCCCGGACTACCTCGCCCGGGGGCGCAGGCGCAGTTTCACCTCGCTGTCGAGCGGGGGCAGGTGGGTATCATCCACTTCCCAGATGAGTTCACCGTTGTCGCGGCTTTGGACGTCGGCCAGGCCGAGCAGCTCATCGCCAAAGGTGGAAATGGTAATGACGTGCCCGCTTTGGTCGGCCAGGTATTGTTTCCCCCCATCTTTGGTATCAATCAGATGAGAGCCGGTGAAGAGGAAGACGTCCGGGAATTTCTCCTGCTTTTCCTCATCCGTGATCGGTTGTTGCCAGGCCATGCCTTGAGCATAAGGATCTTCTTCGGCGCGTTTGATGAAGTCGCTGATGGGCCGCTCGACGATTTCTCCACTGTCATCCTTGACCAGCAGGGAAACGGCGATGGGGTCGCCGCTCGGACGGTAGTGCCGCCAGCGGGTGCCCGCTTCATCGATCGGTTGCTGCATCGCCGGCGTGCCGTTGCGGGCACCGATCAGCAGCAACGCGGTGTGCACATGGATTGGCATTGCGTTGATGCGGACGATGGCTTCGTGCTCCTTGGTGCCTTCGGTGCAGGCGATCAGTTCCAGCAGGCCCTCGGTCAGACTGACTTTTGAACTCACATCAACGATGCGTTTTTCGGCATCGATCTCGATGCCCGGCAGCTGGATGACCTGGCTGGAAGCTTTTAGGGTGCTGTCCTCCGCAGCTGAAAGCAACAGGGGGGTGCTGAACAGTGCACAGCAGGCCAGCGAGTAAAAAACGGAGCGGGTGGACAGTGCGATCATTGGTCTATATGGATTTGTTTTTTGACCGGCGTCAATGCCAGGCGTGATTCTCGGCGTCAATGCCAGGCGTGATTCTCGCGGAACGCTCCGCATCCACTTAGCGGGGGACAGGATAGAGCACTGCTCCAACGATGTGTTCCGGGTTGTTCGACCGCCACGGCAGCCGCGAGGAGGTCCGCCACAGTTCGGCTATTCGGGCCGGGGCATTTCACGCAGACCTTCCAGATAGACTTCGAGGTCACCTTCTTTGCCGCGGAAGTATTGCAGGAAGCTCTTGGCAGCGATCACATTGGTGCCGGGTTTAAGGCTTTCGCGCAGCTGGTTGTTCTTATCGGAGTAGCTGATGCGCGGGTTCCAGTTCTTAGTGCGGTTTTTAACCGATTCGACTTTTTGCCCGTTGATGTAGATTTCGTAGCCCTGACGGGTGTAGGTCACCAGGCGAAAGAGTTTGTAGTCCACATCGTCCAGTTCAAAGGTCTTGCGCATGAGGATGACCTCGCCGGCATCTTCACCCAGCGCGGTTTTCCAGGCGGGCTGATCGCGGTGGCTGAAAGGGGCAGTGCGGCCGGCTTTGAACTGGTGGGGCTTCCAGTTGCGGGTGTCGTGCCCGGGGCTGAACCAGTCCTGCAGGTGCGCGGGCAGGGTGACGGGGCGGTAGCGGTTCATTTCTTTGGGGGCACGCTGCTCCTCAGGCTTGAAGGCGGTGACGAGCCACTCCTGCTGGCCGGAGCTGTTGTTGTCGAGCAGTTCCCAGCTGGGCTGGCCGGCCAGTTCATCAATCGCGAGGATCTTGTTGAGCGGGTTGATGTAGCGCTTCACCCCGCCGTCGTATTCGGGGTGCAGCAGTTCAGCGTTTTCCTCGAAAATCATGCGGCGATAGTGTTTGCTGAGAACGTCGCCGACCTGCTTGCGCCCGGCCTGGTCCAGCTTTTGCGCGGCGGCAATCAGGGCATCGATGTGCATGCCCTTTTCCCGGTCACGCAGGTCCTCCAGGCGCTGGGCGCTGAGCGCTGCCATGGCTGGGGCCATCGATGGCTCGATCGCGAGCAAGGACTGGAGGTGGCTGGTTAAATGCAAACTGGTGATGCCGATGAGGTTCATTTCACCTTCGGGCGAGGGCAATCGCGGAGTGTCGGCATAGACCTGTTTCAGGGTGTCGGCAATCATGGGCTTTGCAGCGGCGGGGATCTTGTGAATATTGCGCCCGATAAAGTAATCGAAGGTGCCCCTGCTTTTGGTATGCACATTTTGCGTCATCATTTTGCCGATGGCCGGCAGTAGCCGCTGGCAACCCGCCTCGGTTTCCAGTGCGGGAAAGAGGGCGAACAGTGCGGATTCATTCAACCACCATTCCTCGCGCTGCTCCAGCCAGGGAAGGATTAGGTCCAGCTGGGCCATGACCTGCGCCGGAGACGCCTGCGCCAGCGCGATCATGCTCTGGTCTTTGAGCCAGAGGGATTCCTCCGGATCGCGCAGCATCCGGATCAGGCTGGCGAACATGGACTCGGTGAACTGTTCCGGCGCGATGGATTTGCCACTGAGCCAGCCCTGGCTGTAGCGCATTTGCCAGGGTTCATACTGGTTGATGGCGAGGCAGGCGGTGTGGCGGGCAAAGGGGTCGTCGGATTCGAGCAGGGCTTCGATCAGATGGAGATGTTCCTCCTGCCGCAGCGCGGCGGCCACTTGCTGACGGTAAACATGCTCCGGGTGACTGGCCAGAGCTTTCAACTGCCCGCTGGATGCCGTGGCGATTTGCTGGAATTCGAGGTGCGGGATGGGCGAGAGTGGCTGGTAGGCAGGTCCGCCTTCAGTCCGCAGGAAGGCGAGGTCGGCGGGTTTCCCCCAAGGCTGTTGCGGTAGGGTGAGTGCCTGGGCGAACTCGGATTTTGGCGCACCGTTGATCTGTAGTGCGCGGCGCGGGGCGGTCAGGCCCAGGATGCTGGCGCGACCGTAGCTCTCCTGATCGTAGCGGCCGGTGCCGCTCATTTCAAAGGAGCCGTCGTGGCGGCGGGAGAGTTCGTAATACCAGTGGGTTTGGTCGAACCAGTTGCGATACAACGCGGGGGCCTGTTCACGCATAAGCCCGGCGGTGAGACCATACCAGATGTTGCCGATCGCGCCGGTGTGTCCGTTCAGCATGTAAGGATAGGCATACAATGTGGAGATGGCTGCTTTGTCGCGCGCGAGGGCGTAGATCGCCGGCTGATCGGAGTGGGTCGCCACTTGCATGGCGGCGGCGATTTGTTCGGTTTTGCCGTTATTGCTGCCGTAGCCGGACTCGCCGCGGTGGTCGCCGTAGGGGTTGGATCCGTGGCCGACAAAGCGATAGAAGAAGCGCAGGGCCGCCTGCAGGGTAGGCTCATCGACCTCGGCACCGCATTGCCGTGCCAGCAGCAGCGTGGTCAGCAGGTTGGTGCCGGCGGCATTCAGCAGGCCCCCGCCGACATACTGCGGGTTTACGCTGGTCGCCCAATGGGTCCATCCGCCGTTGACCTGCCATTTACGGGCGGCTTCGCAAATTTCATTGATGTAGGGCATGACGGATTGATCGCCGGTGCGCAGGTAATATTCGCAAACCGCGATGCCGGAGTAACCGTTGTGCCAGCTGTGCGCACCAATTTTACCGGACTGGTATGCTTGCATCCGGTCGCGGTAAATCCCGCGCACCACAGCGAGGTCGTTGTCCTCGCCGGTCGAGAGCAGGGCCAGAATGCCGAGTGCGTCGGTCATGTTGTGCGAACGCAGGCCACCTGCAGCCGCAAGGCCCGCCAGGTGGTCGGCATGGGCGCGGATGATGGCGTCGGTCTTGGGGCAGTTCACCGGCCAGGTCTCGCTGTAGGCCCCGAGGACTTTCAATTGCAGGCGCACGGTTTTGCCGGCTTTGGTATTCAACTGGAGCACGCCGTCGCTGGCCTCGGCGTCGGAGATCTGTCGGGCCAGAAAGCGGCGCTGCTCCATCAGCCCGGACGGGAGCTGTTGTCCGTTGATGCTGGTGATGAATTGGCCCTGACTGAGTTTGCCCTCGGCGGGCGACCCCGGCAGAACCGAGGCAATTTTCAGGCTGAGGTCTTTTTCCGCATAGACTTCCAGTCCGGTCGGGCCGAAGTCGCCGATAGTTTGCGGGGCGTCAGCCGCGAAGCCACTGCTGGCCAGGGCGATGACGAAGAAAGAAATGTATTTTTTCATCAAACTGATTGGAAGCAATAGCGGGAAGTTTAAATCGTATAGGGTGCCCGGCGGGTGTAGCCCTGCAGGGAGTTGGTTTCGTCGTGGTCCGGCAGGATTGGGTTTTGCGGGTCGAAGGTAATTTTTTGCCCGGCTTTCCAGCTGGCGGCGGCAGCGAAACAGGTGAGGTGGGCGTAACGCGCCACGCTGGAATTGCAGGACGGTTGCGCTCTGCTTTTGACGCAGTCGAGGAAGTTGCGCGCATGGTCGAGGGGATTGGTCCCGGCGAGTTGATCGACTTGCTTGCCTGCCAGCCACGCGGGGTTGCTGGCGACGATCTTCTTGTTGTCGCCAGCTTCGACCCAACCGTCTTCGCCCTCAAAGCGGATCGGGCAGGTGCCCAGGCCGGCAGACCAGTCGCCTTCGCCTTTGAAACCCGATAGGCGCATTATGAGTTTCATGCCGTTGGCGTATTTGGCGTGAATGGTCGTATCGTCGATAGCCTCGTATTCGACGGGTGTCGTACCATCCATACCGGCGGCCCATTGACAGAGGTCGATGGTGTGTGCGCCCCATTCGGGTAAATAGTAGGCGGCGTAGAGGCCCTTGTGTCCCCGCCAACCGCCGCGACAGTAGCGTTGGTGGTAGGGGAGCATGGGGGCAGGCCCTACCCATTTGTCCCAGTTGACCTCGGAGGGGTCGGGTTCGGGTTGGGCCGGGAGCGGCTCCTGGTATTGGCTCAGTGCCAGGATGCCGGCATGAACTGCGGTAAGTTTACCGAGTTTGCCGCGCTGGGCCAGCTCTGCAGCCAAAGCAAAATTCGGGACATTGCGACGCTGTGTGCCGGCTTGAAAGATGCGCTTGTGTTTGGTGACTTCACTGTCCAGTTCAAGCGCCTCCTGGATGTTCATGGCGCAGGGCTTCTCGCAGTAGATATCCTTGCCCGCCCGTGCGGCGTAGATAGACGCGGTGGTGTGCCAGCGGTCACTGGTCGCGATGATCACCGCATCGATATCATCGCGGCTGAGCACCTCACCCATGTCCTGGGATGTGGCACAATCCGCGTGGCCGTATTTGCGTTCCACGATCCGTTGAATGATGTTGGCCCGTTCCCGCTGCACATCGGCCACGGCTACAAACTGCACGTCATCCTGCTTGAGGAAAGCGGCGAGGACTTCCCGACCGCGCGGGCCCAAGCCGATGCCGCCGAGGACGATACGCTCCGAAGGCGGAGTCTTTCCGTTTAGCCCCAGCACCGAGGCGGGCACGATCATGGGTGCGCCGGCGAGAAAGGCGGCTTTTTTGATGAAACTGCGGCGAGAATCTTTTTGCGGGGAGACCATCTGTAGATGTGGGCTAGAGTTAGAGTGTGAGGTCCGGGTTGAGCGGGCCGAAGTGTTTGAGCATGACAATGGGATCCGAGTGGGAAGGGTTGGTGATTGTGACCCCGTCGCGGGCGGCGCGTTCCGAAATAAAAAATTCGTCGTGGGTGAGTTGCCCGTAGCGGATCAGGGCGGGGGTTTCGATATCCCACAGGCCCATCTTACCATGGCCCTGCATCATGATCATGCCATAGGCGGCAGCATCCTTGATGGTAACCGTTCGCCCCGGCAGGACGGTTAGCTCCTTGGCACTGTAAGCCTCCGAGCGGTAGCAGATCCAGTTTTCCTGATAGCCTGCGGCAGCCATTTCCCCGACCGGTCGCACCGGCTTGGGATACATGTGGTGGTGCTGGCGGAAATTCGGGTCCACGTTGAGTTCCCAGTCGATGACTTCCATCAGCCAGTCGATGTCGCCGATGCGGTCTTTCGGCGTGTCCTTCCACAACAGTTCCTCCGGCACCACCGCCGTGCCGGCGACGGATTGATACATGGCATACACATCGGAGGCCTTCTGCGGCTCGTAGGTGCAGAGGGTGCCGGGTGCGTGCAGGATGCCGGGCGGGATGTCCCAACCGGTGCCGACTTCGAGGCGGTAAGCCTGCGAAAGGTTGGTGATTTTATTGTCCCCGCGGGTAAAATTGACCAGGCACTCGCGGACTTCCTCTCTGGTCACGCCGGGCGCGAAGCCGAAGTAAGTGACCTGAATATCCGCCGGATAATTGTTGACCTGTGGCGGGAAGAAGTGCGCCTCCGGCTTGCCCTGCTGGCCGGTCAGTGCAGCGTGGTGATCGCGGTGGTGGATGTGGTGGGGCAGGGGACCCTTGTTGTCGAAGAACTTGGAATACATCGGCCAGCTGCCGTGCGCCTGCCAGAGCCGCTCCCCGATCAGCTGGTCTTTCAGCTCGCTGACGGCCTCGCGCAGGGTGACTTGCCGGTCCTCAAAGACGACCTGGCTGAGGCCTTCCTCCGGTCCGGTCAGCGGCCCGTTTTCCGCCGGGGTGGTGGATGAGAACCAGCGTTCGTCAATGCCGCCGCGCTCGCCGCCGAGGGCGTAGTAGTCGTCTGGATGGAGTTTGATGCGCCGCCCCGGAATGCAGAAGGAGCGCGGCACCCAGTTGGGCGCGAGTCGGAGGATGCCTTGGCCCTGGTCCAGGGCACTGTGGAGGAGTTGGGTATTGGAGGACATGGGGTGTTTCGGGGTAATGGGAGTATCGCGCGTATCTTTATTGCAGCATTTCCGGCTCATTCAAACTAAATCCAGAAGTCGGGTGGCAGGGATCCAGGGGCAGAGTTTGACGATCAATCATTGAAACAACATCGAACGCTCGCCATTTTGGCCGAACTCAAAAAGGATTCGCTTGCCTATTGCAAGATGCTGCCGATTTGACGGCGCAGTCCGAAGCCGATGGGCACGCAACTGGCGGCGGCAGTGATGAGGAGTAACGGGGACCATGCCTGGAAGCTTCGGGTGAGGGCATCCAGGCTGAGCCCGTTTTCGAACTCCAGGGGAAGATAGTGCGCCACCACAAAAGCAAGGACCAGACAGGCTCCAAGAAAAGAAACGGTCAGGAGAATCAGATTTTCCACCAGGTAGCGCAGCGAGAGCAGACCCCGGCCAACCCCCATGCTTTGCAGCAGGGCGGAGAGGTAGGCATTTTGCCGGTATTCGAGCAAGCCCGTAGAGGCAAAGACGATAACCATGAGTAGCCCGGCGAATAATTCGGCGAGCAGTGACCAGCGGGCATGCCGGGCGCGGAGGTGCTCCAGGCGTTCGAGCAGAGTGTACCCGCTGCGGACATTTACTTCGTCAAATCCCTCGATCCGCAAGAGTGTGCCGAGTGCAGCCAGTTCGGTCTGGAGTGCTGCCGGCGAGTTGTGGGCACTTTGATAAATTACAATTTCAGTAAAGCCGAACTCGTCCAGCCCGGCGATCCACTCGTCGGGGATGAGGATGTAGTGCGTGGCACTCAACGCGGCCAATCCGGATGGGCCTGTGCGGATCACCTGCAGGTTGATCTGCTGCTCGCCGATCCGGGCACTCAAGCGGGTGCCGGGCTGTAAGTCGGCTGCGCAGACATAGGCACCCGCTTGTGCGATATCAGGAAAGATGGCCTGCAGGGCGGACATTTGACTGTCGCGGTAGCTGTAGATGGGGCGCCGTCCGAGGAGTTCGACCTCGGCCACTTGCGACATTCGCCTCAAATAGACGTGTCGTCCCGATGCGGGTGCGAAAGTCTCGATCAGCCCGTCCAGGCTGCCGCGCAGGACTCCGATCTTATCGCCGTAGAGATTTTGGCTCAGGACGATCCGGTTGAGGCCCATCGCGTCCAGTTCCGATGCGAGGGTGCCTTCGACGCTCACAAAATACCGCTCGAGCCCGAGAGCCAGACCAAAGAGAAAGCCGGCTATCGCGATTCGCGCGCAGCAGGACAGCGGGTTAGTCAGCCACTGTCTCCAGATGTCTTTCCACAGGTAGAAAACGGTTAAAATCAATCCTCTCATGTTGCAGTCGGTCAAGTCGGTGGTCGTGGGTGGCAATCAGGCAAGTGCCGCCAGTGGCGGCGTAGCGCTCAAGCTGGCGGATAATGATATGGGTATTCAGATCATCGAGGCCGGAGGTGGGTTCATCCAGCAGGAGCACCGCTGGCCGTTTAACCAGCGCCCGCGCGATGGCCGCCCGCTGCTGCTGGCCACCGGAGAGTTCGATCGGTCGGCGAGCCGCCAGCGGTTCGAGTCCCAGTTCATCGAGGAGGGTGGCCATCGATTGCACCATATCGGCTCGGCTCAAGCTGGAGAGGGAGGCCGCCATCAGTAAATTCTGCCGGATCGAGAGCAAGGGCAACAGGTTGAGTTGCTGGAAGACAAAACCGATCACATTTCGGCGTAGTTGACTGTCGCGGGGATCACAGCCATCAATGAGCACCTCACCACCAGTCGGTTTGAGAAATCCTGCAATGAGCTTGAGCAGGGTGGATTTGCCACAGCCGGAGTAGCCCACCAGCAGGCTGAGACCGGGAGCGAAGTTGGCGGAGAAATCAGTCAGGACGGGCTGGCCCCTGCGATAAGCGTAGCCGAGCTGTTGACAGAGGATCATGAGTGGCGCAGGTAAAGTGCGGTGAATGGGCTAAGGTTCGTAAGTTACTGCAACAGCATGCTGGCCGACATAGACATCCCGGATGGACTCAAACTGACGACGGAGTCCATCGGCCCAACCACCGCCAAAGGAGCTGGGAAAGGCGGCCAGTAAATCGGCCTTGGGGATCACGTAGGCAGTGCTGTCGCGCAGATCGAGGAGTAACTCGGCGGTGATGATTCCGCCGCGCAGCTGCTCAATACGCTCCAGCCGGGGCGAATCAAACTTGAAGTGGTAGAAGAGCCTGGGGCGGCGCGCACTGTGTTCCAGCACGGAGCGTGCAAAGCGCCCTGACTCTTCGGGGCTGAAGGCAGCGGCAGCGGGCAAGTTGAGGCACAGCTTTTCCTGCGGCAGGGAGCGCCAGTGGTCGCCCTTCACTTCGACCACGCCGAACAGTGCACTGCGGTCTTCCGCCAGCAGAATCGGGTCGCCCTGCAGGATGGAATACGCGCTGCGGTCGGCTCCGGACGGGAGCAGCACGCGGTAGTGGCCGTCGAAGGGCATGCGAAGCTGGGAGTCGCGCAGACGCTGCTGGTAGTCCAGCTGACGCTGCTTGAGTTTCATCCCCGCGAGTTGCTCACCCAGTTTGGCACTTGCCGGATCTTGCAGCTTGTGCAGCAAATCTTCGGCCAGCGCCCGCTCTTGCTGCAGTTGCTGCGTCATCCCGCTCTTTTCCGCGTGGAAGGTTTCGACATTTTCAGTGAACAGGCTGGCAAACTCGGGCTTTTGCTCGATCTCGCTCAGGAAATCCAGTTGCTGGCCAATTTCGCTGCTGCGGTTTTCCAGTTGTCGCAGCTGTTGCAGTGCGGCGAGTTTCTGCTCCGGAATCTCGCGGATGCGGCTGTAGGCGGCCTCGAGTTGCAGCACAGCGCCTTCCAGCTCCAGCCGCTCGCGATCCATCCGGGCGAGCAGGGTGCCTGCTTGGGCGGTCCCGCTGGTGCTGCTGATCATCAGCTCGAGCGAACCGTTCATGGGAGCCTTGAATTGAAACGAGCGGCTGGGCTCCAGGGTGGTTGGCACGGTTCCGATCAGCAGAAAGTCCTGCTGCGGGTAATCGCTGGGTTCGAGCGCGGCGGGCGCAGTATGCGGACAGAGCAACGCGGCGGCAGCGAGAGCGTGGATCACTGCGAGTCTAGCGCCGCGAAGCCTGGCGCGGCACGGGGTTGGCATGAAATGCATAAGCATAGGTATAACGGAGGAGATCAATGGAGCGAGACGGGTTCGGCGCGTTGGCGGGCTTCGACGAGTAGTTGATCAAAAGTCTTACGTGTCCAGCGGCTTTCATCAAGGCGCCAGAACAGGGTCTCCAACTCAGCCTGTTCGCTCCGAATCCGCATCAGTTGTTCTTCGATCCGTAGCAGCGATTCCAGCCGGTCATTGGCCGTATCCAGGCTTCCGGTGGCGAGGCTTTGCAGCAGCAGGCGGTGCCGCGTCTCGGCCAGCAGCAGCTCGTCGCGGTTGATACGCCAGGCCGCCAGGCCCTCTTCCAGCCGGCGTATCAGCTCTTCGGAATCCTGTTCCAGCCGGTCAAGCATCAAGGCGTTGCCCCGGCGGATTTGCCGCAGGCGGAAGGCGTTGCGCATCTGGGTGTCGAGGTTGACGGAGGCGTTGAGGCTTAGGTTGACGGCATCTTTATCCCAGTTCACGGACTCGCCGCCCAAACGTTGAAACAGCGGCGGGCCAAAGATGGTCATGCGCAAGTCGGGCCAGTAGTTGAGTTGAGCGCCTAGTTCGACCATCCGGGCTCCTTCCAGTTCGGCCGCCCGCAGCTCCCGCCAGAGCACGGCAACCCGCTTGAGATCGCCTGGCTCCGGCAGTGCTGCATCGGCGTAGAGTATCGGCAGACTCGCCGGCTGGGGAATCCAGACTGCCGTGTAGTCGCCCAGCAGGCGGGCCAGCACCAGCCCAAGTTGGTCGCGCTCCTGTTGCAGCGCCCACAGCCGATTGCGTCGCTCGAGCTCGGCTGGTCGGGGATTTGCCGGATCGATGGATCGCAGCGAATGACCTTGCTGGCTCAGGCCCGACAGTTCGAGTGTGCGTGCCCGTTGCTCGAGGTTGCGCTGGCGGATGAAGAGGGCATAAAGTTGCGCTGTGCGTTCGCGCCGCTCGAGTTCGAAGGCCCAGCCCGCGCGAATTTCCTGCAACAGGGCGACATAGTGATTCAACCGCAACCGGATGATGCCGGGTATGGAAAGCGTGGAAAAGACGTTGAAGTCGAGGTCGTTCGTGCCAAGATTCCCCAGATCAGTGAGCTGGCGCGTGAGTCGGGCGTTCACATGCACCGTGGGCACGAGGTCCAGGAAGACGCGTTGGCTCGCCTCGCGTGCTTCGAGGATACCATTGTAGGCTCGCTGAATCTCAAGGTTTTGCGCCATCATCCGCGCCAGGGCATCGTCCCAGCTGAGCGGCATGGGTGACACCTCGCGGGTCAACTGCTGCTCCATCCGCAAGCTCAGCTCAGCGTAGCGCTCAGCCAGCGGTTCTTCCGGCGAGCGGCAGCCAACCGGCAGCAGGAGCAGGTATATGCCGGTGAGAATGATGAACGGGTGACGCATAATGCTTGAATTGCAGGATCAAATTAAAATATGGCGGGCCTTGCCATCGAAAAAATCCTTGGTTGAGGCGGTTGATTTATTTGGAAAAGTGCCCACAAAAATAGGGATTCTTCGCAATAATTTGTGGAAAAGGTTGCTAAGAAGCTTTTCCCACGCCTGGTTCACGTAGTTGACCCGCTTTAGCCGGTCAACCTCTACGCGCAAGCGGCTCGGCAGTTTTCAGTCGGGTCGCACGGCTACAAGCAGTGCGAGAACGGCAAGCGGATCTATGTTGAAAACAAAAATGTGAACACGGCCACCTCAACCGGTAACAATCTGCCAAAGGGATGGTATCTGCGGCGACCATCGATGTAGGCGCTCCGGTGGAAGCACAGGCTTTCCATCTGAATCATTACCACGTTGATGGGAATTTCATCTCGGCAATCATCCGCTTCGAACGCAGTGGCGGCAGCACCGGGTTGGCCCGTGTGGACTTCGCGACTTGCGTTACACCTTGGATAAGACTTTTTTAGCTTTCCTTTAAAGCGTTAGAAAAAACTTTTTCAAAAAAATCCCTTGAACCTGCCCCGCTGTCGCCCTGCACTGGTATTATCGATATTGAGATACAACATCCCCGCCCCGATGACGGCTTTGCCGTGCACCAGTTGATTGCGGAGAGTCCGCCGCTGGATACGAATTCGGTCTATTGCAACCTGCTGCAGTGTGCTCATTTTGCGGATACCTCGGTTCTCGCCAGGGCGGGTGAGGGGATCGTGGGCTTCATCTCCGGCTACCGCATCCCGGCCCGCACGGAGGTGCTCTTCGTCTGGCAGGTCGTGGTCTCGGCGCAAGCCCGCGGGCAGGGTCTCGCCAGCCGCATGTTGCAGACCTTGCTTGAGTCTAATGCCTGCCGAGGGGTGAGCTACATCGAGACCAGTATCACCGGGGATAACCAGCCCTCGCAGGCCTTGTTTCAAAAACTCGCCGACCGGCTGGGCGCACCCGTCAGCGTGAGTACGCTGTTTGATCAGGACATTCATTTTGGTGGCCAGCACAAAACGGAGCGGCTTTACCGCATCGGTCCCTTGCAGCCCGGACCTTAACACCAAACCCATACCAACATGAAAATATTCGAAGAACTCGAATCCGAAGTCCGCAGCTACGCGCGCAATTTCCCGCGAATTTTTAAACGTGCCCAGGGCGAATTCCTCTACGATGAGGACGAAAACGAATACATTGATTTCCTCGCTGGTGCGGGTGCGCTCAATTACGGCCACAACCATCCGATCATGCGCACCAAGCTGATCGAATACATCGAGTCCGGCGGCATCACACACAGCCTCGACCTCTATACCGACGCCAAGGCCGAGTTTATGCAAACCTTCCGGGAAAAAATCCTGCGGCCGCGCGACATGGACTACACCCTGATGTTTACCGGACCGACCGGCACCAACGCCGTCGAGGCATCGCTCAAGATGGCGCGCAAGCTCAAGGGGCGCTCACATGTGATCGCATTTACCAACGGCTGGCATGGCCAGACCCTCGGCGCACTCTCCATGACTGCCAACTCCCACCACCGCGACGGCGCAGGGATCGCCCTGACCGGTGCACATCGCTTACCTTACGACGGCTATCTCGGAGATGAGGTCAATACGATCGAGTATCTCGACAAGGTTCTGAGTGACACCAGTAGCGGCGTGGACTTGCCCGCTGCCTGCATTGTTGAAACCATCCAGGGTGAGGGCGGGGTGAACTACTGCAGTATGGACTGGCTGCGCGGACTCTCAGCAGTGTGCAGGAAGCACGATGTGCTCTTGATTATCGATGATATTCAGGCTGGCTGCGGACGTTCGGGCCGCTTCTTCAGCTTTGAGGAAGCGGGGATCCAACCGGACATTGTCACGCTCTCCAAGTCGCTCAGCGGCTACGGGCTACCCTTCGCTATGGTCATGTTCAAACCCGAGCACGACCGCTGGAGCCCCGGCGAACACAACGGCACCTTCCGGGGCAACTGCCACGCCTTCGTAACTGCCAAGGCCGCGATCGATACCTACTGGTCCGACGATACCTTTGCGAAAGAAGTCCGCGAAAAAGGCGCATACATCGCCGGACGGCTCGACAAGATCGTCGAACAATACGGTGACGGCAATTTTACCGTTAAGGGGCGCGGCATGTTCCAGGGCATCAACTGCGTCAACGGTGAAATCGCCAGCAAGATCACCCGCGCGGCTTTTAAAAAGGGCCTGATTATCGAAACCAGCGGCACCGACGATCAAATCATCAAACTGCTCTGCCCCTTGATTATCGCCGAAGAAGTATTGGCCAGGGGCATTGATATCATCGAAGCGTCGGTCAAGGAGGTTTGTGCCAACATCGAGGTGCCGGAAGAAAGTGACTACTTCGATGATGTATCTGTTAACGAAAAGAAGGAGAAGTCATCATGATTGTGCGCACCATGACGGAAGCGGCTGAGCGCGGTCGCAAAATCGTCTCACCGGAGGGGAACTGGGACAGCACCCGTCTTTTGCTCAAGGACGACGGGATGGGCTTCTCCTTCCACATCACCACCATCTATCAGGGGGCCGATTTCCGGATGCACTACCAGCATCACCTGGAGTCGGTTTACTGCATTTCCGGGCGCGGGGAGGTGGAAACCCTCGACGACGGCAAGGTCTATCCCATCGAGCCTGGCACGATCTATATTCTCGACCAGCACGACCGCCATGTCCTGCGGGCCTTTGCAGAGATGAAAATGGCCTGCGTCTTCAATCCGCCACTACACGGCAAAGAAGTGCATAACGCTGACGGGGCCTACGAGCTGGAGGCGGACCCGATCTAACCCGCACTGCCCTCTTGCACCGGTCCGTCTGGTCGCTCCATCCCCAGCCCGCACTATGGTCCTGAGCTTCCTCCTCGTCCTGTCCATTTTTCTGATCATCGGTCTCAGCTCTGTTTTGCTGAGCCGGGGAACGAAGTCGGACTATTACCTGGCCAGTTCCAGTGTGGCTGCACCGCTCGTTGGACTGTCCGCTGTGGCGACCAACAACAGCGGCTACATGTTCATCGGGGTCATCGGCTACACCTACGCGACCGGGCTGGCGTCGGTCTGGTTGATGATCGGCTGGATCGCCGGCGATTATCTGGCTTCGACCATTATTCACAGCCGACTGCGTAAAGCCACCGGGCGCACCGGGGAGGTCAGTTATGCGGGTGTGCTGAGCAACTGGAACGGCGTGGTCGATCTGCGGCTGCAGCGCACGGCTGCCGTCATCTCGCTGGTCTTTTTGCTGGCCTACGCCAGTGCACAACTGGTGGCTGGCAGCAAGGCACTGCATGTGCTGCTGGACTGGCCCACCTGGTCAGGTGCTGTCGTCGGGGCCATCCTGGTGGTCGGCTACTGTCTGGCCGGGGGCATCCGTGCCTCGATCTGGACGGATGCCGCCCAGTCGATTGTGATGGTGATTGCCATGGGCCTGATGCTGGTAGTGGCTGTCTTGTCCTTCGGTGGTTTTGAGGGTGCAGTGGCGGAGATGCGGGAAATCGAGGGTTTCCTGGACTGGTTTCCCCGTGATCTGGCACTGCCGGGGCTGGCGGGTGGTTTGCTTTTTGCCTTAAGTTGGGGCTTTGCCGGGATGTCGGTGATCGGGCAGCCGCATGTGATGGTGCGCTTTATGACTTTGGATGACTCCGGCCAGATGCAGCGCGCCTCGGCGTGGCACTCGGCTGGTGCCTGCTGGGCTGGCACACGGCGGTCTATGAAGGCATGCCCGGCATCGTAAGCGGTTTTTTGATCCTCATGCTGGGAGCTTGGTCGCAGGATTAACTTGTTGATCGGGGCTTTATTGTAGCTAAGAGTTGACGTCTTTCCTCTATTATCCATGTCACGATTTCACTCAACTTGCTTTCGCCCCGTTCTCATTGCCTGCGCTGTCAGCCTGTTACCGATCCCATCCCTGATGGCACTCGATTCGGCTCCCGCTCCAAGCGCTGGCATCCAGGCCTACTGCCTGGACTTTAACTGGGCGCCCACCCGGCGCCGGAGTCGCCCGATCGCCACACCCGGTGAGTGGGCCCAGGCGGATCCGGTTGAGCATGTGGCCTGGTATGAGGCTATGGGAGCCAACGTTATTCAAACCTTCGCGGTTTCAACCAACGGTCATGCCTGGTATAAAAACAGCTTTGCACCGGAACAGCCCGGACTGAAGCATGATTTTCTGACCGAGATGGTCCAGTTGGGACACGCACGGGGCATGCGGGTCTTCGGTTATTTTACCATCGGCACCAATCCGGTCTGGGCCGAACGGCACCCCGAGCAGAGCTACGGCATCTCCCGCACCTACCACATCCCCTACACGGATGACTACCTGGAATATTTGTCAAAATCCATCCACGATGCCGTCTCCAAGACCGGCATGGACGGTTTCATGATCGACTGGGTTTGGATGCCGAAGCGTGAGTCCACCGAAGGCAAATGGATCGAATCCGAAAAAGCGCTTTATCAACAGCTGATGGGTGAGCCATTTCCCGGCGAGGAGCAACTGAGCACCGAGCAGGATACCGCCTATAGCCGCAAGGCGATCGCGCGTTGCTGGCAAGCCATCAAGCAGGCCGCCAAGTCCGCCGACCCGGACTGCATTATCTGGTTAACCGTCAATAATATGCACCACCCACACGTCATCAACTCGACTATGTATCAAGAGGTGGACTGGCTGATGAACGAAGCCGGACGGGTGGATGAGGTTCTGAAAGCCAAAGCGATGGTAGGGGAACACACCCAACTCATCACCTGCCTGGCCGACTGGAATGGCTCCGATCCCTCCCGGACTGTGCCGGAGGCTATTGCCCACGGCATCGGCCTCTACGGCTTCACCACTCCGGCATCCAAGAGTGGTCTCGTGCCGCTGGAACCGATTTTCACCCGCCAGGTGACCGAACTGGCGGGCGATGCCAAGAATATCGCCATGCTGGCACGGGCCTATCGCGGAAAATCCGAGCACGCGCGCTGGCAGGACGCGCAGTTTGTCGAACCGGAAACCCCGCCGCCCTTTCGACTCACCTTTCAGCGGCGGGGCCGCGGATGGCAGGATACGGCACATGTGCACATCGAAAATAGTGTCGCCACCATCACCGTGAAGACCCCTTATGGCCGGGGTGCTGGACAACTGACAAAGGCGGACGCGGGCTGGCCGGAGAAAATCGTATTTGAACTGCATAAAAAGCCCGGAAAAGCACCGCAGGAGACGACCCTGTTCGGCGTCAACGATGGCAACACCGGCGCACTTTTCAGCCTGGAGGAATCCGGCCAGGACCTCATCGGCAGGATCCAGCCGAATGCCAGACTGGAGCGGGGCATGGACATCCGGTTCACTTTTGCGGATTCCCCTGTGGCAACTGCGATGACCAGCCACAAAGACAGTGAAATCATTCGCGTCGAACTACCCCGCCAGCTCCTGGAGGCGAATCCCGACGCGCTTTTCTTTCAATGGGGCTCTAAATATCAATCAGACTGAAGCAGCGGAAAACCAGCAGGCCAGAATTACTGAACGCCATCTCCCGACCTGGGGATGGATGCTTTCTTCCCTGAAATGCAAAAGGACTTAGGATAATGATACGATCTGCGAGCTTGTGCCCGGCGTGGCTCCCTCTCTCCTCTGCTCCAGACACTCTTGCAACTCATTGTAGCTGGGCCAAAACCGCTCAGAAAATTGAGCATTGCGGGGCGTGTCGTAAACACACCGGATTTCATTCACCGCTTCACTGATGGATAGATAAGCCACTTGGTCGTTTCCATCGTCGTCGAATACCGTCGGGAGTGAGCAGGGATTGCCGCACCGGCGTGAATAACTTGACCAGCGAGAGCACGTCACTCGGGCGGTTGCTATAGGGGGTAGCTGT
>Ga0100391_1001435_pt1 | contig 26644 bp, 30 predicted proteins | sample CryGeymeta201515_FD_81541 | JGI IMG/M metagenome (GOLD analysis project Ga0100391, IMG submission 81541) | Groundwater microbial communities from Crystal Geyser aquifers in Utah, USA - Crystal Geyser metaG 2015-15 | ecosystem: Environmental > Aquatic > Deep subsurface > Groundwater | place: USA... | reverse complement strand
TGATGTTTTCTTGGATTGTCGTAATTTCCAGCTAACTTCTTTTCTCAACTGTTCATCAGTACCAAGTTTTATACCCCATTCTACATATTCTTCATCACTCCATGCAATACCTTCAGTTATACCTAAATTAGTTAAAAAAGTATAGCCTTGACGAGCGTTAAATTGTTGTCCTACTCTGGTTATAAGTGGTATATTTTGCCATAAACCATCTAAAGTTGTTACTGCACCATTGAAAGGATAAGTGTCCAACATTATATCAGCGATCGCCAAATTAGCTCGATAAATTTCAGGAGGAAAACTAGGTAAAAATCTTACTCTTTCAGTTATGTCGTAAAACTTATTACCTAAGGAATAAATATATTGTTTTAACCTTGTTTCATCTTTTCTAATATTAAAAATTAGATAACCATTTTTCACTTGGCTTAATATTTTCATTTGTAACTCAACTAAATGAGGATTGAGTTTCGCAGTGTTTTGTATGTTAAGAAAAACAACTCCTTGACTTGGTATATCCAAATCTTCTCTTGTTAAAGTAGAATTACCGATTTCCACATTATCCATTGCAACATAAGTATGAGGTAAACGCCAAATTTTCTCTGAATAATATTCCTGTGCATGATCAGGTAATACATAAGGATCTGCTATAAAATAATCTATATTAGGAATCCCAGAAGCATCTAATCCTAACCATGTTACTTGAATTGGTGCTGGTTTAACTGCCATCACTGCACAAGTTAAATTAAGAGTTAAACTATCTAAATCTACTAAAATATCAATCTCATCACTATGGATTTTCTCCACTAAAGCCTTAACATTTCTTTCCCCCATAAAAATTTGTGACACATAAGGCTTAAACCATTTTTCGGTTATGTCATCAGGATGATTTTGAGTCATATATAAATTAACATCAAATTGAGAAGAATCGTGATGATAAATTAACCAACGAGAAAGGTATCCCACCGCATGAGTATTAAAAGTATGACTAATATAACCAATTTTTAAAAATTTTTTGTTTTTGGGTAACGCAAAACTAAATTCAGGATAAAAAGGTTTATTTACTTTTTGAAAAACATTAGCAATTTTATTAGCTAAAATGCGATTATATTTTGGTTTATCCTCTAGATAAAAAAAATTCATAATACCAATAATAAAACCATCTTTATTAATATCAGAATTACTTAATTCTTGAATATGGTTTTCAATTTTCTCATATAACTCACATTGTTTTTTTGCTAAGGGAAGAAACTTATTCCATTGTGCTAAAGTAAGATAAGAAGATAATAATATATTGCAACTAGAAAGTTTATCTACAAAATTATCTGCTTGGTGGTAATATTGTTCACAAATTTGGATTTGTTTATCAAAATTTTTTATCATTTTATAAAAAGTATATAAATTGATAAAAATACTAGATTGTTGATGAGAAAAGTTATTACAAATTTCCAATAAATGAATACCATAAAGAGTATATTGTTTTTCTGTACCCATCACAGTGGCAATATTACTGATTTTCTTGATTATTTCTGCATTTCCATGAGTATAAGTAAGTATAGCTTCTGCAAATAAAATATTCAATGTATGAGGATAAAGCAAAATATCTTGTAAAATCGTCGATAATAATAATAAATTAAGAGTATCAGGTTGACTATTTCTAACTAAAAAAATTAGATTATAACTATCTAAATTTTCTGTTTTAAATTCTTTTAATAAAATTTCTAAGTTAACAATATGTAGTAAATTATTAATATTATCAGGACTAATTTGATTTATATTTTCTCTAATTAATAAACTTTGTTCATATCTACTTAATTCGAGTTGTTTAATTGCTTCTTCATCTAAAATATTAATTAATTCTTGAGTCCATTTTTCTATCTCTTCCTCATTTCCCTGAGAAAAAACTAAAAACCAAGTAGTTTGAGCAGAATCTGTATCTTTAGCCAATAAATAAGCTAATCCTAAATACCAGTAATTACTAATTTCATTAGGATTATTTTCCACTAAGTTTTCATAAAAGTTAATCACTTTTTCATAGTCTTTATTTTCTAAATATTCTTTTACCGAAGGATGCCAATAATTCATTTTTATTTTACTTTAGTTGAAAATAATTATTTGATAATTTTAGTACAAAAACTAGATTTAGTAATAACTTTACTTCAGAAATAGATAATACTTTATCAGATATTAACTTAAATCATAATCGGCGAATCAAAGAGTTGCGATCGCCTTCATATTTTTTGTGCTATGTTAATTTTTTTGACTTACATAAATCTCCCACATTTGTTGATAAGCCTTTTCCATTTCCCCTGTAAATTGTTTACCATTCCATAAGGGTGAATTTTTCTTTGACTGTTTTAACTTCCAAACCACTTCTCGTCTTAAATTTTCATCTTTTCCCAATTTAATCCCCCATTCGATATATTCTTCATCACTCCAAGCAATCCCTTCCGTGATACCTGCATTCATCATAAAACCATAAGTATTTCGTGCCGCAAATTGCTCACCCACTCTTGTAACTACGGGTAATTCTGCCCATAATGCTTCTAAAGTTGTGGTTGCACCATTATAAGGATAAGTGTCTAACAAAACATCCGCTATACTTAAATTAGACCGATGAATTTCCACTGTAGAATCATAACCGATAAATCTTAATTGTGAAACATCGAGGTGATAATTTTCAGCCAGATTATAGATATATTCTTTTAATCGGTTTTCATCTCGTCTTACCTTAAAAATGAGGAAACTATTAGGAACTTGTTTAACTATTTCCATTTGTAGCTCCACTAGAGACGGATTTAATTTAGCGGCATTTTGTACATTTAAAAAGATAACCGCATCATTACTAATTTCCAAATCTTCCCTGCGTAAAGTTGGAATCCCCATTTCAAAACCATCAATTCCTAAATAGGTGTTAGGTAAACGCCAAATTTTTTCTGAATAATATTCTCCTGCATTATTAGGTAAGACATAAGGATCTGCAATAAAATAATCAATATTAGGAATCCCAGAAGCATCCATCCCTAACCATGTTACCTGAATCGGAGCAGGTTTCATAGCCATTACTAAAGCTGTTAAATTTAAAGTTAAACTATCTAAATCAACTAAAATATCCACCTCATCCTCATAAATTTGGTTAATTAAACGATTCATACCCCTTTGTGCCATAAAAATTTTATCTACATTAGGAATAAACCATTTTTCTGTAATTTCATCGGTATGATTTTGAGGAGAATATAAATTAATTTTAAATAAATCTCGATTATGATGATAAATTAACCAACGGGATAAATAACCAACAGAATGTTTATGTAAAGTGTGAGCGATATATCCAATAGTTAAAATCTTTTTTTCCTTAGCTATTGTATGGGTTATTTTAGGATAAAAAGGCTTATTAATTTCTTGAAATAAACTAGAAACTTTATTAATAATTTGACGATTATAAACAACATCATCTTGTAAATAAAGTAGATTTAAAATTCCTGAAAAAAAAGTATCTCTACTAGCAGAATTAGTTAATTCATCTTTATGTAACTCAATTTCTTGATATGATCTATCTTGTTCTTTTGCTACTATCATCGCTTTATCCCATTCTGCCAAAGTTAAATAAGCATTTAAGAGTAAATTTTTGGCATTAAATCTTTCTAAATAATTACTTGCTTTTTCGTTTAATTCTTCAGCAATATTAACTAACTTATCAAAATCTTTTACTAATTGATAGTAAGTATATAAATTAATGAAAATAATAATATTATTATGAGGGTATTTATTACACATTTCTAGTAATTCTATAGCATAAAGAACTTGTTGATCTTCCTTCGCCATAGAGTCACCAATGTTAACAATTATATTAACTATATCTTTATTACTATTAGAGTAAATTAAAACTGATTCTGCAAAATCAATACTTAAATTATAAGCATATTTTATAATATCTTTTAAGAGAGTTGATAATAACAAAAAATCTAAAGAATTAGGTTGACTATTTTTAACTAATTCACTTAAATTATATGTATTTAAAAGTTCAATACTAAAGGTTTTTAATAAAATTTGTAAATTAACAATATGCAGTAAATTATTAATATTTTCTGGATTAATTTCTAGTATTTGTTCTCTAATCAATAAACTGTGTTCATAATTACTTAAATTTAGTTGTTGTAGCGCTTCTTCCTCTAAAATATTTATTAAATCTTGATTACATTTCTCTAATCCCTCTCCTTCTTGCTGAGAAAAGACAAAAAACCAAGTTGTTTGCGCTTCATCAAGATTATTTATGAGTAAATAACTTAATCCTAAATACCAATAATTATTAATTTCATCGGGATTATTTTCCACTAAGTTTTCATAAATTTCAACTACTTTTTCATAATCTTTATTTTCTAAATATGCTTTTACCGAAGGATGCCATTCGCTCATTTTTTACCTCTAAAAACTTTAAATAACTATATTATGATAAGATTTTTTAATCGTGATTAATTATTATTTCATTTTAACTTAATATGAGCTACGATAGTATTCTCAAGTTTTTAGTAGAAGACTCCCCTGAAGTTTTCGTTAATTGGTTATTGAATACAAATGTTGAACAGGAGATAACAATCCTCAATATCGAGTTAAATTTAGAACCAATAAGGGCGGATGGATTATTTTTTCTTACCGTTGCCGACAAAATTTTACATTTAGAATTTCAAACTTCCCCTCAATCAAAACCGCCAATTCCCTTGCGAATGCTTGATTATTGGGTGAGATTATACCGACAATATGAAACCGATATTGAACAAGTAGTCATTTATCTCAAACCTAGCACTTTGCCCGATGTTTTTATAAATGAATTTCGACAAGAAAACACCTCTCATCGTTATCGAGTTATCAGAATTTGGGAAGAAAATCCTGAATTATTCTTAAAATCACCAGCTTTATATCCTTTAGCAGTATTAGCTAAAAGTGATAATCCAGAACAATTATTGCAACAAATAGCTGACGAAGTTGCTAAAATTAATGATAAGAGAGAACGAAATAATGTTTCTACTTGTGTACAATTATTAGCAGGAATAAAATTTGATTTATCTCTAATTAATCTATACTTTCGAGAGGATATTATGCAAGAATCAGTGGTTTACAACAAAATAATCGAAAAAGGTATTCAACAAGGTATTCAACAAGGTATTCAAGAAACGAAAATTTATGAAGTTCAGTTGATATTACGTCTGTTAAAAAAACGATTAGGTAATATTAACCCTCAACTACAAAATAAAATAGGTAATTTATCTTTTGAAGAATTAGAAAATTTAGGAGAGGATTTATTAGATTTTCAAAATGAATTAGATTTAAGTAACTGGTTACAAAGTTCAGATTCACATATAGATAGTTAAATTAATGTTAACCTCGAAAAAGAAATTTTGATTATATACAAAAGTGTTAGTTTTGAAAAAATAAAGCCTTAATCTTCCGTCGGAAACGATAAACTAGCTTTATTTCCGCTAACAACTAAATTACCCCCTAAACGTTTAATATTTCTTAGTGCTAAATCTCTCACCACATCTTCCCTCGCATTAGCAAAAATTCCCATCCATGCAGCAGCTTGAGCTTTTTTACTATCAGGATTTTTCTCCAAAAAATTAGCAGTTTCTTCTGCTTGTCTGGCTACTGTTTTACTACCAGCATCATTATGATACTTAGCCCATTTCACTGCCATTTCATAGGATTTTTGAGCATCCTCTGGTTTACCCACAAATAAAAGTTCATCTATCCCTTTATAAAACCATACTTGATAAGCCTTCGGTTGTTCAGGAGAAATAGATTCTAAACCTTGTGCCATTAATTCTACACTAATATCTGGTCGTCCCGAAAAAAGAGAAGTGGCAGGAGCTAAAATAAAATAAGGAGAAATAAAACGAGGATCTTTATCCACAACACCTCTAAAATACTCTGGATTAAGACTATATCCAGTATAATCCCTTGCACGATCTCCAAAATACTGAATGAATTGTAAATAAATCCAATCCGCAACTAAATTATTAAAACCAAAATCAGGCAAATTCTTCAGGAGATTAATTTTTACCCCCTCTTTTTCTTGTTGTCTTAAGGCTTCTACTTTCGTGAGATTCTCTTTTTTTTGATTAGCCATAGGCAATTGTAAATAAGCAATACCAATCAAAGAAAACAGAAAAATAAGCAATATCCCCATTGTATTAACTTGTTTTTTCATATATATATTCCCACCATTAAACCTAGCACTATCCTTTATGAAAAGTTATGGTAAAATTTATTTAAGCAATTATCTTAACTTATAACCGTCAGTGCCACAGACAGGATCTGTTAACACGGGTTGGGTAGTCGTATTCGCTGGTTGGAGACTTTGACATAAAATCGTTTGATAAGCATTTACTGAACTACTACTAAAAAATACTCCTCCAGAATATCCTCTAGTAACATCTGTTTGCCAATTATTATTAGTAATATTAAAACTAACTTGATTCGATAAATCAGTGGTATCAAAAGTCCAAGTAGTGATATATTTACTGTTAGTTACAGCCCCTATATTGTTAAGTATCTCTGTAGAAGTAGCACCGCCGCAACAAAAAACTTGATTTTCCCAATGATAAGCCATTTGGGATCTTGCCACCGTACCCAGAGCATTTTTCGCCTCAGACTCTCTCGCTTTTCCCACTTGTGCCACAAGATTAGGCAACGCCACTGCGGCTAAAATCCCCACAATAATAACCACAACTAAAAGCTCAATTAAAGTAAAACCTTTATTTTGTTGTTGTCGTTGGTTAATAATTACTTTCCAAAGAAGTTTAAACATAATCCCTACTGTAGATAATTGCTAAGGACATCTTTCCCTAAATCGACATAAAATCTATCTTTTTTTTTACCCAAAAGCAAAGTCAAAAATCAGAAATTTATTTTTAAGTCTTCCGTCTTCAATTCTGGTTTGCCCCCCTGCCCCCAATTCTGGTTCGCTCTGCCCCAACTCTGGGTTCGCTCTGCCCTCAAATCTGGTTCGCTCTGCCCCAACTCTGGGTTCGCTCTGCCCTCAATTCTGGGTTCGCTCTGCCCTCAATTCTGGGTTCGCCCCCTGCCCCCAATTCTGGGTTCGCTCTGCCCTCAATTCTGGGTTCGCCCCCTGCCCCCAATTCTGGGTTCGCCCCCTGCCCCCAATTCTGGGTTCGCCCCCTGCCCCCAATTCTGGGGGAGTAAGGGGGGAGTAAGAGAGATTCAAGTCCCCAAACTTGGGGATTTAGGGGCGATGTAAAATCGATTAAACTCCCCCTACCTTCATTTTTAGGTACAAAAAAAGTCCCCATAGTTGGGGATTTAGAGGCTAAGGAAGTACTTATTCTGATTGAATTGTGATTATTTAAAAATATTAACCCAATTGAATCAAGTAATTGTTATCGTATTTCTTTAGTACCACCAGCACAAGTACCAGTACCAGAAGGTACGGTACCAACGTCAGTAATACCATCACTAATACATAAAATCTGAGTATATGTACCACCACTATGATCAATACGTCCTGAGAAGGCACGAGTACCATCGTTAGCTGAGTTAGTATTTTCAGAAATATTGGTAGCACTACCTACACCGCCAGAGATACCCATACTACTAGCATTGGTGAGGTATTCACCGGGGATAACTATACCTAAGTAACTAACAGCTGGTGCAAAGGTTTGACGTTCAAAGTGATAGGCTTGTTGAGAACGGTTTACAGTACCTACGGCGTTTTTCAATTCTGTTTCTCTAGCTTTACCGACTTGTCCTAAAAGGTTAGGAAGAGCAACGGCAGCGAGGACACCGATGATAATTACTACGACTAAGAGTTCAATTAAGGTAAAACCTTCTTCTTGATTTTTTTTGTTGCGGAGGTAAGATAAATATTTTAAAGTTACTTCGGGTTTCATGACTTTTTCTCCTGTGAGAGTTATTTTTAAAGTTTTTTCTTTTTCGATATTTATACCTTACCCAAGTTAGATCAAAAACCTATCACCCTTTCAAAACTTTTTTTATCTGCTTCTAAACACGCCTCTAAATCCCCAAATATGGGGACTTTTAATCTATCTTACTCCCCCAAAGTTGGGGGCCGGGGGGCAAACTTGAATTACGCCCCTAAATCCCCAAGTGTGGGGACTTCAATCTATCTTACTCCCCCAGAGTTGGGGGCCGGGGGGCGAACCATAGTTGACGAATTAAAGTTGAGAAGCGATCGCCATAATTTTTGCTAGTACTTTTTCAATGTCATTAAAAACCTCTTCGTTAGTAAATCTGATGACTTGATAACCGTATAAAGAGAGTTCATTAGTTCTAAATTGATCATATTCTTGGCGATCGTCATGAGAATTACCATCAATTTCAATGACTAATTTTAAAGAAGGGCAATAAAAATCAAGAATGAAATTACCCACAGGATGTTGACAGCGAAATTTTAAACCATTTAACTGTTTTCCTCGTAATCTATGCCATAACAAAGCCTCAGCCTGAGTCAAATTTGTTCTTAATCTTTTGGCTGCTTCTTCAATTTCTTTGGTTGTGCCTCTAATGCTATTCATAAATATGTACCTTTTTTATGCTCTTAAATACGCCCCTAAATCTATCTTACTCCCCCAGAGTTGGGGGCCGGGGGGCGAACTTAAATTACGCCCCTAAATCCCCAAGTTTGGGGACTTAAATCTATCTTACTCCCCCAGAATTGGGGGCCGGGGGGAGACTGGGATTACGCCCCTAAATCCCCAAGTTTGGGGACTTAATACGCCCCTAAATCTATCTTACTCCCCCAGAGTTGGGGGCCGGGGGGAGACTGGGATTACGCCCCTAAAATAAATTATTGACATTAATATCGATTTTATGAGGAAAATTTAAAGTAACAATATTATTATTTGATAGTTTTTGCATATTTTGGTAATAATTTGCTTCAGGATTTTTATATGTCTCTAAAAAATTTTGATTTAAATCTATTAACCAAACCTCTTGAATTTTACTTTCGGCATAAATGGGTAATTTTACATTACGATCATATTCAATACTGCTGTCAGCGACTTCTATTAACAAAAAAATATCATCAGGGGTTGGGTGTTGAGTTCCATAAAAATCTTCTCGTGGTTTTAATAAAACTAAATCTGGTTGTGGTTCAGAATTATTATTTAATTTAATAGGATTTTGAACACTGATAATTACTTCATGACCAAATTGTAAACTAAAAAATTGATTTAATTTATTAACACAAGAGGCGTGTTTAAATCCCACAGGTGACATTTCAAATATTTCTCCTTTAATTAATTCAATCGTATAATCTTCTTTGAAAATACCAATATTAATAATTTGATGATATTCTTCAATGTCAAATTTTTTACGAGATAATGTTAAATTGCCCATATTTTTTTGTTATTAAATATCTCTAACTATTATAAATCCCCTGTTCAAGTATCGGGACTTGAATTACGCCCCTAAATCCCCAAGTTTGGGGACTTCCATCTATCTTACTCCCCCAGAGTTGGGGAATCGCCCCTAAATCCCCAAGTTTGGGGACTTCCATCTATCTTACTCCCCCAGAGTTGGGGAATCGCCCCTAAATCCCCAAGTTTGGGGACTTTTAATCTATCTTACTCCCCCAGAATTGGGGGCCGGGGGGCGAACCAGAATTGGGGGCCGGGGGGCGAACCAGAGTTGGGGGTAGGGAAGCGAAGAGTTGGAGGGTGGAGACGAACCAGAGTTGACGAATTAAAGTTGAGCTTTAAATGTTAGTCTTAACTATACTTAACCTAGATCTGAATAAATTTATGTTATTACCACTACCATTACAAAAAGGTGATTCTTTATTAGCCATCGCTCCTAGTGGCACATTAAGAGACAAAGAAAAAGAAAAATTTGAAGAAGGTGTCGAGGTTTGGCGTAAGAATGGTTATAATCTGATTTTGGAAGAAAATTATCAAGATAGAGAAGGTTATTTAGCAGGAAAAGATGAAATTCGCCGTCAAGCCTTAAAAAAAGCATGGCAAAATCCAGAATATAAAGGTATTATTTGCGTTAGAGGTGGTTATGGTGGCGCAAGATTATTAGAAAATTGGCAATGGGAGACAATTCCTCAGCCTAAATGGTTAATCGGTTTTTCTGATGTTACTAGCCTTCTGTGGAGTTTATATAATCAAAGAATTATAAGTGTTCATGGTGCAGTTTTAACTACTATATCTCAAGAGCCAGAAAGGTCATTAAAACGCTTATTTGACTATCTTGAAGGAAAACCTTTATCCCCCTTAGAAGGCCATGGTTGGGGTGGAGGTAAGGCAAGGGGAAGGCTTTTACCTGCTAATTTAACCGTAGCAACTCACTTATTAGCAACTCCCATTTGTCCTAATTTTGATGATGTAATTTTAGCCTTAGAAGATGTCCAAGAAGCGCCTTATCGTCTTGATAGGATGTTAACCCAATGGCGGTTAATGGGTATTTTTCAACGGGTAAAAGGTATTATTCTAGGTAGGTTTAGCGGTTGTAATGCTCCTGATGGTATTCCCAGCTTAACTTATTTTGAAGTATTAAAAGATCGTCTCTCAGATTTTAACATACCAATCATCAGCGAATTACCTTTTGGTCATGACGGCGTTAATGCTTGTTTGCCTGTGGGCGGTTTAGTGGAAATTGACGGGGATGAAGGAGTGGTTAATTTTATATCTGACGATAAATAAAAACCTCATTTCGATGGTTTGAATATCTGATTTAGGTAGGTTTCAGGTTTAATCCCTTTACCCTTTGCCCTTTTCTATCACTGGCACGGGGAGAGATCTTTTTACCAACCTCTATGGCATTTAGAAAGGCAGGTGAAATTCTCTCCAGAGGGTTTAAACGGTTATCAGCCCAAAAAACTTGGGTAACTTTTTTAAACTGCTACGGCTAAAGATGCGATCGCATCGGGGATGGTGTCTGAAGGTGCGTTAAATTCACCAGTGATAACGTATTCTAAACGCAATTTTAAGAAGGTAATCCACTGTTTATTTAAAGAAACAATTGCGGCGGAAGGTTGAGGACATTTAGCCTTTATTTCCTTCAATTCTGGTGCATCTAAAAAAGCAGGTTGTTTAATAAACCAAAAGTCAATCTCTTGATTTTTTTCTTTATAGACTCTGTGTTTTTCGTCTAAAATTTCGTGTAAGTTTTCAGTATCACTGGTTAGGAATTTTTCACTAGCGACAAGATAATAATAAGTAGTCATAAATTGATTGTATTGTTACTAAAAAATGATAAATTTATAGTTGATTTTTTATAGCCAATTTCATTTCTTTAACGGCACGTTCTAAACCAACTAAAACTGCTCTACTAATTATACTATGTCCGATATTTAATTCTTCTATTCCTTCAATACAAGCCACTGGATAAACATTCCAATAGGTTAAACCGTGTCCTGCATTTACCCTTAACCCTAATTCTAAAGCCTGTTTTGTGCCTTTTTGTAAAGTAATAAATTCTTTCTGAATTGTCTCACCATTAACTGCATCGGCGTATTTTCCCGTGTGCAACTCGATGAATTTTGCTTGAGTTTTTGCGGCTGCTTCGATTTGTTTTTCATCTGCGTCAATAAACCAACTAACGGGAATATCGGCACTCTGTAATTTATCCACAACAAAAGTAAATTTGTCAAGGTTTTTAACAATATCTATTCCACCTTCGGTAGTCACTTCTTCCCTTTTTTCAGGTACTAAGGTTACATAATCGGGTTTTATCTTTAAGGCGATGGCAATCATTTCTTCGGTAGCGGCCATTTCGAGATTTAAGTGAGTACGGACCGTTTCTCGTAGAATACGAACATCCCGATCTTGAATATGTCGTCTATCTTCTCGTAAATGAGCTGTGATACCATCAGCACCAGCTAACTCTGCTAATACAGCCGCCGCTATGGGATCTGGTTCAACGGTACGTCTAGCTTGACGAATAGTCGCTACATGGTCAATATTAACCCCTAATGTTAACAATGTTTGTTCTCCTTTTCAATAAGCCCCTAACTCCAATTCTGGGGAGTTTTTCCTGAATTATACCGCAAAATTATCAATTTTGGAGATTTTGAAGAGATTATGCTTCATGTTACTCCCCTAAAGTTGGGGGTTGGGGGGCAAAACTTGGGGCGATTATCAATTATTATTATTTTTATTTGCTTGAATTTGATGCAAAAGTAACTGTAATTCTGCTTCTAAACTCATGTACTTTAGTTGTTGATCTGCTTGATAGGCTTTTTGTAACTGTTCTATATTATAGTTTGTATTTTTAACTTGAGTTTTCATTAAGTATAAGTGCTTATTATTTTAATATGATTAAGTATCTGATTTTAACTTAAAATTAAATAATATGTGATAGTTTAAGAAAAGTAAACAAATTGTTACTAAAAATTGATCGCACATTGACATTGATAACTTGTCAAGAAATATTAATTTAACCATTAAAATATCAGCTTTATGGCTAAAATCGAAACTAGAACAGAACCAATGGTTCTTAATATGGGTCCTCATCACCCTTCTATGCACGGGGTTTTAAGACTAATTGTCACCCTTGATGGTGAAGACGTAGTGGATTGTGAGCCAGTTATTGGTTATCTTCATCGTGGCATGGAAAAAATCGCCGAAAATCGTACTAACGTAATGTATGTACCTTATGTTAGTCGTTGGGATTATGCGGCGGGAATGTTTAACGAAGCCATCACCGTCAATGCACCAGAAAAGTTAGCGGATATTGAAGTGCCAAAACGAGCTCAGTATATTCGAGTAATCATGTTGGAATTAAATCGTATTGCTAATCATTTACTTTGGCTTGGCCCTTTTTTAGCAGACGTTGGCGCTCAAACTCCCTTTTTCTATATCTTCCGTGAAAGAGAGATGATTTATGATTTGTGGGAAGCAGCCACAGGAATGCGTTTAATCAATAATAACTATTTCCGTATCGGTGGTGTTGCCGTTGATTTACCTTATGGTTGGGTGGATAAATGTGAAGATTTTTGCGATTATTTTCTACCTAAAGTTGATGAATATGAGAAATTAATCACCAATAACCCCATTTTTCGTAAGCGAGTTGAAGGCTTAGGTACTATTACCCGTGAACAAGCTATCAACTGGGGTTTATCTGGTCCTATGTTACGAGCTTCGGGAGTCAAATGGGATTTACGCAAAGTTGATCACTATGAATGTTACGACGATTTCGACTGGGATGTACAATGGGAAACCTCTGGAGATTGTTTTTCCCGTTATATTGTTCGTATTCGAGAAATGCGTGAATCAGTTAAAATTATTCGTCAAGCATTAAAAGGTTTGCCGGGTGGTGCTTACGAGAATTTAGAAGCCAAAAGACTTCAAGAGGGTAAAAAATCAGAATGGAATAACTTTGAGTATCAATATATTGCTAAAAAAGTTGCTCCTACTTTCAAAATACCATCAGGAGAACATTATGTACGCCTTGAAAGCGGTAAAGGTGAGTTAGGCATATTTATTGTTGGTAATAACGATGTCTTTCCTTGGCGTTGGAAAATCCGCGCCCCTGATTTTAATAATTTACAGATTCTTCCTCACTTACTCCGAGGTGTTAAAGTTGCTGATATTATGGCAATTCTTGGTAGTATTGATGTGATTATGGGATCTGTTGACAGATAATTAGAAGCTGATAGAATAAAATCAATTTTGTAGGGTGGGCATCGCCCACCAAATCAGTGCTTTAGGGAAAATATTGTTTCATTCTTCTTTAAAATCACCAATGTTCATTACGCACTCATTCAAATGTTAAGTTTTAATTTGCTTTAATATTTACCTGAAATCTTCCTAAATCAGATATTCAAACCATCGAACTAAGGTAACATCAGTTACTAATAAAAAACTGCCCTAGAATTTACTAATAGAGCAGTCTTTATCATAATTAATTTATCATTAAACAAAATTTATAAAGATGAACCGACACCAGCATAAGCACCATAGAAAAAAAGTGCGACTACTGTTAAAACACCCATTCCCGCTATTGTGCCTACAATCCAAAGGGGAATTCTTGCATCTCCCATATTAAAACCTCCTAGTATGAATAAAGTAGTTTTTAGTTAAAGAAATAACTAGAAAATAAAACACCGAGTACCGCTACAAATAATAAACCCAAATAAAGGGATGTGCGGTTTAATTCTACAGATTGTCTGTTAGGATTTTGATTTCTTTCCATTGATTCCTCCTAGCGTTGAATAAATTGCATAGCGGTAATAGCACCAATGAAAAATACCGAAGGTACTGCTAATGTATGTACAGCTAACCATCGGACGGTAAAAATAGGATATGAAATTGGTTGATTCGGACTATTGGTCATTTTTGATTTACCTTTTTATCTAACTAACTATTTATTAAATTGTTCAATTTGTTGATTTGCATCATAGCGATCGCTAATAATAGGCAATTCTTCACGAGTTTGATTGAAGTACTGATCAGGACGAGGAGTCCCAAAAGCATCATAAGCTAAACCAGTGCTAACAAATAACCAACCAGCGATAAAGAGCATAGGAATTGTGATACTATGGATTACCCAGTAGCGTACACTGGTAACTATATCAGTAAATGGACGTTCACCTGTATCTCCAGCCATAAAAGCAATGCCTCCTAAATTTTTTTTACTATTTAACTAATTTACAACATTAACGACTCAAGTTATGCAGCATTCTGAGTATTATATTTTAACAGAACACCACGCTCTCCTAAAACAAAACCTTGATCTGGATTTAAAAAGACGATTTTATAGAAATTAGATGGTATCGACTCTACTTCTAGATCTTTTTCCCATTGCATTCCACCATCAGAGCTAACTAATAAATTTGCACTACCACCAGCTAACCAAATTTCTTCACCCTGACGAGTAGTTAAATCTAAAAAGCCCCAACTATTAGAAGATTCAGGGTTGATCGGCTCTTCCCATTCTTCAAAATTATTCTCTTTACTGAATTGAATTTGTCCTCCTCTAGCAATTAACCATAGTCGATTATCCCCTATAAAGCCCATATTTTGTAGACGTTTCGAGGAATTTCGGTTATGAGGAGTCCATTCGGTATCTCCCGGTTGCCAAGTAGAATAAAAGTTACCCCTTGCACTTACCGCAACATATTTACCATCATTAGAACGACTAACGTTACGAGCTACTCCTACTGAACCTTCTACTAAGGCTTTCCAAGTTTGACCTCCATCAGTAGTTTTATATATAGCACCTAAATTTGTGACCATTTCGGCAGTATTCGGCTCAAGGGCAATAACATCATAAGGAAGTCCAGGTAATTTATCACTTAAAGGAATACGATCCCAATTTTTACCACCATTATTAGTATGTAAAAGTACAGAAGGCTCACCAGTAATCCAACCTTCATCACCATTAAAACTAACACCAGTAAAGTTGACTTTTTCTTCTCCTAAATCAATAATTTTAGGTTGCCAAGTTTCTCCACCGTCTTCGGTTTCAAATAAAGTAGCTTGTGTACCTACTAACCAACCGTGATTAGAGTTGCTAGTAAAAGCTAAATCCGCAAAAGTAGCTTCTGTTTCTAAATTAATTAGTTGCCAAGGATTTTGAGCTATAGAAGGTAAATGAACACAACTAATGCACAAAAAACTGACTACTATCAATACTAAAATTTGTTTTAGTCGATTCAATAACAGATTCATTTTTAGTTCCAATATATAATTTGATCAATTAGTCTTAATCAATGGTTAGTTCAATCCGTATAAACTAAGAAAGAATAAGACACCTAAAGCTAAAGCACCGAAAATTAGTAAATTTTTTTGCCCGGGTGTTAATTTATTAACTCCAAAACCAAATTCTAAATTTTCTTCAAATCCTGACGGTGCATCTTGAGCCCCAATATTCGTAAATGCTGTTTTATTAGTACCACACACTGGACACCGCCAATTACTGGGTAAATCAGTAAACAACGTACCTGCAGCTATCTTTGTTTTACTATCACCCTTAGAAGGTGCGTAAATATAACCACAGGAACGACATTCATAACTAGGAGGCGCCATTTCGGCTAAAGTTTTTTCTTTGGCTGCTTCACTCATGACGATATGTTAAGCAAATCTTAAAAGTTCTTTAAGAATTATTACATAAACAGTGAACAATTAATTGATTCTTCTCGTGGAATATCTATTGATCTAAAAAACTAATTTCATACTAAAATTGCTGAAAATATCGAAATTATAGATTAATAATCATGGATGAGTCGCAAAAAATATCCGTAGGTATTGTGGGTGCATCGGGTTACGGTGGTGTACAATTAGTCAAAATGTTATTAGAACATCCTCAGGTTGAGATTGTTTATCTTGGCGGTGATAGTAGTGCAGGAAAAGAATACGGTGATTTATATCCTCATTTACAACATCGGGTAAAAATAAAAATTGAGCCTATAGACTTAGATATTATCGCTTCTCGTTGTCAAGTAGTCTTTTTAGGATTACCTAACGGATTGGCTTGTGATTTTGCACCCTCATTAATCGAAAAAGGATGTAAAGTCTTAGACTTATCTGCTGATTATCGTTTTAAAAATTTAGACACCTATACAGCATGGTATAAAACTCAAAGAAAAGATCATCACATTGCAGCTACGGCGGTTTATGGGTTGCCTGAATTATATAGAGAACAAATTAGAAATAGTACCTTAATTGGCTGTGCTGGATGTTACCCCACTGCTAGTTTACTCGCTCTTGCACCCCTGTTAAAACAAGGTTTAGTCTTGCCTGATACTATTATTATTGATGCCAAATCAGGCACTTCTGGCGGTGGCAGACAAGCTAAAATAAATTTACTGTTAGCAGAAGCAGATAGTTCATTTGGTGCTTATGGCGTTGCAAAACATCGACATACCCCCGAAATTGAACAAATTTGCTCAGATTTAGCCCGAAGTGAAGTAAAAGTACAATTTACCCCTCATTTAATTCCCATGCCTAGAGGAATTTTATCTACCGTTTATGGTACTTTAAGAGATCCTGGATTAGTTACAGAAGACTTACTCACTATCTATAACGCTTTTTATCGTAACTCTAGTTTTGTTAAAGTTTTGGGTAATGGTATTTATCCTCAAACAAAATGGGCTTGTGGTACTAATTTAGCTTATATTGGTATTGAAGTTGATCCCCGTACTGGACGAGTAATTGTTATGTCTGCTATTGATAACTTAATCAAAGGACAAGCAGGACAAGCTATTCAATGTCTAAACTTAATGATGGGATGGAGTGAAGATTTAGGTTTACCTACCTTAGCTTTTTATCCATAAAATATTGCTGATTGTTAATCTTTTGGGTGAATGCCATTCACCCCTACAAATTTCTAATCCATCGTTGATTGTTAATGTCAAGTTACTATAAAAAAATGATCATTTTTGACTAAATACTGAATAAGAAATGATTAAATTTAAGATAATTGATCAACTTATTAGCATTACTATTTCCACTATTTTAATGTTATTTATTCCCTTTAATGTTAATGCTGAAAATGAATCTATTTTAGAAGAAGTTAATCGCACAGGATTATTAAAAGTAGGCATTAGAAGTGATGCAATTCCTTTTGGTTATCGTAATAATAATGGTGAATTACAAGGAATCTGTTTTGATTTAGTCGCTTTAATTAGAGAAAAATTATCCCAGAAAATTGATCGCAATATTATCACAGTTACAGTGGTTATATCTAGTTTACAAAATCGGTTTTCTATTGTAGAAGATAAAGTTGTACATTTAGAATGTGGGCCTAATACTATTAGAGCCTTAGATGATGATAAAGTAATATTTTCTGATGTTTTTTTTATCTCAGGTATTCAGTTTATTACTCGACAAGATAACGCCTCAAAATTTCTTAATTCTGATGGTAAAAACTTAACTATTGGTTTATTACTTTTCACCAATACAGAAACATTAATTAAAGAAAAATATCCTCAAGCACAATTCCAATTATTTCAAGGAATAAAGGGTACACAAAGAGCTTTACAAGCTTTAAGACAAGGAAGAATTGATGGTTTTGCTAATGATGGTATTTTATTAATAGGAGAATCTCTAGCACAACAAATATTGATCGGAAATAATCAAGAATATGTTTTAATTCCTCAACCTCCTTTTACTTGTGAAAAATATGGTTTAATTCTTCCTAACAATGATCCAAATTGGGAAAATTTTGTTAACTCCGTTTTAAATTCTCAAGAAAAAAAGCAAGTTATTAATAACTGGTTTAATACCATAAATAATGATTCTTTATCTAATCAAGAAAACTGTAATTAAAAATTAATAATAGATATATTAATCCGATTTGAGTCGTAAGAAAATAATGAGTTAATTTATCCGAAAATTAGAAGGTTAGGGAGCGAAAATTCTCACAAATTATTTAGAAATTCTATCAAGAATAAAACAAGACTAAACCATTGATTTGGTGGGCAATGCCCACCCGACTATATTCTCTTTCCTAATTATTACACTTCAACTTTTTCTTTTTCCGTTAAAGAAGAAGCATAATGGTCATTATTAAAGGATTCATTAATCAAGTTTTTCTCACTAATTTCTCCAGTAATTAATCTTGCACCTCTTCCTCTCGTAATGTAATTCCATCCCCATTCAATCATCACTACTAATTTACTATCAAATTCGATTAAGTAATAAATGTGCGCAAATACCCATACTAACCACGCAATAAAGCCCGATAATTTCATAAATCCAAGATTCACAACGGCATGATTATCCCCAATTACGGCTAAACTTCCTTTGTCCACATAACGAAATGGTGGGATGGTTTCACCTTTAATCTGTGCTTTAATGTATTTTGACATATATTGCCCTTGAGCCATGGCTACGGGTGCAATGCCGGGCAAGGGTTTATTGTCTTGATGGGAGAAATTAGCTAAATCACCCACCACGAAAATATTAGGATAATCTTTGATACTTAAATTAGGCTCAACGATAATCCTACCAACTCGATCACTTTCGGCGTTAGTTTTTTCCACAATAATTTTTCCTAAACTAGAGGCTTTTACCCCCGCAGCCCATAAAATTGTCCTAGCTTTGATTGTTTCTTCTTCTTCTCCATAACGTATATTTACCCTACTTTTCTCAATATTTGTCACCATCCGATTAGTTAACACTGTTACCCCTAAATATTCTAAGGATTCTTTCGCTTTTTGAGATAAATCTTCGGGATAAGGTGGTAAAATCCGATTCATCCCTTCAATTAAGAAAATTTTAGCTTTGGTTGTGTCTATTTCTTTAAAGTCATCTTTAATGATTCTATGGGCAATTTCGGCGATCGCACCAGCTAATTCTACCCCTGTAGGGCCACCACCGACAATAGCAAAAGTTAACCATTCTTCTTTTTCTTCCATAGAAGATACTTTTTCCGCTTCTTCAAAGGCAAGGAAGATTTTACGACGAATATCAAGGGCATTTTCGATACTTTTCAATCCAGGGGCATCTTTTTCCCATTGATCATTTCCGAAGTAGTGATGACTTACACCTGTACCGATAATCAAATAATCATAATTTAAAATACCTTCACGCATAATTACCTGTTTTTCTTCAGGATTGATGTCGATAACTTCATCTAAAATGACATGGGTATTTTTATTTTTACCCACCACTAACCGCAAAGGAGAACAAATTTCCGCAGGGGATAAACTGCCAGTGGCTACTTGATATAAAAGAGGTTGAAAAAGGTGAAAATTGCGCTTATCAATTAATGTTACCTTCACCAGTGCTTTTCCTAACTCTTTTGCCGCATATAAACCAGCAAAACCACCACCAACGATAACGACATGGGGCAAATCCGATGTTTTTCGAGAATTATACATAACCTATATGAATTTTTTAGTATTCCTTGTTTGTCCGTTGAATACTAGATTATAGGATTAAATTAGATTTCAGAGTGATTAACCATACATTTTCATTGATAATTTCTAATTTTTGATGACTTGATTTAATTTACCGCTACGATAACCTTCTAAATCGAGAGTCACATAAATAAACCCCAAGGATTGAAAATAATTAACAAGTTCATTAAGATTAGTTTGCTTAACAAAATCATTAATTTGATCTGGTAATAACTCTATTCGTGCCGTATCACCATCAGATCTCACTCTAAGATTACTATAACCTAAATTTCTGAGATAGATTTCTGCTCTACCAACACGATGTAATTTTTCATAGGTAATTTCTTCACCATAGGGAAAACGAGATGAAAGACAAGGCTGAGAAGGTTTATCCCACCAAGGCAACCCTAATATTTTCGTTATTTCTCTTACTTCCATTTTCGTTATACCTAATTCTGCTAATGGCGATCGCACACCTCGTTCTTTAGCAGCTTGAATACCTGGGCGATAATCTTGTAAATCATCAGCATTAACTCCATCTATCACATAAGGATAACCTTTTTGTAAAGCAAGAGGTTTAAGTTTATCGTGTAATTCACTTTTACAAAAATAACAACGATTAACAGGATTTGAAGTATAGTTAGGATTATTCATCTCCTCTGTATAGACTAATTCATGGTTAATACCGATAAATTTAGCTTGTTGTTGAGCTTCATCTAATTCTTCAGGTAATAGAGAAGGAGATACCGCCGTAATAGCAACACTACGATGTCTTAAAACATCATAAGCAACCTTTGCCACTAAAGTACTATCAATACCGCCAGAATATGCAATTAAGCCCTGATTCATGTCTTGAAAAAGATTTCTTAATTGTATTAATTTTTGCTCAATCATGATGATAAATTTCTTAAGGTAATAAAATAAATAGATATAATTTAATTCTAATTTTTATATAATCCATTAGCAGTTAATATTATTCACGACTAAATATTTTTAATAGAATATACTTATTCATAATAAGGCTATTTTTAACTCAATAATGAGATAAATCAATGTCCATAGATTGCTATTGATCAACTTATTAGAAAAAGTCTAAAAATTATGCACTAACTCTAAACGTAGGGTGGGTAATGCCCACAACCCACGACAAAGAGTATTAAAAACTCAGAAAATAGTAATTTTGTCTAACTTCCAAAGTTTAAATCATATAACTAACTGTTCATTGTTCACACCATTAAATCTTATATGTCAACTATGAATCCATCAAGTCTATTTCAATTTATTATTGGTTTTTTCTTAGGTATAATCCTATTCGGTGCAGGAATTGCAGGAGGAGCTTACTTTTTCCTTACCAATGTCGCAGGAAATACCTCTAAACCAGTATTCTCAGAAGAAAAACCCTCCAAAGAAAAAGAAACAAAACCCTCTGCTGCTGTTACCAAAGAAGAAACAAAACCAGCCACCTTGGAAACAAAAAAACCAGAATCTGAAAAACCCGAAGAGACAGAAACTTTACCAAAAGGAGCATATAAAGCAACAGTAACATGGTCAACAGGTTTAAGTTTACGTTCAAATCCTAGTAAAGACGCAGAAAGAGTCGGAGGAGTCGGTTATAATTCAGAATTAATTATTTTAAGTACCAGTAATGATAACCAATGGCAAAAAGTGCGTATTCCCAATAGTGGCGAAGAAGGCTGGATTAAATCAGGAAATGTCAAAAAAATAGTTGATAATGAATAATGGAAAGGAGGAAAAACCTTAAACCTCTTTTATGATTTCTTTTCAATTCTTAACATCAAGATATGATATAATGTTAGATTGCAGTATTTAAACTTTTAAAGAAAAATGAGCTTAACCTTAGAAAAAAAACAAGAAATTATCACAGAATATCAAGTACATGAAACTGATACAGGATCATCTGCTTTACAAGTAGCATTACTTACCGCTAGAATTACTCAACTTACCGAACACTTAAAAGTTAATAAAAAAGATCATTCTTCTCGTCGTGGACTTTTAAAAATCATCGGTCAACGGAAACGTTTATTAAGTTACATTAAAAAAGAAAACGTCCAAGGCTACCAAGACTTAATCAAAAAGTTAGGTATTCGTGGTTAAAATCCATATTCATAAATAATCATGCCATCGTCATCAAATCGAGATTCCCTACCTTTTGAACCAAAAAAGAATAAAAAAATCACCAAAAAACCCTCTCATAATCCCCTAGAAAAGTCAACAAACTTATCGAGTAAAGATTCTCAGGGTAAAAAACAAAGTACCTCCGAGGCGGCAATTCCCGAAGTAATTAGCAACCGAATGTTAAAAAGAATCGCTATTTTTAGCGGTATTCCAACAGGAATGGGTATTTTTACATTTTTTGCTTCTTATGTTGTCGTTACCCAAAAATGGTTAAAAGTACCGAATACAGCAGTTTTGTTAGTGACGATGGGTTTATTTGGGCTAGGTGTGTTAGGTTTAAGTTATGGCGTTCTTTCCACATCTTGGGATGAAGAAAGAGAAGGTACTTGGTGGGGTTGGTCAGATTTTACCGTCAATTTTCGTAGATTTACTTCTGCTTGGAAAAATGCTCGACAAGAGTCTATTAATAAATAATTAATTATTCAGCTATTTTGAACGAGTCACTTCCTAGAAAATACTTACACATAAAAAATTAACAACTATAACCAAATACTCGCCTTAGCATATTAATTCATAAAGGTAAATCAATTATGATCGTTGTAATGAAAGTGGGAACTCCTGAAGTCGAAATTAATCGTATTGGAGATGAATTAACCACCTGGGGTTTAGCACCAGAAAAAATTATCGGACAAAGTAAAGTAGTTATTGGTTTAGTGGGAGAAACTGCTTCCCTTAACCCAGAACAAATTCAAGAAGTAAGCCCTTGGATTGAAACCGTTTTAAGAGTAGAAAAACCTTTTAAACGAGTTAGTTTAGATTATCGCAATGGACAACCTAGTGATGTAGTTGTCTCAACTCCTAACGGTGAAGTAGTTTTTGGCTTGAATCATCCCATCGTTATGGTAGCAGGTCCTTGCTCCGTGGAAAACGAAGAGATGATCGTGGAAACTGCCATGAGAGTCAAAGCCGCTGGAGCGAAATTTTTAAGAGGAGGCGCTTATAAACCTCGTACTTCTCCTTATGCCTTTCAAGGTCATGGCGAAAGTGCATTAGAACTACTAGCCACCGCTAGGGATGCTTCTGGATTAGGTATTGTTACGGAAGTAATGGACACTGCGGATTTAGATAAAATTGTCGAATACGCTGATATAATTCAAGTAGGGGCAAGAAATATGCAAAATTTCTCCCTGTTAAAAAAAGTTGGAGCACAACCTAAACCTGTTTTACTTAAGAGAGGTATGTCTGCAACTATTGCTGAATGGTTAATGGCGGCAGAGTATATTCTTGCTGGGGGAAATACCAACGTTATTCTTTGTGAGAGAGGAATCCGCACTTTTGATAGAGAGTATGCTCGTAATGTACTAGATTTATCTGTGATTCCAGTTTTACGTTCTTTAACTCATTTACCCATCATGATTGATCCTAGTCATGGTACAGGTAAAGCGGAATATGTACCTAGTATGGCTATGGCTGCCATTGCTGGAGGTGCTGATTCTCTAATGATAGAAGTACACCCAAACCCAGCGAAAGCCTTATCGGATGGCCCACAATCCTTAACCCCTGATGCTTTTGATCGTTTAACGACAGAATTAGCAGTAATAGGAAAAGCCGTTCAGCGTTGGGAAACCTCTGTACCTGTTTTAGTTTAGCTTTAGAAAAAAGTCCCCATAACTGGGGATTTAGGAGAGAAAAAATAAGAAAAGGGTTTCATTGAGTTAGAAACTACAAACCATCAAAGAAACCCCACGAAATCAAATTTGCTTTTTCTTAGTTAAAGAATAACGTGCCACTACTACCCGTTGCTAAGTTATTGGTAGTAAAGTTGTTAAAATTAAACAACGTAGCTAGTAGATCCCCCGTACCAAAATTAGGATCTTCTGCGATGCCGTTACCCAATCTTAGTTCAGTCTTAAAACCAACTTTCACAACGTCAATATTATTGATGCCTGTAAACAAGAATTGATCATTGGTTATAAATTCATTAACGGTATCACTACCATCACCTGAACTATATAATAATATATCAATATCTGTAGGACTCGTACCAAGAAATAAAAGATCATTTCCTTTACCCCCCGTCAAACTATCAGTACCCTTTCCACCATTAATAAGATCATCTCCGACAGCACCGAAGATTTCGTCATTACCATCACCTCCATTGATATCGTCATTACCAGCATCTCCATTTATTTCATCACCACCACCATCACCATTGATAAAGTCACTATCATCTCCACCGAAAATAGAGTCGTTATCTCTTCCTGCGAAAATACGATCACGACCAATACCACCTTCTATAGAGTCATTACCCTCAGCTGCTACGATAAAGTCGTCACCACCATCACCGAAGATAGAGTCATTATCTCCTCCTGCGAAAATAGTGTCACTTCCGTTTCCCCCACGAAGAATATCATCTCCGTTTCCCCCACGAAGAATATCATTTCCAATATCTCCAGTTATTATGTCATTACCTTCTTCACCATCGATGCTGTCGTTACCATCATCTCCTGAAATAACATCAACACCATTTCCTCCATCCACAGTATCATTACCATCACCACCATTTATAATATCATCATTGCCTAGTGCCTTGATAGAATCATTACCGTTATTGCCAAAAATAATATCTATAGACATTGAGCCTGTAATAATATCATCGTCTATAGTTCCATTGATCAAACCTGAGCCTGATATTATAGCCATAAAAAAAATTACTATGTTAAAACGTTTAATAATAACTATTATAAGGCATTAAAAACTATTTATTTTCAATTTATTTTTATTTAAAATTAAGAATAAATCATCAATTTATCAAAAATAATTATCCCTAAAAAATATTTTTTTATAAAGCCTTTGATAATATTTCAACAAAGTTTTAATAATAAAAATTTTGAAGTAAAATCAGGATTTAACAAAAATAAATAATTAGGTTTTCCTTAATAATATTTAAGTCTGGCGTTGCTGATTTAAGATATAAATTAAAATAGTCTGGAAAATAATTTACGCCTCTTAATACATTATTTTCACTGGAAAGATGTATCGTTACCATAACGTTCATAGCTTACATCAGCAACGTCAGAAAATTAACTAAAAAAGAAAAAATAGAGAGTTAAATAGACAAAGAATCGTAATTGAACATATAAATAAAAAACTGAAAATAGTCAAAATACTATCAGAAAAATATAGAAATAAAAGAAAAAGATTTGGGTTAAGATTTAACTTAATTACTGAAATTTATAATTATTAAATAGAGCAGAAAGAGATGATTATTATCTCAAAATAAATTCAAAAAATCCTAAGAATTAATTTGTGTATTTTTCCACTAGTGGTATTTACTTTTACTAGGCTAAAGCTATATAATTAAAAATTATGATTAACTCTATAAACGTACTTATTTCTTTTGATTAAATTGAAGACGTCCACAAAGTGGCGCTGAGAGTCCGCTAACAATTTATCTTATTCTACTATTTTTTCATGTTAATTATTAATTTTGCAAGAGGTCTATTGTTTATTCCTTTAATGATACGATTAATTAGTATATGTAAATAATATATTTATTAGACTATAAAATCATAAATCATGCCAGATTTTTTACCCATCGCTTATTTTGAAGGTAAGTTTATTCCTTTTGTCGAAGCTAATATTTCCATTGCTACCCATGCGTTACATTATGGTACAGGTGCGTTTGGTGGATTGAGAGGGACAATTAACCCCGCTAATCCCCAACAAGTGTTATTATTTCGTTTAGATCGTCATTGTCAGAGATTAAGTAATAGTGCCAAATACTTACATTATGATCTTTCTCCCACTAAAATTGAAGAAGTAATTAAGGATTTCGTTAGTAAAAATAAACCCACTAATGCTTTTTATATTCGTCCTTTTGTTTATACCTCAGATTTAGGCATTGCGCCACGACTTCATAACATTGAAAAAAACTTCTTTGTTTATGGTTTAGAAATGGGTGATTATCTTTCTCCTGATGGTATTAATTGTCGTTTAAGTTCATGGTATCGTCAAGAAGATCGTAGTTTACCCTTAAGAGGAAAAATTAGTGGTGCTTATATTACATCAGCTTTAGCAAAAACCGAAGCCGTAGATAGTGGTTTTGATGAAGCAATCTTGATGAATTCTCAAGGAAAAGTTTGTGAAGCCACAGGAATGAATATTTTTATGGTAAGAAATAATAAATTAATTACTCCTAGTTTTGATCAAGATATTTTAGAAGGTATTACCAGAGATAGTATTTTGACCATTGCGAAAAATTTTAACATAGAAATTGAGCAAAGAGAAATAGATAAAACAGAATTATTTATTGCCGATGAAGTATTTTTATGTGGCACGGCGGCGAAAATTACCCCTGTCAAAAGAGTCGAAAATTATCCTCTTCCCGAAGAGAAAATTATTACTAATAAAATTAAAGAAAAGCTAACCGCCATTACTGAAAATAGAGACGTTGAGTATCAAGATTGGATTACCGTTATTGACGTTTAATTAAAAGTAACATTTATAAAACTCACATCTTGCACTAAATAAAAGGTGACAGATAGTAGGGGTGTAACTGAGATCTTGCACCAGAACAAAAATACTTAATACTCTAAAGTGAGGTAATCAATTTTATAGCGGTTAGTATCAATTCTGAAACTCATTACTCATTACTTCTTACTCATTACTCCCCCTAACCAGTCAATGGGG